>Ga0335082_10002842_pt1 | contig 18726 bp, 15 predicted proteins | sample Lox_Sample_41_FD_206718 | JGI IMG/M metagenome (GOLD analysis project Ga0335082, IMG submission 206718) | Soil microbial communities from Loxahatchee National Wildlife Refuge, Florida, United States - Lox_Sample_4.1 | ecosystem: Environmental > Terrestrial > Soil > Wetlands | place: USA...
CGGCGCGTACCACGTGACCGTCGCGGGCAAGGACGAGCTCCGCGTCGCCGCCCCCGTGCCGCGCGAAACCGACCTCCGCCCTCGCGCCGTCAAGACCGGCGCGGCCGCCGCGAGCCTCGGCGCGACGCAGGCGCGCGTCGACGTGTCGGGCCAGGTCGCCGTCGCGCTGCTCGCGCTCCTCTTGGCCGAGATCGTCCTGCGCTTGCGGGCTCAGCGCTCCCAGCGCGCGTAGCTTTGGGGCTTGCGCCGGCCCCTCGTTTTGCGTACGGCACGAGGCATGACTCGCATCATGCGCGTGCTTCTTTGGGTCGCCCTCGTCGCGTGCGGAGGCGGCGGGCCGTACGGCCACGCCGTGAAGTACGCCCCGCTCGGCGACGAAGAGAAGGCGACGAAGAACGCGAAGGAATACGACCCGGTGATGTTCCAGCGTCAGCCGGATCAGTGGCACGGAAAGCCGGTCGCGCTCTTCGGCGTCGTCACCAAGCGCGACGCGGGGCCGGGCGGCGCGGCGTATCTCACGCTCAGCGTGCGGCGCCTCGAGCCGCGAAACCTCTGCGACAGCAACGCCGACGAAGACACGTGCCGCGTCACGGTGAGCGACGCGGAGTTCGGCGTCGTACACGCGCAGGCCGTGCTCCACGGCGACGACGACGTGGGCGAGCACTCCGTCGGCGGCGGGTCGATGCTGCGTCTCGTCGGCACGTTCGGCGAGGACGTCGATCCGTCCGACGGCGCGCCCATCATGCACGTCACCTATTACCGGCACTGGCCGCGCTACTTCTACGTGACCAAAGCCGCCGCGAGCCAAATGCGCCAATGACGAAGCTCGCGGGTCTCGCGACCGCGCACTCGCACGCCTTCCAGCGCGGCATGCGCGGCACCGCGGAGCGCCCGGGCGCCGGAGATTTTTTCACGTGGCGCGGGCAGATGTACCGCCTCGCGACGTCGCTGACGCCCGAGTCCATCGACGAGATCTCGCGCGTCGCCTTCCGCGAGCTCCACGCCGCCGGCGTGCGCACGGTCGGCGAGTTCCACTACGTCCACCACCAGGCCGACGGCACGCCGTACGCGCAGCGCACCCTCCTCTCGGAGATCGTCGTCGAGGCCGCGCGCGCGTCCGGGCTCCGCGTGTGTCTCCTTCGCGTCGCGTATCACCGCGCGGGTCCCGGCCGCGACGCCGAGCCCGGTCAGCGGCGCTTCTGCGATGCGGACGTCGACGCCGTGCTGCGCGACGTGGACGAATTGCGTGCAAAATACAAGAACGCGCCGGACGTCCGCGTCGGCGTCGCGCCGCACTCGGTGCGCGCCGTTCCGCCCGCGTGGATCGCGCCGCTCGCGGAGTACGCGCGCGCGCACGCGCTCCCGCTGCACATGCACGTCGCCGAGGTGCAGCGCGAGGTCGACGAGTGCCTCGCCGAGATGAAGAAGCGCCCCGTCGAGCTCCTCGCGGATCTCGGCGTCCTCTCCGAGCGCTTCTGCGGCGTCCACTGCACGAACCTCGCGCCGCACGAGGCCGCGCTGCTCGGCGCGGCGAACGCCTTCGCCTGCATCTGCCCGACGACCGAGCGCGATCTCGGCGATGGCCTCCCCGACCTCGGCGCGCTCCGCTCGGCGGGCGCGCGCCTCTGCACCGGCATCGACAGCCACGTCGTCACCGACCCGTTCGACGATCTCCGCTCGCTCGAGACGCACGAACGCCTCCGCGCGCGAAAGCGCGTCACGTTTTCGCCGGGGACCCGCACGCCGGCCGAACAGCTCTGGCGCGAAGGCTCGCTCGAAGGTTGCAACGCGTGCGGCTTCGAAGACACCGGCGGCGAAATCGAAATCCATCGCGCTCACCCGACGCTCGCGCTCGTGCCCGACGATCTCTTGATGGACGCGATCGTCTTCTCGGGTCACCCGGGGCTGGTGGTAGCGGCTCGCCGTTAGGCGCGATGCGTTCGCGCCTAACGGCTTCTCCTCGGGTACAACGTTTCGAGCGCGAACAAATCCCTCTCCCCAAGCCCCGCTTCCACGCCGCGCGCGACTTCGCGCACCACGCGCGCGAGGACCGGCGCGGGGAGGCCCACCTCGCGCGCGAGCGACGCGGCGAGCTTCGCGTCCTTGAGCGTGAGCGCGAGCGAGAACTCGGGCGCGTACGAGCGGCGCGCGACCTTGTCGCGCTTTCCGACGTAGCTCGGCGACGCGAACGCGCCGCTCGTGAACGCGTCGAGCACGACCCGGCGCGGGAGCCCCGCGCGCTCGGCCACGGCGAGCATCGTCGCGAACGCGACGAGGTGGTGCGCGCCGACGCCGTTCACCACGACCTTGAGCGCCTGGCCCTGCCCGACGGCGCCGGCGCGGATCCATCGCTTGCAGAGTACACGTAATACCGGCTCCGCCGCGCGCGCTTCGCCGCCGACGAACGCGACGAGCTCGCCGCGCTCGGCCGGCCCGAGCGTGCCGCTGACGGGCGCGTCCACGAAGCGCGCGCCGCGCGCGCGGGCGGCGCGTGACATCGCGAGGGCGGCGGCGCGTCCGGACGTCGACATCTCGATCCACACGGCGCCGCGACCGAGGCCGGCGAGGATCCCGTCGCGGCCGCGCGCGACCGCCGCGAGCGCGCGCGCGTCGGACACCATCGTGACGACGAATTCGGCGCCCTCGGCCGCCTCGCGCGCGGTGCGCACGACGCGCGCGCCCTCGACCTTGCGCCGCGTGCGGTTGTAGGCCGTCACGGTCGCGCCGGACGACGCGAGCCGTCGCGCCATGCGAACGCCCATGCCGCCGAGCCCGACGAAACCTACCCGCATCTCGTCAGGAATCATCGGCGCTTGCCTTGCGCCATGCAAAGGCGGAAGTTAGACGGACGCGCAAAGCGCCCATGCAACCTCGCAGGCCGGAGCGAAGCGAAGGTACGAGGTTGCTCACGAATCGACGATGCCGTTCAAGCTCACCACCCAGTTCTCCCCCAAAGGGGACCAGCCGCAGGCCATCGCCGAGCTCTTCCGCGGGCTCGAGCGCGGCGAGCGCGACCAGGTGCTGCTCGGCATCACGGGCTCGGGCAAGACCTTCACGGTCGCGAACGTCATCGAGAAATCGCAGCGGCCCGCGCTCATCCTCGCGCCCAACAAGACGCTCGCCGCGCAGCTCTACGGCGAGATGAAGGAGCTCTTCGGCGAGAACGCGGTCGAGTACTTCGTCAGCTACTACGACTACTACCAGCCCGAAGCGTACATCCCGTCGAGCGACACGTACATTGACAAGGACGCCATCATCAACGACGCGATCGACCGCATGCGCCACGCGGCGACGCACGCGCTCCTCTCGCGGCGCGACGTCATCATCGTCGCGAGCGTCTCGTGCATCTACGGCATCGGCTCGGCCGAGAGCTACTACGGTCTCCTCATCGACCTGAAAGTCGGCGAAGAGTTCCCGCGCGATCGATTGCTGCGCATGCTCGTCGACGTGCAATACGAGCGAAACGACGTCGACTTCCACCGCGGCACGTTCCGCGTGCGCGGCGACGTGGTCGAGGTGTTCCCGGCGTACGAGCAAGAGACCGCGATCCGCATCGAGTTCTTCGGCGACACGGTCGAGGCCATCAAAGAGGTCGACCCGCTCCGCGGCCGCGTGAAGGGCAACGTCGAGCGCGTCGCGATCTACCCGAGCTCGCACTACGTGACGCCGCAGGAGCAGATGCGCCGCGCGATCGGCTCGATTCGCGAGGAGCTGCGCGACCGGCTCGACTTCTTCGACAAGGAGGGCCGCTTCCTCGAGAAGCAGCGACTCGAGCAGCGCACGCTCTACGACCTCGAGATGATGGAGCAGATGGGCTTCTGCAACGGCATCGAGAACTACTCGCGCCACCTCTCGGGCCGCAAAGCGGGCGAGCCGCCGCCGACGTTGCTCGACTACTTCCCGAAAGACTTCCTCTGCATCGTCGACGAGTCGCACCAGACGATTCCGCAGGTCCAGGCGATGTACCGCGGGGACCGCGCGCGCAAAGAGACGCTCGTCGAGTACGGCTTCCGCCTGCCGAGCGCGCTCGACAACCGCCCGCTCAAGTTCGAAGAGTGGCAGGAGCGCGTGAAGAACGTGATCTACGTCTCGGCGACGCCCGGCGACTACGAGCTCGAGCGCACGAAGGGCGTCTTCGTCGAGCAGGTGATCCGGCCGACCGGGCTGCAGGATCCCGTCGTCGAGGTGCGCTCGGTTTCGGGCCAGGTCGACGACTTGCTGAAGGAGATCCGCGACCGCGCGAAGAAGAACGAGCGCGTCCTCGTGACGACGCTCACCAAGCGCATGGCCGAGGACCTCACCGACTACTACCGCGAGCTCGGCGTGCGCGTTCGTTACCTCCACTCCGACGTCGATACGCTCGAGCGCATCGACATCCTGCGGGACCTGCGACTCGGCGAGTTCGACGTGCTCGTCGGCATCAACCTCCTGCGCGAGGGGCTCGACTTGCCCGAGGTCTCGCTCGTCTCGATCTTCGACGCGGACAAAGAGGGATTCTTGCGCTCGCCGCGCTCGCTCATCCAGACCATCGGGCGCGCGGCGCGCAACGTGAACGGTCGCGTCATCATGTACGCCGACCACGTCACCGCCGCGATGAAGAACGCGATCGAGGAGACGAACCGCCGCCGCGAGCTGCAGGAGAAGTACAACACCGAGCACGGCATCGTCCCGCAGACCGTGATCCGCGCGATCCTCAACGTGAACCCGGCTTCGGGCACGACCGACTACTACGACGTGCCGCGCTCGCGCGGCGACCGCGCCGCGGCTGACGAAGACCCGACCGACCGCATCCGCGAGGTGCGCGCCGAGATGTTCGCCGCCGCCGAGAACCTCGAGTTCGAGAAGGCCGCGCGCCTGCGCGACGAGCTCCACCGGCTCGAGGGCAAGGCCGACGGCGCCGCCGCCGGGGAGCCCGCCGCCGGTTACAACCCGTACGCGTCGAAGCGAAAGACCGGCACCCGGATGAAGGCCGGCAAGGCCACCTCCGAGCAGAAGAACTGGAAGTCCCGCCAGCGCCGCTCCTCGAAGTGGAAGCCGTAGTCGTCCTGCTCGACTACGACGGCACGCTCGTGCCGCTCGCCCCGCGGCCGGAGCTCGCCGCGCCCGACGCCGAGGCGCTCGAGATCGTGCGCGAGCTCGCGGCCGCGGCCGAGGTCCACGTCGTGAGCGGGCGCACGCGCGAGGTGCTCGAGGCGTGGCTCGGCGCGCTCCCCGTGGCGCTCCACGCCGAGCACGGCCTCTGGACGCGACCGGTCGGAGGCGCGTGGCGCGCGCGGTTCGCGCCCGACGCGAGCTGGCTGGCCGAGGTCGAGCGCGCCATGCAGCGCGCGACCGCCCGCGCCCCGGGCTCGACCGTCGAGCGAAAGAGCGCGTCGATGGCTTGGCACTACCGCGTCGCGGACCCGGCGGCCGCGGCCGAGGCGCTCGCGTGGCTTCGGGAGGAGCTCGCGCCGCTGCCGGCGCGCGGCCTCGACTTGCTCGACGGCGCGTGCGTGCTCGAGGTGCGCGACCGCCGCGCGAACAAGGGGGCCGTCGCGCGCGAAATCGTCGCATCGGCGCGCCCAGCGGCGCGCGTCGTGGCGTTCGGCGACGACACGACCGACGAAGACATGTTCGCCGCGCTGCCCCACGGGGCGCTCACCGTCAAAGTAGGCGGAGGTCCAACCATCGCCCGCGAGCGCGTGCGCGACGTGGCGGCCGCACGAAAGCGCATGAGACGCTTGGCGCGAGGCGCGCGAGACGTTAACAATGACGAGTGAGCCGCGAGTCCAAAGAACGACTGCGGGCGCTCGTCACCGAGAGGTTCTCGGACCGAAAGCTCGTCGTCGTCGCGAATCGTGAGCCGCTCGTGCACGAGCGCGACGCGTCCGGCAAGATCCACGCGCTCCACCCGGCGAGCGGCATGAGCACCGCGCTCGTCCCGATCGCCGAGGCGTGCCACGGCACGTGGGTCGCCCACGGCAGCGGCTCGGCGGATTTCGACGTGGTCGACGAGCGCTCGGGCATCGCGTGGCCCGAGGCGCGCCCGACGACGCGCCTTCGCCGCGTGCGGCTCTCCAAGGAGGTCGAGGCCGGCTACTACAACGGCCTCTCCAACGAGGGCCTCTGGCCGCTCTGCCACATCGCGTACACCGCGCCGATGTTCCGCCACGGAAACTGGGAGCACTACTGCGTCGCGAACCGTGCGTTCGCGGACGCGGTGCTCGACGAGATCGGCTTCGAGCCCGCCATCGTCTTCATCCAGGACTTTCACCTCGCGCTCTTGCCGCGCCTCCTCCGGCAAGCGCGGCCCGACATCCTCCTCGCCCACTTCTGGCACATCCCGTGGCCGAACAGCGACGTGATGAAGCGCTTCCCGTGGGCCGAGGAGTTCCTCGGCGGCATGCTCGGCAACGACCTCGTCGGCTTCCACGTCCAGCACCACTGCGACAATTTCCTCGAGTCCGTCGATCGCGGCATCGAGGCGCTCGTCGACCTCGAGCATCGGCGCGCCATCCGCGACGGCCACTCCACCTTCGCGCGGCCGTTCCCCATCAGCATCGACGTCAGCGGGTACGCGGCGCTCGCCCGCGCGATGAGCTTCGAAGACGCGTACCTGGAGCTCGCGGCGCAGACGAAAGGCCAGGTCCTGCTCCTCGGCGTCGACCGCCTCGACTACACCAAGGGCATCCCGCACCGCATCCGCATCTTCGAGAGCCTGCTCGACAAGCGGCCCGATCTGCGCGGACGGGCGACGTTCGTCCAGATCGGCGCGCCGACGCGCTCGGCGATCACGCGCTACGCGTCGCTCGCGCGCGAGGTGCAGCAGCTCGTGGACGAAGTGAATCGGCGCTTCGCCAAGGACGACTGGATCCCCATCCGTTACATCGCCGAGCACAACGATCGCGATCGCCTCGCGCCGCTCTACCGCCGCGCGGACGCGTGCCTCGTCACGTCGCTCCACGACGGCATGAACCTCGTCGCCAAGGAGTACGTCGCGGCGCACGCGGGCGAGCCGGGCACGCTGCTCCTCTCGAAGTTCACCGGCGCGTCGCGCGAGCTGCTCGAGGCGTGCCTCGTGAACCCGTACGACGTCGAGACCAGCGCGGAGATGCTCGCGCAGACCCTCGAGCTCGAGGCCCCGCTGCGCGCGGAGGCGATGACCCGCCTCTACGACCGCATCCAGGCGCAGGACGTCTACGACTGGGGCTACCGCATCATGCGCTCGCTCGACGACATCGCGCGACGCAAGGACGCCGCGTTCTTCCCCGGGAACTAGACCCAGGGTCGCACGCGGCCGTCGCGCGCTTCGCAGAGCTCGCTGATCGTCGTCGCCGCGTGGATGAGCCCGACGTGCGTGTACGCCTGCGGGAAATTTCCGAGGAGCGCGCCGGTCTTCGGGTCGATGTCCTCGGAGAAGAGGCCGACCGGGTTCTTGAAGCGCGAGATGCGCTCGAACACCTCGATCGCCTGATCGAGCCGCCCGGCGAGCGCGAGCGCCTCGGCCCACCAGAACGAGCAGATCGTGAACGCGCTCGTCGTCGCGCCGAAGTCGTCGAGGTTTCGGTAGCGGAGCATGAGGCCGTTCTCGACGAGCTCCTCCTCGTAGGCGTCGAGCGTCGAGAGGAAGCGCGGGTCGCGCGGGTCGACGATGCCGAGCATCGGCAGGAGCAGGTTCGACGCGTCGCCGTGCTCGCCGTCGAGCGCCTGGGTGAAGCACTTGCGCTTGGCGTTGAAGCCGCGCGAGAGGATGATCTCCTGCTCGCGCGTCGCGATGGGCTCCCACCGCTCGGCGAGATCGCGCCGACCCAGCTGGCGCGCGAGGACGGCGCCGCGGTGCACGGCCGCCCAGCACATCGCGCGCGAGAACGTGTGCTGCTTGAGCGACGTGCGAAACTCCCAGATCCCCGTGTCGAGGGTCGGCGCGGCGACGATGGCCTCTTCGACGAGCCGCTCGAGCAGCGGCGTGAAGCGGTGCGACTGCTCGTCGATGATGCGCGGATCGGTGAGGAGCGTCTCGAGGCACAAGACGAGCTCGCCCATCAAGTCGTTCTGGCGCTGATCCGAAGCCGCGTTGCCGACGCGAACGACGTGGCCGCCGCCGAACCCGCGCAAGTGGTCGAGCACTTGCTCCTCGAGGTCGCGCCGCCCGTCGATGCCGTAGAGCGGCTGCAGCGGTCCGGCCTCGGCCACGTCGCGCAGGAACCGGAGGAACGCCTCGCCCTCGTTCAAGTGACTGAGACGGCGGAGCGCCTCGACCACGAACGCCGCGTCGCGCAGCCAGCAGTAGCGATAATCCCACGTGCGCGGCGTGCCGAGCGCCTCCGGGATGCTCGTCGTCGTCGCCGCGATGATGGCGCCGGTGTCGTGGTCGGCGTGGAGCTTGAGGCAGAGCGCCGAACGGAGCACGTCGCTCGCGGCGAAGTCGCGCAGGTTGCACGTCTGCGACCACGCGCGCCAGCCGGCGATCGTCGCGTCGAGCTCGTGCTGAACGCTGTTCAGCGTCGGCACCGTGGTCCGCGCGCCGTACGTGAGCACGAAGTAGATCGGCTGCGTGAGCACGAACTCGCGCTTGCCGAGGACGTACGCCATCGGGATGTTCGTGAAGAGATGGAGCGGCGTGTCGCCGCCGAGGATCTCGAGCCCGTGCGTCGTCTCGCGCATGTGCGCCTTCGAGCGTCCGTAGTCGGGGCGCGGATCGAAATCGACCGACAGGCGTGGCTGCCCGCTGATCGGGCGAATCACGCGCGCGATCTCGATGGGCACGTCCACCGAGAGGCCCGAGGGGATGCGCGGCGCGTAGTCGACGATCTCCCACGCGCTGCCGCCGATTTCGAAGCGCGTCGCGAGCACGTTGGTGTTCGTCACGTACGCGTGCGAGCCGCGGAGCTCGTGGCCTTCGTGCAAGACGCGGAAGCACCCGCCGCGCTCGGCGTCGAGCAAGCGCGCGAACACCGAAGGCGAGTCGAAGCGCGGAAGACAAAGCCATTCGATCGCGCTCGTCGGCGACACGAGCGCGATGACACGCCCGTTGCCAATCGCGCCGTGATCGAGCCCGAGGTTCGGTCCGGAGGGCGGCATCTCTCACGAATTGAACTGTGGAAGACGGCCACGCGCAAGCTCAGTACTTGCAATCGCGGCCCCCACCGTAAATCGAGTCGCCGAGACGCGATGGACGAGCCCCGTGGGGCCGTTCCCGCCTGCCGCGGCGCGCGGCCCAACCGTTTCGCGTGGCTCGCGCCCTTGCGACGGCGCGCTCTGCTACCATGTTGCGCGTGAAAAACGCGTCCGGGTCCGCCGAGGTGAAGCCTTCGGTGAAGCTATGCCCGACGTGCGGCGAACGTTTCGGAATGGACGCGCTCTTCTGTCCGAACGACGGCTCGCCACTCGCGCTCGCGCAGCCCGGTGAAGTGTCGCTGCAAGCCGGCGCGCCCGATCCGTACCTCGGTCGCGCGCTGCTCGGGCACATCGAGATCCGCCAGCTCGTCGGCGTCGGCGCGATGGGACGCGTGTACCGCGCGTTCCAGAAAGGGATCGACCGCGACGTCGCGGTGAAGATCCTCCACCGCGAGCTTTCGGCGAACCAGCAGCTCGTCTCGCGCTTTCATCGCGAGGCGAAGGTCGCGTCGCGCCTGCTCCACCCGAACGTCGTCGGCGTCCACCTCGCCGGGCAGCTCCCCGACGGCGCGATGTACATCGTCATGGAGTACCTCGACGGCCTCTCGCTCCAGAGCGCGCTCGCGGCGGCGGGCGGCGCGTTCGATTTGCCGCGCGCGCTCCACGTCGCGCTCCAGCTCTGCGACGCGACCGGCGAGGCCCACGCGACCGGCGTCGTGCACCGCGATCTCAAACCCGAGAACGTGATGCTCGTGCGCCGCGGCGCCGATACCGACTTCGTGAAGGTGCTCGACTTCGGCATCGCGCGTCTCAACTGGGGCGAGCAGTCGATGGCGACGGCGGCCGGCCTCATCTTCGGCACCGCGCGCTACATCTCGCCCGAGGGCGCGCAGGGCGAGGCCGTGGGGCCGACCGGTGACGTGTACGCGGCGGCGACGCTCGTCTACCAGATGCTCTCCGGTCGCACGCCGTTCGAGGGCGAGCAGGCCGTCGCGCTCCTCGTGCAGCAGATCCACGACCCGCCGCCGCCGCTCCGCTCCATCGCGCGCGCGTCGTACGTCCCCGAGCCGATCGCCGAGGTGGTGATGCGCAACCTCGCGAAGGACCCGCTCGCGCGCGAGCCGGACGGACGCGCGCTCGGCCGCGCGCTGCTCGACGCGGCGAAGCTGAGCGGCCTCTCCGCCGAGGACTTCGTCGCGCGCCCGCTGATGCAGTCGGCGCGCCCGTCGGCGGTTCACCTCCCGCCACAGCGCGTCGTGCCCGAGCCGTCGCCGATCCCGCGCGCGCCGGTGGAGGCGAGCACGCCGCCGCCGAACGCGCTCGATCAGCCCGCGGCGCTCGAGACCACGCTCGACGACGTCGAGCCGCCGCTCCCGATCAAACACGTGCACGAGCGCACGCAACAGATCCGCCCGATCGACGAGTCGGCGCTCGTCGCTCCGCTCCCGCCGGTCCGCGGCTCGATGCCGTCGATGGACGACCCGGCGATGTTCGACGAGCCGCCGCCCCCGATCATCGAGACGCCCGAGATCGCGCGCCGCCGAAGTCGCTCGCGCACCGTGTTCTTGTTCATCGCGTGCTTCCTCGTCGGCGTCATCGGCGCGGCGACGTTCGCGTACAAGATGGGCTACGTCGGGCCCAAGGTCGAGAGCGCGCAGTCGATCGACGCATACCGAAAGCGCGCGCGCCGGGCGGTAAGCGAGGGCCACTGGGACGCGCCGCCGGGCCAAAACGTGCGCGACATCACGAACGAGGGCCTCGCAAAGTATCCGCGCGACCCGAAGCTCATCGAGATTCGCGCGCAGGCGACCGGTGACCTCGTCAAGGAAGCCATCGGCGAGAAATACCTCGGCCACGACGACCGCGCCGCCCGCCTCGCGAAGCTCGCGCACGAGCTCGATCCGACCGACACGACCGCCGAGCGCCTCGCGGCGGAGTACGCCGAGCCGAACGCGATCACCGACGCGGGCGTCGCGCCGGACGCGCGCGCCGCGCCGCCGCACCCGAGCGCGACGGTCACGGCGAGCCACGGCGGCGTCGTCGCGCCGCAGTCGGGCGCGCACGCCACGCTCGATCTCTCGCCGGGGAGGCCGGTCGCGCTCTCGCCCGTCACGGTCACGATCAAGCTCACCGTCAACGGCGGGCCGCCGAAGGGCCTCCCCGAGGCCGAAGCGCTCACGGTGAGCGGGCCCGACGTTCCGCCCGGCACCATGATCCCCATCCTCGCGGAGGGGCCCGGCATCATCCGTGGCGCGCTCACGTTCATGGAGCCCGGCAAGTTCGCGCTCGTGTTCACCGCGCGCATCGACGGATTCGCGGTGAAGGTCGAGCGCGTGGTGGTGATCCCGAACCCGAACGCGCCGCAGCCGTCCACGCCCGACGCCGGGAAGTGGCTGTGAGGACGGCGGGGGCGCTCGCCGTCGCGCTGCTCCTCCTCGCGCCGTCGGTGCGCGCCGACGACGACGACCACGACCCGAACAAGCCTTGGCTCGACTACATCGCGCGCAGCCACACGATCGCGCTGATCGAGGCGGGCATCATCACGCTGCCGAACGCGCCGGTGTCGACGAGCACGTACGGCGGCAGCGTGCCTTTCGCGCCAGTCGGTCACGGCGACGCGACCATCCAGATCGGCATCCACATTTTGTATCGGCCGTGGCGCGACTGGGCGTTCGGCGCCAACTTCTTCTTCGACCCGCGCCCCACGTCCGACACCGAGTACGGCGGCCTCAGCGGTCTGCCGCGCACGCACTCGCGGTCGTATTTCTTCATCGGCGGCGAGGCGCGCTACATCCCGCTCCACGCGCGCGCCATCGAGGGTTACCTCGGCGCGCAGACCGGCGTGGTCATCATCGCCGACCGATTCACCACGAACGCGGGCATCCCGAAGCCGGAGATCTTCGGCGACCCCGAGGTGAGCCTCAGCACCGAAGGTTTCTATTTCGGCGGCCACCTCGGCTTCGACTGGTACATCAGCGATCGCGTCGTCGCCGGGCTCGTCGTTCGCTACAACCACTGGATCCTCCCGGAGCTCCCGAAGTGCTCGCCCATCCTCGACTGCACGACGCTGACGGGAGGCGTCGACTCGATCGATTTCGGTTTCACCCTCGGCTACAGGATTTCTCTATGAAGCATCGGCTGCTCCTCCGATTCGTCGTCGTCGTCGCGTTCCTCGTGGGGTGCGGAAGCTCGAAGGACACGCGCGTCACGCCGCCGACCACGCCGGTCGCGCAGGCGAGCGCGTCGGCCGCGCCGAGCGCCACCGAGGCTCCGAGCGCGGTCGCGTCGTCGCAAGCGCAGACCACGCCCGTCGCCGCGGCATGGCATCCGCTCCTCTACAAAATCACGGGCGGCGGCGTCGTCGCGCCGTCGTACTTGTTCGGCACCATCCACGTGCCCGACGCACGCCTCGCGAATTTCCCGCCCGAGCTCCAGAAGGCCGTCGACGCGAGCGACGAGATCGTCAACGAAATGCCGCTCGACAAGGCGGGCGACCCGATGTCGATGATGAGCTCGTTCACGATGCCGAACGGCAAGTCGCTGGCGACCGAGCTCCCGCGCCCGCTCTACGATCGCCTCAAGGAAGCGTTCACCAAGAAGGGCCTCGGCATGGCGTTCCCGATGCTCGAGCACATGAAGGTGTGGGCCATCGCGGCGCAGGTCGCGCTGCTCGACCACATGATGGAGATGGCGACGAGCGGCGCGAAGCCCATCGACGTGAACCTCCACGACCGCGGCAAGGCGGCGGGGAAGGCGACGAGCGGCCTCGAGACGCAAGCCGAGCAACTCTCGGTCTTCGACGGCCTCACGAAGGACGAGCAGACCCGCATGCTCGAGCAGACGCTCGACCAGCGCGACAAGGATCTGCGCGAGGGCAACGACCCGGTCGCGAAGCTCATGAACCTCTACATCGCCGGCAGCGAGCAGCCGCTGCTCACCGAGCTGAACGCCGGCTTCGACATGACGCGACCGCTCGACAAGAAGCTGCTGAAGCGTCTCATCACGGACCGGAACAAGATCATGGCCGACCGGAGCACGACGCTGATGAAGACGCACCCGCGGAGGGCGTACTTCATCGCGGTGGGGGCGGCGCACCTGCTCGGGGATGACGGGGTGATCGCGCAGTTGAAGAAGAAGGGATTCGCGGTCGAGAGGGTGCCGTGAGCGCGAGACGTCAACGTTCACGTTCACGTTCACGTCAACGAAGACGTTGACGTAGACGTTGACGTGAACGTGAACGTGGACCTCGACTTCACCGTCATGGCGTCGCGCGGATGGCGATCGCCATCACCGCGGCGATGCGGTCCAGCACCACGCCGCACACGATGAGCAATCCCATCGTGCGCAACGGCGCGAGGAGCGCGTGAATCTGCGCGGGTGACGACGCGCGCGCGATGACCGCGGCGGTCACCTCGATGACGAGCGACGCGACGAGGAGCGGGGCGCCGATGGACACGGCGAGCGCGATCGAGCCGGTCAGATCGGTCATCGCGGCGAGGAGCGGATGGTCGGGCAGCGGCGCGACGGCGAGGGCGCGGGCGACGCGGGCGGGGCCGCCGGTCGTCACGAAGATCGTGGACGCGAGGAGCGCGAAGGGCACGGCCATCGGCGTCGTGCGACCCTCCACGACGGGGACCTGCACCGAATCTTGCGCGCCGCGGAGGTTGTCGAGCATGCCGCCGACCATCGTCGCGGCCCAGAGCACGGCGGCCGTCGCGATGGCGATGGGCAAACCGCGAAGGACCTCGTCGAGCAAGAGGAGCGGCCACGGAACGTGCAGCGCGGGAGCCACCGGCGCGACCGCCGGATAGATGCACGCCGCGAGCGCGAGCGCCATCACGCCGCGCGCGGCGGCCGGAAGCGCGCGCAGCCCGAACGCGGGGACGAGCGTGACCGTCGGCGTGACGCGCGCCCACGCGAGCCCGAGACCGCCCAAGTCGACGCCCGCGTCGCGAAACGCCGCCGCCACTTCATGAAGGATCCCCGGCACGCGCAGACCGTACCACGCCCTCTTCCGCTGCCTGCTGATAGCTGATAGCTGACAGCTCGCTATGGCGTTCGACCTCGGCATCGTCGGCAAAACCTCCGAGCCCTCGCGGTTCACGTATTCGCACAAGGACGCGATCCTCTACGCCCTCGGAATCGGCGCGAAGAAGGACGAGCTCGACTTCCTCTACGAAAAGCGCGGGCCCAAGGTCGTGCCGAGCTTCGCGGTCGTGCCGACGTTTCCGGTCATGCTCGAGCAGCTCGGAAAGACCGGCGGCGACTTCGCGATGGTGGTGCACGGCGCGCAGCGCTTCCGCGTGCACAAGCCGTTCGCTCCGAGCGGCGAGCTCACGTCGACCGCGACCATCCGCGGCATCTACGATCTCCGGCGCTTCGCGAGCGTCCTCGTCGACACGCACACGAAGAACGAGAAGGGCGAGCTCGTCGCCGAAGGCACGTGGACCATCATCTATCGCAACGCGGGCGGCTTCGGCGGCGACCCCCCGCCGAAGGAGCCGAGCGACATCACGGTGCCGAAGGACCGCGCGCCCGACTTCCGCGTCGAAGAGACCACGTCGCCCGAGCAGGCCCTCCTCTATCGCCTGAGCGGCGACCCGAACCCGCTCCACGCCGATCCGGAGTTCGCCAAGTCGGTCGGCTTCGAGCAAGGCCCGATCCTCCACGGGCTCTGCACGTACGGCTTCATGGTGCGCCACGCCGCGAAGGGCGCGTGCGGCGGCGACGCGACGCGCCTCACCGGCTTCGACGGTCGCTTCAGCAAGCCGGTCTGGCCGGGCGACACCATCGTCACGCAGGGCTGGATCGTCGCGCCCGGAAAAATCGCTCTCACCGTCTCGGTGAAGGAGCGCGACGAAGCCGTGATCAGCGCGGCGTCGGCCACGTTCGCTTAAATCACAGCTCGCTCGCCGCGTGGCGGAGGGCGGCTTGCGCGCCTTCGGTCACCGGCTCACCGTGCGCCATGTCGATGCGCGCGAGGTCGTCGGTCGCGAGGCGCTCGAGGTGCGCGCGGTAGGCCTTCTTGTCGGCGACGATGAACATGCGCGACGGTCGCGTCACCTTGAGCGCGTCGCTCTTGAAGCCGGCGAGCCCCATCATGAAGCCGCCGAAGCCGGCGAGCTTCCGGTTGTTCATGATGCCGTCGCAGAACACGAGGTTCGACTTCCCGTCGCCGACGACGCGCAGCACGCCCTCGCGCTCTTTCGTTCCGTCGAGCACCTCGTAGCGAACGGTGTCGTCGAAGTCGGGCTTCGTCTCGTCGACCTTCACGATCTCCTCGACCTTCGCCTTCGAGCCCGGCGGCGCGACCACTTTCAGGTTCGGGTAGCGCTGCTTCCAGATGCGCGAGTCCATGCGATGGCCCCCGTTGGGGACGATGAGCCACGCGGGCGTGCCCCAGGCCTCGAGCTCTTTCATCTCGTCGTCGTTCAGCGCGATGCCGTTGTGGATGACGAGGCTCCCGTCCTTCAGCTTGGCCACGTGCATCTCGCGATTGAAGGGGGCGCCCGGAAAGGGGGCCTCCACGCGCCAGAGATTGTCGCGCAGCTTCTCGATGGGGCCGTGCGGAAAGACAGTCCAGGTCTCGAACGGCTTTGCCATGGCCACACCATATTCGATGCATTAGAGTTCGCCGGCCATGAAACTCGGGAAAACCCTCGTCATCGTCGCCGCCAAACGCACCGCGTTCGGCACCATGCAAGGCACGCTCAAGAACGTCACCGCCACCGACCTCGCGGTCACCGCGTCGAAGGCCGCGCTCGCGCAGTCGAAGATCGCGGCGGAGGACGTCGGCCACGTCGTCATCGGCAACGTCATGCAGACGAGCGCGGACGCGATTTATTGCGCGCGCCACGTCGGGTTGAAGGCGGGCCTCCCCATCACGACGCCCGCGCTCACCGTGAACCGCCTCTGCGGCTCGGGCTTCCAGGCCATCATCAACGGCTGCGAGCAGCTCCTCCTCGGTGATGCGAACGCGGTGCTCGTCGGCGGCACCGAGAACATGACGCAGGCCCCGCACATCCTCCGCGGCGCGCGCGACGGCTGGCCGTTCGGCAAGGCGCCGGCGGTCGAAGACTCGCTCTGGAGCGCGCTCACCGACTCGTACTGCAACACGCCGATGGCGGTCACCGCCGAGAACCTCGCGACGAAGTACGGCATCACGCGCCAGATGTGCGACGAGTACGCGCTCTCGAGCCAGCAGCGCTGGGCCACCGCGCACGAGAAGGGCTACTTCAAGGACGAGATCACGCCCGTCGACATCACGACCAAGAAGGGCACGACGCAGTTCCAGGTCGACGAGCACCCGCGCCCGCAGACGACGCTCGAGATCCTCGGCAAGCTCCCGCCGGTCTTCAAGAAGGACGGCGTGGTCACCGCGGGCAACGCGTCGGGCATCTGCGACGGCGCCGCGGCGCTCGTCGTCACGACCGAAGAGTTCGCGAAGAGCAAGGGCCTCGCGCCGCTCGCGCGCATCGTCTCGTGGGGCGTCGCCGGCGTCGACCCGAGCATCATGGGCATCGGCCCCGCGCCCGCGATCAAGAACGCGCTCGCGCGCGCCGAGATGAAGCTGGCGGAGATGGACCTCGTCGAGGTGAACGAGGCGTTCGCGCCGCAGTATCTCGCCGTCGAGAAAGAGCTCGGCCTCGATCGCGCGAAGACCAACGTGAACGGCGGCGCGATCGCGCTCGGCCACCCGCTCGGCGCGAGCGGCGCGCGCATCACGACGCACCTGGTCTACGAGCTTCGCCGCCGGAGCGCGAAGTACGCCGTCGGCAGCGCGTGCATCGGCGGAGGCCAGGGCCTCGCCATCGTGCTCGAGCGGGCGTGAATCAGGCCTGCTCGGCGAGCACGGCGCCCGTCGCGTCGGCGCCGCCCATGATGGCCCAGCGCGTCGCGTTGCGGAGCGCGCGCGCGGCCTTCATCGCGGCCTCGAAGCTCGGAAACACCCACGACAGCGTGCCGGGCTGGACGTTCTCCCACCCGTAGACGACGAGCGTCACCTCGCCGATCGCGCGCCGCTCGGCGCGCGAGATGGGATACGTGCCCGACTCGTTCGTTTCGAGGCTGGGAGCGAGCGCGTCTTCCATCGTCGACCTCGTCTGGTCGAACAACCGGCGCTTCAAGTTTCGCATTCCCAGGCGCTTCGCCATTCGTCGACCCATCATTAGTTCCTTCGGCGATACGCGCAAGAGTCGCGGCGATCATTCGTGTCGATCGCGACGCTGTGCGTCGTACGATTGAAAGCGATGACCGTCACCACGAAGTCGCCGAGCGAGCCGCCGCGTACGCGGCTCGCGCAAGCGCTCGGTGTGTCGCTGGTGCCTCTGGCTCCCATTGCGGTCATCGTGGTGGCCATCGCGGTCGCTGCCGCGATCGGGCTCCTCGGTCTTTCGCATCTATCGCAGGCGAGTGACGACGACGCGGCGTCACGGGCACAACTCTTGGCGGCCACGCTCGGCGCGCGCCTCGCCGCGACGCCGGCCTCGAATCGCCTCGCGACGGTGAAGCTCGCGGCGCGACGCACGGGCGCCGAGATCCTCGTCGCCGACCGGCAAGGTCGCCCCGAGCTCGACGCGACGCTCGGACCGCCCGCCCCAGACGCGCTCGTCGCGTTCGCGGGGCAGAAGAGCGGCGAGGCGAACATGCGGATGGGCGCGGTGAGATTTGCCACGCGGTCGGTCGACGGCGACGTGCTCTTCGTCTTCGTGCGCGTGCCGCCCGCGGAGGGCGCGCCCGCGCTCCTCTCGGCGCTGCTCGCGCTGACGACGCTGCTCGTCGCGGTCGCGGCCATCGTGGCGTTCGCCGTCGCGCGCGACGCGGAGAAAGACATCGTGTACGTCGGCGAGCGCGTCCTCGCGATGGCCAAGGTCCGGACCGAGCCGGCCGGCGAGGCGGTCGCCGTTCGCTCGATGGACGAGGTCGGCGTCCTGACGAGCGCGTTCAACGATCTCGTCGCGCGCTTCGCCGCGGCCGAGAGCGCTTACCACCGCGACCTCCGCCGCGCGGCCGCCGCCGACCGCGATCGCGCGCAGTTCCTCGCCGCGGTGAGCCACGAGCTCCGCACGCCGCTCAACGCGGTGCTCGGGTTCGCGGACGTGCTCATCAAGGGCGTGGACGGGACGCTCTCGGCCGACCAGCGCGAGGAGGTGCAGCAAATCCGCGACAGCGGGGCGCACCTGAACGACCTCATCGAGGACATCCTCGACCTCAGCGCGATCGAGAGCGGGCAGCTGAAGCTCCACTTCGTCGAGGTCGATCTGCGTTCGGTCGCGCAGGACGTGGTGCGCGAGCTCTCGGTCGTCGCCGCGAAGTCGCACCTCGTGCTCCGGCTCGAGGACGGGCCGCCCGTGCTCGTGTGGGCCGACAAGCGGCGCGTGCGGCAGATCGTGTCGAACGTCGTCGGCAACGCGGTGAAGTTCACCGAGATCGGCGAGGTCGTCGTCCGCGTCGCGGCGCGCGGCGCGTTCGGCTCGGTCGTCGTTCGCGACACGGGCCCGGGCATCCGCGAATCGGAGCGGCAGATCGTCTTCGAGGAGTACCGCCAGGCCAACGCGGAGCGCGCGCGCCACCGCGGCACGGGCCTCGGTCTCGCCATCGCGCGCCGGCTCGCGACGATGCAGGGCGGCT
>Ga0335082_10002843_pt1 | contig 18717 bp, 14 predicted proteins | sample Lox_Sample_41_FD_206718 | JGI IMG/M metagenome (GOLD analysis project Ga0335082, IMG submission 206718) | Soil microbial communities from Loxahatchee National Wildlife Refuge, Florida, United States - Lox_Sample_4.1 | ecosystem: Environmental > Terrestrial > Soil > Wetlands | place: USA...
CTCGCAACAGATCAACTCATTACCGCTTAACGGGCGCAACTTCCTCGAACTGTCGCTGCTGGTGCCGGGCAACGCGCCTGCGCCCAACTTCGATCCTACCAAGACCGACACGGTGGTGATCTCGACCGACGGGCAACTTGGCCGCGGCGGCAACGTCTCCATCGACGGCGCCGACAACAATGACGACACCGTCGGCGGCATGCTGCACAACGTACCCGAAGATGCGGTGCAGGAATTCCAGATCGCCTCCAACCAGTACTCGGCCGCACTGGGCCGCTCGGGCTCGGCAGTGGTCAACGTCGTGACCAAGTCCGGGACCAACGATTGGCACGGCACTGCGGCGGTCTTCGCGCGCGATGAGGCTTTACAGGCGTCGTCGCCGCTGGTCGATCCCACGCTGGGCACGCCGCCCTTCCGCCGCGAGCAGTACGCCGGATCGGTGGGTGGACCGGTGGTGAAAAACAAGGCGTGGTTCTACTCGGCGTTCGAATATCGCGACCAGTTGGGCGGCGTGGAAGTCGGCACCGCCGACCTCGCCACGCAGACCATCCTCAAGAGCTATGCCACAGCGCCGCTGACCGACGCCATGGGCACGGTGCGCGGCGACTGGCAGATCAGCGACAAAGACAGCCTGATGCTGCGCTACTCCATCGAGCAGCTCAACGCTACCGGAGCCAGTACGCTGGAACGCGCACTGGGGTCAGCTTCGCAGCGGCAGGTGCTGGAGAACAAGTTCCAAGCGTTCGTGACGAGCTGGACCCGCATCATTACACCGACGCTGCTCAACCGCTTCAGCTTTGCGGAAAACAACTTCTTCAACAACACCACTCCGGTAGTGGTGTCGCCGCAACTCGATCTGCCCAGCCTCCAGGATGGCGCCTCGTTCCGTGTACCGCAGCAAACCAAGCAGAACCGACTTGAGTTCTCGGATGTAGTCGACTGGTCGCGCGGCAAGCACAACTTCAAGTTCGGAGCCGAGGTTCAGCACGTCGCCGCCAGCTTCGATCTTGGCGTGTTTCAGCAGGGTCGCATCGAGGCGGTCGAGAACTTTCCCGACTTCGACCGCAACGGTGACGGCAAGGTGACCTGGGACGACCTGCTCTTCGCCGTGACGCTGCAGAGCGGCTATCCCACGCAGCCGCTGGTGCTGCCGGGCTGCAACAACAACTACATGGCATTTTTCGCACAGGACGATTGGCACGCAACGCGTCAGCTCACTCTCAACCTCGGTCTCCGGTACGACCTCGACACCAACTCGAAGGACCTCAGCTACTACAGCCAAATCAACCCCATCGTGCAGCCGTTCCTGCAGGGCACGCGCGGCAAAGACACGAACAACTGGGGCCCACGCATCGGATTCAACTGGGCGAATGCCGCGGGTAACTTCACCGTGCACGGCGGCTACGGCATCTACTACGACCGCATCACGCTGGAGGTGATGTCGCTGGAGCGGGGCCTCAACGGCACCTCGTTGCCCATCGACGTGCGCGCGGGCAACGCTATTAGCGGCCCGAACGGGCCCGTCTATCTCGATCCGAATGGATTCTTCCTGCCGGGCGCGCCGACGCTCTCGAATCCTTTCACCGGGTTCATCCTGCCGGGCGCAGGCGCTTCGGGCATCAACATCATCGACAACGCCATGCAAAACCCGTCGGTGCAGCAGTTCAATCTCGGCTTGCAATGGGAGTTCGCCCAGAACTGGGTGCTGCGCGCCGACGGCATCCACGACCTCGGAACGCATTTCATCCTGGGTGTCCCCATCGGCACGGTGTACAACCCGGTGGTCGGCGGGCCAGACACGGTGAAGAACCTGGAATCGAGTGTTAACACGCACTATGACGCGTTGTTCCTCACCGTGGACAAGCGTTTCTCGAATCACTACCAGATGCACGCGGCGTACACGCTGTCGAAATCGCTCAACTACGCCAACGACGACCAGATTCCTTTCGGCAACGGGCCGATTGACCCGCTCGACCTGCACCGCGAATACGGCCCTACGCCCAACGACCAGCGCAACCGCTTCGTGATTTCGGGCACGGCCGACCTGAGGTGGGGTTTCCAGATTTCGCCGCTATGGACGATCGCCTCCAGCGTGCCGATGGACATCATGCTGCCCGACAACAGTACGCGAGTGCCGCAATTCCAGCGCAACGCCGGCTGCCGCGTCTTCCACAACGGAGCGCAGTTGAACGCGGCCATCGCACAGATCAACGCCAATGGCGGCGAGAACGGAGCGCCGCTACCATTGGTTGACCCCAACGCGAGCTTCTGCAACATGTTCAACTCGTTCGACCTGCGGGTGTCGAAGCAGTTCAAGTTCGGTGAGCGCTCGTCGCTGCTGCTCATTGGCGAAGTCTTCAACCTGTTCAACACGACAAACATTCTGGGCGTGTCCAACACCAACTACTCCGGCTACGCCAACGTGCTGGTGCGCAATAGCAACACGCCCGGCACAGCAGGATATCTGCAATCCTCGTCCTTCGGCGCGCCGGTCACTACCGCGGGAGGGGTCTTCGGATCTGGGGGTCCGCGGGCGTTCCAACTGGCTGCGAGGTTTAGCTTCTAGATGACGGAGCCGGCCACAACCGCGGTTCGCGGGCCAGCGGATTGCGCCGCGAACGGGGGCTGGGACCGGCCGTGGCGGCGGTGGCTGGGGAGGCCATCGCCGACCCGTGCGCCACTCCCGCTGGTTTCGATCCACCACGGGCACCAGGCTGTTGGTTAAGATTAAAGTCAAACCACTCGCTTTTGACAGAACGACACGCAAGCCATGAGTGACGAAATGAAATCTCCCGATAACGCCGCTCCCGTGATCCCTCCGATGGTGAACGGCCAAGCGCCGCCACCGGCAAAGATCCGCATCATCGAGGATGCCGAAGCCACAGGCGACACCCTCGCCGCCTACGATTACTGGCGCGCGGGCTCGGGACGCACGCAGGTGCCGGGCATCATCAAGTGCTTTGGTGCGCGGCCTGACTTCTTGCGTCAGGTAGTGGACTTCTCCAACACCGTCCACTTTTCCGAAGGCCATCTGCAACGGCGTCACAAGGAGATGATCGCCAGCTACGTGTCTTACCTGAACCGCTGTCCCTATTGACTGGACAGCCACGCTTACTTCCTGCGGGTTCAGGGAGCCAACGACCAATGCGTAGCCGCGATACTCGAGGGGAAGCTCGACCAGGGCGGCCTCACTGCCGCGGAGCGCGCGCTGCTGGACTACGCCAGGCTGATCACTGAGGCAGCGTATCGTTCCACCGCCGAAGACGTGCAGAAGCTGCGCCACGCCGGCTGGACAGAGAACCAGATTTCCGAGGCGGTGTACATCATCGCGCTCTTCGCGTTCTTCAACCGCGTGGCCGACGCCTTTGGCGTGCCCCCGCAGCACTACCTGGAGCTAGGCAGGATGACGCCGTAGGCGATCAAAACTCAGCCTGTCGCGAAGAACCGGCGGCAAGGATGCGCGACCCAATTTCGTTTTGATTCTGCAAGGCGAAATTCGCAACCCGCAGGCCAGCTCGCAAGCCCGCATGAGTAGAATAGGAGCGGCACGCGGACCATTCCCGATACCCAGGCAATTCCACGCGCAACAGGAGACTCCTCGATGCCAACTTCAGTCGAACAGCTAATGGAGCATCTCAAGAAGGACATCGCCTCGCTGGAAGCCCAGGCCCGTCAGGCGGAGGAACTGCTGCCCCACGTCGCCGAGAAATACGCCGCCCGCTGGAAGGCCGCCATAGAGGCGCGCTGGAAGCAGGCATTGGAGATCAGCGCCCTGCTGCAGGAAATCGAGAAGGACCATCCTCACAACTGACGCCGCGTCCCCCGCCCTCGCGGATCGGCAAGGTCGCGAAAAAAATCGGGGAGCCCGGAGGCTCCCCACGAACTTCAGATTTGAGAAATGAGCGATCTCAGAAGTTCAGCTTCAACCCGAACTGGATGTTGCGCCGCTCCTCTGGGAGGCTAACCACGCCGCCACCGGGGATGCCCTTGAACGCCTGAACGGCGGTGACGCCCGTGCCGTCCTCGAGGTCCAGGTTGCCGGTGTTGATGTAATAGTTGCTGTGGTTGAAGGCGTCGTAGAACTCGGTGCGGAACTGCATGTTAAACCGCTCCGTGAGCTTGAACGTCTTGGCTGCCACAAAGTTGAGATTCCAGAAGCCAGGCCCGCGATAGGCATTGCGCCAGCCCTGCGGCAAACCGCTGATGCTGTACACGCAGTTCCCGTGGTCGAGGTACTGGCAATTCGGGACCGCCAGCGCATCACCCGCATTGATCGGAATACCGGTGCTCGGGTCGATGGGCAGGTTGAGGTAGTTGAACACGTTCGGTCCCACCGCCGCCAACGAGGAGTTGCCAATGCCGCCGTTCTGATTGACCGGCTGATTGGGAATCCAGCGTGGGCAGGTGTAACCGGTCGCGCCCAGGTTGGTGCAGTCGTAGATCGAATACGGCAGACCCGAGCGGATGTTCAGAATGGGTGAGAAACTCCAGCCTCCGAACAACTGCCGCTCCCAGCCCTGGCTCATATTGCTGCCCCAGGGAATGTTCCAGGTGCCGCTGAGTACGAACCGGTTGCGGATGTCGTAATCGGAGTTGCCCTTGTCGAGATTGGCGTTGTACGGATCCAGATAACCCAGACCATAGAAGCCTGAGTAGCCATCGGAGAACGCCGATGACAGGTTGTCAATGGCGTGCGACCAGGTGTAGTTGGCGGTCAGGTAGAGGCCCTTGTTGAACAGGTTGGTGGTCTGGAACTTGACGTTCAAACCGTTGTAGTTGTTAAAGCCCTCGCTGCCGCGATAGTTGATGTTGGTGTACTGATAGTTCAGACGGTTCGTGGTCCGAGCATCCCCGAGGAACTCGGAGCCATATCCGGCCGCGTTCAAGTTGGCGATGTCGTACTCGTGGGTTCCCTTCGAGCCGGTGTATTCGAACGAGAGCACGGAGTTCTTCATCACCTGGTAGTCGATCGCGCCCGACCAGAACTGCACGTAGGCGGTGGGAATGTTCTGCTGCACCGCACGCAAGCTGGGCTGCGGGAAGCAGGACGTGCCCGGAACCACCAGCGGGTTGCCGCCGCAGGTGCTGCCCGCGCCGGCCAGTGGTCCGAAGTTGCTGGTGTAAATGGGCAGGTTCCCCTGCGGCACATCGGTTCCGTTGACGACACTGATGACGGCGTAGTTGGGCGGGTTCTGGATGACGTTGAAGGTGACGTTGCCGAAGTTGCGCTCGTAGCCGATGCCGTAGCCGCCGCGGAGACTCATCGTGCCGTTTCCGAAGACGTCATAGGCAAGGCCCACGCGCGGGGCCCAGTTGTTCTTGTCCTGCGCCCACAAGCCACCAACCGGGCTCTGGTCGGCAATCGTGACGAAGCCGTTGCGCACCTGATCGAACAGGTTGGCACCTGATCCCAGATAGAAGTTGGAATCCAGCGCGGGATTGGCGTTGTGTTGCACGCCGTAGTACTCCCAGCGCACGCCCAGGTTAACGGTCAAGCGTGGCGTCAACTTCCAGGTGTCCTGGATGTAGAAGTTGCCGTCGTTGTAACGGTTGTTGCGGTTGAAGGCAGGCTGGGTGACCGGCAAGGTCAGCAGACAGGCCGAATCCACAATGTACTGGCCCTGGGCGTTGCGGAAGCAGGGATACTGCCCCTGCGGGTAGACCGCGCCCTGGAACTGGAACAACTGTCCGGCAACCAGATTGGCCGCTGCGGCTGAGATGCTGCCGCCGGAGGCCAGCGATTCGACAGCATTCTGGTACGCTCCGAACGCACGGTTGTCGCGCGTCTGGATGTATCCACCGCCGAACTTGAACTGGTGCTTGCCCTTGGTCCAGGACAGGTCATCGTAGATCTGATACACGTTCTGCGGCCCGCCAAATGGAATGGCGTTGCCAGGGGTAGTTTCGGAGTAGCCCGGGAAGACCAGTGCGCCGTTGGTGCCCGGCAGGTTGGGTAACGCGGTGCTCGACGTGTACATGGTCGGTGACACCGGATTCGTGCCGAGAGGCTGCAACAGGTTCAACCGGTTGTAGGTAAACTTCACGGAGTTTACGAGGTTGGTCGTGAAAACGTGCGTCAGGTTGATGGTGACGGACTGGTTATACTGGGTCTGCCCAGTGTCGTAGCCGACGTACGGGCTGCTGTTGATGAAACCGGCAAAGTCGTCCTCGCTGTAGAGCGCGTAACGCCCGTAGAGCGTAGTCTTGTCGCTCAAGTTGTAGTCCACACGCGCCACCGTCGAGTAGGTATTCTGCGGCGGACCGGCGCCGGAATCCGAAGGGACGGAGTACGCGATCGTCTCGCCGAACGGATCGGTGCAATTCAACGGCGCGGGGCAGTTGCCGCCGTTGGCCTGCTGCCAGTTTGTCTTGCTCAGCACCTGGACACCGGGACGCAAGTTGCTGCCGTACGCCTGGAAGAACGCTTGCGTAGCAGGATTCACACCCGGCAAGGTGAGGAACGACGGGTCAATAACGCTCTGCGTGTTGGTGGCGCTGCTGCGCACCCGAGTCCATTCTGTGCTGCTGAAGAAGAACAGCTTGTTCTTGAGGATCGGTCCGCCGATCGAATACCCGAACTGATTCCGCGTGAAGCCTGGCTTGGCTATGCCGTTAGCGTCGTTTTGATAGGTGTTGGCCGCCAACGCTGAAACACGGTTGAACTCATAGAGCGAACCATGAAACTGGTTCGTGCCAGACTTGGTGGTGACGTTGACCACGCCGCCGCCTGCCCGTCCATATTCGGCCGTGAAGTCGGAGGTTACGACGCGGAACTCCTGCACGGAGTCCAGAGGCACGCTCTGGCCGACGGTAGCAGTAAACAGATCAACATTTTCGCCGCCGTCAAGCAGAATGTCGGTGTCAGACGAACGCTGGCCATTGATGGCATAGCCAGCGCCGCGTGCGCTCTGGGTGTCTTCTGTCACGTTGCCGGAAGTCGCTACCAGGTCATAGGGGTCGCGAGTCAACGTCGGGAGGTCGGTGATTTGCTGTGCCGTAACCACCTGCGACAGTGTCTGCGATTCTGTGTTCACGACAGCGGTTTCGCCGGACGCCGTGACTTCAACCGTAGTCGAGGTCCCCGTCACCGCGAGTTGCGCCGAAATGTCATTTCTGGATGCTACTGCGACCTGGACCTGCCGGCTGTACTTCTGGAAACCGGCATGCTCGATGGTCAGCGTGTAGGTAGTTGGCGGCAGATTGGTAATCGCGTATTCGCCAGCGGAACCGGTGGTGGCGCTGCGCGTCAAGCCGGTAGTGGTAGCCACCACGGTGACTTTTGCCCCCGCTACCACGGCGCCGCTCGGGTCGGTGACCGTGCCCGAGATCGTGCCTGTCTCCGCCTGGCCGAATAGCCAGACCGATGCGAGTAGCAGTATGCCGAGCAGGGCAAGCAGTTTCTGAATGCTATGTTGCATCTTTCCTTCTCCACACCCTTAGGTGATTTCCGGGACGGGATCCACCCCGCCCGGGCTTTCCGAGGTGCGCAAGTGCACGCCGTTGGCCAATTGGTGGCGAGCGCGGTTTCAATGCGATAGGGAAAGTTGCGAAACTTCGCATATATGTTTTCGTAGGCTGGTGAATTTGAGCTTATTGAAATCCATACGTCGTAGCGTAACTCTTACCACATTGTCAGACATGATTGCGGCCTGCGGAGGCACCGGTGCGAACCTCGAAGGGCCGTGTAGCAGCGCTGCTACTGGTCAAGGGAGGGTAATCGCTGGTGGAAACTCCGGGGCGCGAGTTTATGAGGAAGTAACCTGCCAAGCACTTGCGATCAACGGTAATCGCTATCTGACAATGTGAGACATCGGCGGTGACTTGGGCGAGCGGGTGCCGGACTGACTGGAAGCGGATCCGTTTTTCGCCAAGAGAGAGTCGGCTCTTCCGCGCACGCTCTAACCCGCGGTTCGCAGGCATTGCGGCCTCACTCGCGCGCTCGGCCATGAGCAAATTCACTCTTGGTGTGCGGGATAGACCAACGCTGCAGCCGCGCATCTAACGCTCGCCGGGCAACCCGGCTCTCGTCGCGCAGGCAGTTCTTCCGGCTTCACCGCAGGCACTAAGCTACTCTTCCCCCTGCGCTTTTGATGGACGCGCGAAATAGTCCCCCACCGAAATCCGTACAGCATTCCTCAAATGGTGCGGTGGCGCCCGCAGGGTAATGACCTGTGAGCGGCGTGCCTCTCCGCCCGGGCGAGCCCCTGTACCTTATAATGCCGATACGGACAGGCACGAACGAGCTGAGGTGAGTTCCGCAGCAGGGCTTCGCGGGATCCAGGCGCTAGCCCCGGCGTTTGCACCTCACCATCGCTTTTCAATCAACACGGAAAATGCCGTACCCACTGTATCGATTACTTGACCCTCGTCGTTGAAGGGAGAGCCCTTGCGCCCGCCACGTTACGCTCCAAGGTCGAAGCGGAATTCGCTTGCCGTTCGCTCCCTCCGCCTGATGCTGATCTGCGTCATGTCAGCGGCAGCGTTTGCCGCCAACGCCAGTGCACAGCCCAACCATTCGACTAGCCAACTGCCCAATGCCGCCTCGGCTTCGCAGAAGCCATCCGCACGGGGTGGACCAGCGAGCAACGGCACTGTGAGACTACTGGCTGGACGTTCCAGGATCTTTCCTGATCTTGCGGTCGATACCAAGCCACTTACTCCGAAAGAGAAGCTGGGATTGGCGGCGCGCGACAGCGTCTCGGGGCTGACCATCATCGGTTCGGCCATGGGGGCGGGCATCAGCCAGGCGCGCGACACCTACTCCGGATACGGCCAGGGAGCCGAAGGCTATTTCCAGCGCTTCGGCGCGTCGATGGGCTTCGCCGCCACCAGTAACGTGCTGGGGACCTTCGCGCTGGCATCGCTGTTGCACGAAGACCCGCGCTACTTCGTGCTGAACTCCCCGAGTGTTCGCAACTCGGTCCGCTACGCGGTGACCCGCGTATTCGTCACCCGCATGGACGATGGAACCCACGGCGCAAATTGGGCCGGCATGCTTGGTCCGCTGGGCGCGGCGGCCGTGGCCAACACCTATCTGCCCGCCGGTTCGCAGGGTGTGGGCCACACCTTCGAGCATTGGGGAGTCGCACTCGCCATCTCCGCCGGAAGCAACGTGCTGCGGGAGTATTGGCCGCGCATCAACAAGAAGCTGCGCCTGCCCGACATAGGTATCACCTCACCCAGCACCGTGGGGCGGCCTCCGCCGGCCCAGCCTCCGCAGCCGTAGTCGCGCGCTATTGCGACAGCAGCAACAGGCGAACTCCGGCGTCCAGATACACGGAACCGTCCTTCGACACAAACACGGTTCCCGGACTCGCCGCCGAGTAGGATGCAATGACCACCTCCGGCAGATAGGACCGTCCCGGAAGCATCTCGGTCGTGTTCACGTTGCCGCGCTCGGCCGGGGCGCGTGCCCCGAGGCCGCGGCTCAGCGCTTCGCCTTCACCGGTAGTCGTGTTGAGCGTATTGGCCCCGCTGCCAGCCTGCATGCGGTTGCCGCCGGAGTAGGGATTGCCCGCTGCCAGCAGGTCAACGTCGTTCGCTTGCGTGTGCGGCGCCACGGCCACCAGCACCACATGAATCGGCATCTCCTTGCCATTCTTCGGCACCACGCTGGTAAAGAGCAGGCCGATACGCGACGGGCCTTGCTTGTCGGACTTGGCCTTGAGATCAGTCACGCTTCCCAGCAGCTTGCTCCCCTTGGGCAACTCAGTGCCGTCGGGCAGCATCGCGGGCGCAACCAGGTGCGCCGTGACCACATCGCCGGTTTTCACCCGCTTGGCATGGGTCAGCTTGTCCAGTTCGGCGAAGATGCGGTTGTCAACTTGAGGCGAAGGTGATGCCTGCGGGGTGGACTGGGCCTTAACGAGCGCGCTTGCGATCAGTAGGAACAAGCACGCAGAAAGCCAAAAGGAAACTCGCACAACATACCGCATGGCCTAACTCCTTTGGATCCGAGCCGCACCGGCACTTCAAGAGCTTTTTTCGTACAGCGGGTTTGCGCCAAACCGGTGGGGGTTTACGCCAAACCGGAAATCATGATCGCGGAATACGCCCGCTGCTTTTGATACGTCCTCCCGAGCGAGCCGGTTCCCATGCCGGGTACGCCGCCGCGGGTTTGCCCCACATCCGCATGACCGGGTATAATTGAAGATTCGCCCCGCACCTCGGGAATCTTCTGGAGTAAGCAATGGCACAAGTTTGTGAAGTCTGCGGCAAAGGGCCGCGTTCGGGAAACAACATCAGTCACGCCCACAACGTCACCAAGCGGCGCTGGAACGTCAATCTGCGCCCGGTGCACGCCAAGACCGCCAAAGGCAACAAGCGCATGCGGGTGTGCGCGTCGTGCCTTCGCAGCGGCAAGGTCGTGAAGGCGTAAGTCACTTACAATCAGCAGTGTAAAACAATGACCCTCCCTCCGATGGGAGGGTTATCGGTTGCCAACACATCACGGCACGTACTTCCCCTTCTCCCCCCGCGACCACGGATCGTAGGTCGCCACGAAGTGTACCCGCTCCGGCCGCGTCGGATGATCATAGAACCAGATCTTCACCCATTCGCTCGGATTCGGGTCGTTGAGATTGATTTCGCCGCTCTTCTCGAAATAGTGCGCCGCCACCTGGTTGGCATTGGGCACAATGCCGTGGATGACTTCGATGCCATAGCGGTCGGCCTCGTGCTCGTAGTGGCGGCTGATGCCGTTGAGCACCGGCGTCGCAAGGAACGTCAGCACCGACAGCAGCAGTAGCAGCAACGGCAGCGACGCCCAATCGTCCAGGCTGCGGATCTTCCACTGTTCTCCCCAGCGCGCCAGAATTCCGTCGACCATCCGGTAGCTGACATAGAACAGCACCAGCAGAATGAGCGAGATGATGGCGATCAACTGCGGGATGTGCAGCAGTACGTAGTGTCCCATCTCATGGCCGAAAACGAATAGCGCCTCCTGCGGCGTGGCCTTGGTCAGGATGGTGTCCCACATGACGGCGCGTTTTGAGGCGCCGAAGCCCGCCACGTAGGCGTTCATCTCCGTGGTCTTGGTGCTGGCGTTCATCTCGAACATGCGTTCCGGCGGAATGTCCATGCCGCCGTGGTGCACCACCTGCTCCACCTGCACAACCAGTTCGGGATGGTTGTCGGCCAGGGGCTTGAACTTGAAGAACAAGGGATCAATGATCAGGGGCTGCAAAAAGAAGACCATCGCGAGAATGGGAATCGACGCCAGCCAGAAGTAGAACCACCAGCGCCGCGGGCTGCGGCGGATCACCGCGTACAGGATCCACACCACCAGCGTTCCGATGATGAGCAGGATGATCTGGTTGGTGACCCAGTCGCTCAGCCACGATCCCCAGTGCTGCACCGAACGGCCGTACTTCAGCTCGACCGTCTGGTCCCAAATGCTCGCCGGCAGGTTGAGGACAGACACCGTCAGCAACAGCAGCGGTGCGAAGATCAGCACCTGCACGAAGCGGCGCTTCGAGGCGGCCTCCGACCAGTCGCGGTACTTCGGCGCCAGTCGCCAGCCGAGAACGAGCAGCAACACCAGCCAACTGTAGAGGGTGTTCCCGAAGAAGTGGAGATGCAGCGTGTCGCGATAGGCCGCGGCCTTGGCGGCGATGTCGGGAGGAGGCGAGAACTCGGTGATGACGGTCTCGCTCGGCGCAGCAGCTGCCGTTTCTTGCGACGGAATGGCGGGCTGCGTCTGCGCGGCCGCGGTCGCGAGCAGAAACGTGGTGATCACGGCAATCAGCCCGGCGCGCAACAGGCTTCGCGAATCCAGCTTCGTGAGCGGGCCCATAGTAGCCTCCTTTGAAGAACCAAGATACCCGCCCACAAGGATGCCAGACAATGACGCTTCTGGGAAAGCACCCTTCCGGCAATCGCCAGTCACCGGTTGCCAGTAGCTTTATGCGTGACCGATGCCACCCCAGCGCCGATTCCCAGCATGGCCCCCGCCACCACATCCACGGCGTAATGGTAGCCGTCGTACACCGCGCCCAGGCACATCAGAAAGTTGCAGAGCAGAATCCAAGGTGCGACGCGCCGAAAATAGCGGAAGGCGAACACCAGCACCGCGAACGCCAGCATGATATGGGCGCTGGGAAAGGCGTTGCCGTGGACTCCGGCGCTGCCCTGGATCATTCGCACCATGCGGTGAAACGGCCCGCCGGATTGCGTGGACGCGATGGCATTAAGTCCTACATTGTGAGACGGACTTCGGGTGGGAAAGAGCAGATAAAGGGCGTAGCAGACCACATATCCCACGCTGAGGGAGTCGGTGAGGCGACGGAAGGCCCCGGCAAATTTTGGACGGCCGCGCCACGCCCACAGCACTCCCGCGGCCGCCGGGTACAGCGGGTAGAAGCTGAAGTAACCGAACTCCAGCAGCTCCCTGAACCACGGTGAAGTGCAGCTTCGCAACCATTCTCCCGGCGGCAGGGCGAATAGCGCCGACTCCCACGCGACGAGCCACGGGTTCTGCCACGTGCCCCGCAACGACAGCGAGAGGTACGAGACCTCTTCGAACACCGTGATGAAGAAGACCAGCGGCAGCCAGTCGTGGACGAACTCCCAGCCTGTGCCGTCGTGCCGATTGCGCGACAGAAAGACGATGGCGGCGATGGCGATCGCATTCCACACCAAGTACCGCCACCCGTGCGCGACCTCGGCGTAGCGCGCGCACACCAGCACACTCAAAGCAATGTGTACCGCGACATAGATGCGGTCGGTGAGGTTCATCAGTGTGGGGATGAGTGTAGCAAGGAGCCGGAAGCAACTGGCCATCAGCTTGATGCTAGAAGGTCTGGAACAGGGGTACACCGCCCAATCCGGTGTCGGCATCACGCTCGCGGCGAAAGCGAAACTTCCATGAGAGGGGCGCAAACTTGCCGTAGATCGGGCTGTTCGGTTCGACCTCGCCGCGGCAGACTTGCAGGCTGCGCAACGCCATCCGGTTCAACGCTTCGCGCACCGTAATGCCGAAGTACGCTGGGCCGGGCGCGTAGTCGCGGTAACAGTAACCGAGGATGTCGCCGGCGTAGCCGCGAACCACTCGGCCATGTGCGCGGTCCCAGGCAGCGCGGCGGTCGACGAGGAGTTTCGCGAGCTCGGGTGCGTAATTGACGAAGGGCTGGTCGATATTGGCAATCGCGGAACAGAGGCAGCAGTCCTGCGGCATGTCGAATTCCTTCAGGCGGATGTCCAGCAAATGCAACGGGTCGGCTGTTCCCTGCGCGGGATAGACGTGCACCAGCCGCTGTTCCAGTAAATCGACTCGATACCGCGGGGCGACTCGGCGGACGCGCTCAATCGCGGCCGCGAGCGTTGTGTCGGCCGGCCCGAGGTCAATGTACGGTTCAGACTCTGGGCGAGGATCGAAGAGTTCCTCGAAGCCAATGACGATCTGATTGGGAAAGCGGCGGCGTAGCTCGTCGAGCGCGGCTTCCACGGCAGTGGAGGGAACGCCGCGCGAACCCGCCTCAGCTTGCGCTGTTTCAGGCGGCTCACCGTGCAGCGGCGCCATCTCCCGTACGGGCCAAACGGGAGCGCTGAGAATGCTTGCTGCCAGAAACGAGATCGCGATGGACATTGAGACGGTCGAGGTGCGCATGACTTTCCGATGCAATAAAGACACCGCTTGCGAAACTGGAGTTCCCAGTGCGACAGACTATTCTCAGGTGAGCGCTCATGACCCGGACGCAGACCAAGGGGAACCAAGCTGCTTTTCGAGGCCACGGCTTCATCTATGTCAACGACGCGCCGCGGCGGCGCACCGCTAGTACAAAGAAAAATCGGCCGGGGCACGTGGCCCCGGCCGGCGAATACCCCAAGGTGGGACACGGGGTTAGCGCATGAACTTGCGGCGAGCAACTCCGGCCAGTCCCAGTAAGCCGGAGCCGAACATCATCAGCGTGCCGGGTTCCGGAATCGTAGGGCCGGTGCTGAAGGTGGTCACTAGAGCAGTGTTATCCGCGAAGCAGCTGAAGTTCGTCAGGCAATAGGCGCGGCTGCTGAGGGTGCCGCTCTCGACCATCACGGCGTTGTAGGCGTTCGCGCCATTGTTCGGAACGTTGTCCTGGTTGTTGACCACGACCTCGACCAACAGATTGCCCTGGGTGGGATCGTAGGTGAAGCTAAAACCCGAAAGCGTCAAGCCGCCGGTTTCATCGATTCCGCCAACTGGAATAACCCCTGTGCCGATCAAATTCGGCCCCGAGGTGTAGTTCGCGCCAAGGTTCGTGTTCAGGGCGCCGACCACTCCCCCGTAGCCCCAGTAGAAGGTATAGGAGCCGCCGATCGCCAGCCCGGTACCCTGGAAATTCGGGGCGATGTACCACTCCATGTTGGTGACGGTGATCGTGCCCGGGAAGGCCGACGAGGAAAACACCTGCAGGTAGTCGATCGACTGTCCCACGCTGGTTCCGGAATCGTTGCAGCTAAAGGGATAGCAGTTGCCGGCATTTGGGTCAATGGTTCCTACCGTGACATCTGCAAAAAGCAGGGATGCCGACAGCAGGAAGGCCATCAGTGTGATCTTGAGCAAAGTCTTCATTCATCCTCCTGGAACAATGGATCAGGTTGTGGTTCGGAAACTTGTGAGAGGCTGCTGCCAGACAAAAGCGGCGAGCGACACCCCGGCGCTTGCCTTGACCATAGCAATGCATGCGGGATGCCACTTTGGTCGCATGTGAGACATCGATTTTTCAATAAGATACGAGGAGTCTTCTGAGCGGCAGCTGCAAGATTTTGCAGCTAAGTGGCATATTCGTCAATATATAGCGGTCTCACTTCTCCGCTACCGCATGCGTACGCAGAACCACGCCGAGGCCGGCAAGCCGGCGTGGCGAACAGAGTACCCGGCTAAATTTGTCAGGGATGTACTTGATCGATAGCGCTGAGTGCCCCTCCCTCTCTTCAAAGTCCTTAGAATCAAGGCAAAAGGAGGAGTTCCGCGTAGGATATTCATAACAAGCGGGTTACACGTAAAGTAGTCTGTCGTCGAGACTTGTGTGCCGATGATCCGGGGACTGGCTGGGAATCGCAAGCGGAGCCATCGTCTTCGCGAGAGGAACAGGCAGGGTTGAACATCGTCGCCTCCAAAAACCGGGCGGAAAGCTTTCAGCGGGATGAAAGATCCGCACTCTCATTTGTGACCTTCGAGTGGTGAGGCAGCCCCGGTTGAAACCCACGCCTTCCAACGATATTCGTCAGTACGCGAAGTAGGGGCCCGTGCCTCCCGGCGTACTGGCGCCGCTTAAGGCGGTGAAGACGGTGCGGCCGTAAAAAAACGGCATGCCGAAGATGAAGCCCGACGTCCGGGTGCCGCCGGGGCCGGCCAGGCTAGAAAACGCGAAGTTGCCCGAGCTGATGAGACTGTCGCCGTTGTCCACGGTAAGGGTGACGGTGCCGCTCGTGCCGTTGGTACCGGTATTGGTGACGGACACGGTCTGCTGTGAGCCGGGGCAGTAGTAGCCCGGAGTAGTGCAGGCGGGGAATCCGGTGATGGCCGAGGTGAGGAAATAATCCGCGTTAGCGCCGCTGCTGACGGCTCCGGGATAAACCACGCTGTTGAAGGTGGAGTTGAACGTCGCCGCAGTGCTGCCTACAGCACTGACGCCGTACACAGTGGCGCCGGCAAGCCCGTTATTGGGCTGGGTGCCGATGCCGAAGATGAGCGTGCCTTGCGCGGTGGCGGAGCCTCCGGCGCTGACCGGCGGGAAGGCGATCTGGCTGCCGTTGTTGTCGTTGGGGAACAACGAGACCGGATTGGTGACCTGCTGCGCGAAGGGGACGAGGATGGGCGCGCATCCCGCCTGGGGACAACTGAAGTACGTCGGCTGCGGGCCCAGCACGCAAAGGCTGCCGCAATCCTGCAATAGCACGCCGATTCCCAGAATTCCCTTGGCTTTGAGCGCGCTGATGGTGCTGAGCGCGCCTCCGGTGGTTTGCGCGGTGCAGGCGGCAGGCACGGTGGAGAAGCCTGTGGGCGCGATGACCTGGACGGGCAGCGACGAGGCGATTTCGCCGGTGACCTGGACGTCGGCGAGCGCGACGGGGCCCCAGGCGTATCCGCTGGGAGCGATGTAGCACTCCGCCAGGGGATTGCCGTCGGAGGCGGTCTGGCCGGGAAGCGCAACACTGCCCAGCGCCGATGACAAGACACGGAAGCCGACGGAGCCAGTGTCGACGAGTACGTGGTCCACGGTGGCGCAAGTGGTGGTGCCGGGCACGCAGACGGTCACGCTGGTGTAGGCGCCGTTGGGATAGGCGATGGAGGCGCCGTTGACGGAGGGGCCGCCGTCCACGGCGAGGGTGGCGGTGTTGTTCACGTTGACGGTAACGGTAGCGGAGCCGGCGACACCGTTGATCTTGGTAGTGGCCGTGATAGTGGCTTGAGTGCTGGCTGTGACCTGTGGCGCCGTGAACGTGCCGGAAGCGGAAACGACGCCGATGGTGCTGCTCCAGTTAACGGCGCTGGTGGGCGAGCCGTTGGCGAAGGCGTTGCACTGGCTGTTCTGCCGCGATTGGACGATGGAGGGCGTGCAGGTCACGGTGATCGCGGTCACGGGCGCCACCGTGATGGTGGCGCTGGCAGTCTTGGTGGTGTCCTGGATGGAGGTGGCGGTCACCGTGACCATGGTGCTGCTGGTTACGTCCTGCGCCGTGAACACGCCGTTGTTATCGATGCTTCCGGCGCTGGTGCCCCAGGAGACTCCGGGGTTGTAGGTGCCGGTGCCGGTGACGGTGGCGGTGCACTGGCTGGTTTGGCCGGACTGCACCGACGTGGGACTGCAACTGACGGTGATCGCGGTGATGGTGGAGCTGCTGGAGCCGCCGCCCCCGCAAGCTGCCATTCCGAAAAGCGCCAATAATACAAGGATTAGAGCGAGAGAGCGCAAACCTTCCCCCCGGAGCAACAAGAACACCATTCCATACTGTAAATGAATACCGGAACGGGACGTAAGTGGGCTAAACCCCGCGCGCGGCGTGATGTTGCGAGCCGGAAGCCGACGGGTCAAGCCGACTGGAGAGCGGCCAAGTGAAGCGCGCGAGGTTCAGAGTGCAGGCGAACCGATGTCGATTGTCGTGTGCGAGACCGTTGCCGGCGGCTGCGCCCGGGGCGCGCGTACTCCACTGAGCCGGCCAGGGCAAACCGGGGAAATCTGCCCGCAAGGAGACCGGCAGTTGGCATCTGGCTGAGCCGCAAGCAAATCCAGCGTTTGACATTGCAAATTGCAATAGTATAATTGCAAATTGCAATATGAAATTGGGCGAGAAATTACGCTACCTGCGGTTGGTTGAAGGTACGCTCCGCGACATGAACCGCGAGATGACCCAGCAGGAACTGGCCAAGGCGCTCAAGAAGGAGCTGGGGCGCGGGCTGAGCCAGTCGTACCTGTCGCAGATCGAGAGCGGCGCGCGGCCGCACCTGACGAACGCGTCGCGCATGATGCTGGCGCGGTTTTTCAAGGTGCATCCGGGCTACCTGGTGGACGATCCCGAGGGCTACCACACGGAGTTGACCAGTGAACTGCGGGCCACCGAAGACCGGCTGGACTTGTGGCTCACGGCTGGAGCCGAGCAGTTCGCGCATGATCCGGAGCTGAGCGGCGCATTGCTGGCAGTAGCGAAGCATCGCGACACGCGCAAGTGCCTGGCGCTGCTGGGGGCAATCCTGGAAACTCCCGAGTTGGTCGAGCGCTTGACCGAGGTACTGAAGCCGGAGTTGCGCGAACCGCCGCAACGGGCGGCGCGCAAACGCAGGTTGCCGGGAGGGGCGTTATGAGTTGGGCGATTTTCTACCTGGTGTGCTTCCTGATTGGCGTGACCTTGAGCGTGGTGTCGTTCCTGGGTGGCACGTTTCACCTGCCGCACGTTCACGTGCATGTTCCGCATGCCCACGTGCCGCACGTGGGAGGGCACGCCGGCGCGGGCGAGGCGGCCGACGTGCCGTTCTTCAACTTCGCCACCATCACCGCCTTTCTGGCGTGGTTTGGCGGCTCGGGGTATCTGCTCACGCGCTACTCGGCATTGACCGTCACGGTGATCATGCTGATCGCGATCCTCGTGGGACTGGCGGGTGCGGCGATCATCTTTCTGTTCGTGGTGAAGTTCCTCATGAAGCACGACCGCGAACTCGACCCCGCGGACTTCGATCGCGTCGGGGCGTTAGGGCGGGTGATCAGCCCGATTCGTGAGGGCGGCACAGGAGAGATTTTGTTTTCCATGGCAGGGACGCGACACACCTGCGGCGCGCGCAGTGAAAACGGCGAAGCCCTGCCCAAGGATACCGAGATTGTAGTGACCCGCTATGAGCACGGGATCGCATACGTGCGCAGGTGGGACGAGCTGTCCGGCTAACGGGCGGCACGCAAGGAGGCGTATGGGGTTCCACATTCCAACTGAAGCACTCATCATTGCCTGGACAGCGGTTGCGGCCGTGATCCTGCTGATGGGCTTATTTGCCAAACTGTATCGCAAGGCGGGCCCGCACGAAGCGCTGGTGGTGTACGGCTTTCGTGGCACGCGGGTGGTCAAAGGCCATGGCACCGTCATCCTTCCCATGGTGGAGAACTGCCGCGAGCTCTCGCTGGAGCTGATGTCGTTTGACGTCGCTCCGCAGCAGGACCTTTACACCAAGCAGGGCGTAGCGGTCACCGTCGAGGCCGTCGCACAAATCAAGGTCAAGTCCGATCCGGAGTCGATCCTGACGGCGTCGGA
>Ga0335082_10002844_pt1 | contig 18716 bp, 20 predicted proteins | sample Lox_Sample_41_FD_206718 | JGI IMG/M metagenome (GOLD analysis project Ga0335082, IMG submission 206718) | Soil microbial communities from Loxahatchee National Wildlife Refuge, Florida, United States - Lox_Sample_4.1 | ecosystem: Environmental > Terrestrial > Soil > Wetlands | place: USA...
ACGCCGCCGCCGCCGCCTACGCCGCCTACGCCGACGCCTACGCCGCCGCCGCCGCCGCCGCCGCCGCCGACGCCGACGCCGACGCCGCCGCCTACGCCGCCGCCGCCGCCGCCTACGCCGCCGCCGCCGCCGCCTACGCCGCCTACGCCGACGCCTACGCCGCCTACGCCGACGCCAGATCAAGAGAGTATGAATATTTTGCCGAAGAACTATTGAAGCTATTGAAGGCCGCTTGAGCTAAGCCACACTCGGCGGAGGCTCATCGCTTTCTGCGTCCATATCCACTATCGATATATTGACGCAGCAGTGTTCCTCTTCCTTGGTATCAACGGCGTACTTTGCGGCGCCGATATGCACAAAGCAACAATCGTCGATAAGAAGAGCCTTGGCGAGGCAGTCATGCAGCGCTTTCAAGCGGTTCGATACGTCCAGGCGCTTGAAGTTCCCCTTTTTGGTGTAGAGCCTGGAATACTCGAAGGCAAAGAACGCTTGCACTGAGAGGGCCTTTCCGGCTAGCACCTCTCTTGCGTGTTTGATAGCTACGTGATTTTTCAGGAAGTAATCCGCCATTGCCTTTTTGTACCGCACGAGCTCTTTCTTGGGCACGAACTGGCGGCCATTCGGCCGGTGTACGATCGCATACTGCATGTTTGAGGTAGGGGGGATCGGCATATCTTCAAACACTATCGCCTGTACTTCCGAGCCAAGATGCGGGTTTGCCATACCCCTATTGTAACCAAGCCCATCTACTTACGGCAATCTGAGTTATTTCGCATAGTTATTCCGCACTCTACTTTTGCATTGTGTTTCTATGCTGCATGGTGTAATATCAATGGTGAGAGGTGATTATGTTTAGGTTTCGCATTTCATTTCGCGACAAAGCCGGAAACAAACGCTTCCTTTTTCGATTGGGCCGCTACCAGTTTTCTTGTGGTGGCTTTTATTATGATTGGCAAGACGCCAGAGATCACCGCAATGATGTTTGTTCTTCTCGTTTTTTCCCATTCTTGAAAGATGTTTGCTATGCGCTTCGCAACCCGATGAAACCGGGTGACAAATGAAAAAGCCAAGGGTCGAACTCTCTTCCAAGTCCAAGATTCACCTGATGAAAAAGAAAGTGGGGGCCGCGCAGGCTATCATTACTGCCCGCCGTATTGCGCTATGGGTGAAGCTATCCCCCCTCATCAAGCATCCCGCAGATAAGCGGGTAGTCGAAATGGTCCTTTGCTCCAAAAACATTTCTCCGAGGTATTGGTAATGAATAAGCATACGCCCGGCCCTTGGCATTTTATAGATTCCGGCCCAGAACACCAAATAACCCAGCTTGGCAGGTTTACCATTTGTTCTGATCCGCATAATTTGGGAATGCTCCGTAGAGAATACGTTGTTCATGGAGTAAAAACTGAAGCCAACGCTCGCCTCATCGCCGCCGCGCCAGAACTTCTCCGCGCCCTGATTGGCATTCGGGCTTTTGATGGCCGTTATGCAGATGGCACGAAAATGGATGCCGAAGACTTTAAATTCAATCGAGACGCGATAATTAAAGCGGCTGATGCAGCCATCGCCAAAGCGGAGGGTAAATGAATAAACCTTTGACGATAAGTCTCTCGCGAGAGGAATGGCATATTGCCATTCAGGCCATGGCCGGCTTTCGTGACCACTGCACCCGCATGGCTCAGATTGTGAGCACAACCGATGATGTAAGGGCGGGCCTGGAAGCGGCCTCCGGCATTGCGGAAGTCATTGGCAAGATCAGACTTACTTTGAAGGGACAGGAAAATGAAGGCGACTAAACTCGAAACGATAGCGAAACAGCTCGAGCCCAAGGAACGTGTGCGGTTCCCGCAAACCTATGTCTTGAAGTCCTTTTTCGAAATGCTCCGTGAGGAAAAGGAAAAGCGCAGGATTACTTGGGAACAATTCCTTGCGGAGGCCGGGGTTGATTGGCTGAGGAAACGGGCATGACTGACGACGATAAGAAGTTTGTGGCGGAGCAAGCAGAGGTTTGGAAAAGCTGGCCGGACGTGTTGCGCCTCTGCCGCATCATCCGCGAGCTGAAAGCTAGCAACACGAAGCTACAAAGGGAATTGGGTAGGAAATATGCAGAGGTAGCTAACGTGCAGGGTGATTTGGCCCGTTACGCCGACTTACGGGCCGAAATCGCCAACGCGCCGTGGGTGTATGGAAGATGGATTGCGGGAACGTTCCATCAACTCTGTGTGCATTCTCCCATTTATGAACATTCTTGCACCCATCGCGCGCCGCTTTTGACGTCGAGGATGGAGAAGCTATGAAGCGTGGTTTTTTGTGCCTAATCGGGCTGCACTCCTGGGCCAAGCTATTTCCTACTGTTTGTGTAAAGTGCGGCAAGAGAAAGGAAATTATTTAAATGATCGACGATAAAGAACTAGCCGCCCTTGACGAGGCGGAAAAGAAGGCGCGGGCCGAAGGTGCGGCCGGTAGCATTGGTAAACCCTTTTGGCTTTCTGAGTTTGAAGTAGTGGTTCACTGCGATGATTTGCGCGCGCTGATTTCAGAAATTCAGTATTGGCGCCTATGGAAAGAAAATATTGAGCGCGATTTAGCATGGCGAATGGAAACCAATGGCGATCTTCGAGAAGAAAACGAAAAGCTCCGCGCTGAGCTAGCGGCGGCGAGGGATGCGCTGAGCGGGCTTTTGAAGTGATTTTTATTTCCAGGCCGGAACGTAAACCGTGCTTCCATCGGTGTGAATCATCTTTAGCCAGGCGTAAGGCGCGGTAAGAGTGCCGGCGGGGCTATTGGCTCCGAGTGCCGCCGAACCCGCCCCGGTGAAGCCGGTAAGCACCGGATACCCTGAGACAGTGGGGGTTACCCCAATTGAAAGTGCGGTGCCGTGGATTGAAAACCCGCTGGTAACCGTGAAAGAACCCGCCGTTCCCGCAACGTGCCCAGCCCCACCCGCGAATGAGGTGGATCCCGGAGTGGTAAGGGTACAGCTCCCATTGATGGTAAGTGCTCCGCCATTTCCACCAGTGCCGCTTCCCGCATTCCCCGCACCGCCCGCAAAGTTGACGGACACCAAAGAGCAATCGCCGTTTAGGGTGACCGTTGCTGCGCCATTGCCGCCATTGGCATTCGTCGAGGCTCCGCCATGGCCCACCAAGGTCACATCTTGGAGCTCGCAGTCAGTGCCAGTATTCTGAAAGCCAAAGCTTCCCGCAGCTCCGCCGTTCCCACTTGTGGAACCTCCGCCACTGATATCAAGGGTGCCGTGAGACATTGAGCCACTGAGGCTGACCGAGCCGCCGGCCCCGCCGTTCCCGCTTCCGCCAGTCCCCCCGGCCGCCAAGATATCCCCGCCGCCCGAATACCCAACGAAAGGACCATTGATATAGACTGTTCCGCCGGCCCCACCGGTGGTGGCGGTGCTGACCGAGCAACTACCCCCATTCACCCAAATCCCCGAAAGCCCCGCATTCCAAGCACTGGCAAAGACTTGGCCGCCGGCCCCCGCTGCAAAGCCAGTATGTGCGGAGGCACCCCCCACACAAAATACATCACAGGTTTGGGCCGAACCGCCTATATTGAGAACGCCGCCCGCACCGGCATTTGCCACGTTGTTGGAATCCCCGCCATTGAGCTGGAAGGTGATGCTATTTGTGTCACCCGATAATGTTACCGTAAGACCGGTAGCCTCAAGTTGTCCGCTACCATTGAAGGTGACCGATGGCCCCCCCGCAAAGCCCGCGGCCTCGAAATTCCCGCCAATGGTAAGGTGGGGGCTTTGGCCCTTATTCGGCCGGAACTCGCTATTGGCGAGAATGCGCAAATCACCATTAATGGTGACATTGGATTGGCTGGTTGCGCCATTTGTGGGCGTGAAATTCATGGCATGCATGAATGCCGAACCGCCGATAGCTAAACTGAATCCCCCCGCATTGCGAACGGTGGAGGTTCCACAAAAGAAATCTCCGGTTATCGACGTGTTTCCGGAAATAGAAAGTGGTCCTTGGATCAAATAGACGTCACCGTAAAAATTTCCCTGAATCGCCGTTGCGGAAGTTGCCTCTAAATCACCACTGGCCGTAACATAGCTATCAGCTCCCGGCGTGCCTGTGGTCCCCCCAGCGGTAGTAATAACTCCTGCATTGATAATGCTTCCGGCCGCTGTAATTGGGCCGCCATCCCCACTGGTTCCGGAGGTGGAGTTCCCACCAACAGAAGAAAGCGTTACATTGACGATAGAGCCGCCAACCATGATACCGCTGGCCGTGGCCCCCGCTCCGCTTCCAGAGGTGCTCCCTCCATTCGCCGAAAGCGTGACAGTAGAGGACGTAGAGCACAGATCTCCACCCACTTGGATGGGGCTGGTATTGCCAGCATTGCCATTGCCCACGGTAACATCACCCGAATTCGCCGAACTATTGGCCCGCAGAATCAAATTTCCCTGTACAAGAACACCGTTGCAGGCTCCTGAGCCATGCCCCGCAAAACCATTGTCTCCGCCATTGATGGTGAATGACGTATTGACAGCATCCCCGTTCACTACCAAAAAACCCGAAGGGCCAGCGTTGTGAGAACCCGCACCAGCTCCGCCATTCAAGTTGAAATTTACCGAGCTAACATTCCCATTTACGGTAACGCCCAACCCCGATGCTTCCGCACCACCGGATCCGTCCAATGTGCTTCCGGAGCCATCCAAATCACCGCCTACGGTCAATGTGGGGAATTGGGTTCTGTTGGCCACATTGAATGTGCTATTGGCGGCAAAAAAGAAATCGCCACCGACCGTGACATTGCCCTGCGGAGCACTGCTAGACGCTGCGCTGAAATTGAAAGACTGACAGGCTAGCTTCCCCCCCACCGTAAGATTATATCCACCGGTATTGGTGAGCACTCCATTCACGACCAAATCACCGACTACCGTTGTGTCGGCCGATAGGGAAGCATTCCCATCCACAAAGACGTCGCCGGGATTGGTTGGAGGAATTGGTCCGGGTGGAACAACCGAACCAACGGTGGCCAGAACAACCGGAACTCCGGTGAAGCTTCCGCTCATTTAGAAAACCTTTCCTGTTACGGTTACGTTGAGAGTGCCGGTGCCGGAGGTGAACGTGTACTTCGTTCGAATGGCATAGGCTGCGGGATTCACCTCGAGGTATCCATTCCCGGTGTTTCCAGAAACCGGAATCGAGGTGACAAAGGTGCCGTTCAAGGCCACTGGATAAGTGTTCCAGGTCCCCGCATTGATCACCGTTTGCCCATCAGCGCTGAGCTCATAATCATTGGAAACCTCAACGGAAACCGCGCCCACCGGTGAAGTCCCAGCCCAGACATAAGAATATGAAAGATAAGAGATTTTCTGAATTATGGTGACTGCGCTGGTGATATCACCAGACATATCCCCATCAGAAACGACTACTTGTGGATCTAACTGAGGCCTGTACGCCATCGGGGTTCTCCCTTCCGCCTGGGGCAGGTCATGCCCTCAGTACTTGTCAGGGATGGCGGTTTTTGACTTTCTGCGTTAAATCTGATATGATTGTGAATAGATAGAGGTGCGTTATGAAATATCTTTTCTTCTTCGGATTGGTTCTTTTATTTGGAAGGTTTTTTCCGGATCCGAGCACCTTTGGTGGAACCATAGCGTTCATTCTGCTTTGTCTTTTGATGCCTGATGGCCACAAGAAATGTGAAAAAGAATGCTGCAAGGGCACCCCGGAATATCAAGAATGGATAAAGAAATACCCGCCTAGGCCCTCGCCCGCTGCGAGCGTTGGATCCGCGCCTGGTCATCAGTAAAGTAAGAGGCTGCAGATTTCCCCAAGGATGCTTTTGAGCCTGAAGGCTTCTTTTTGGATTGTTGTGGTTGCGGGGTTCGCATCGCCTTTGACGCAAAACTCATTTGAGCGGCTTGGATAGATTCCGGCGTCATTGAGGAATCGAGAGGGGTTCCCAAAAATAAACTCATCGCCTGACGCTTCCCATACTTCGGCTTTTCGTCATTCATCTGCGCATCAAAAATTCTGTCGGTCAGCTTCTTTGCAAGGAAGCGATGCACCTCCGGATAGAGACTTGTGAAGTGCTGCATATCTTCGGGCGTGAGATCCCCACGGTGAATGTGATTCAATATGTGAAGTGGATTCACGGCAAGATGCAGGGCCTTTTTGTAAGAGCGCTCTTTATCGGAATCCTTGATGGGCTCATCGAAAGGAAGCTTTTGCGCATCCGGTAGCGGCCGAATGGCATTGAGATACTGATAAATTCGGCCCTTCGCTTGGTTCAATAGCACGTTGTGCTCGGGGTACACATTGGCAAAGTGATTCGTCTCAGGCTCCGCAACTTCTCCGCCCTCGGCAAAGCCTTGCACTCCATTATTTTTCTGCAATTGATCTTGCATTTGGAGTTGCGGAGTTCCCTCTTCCACATTCTGATGCATGGCCTCGAGCAACGCGTCCGATGCTCGCGGAACAATCTCTTTTGAGGTGCCGGATTTGAAAAGCGCTTCGATTGCCGGAAGAGTGCTTTTCATTCCTTGTGCGATCGTTCTTCCGTATCGCATCACCGTTGGAATGCTGAACGTATTTTCTTTCAGAAGAGCATTAATGATCGCATCATTCGCATAATCATCTAATTTACCGAATGTGCGTCCAGTTATCTTTTCAAGCTGTGGATATAGCCATTTTTTCATTAAGTCATAGGAAAATAAATCTCCGGTCACACTGTGAAATGGAAGCTTCGATGCCAAATAACCTTGAATACCTTTGGCGACAGTGCTTGAAACGGGGGTTCCCATCGCGCCGGCTTCTGTTCCTTCAGCGAACTTTGCGAGAAACCTTTCGGCTTTGTCTACTATTGCTTCGCTGCCAATTTGCTCGAGGCCCTTGCCGAATAGATTGAACATGCCGCCCATGGCGGTGTTGGCGACGCCTCCGAGAAGAGCCGCGGCAACTGCGTGCTCCGGATCTCCCTGACCCAAGAGGGATTTGGTGATTTCATCGGAGCCCGCGAAGGATGCGCCTTGGACGAAAAGGCGCAGGGCTTGGCTTCCCATCTTTCCCAGGGCGGCAACCTCAGGAATGGCTTCGGCACCCTTAGCGATGAGGCCTGTTTCGCCAGTACCCGTAAGCATTGAACCAACCATCGAACCGATTTTCGCGGTGTTATAAGTGATGGGGTTTACTTGCTCGGCGGCCTTTATATCTGGGTTGCTGAATCCTTGCGATTTTTCGATGAAAGTAGCAAGGGGCCCAAGAATGCCCTCGCCTGCGCCCTGAATCGCCGTGGCCACTTTGCCAAGAGGCGTGTTCAAATATTCTTGAAGCCCAGGATAGGTGCCTTCCAATGGAGGTGTATCGAGCTGCACTTGGTCATCGGGTATCTCATCCGATGGTGCGTCAACTTTCACTTGGTCCGCAGGGATTTCCTCTTCGGCTTGAGCGGGTGGGGCGGGATCCACCTGTACCTGGTCATCAGGGATTTCGCCGCCATCGGCCATGTAATAGGGGCAACCCTCTTGATGAGGGTTATCGGTGGCGCAAAAGTGGCCGGCCACTCCGCCTTCCGCCATGTAGCATCGGCAATTGGAGTGAGGAACCCCATGGCTTTTGCAGTGGGGGTTTAGGCACGGTAGGCCCCTATCGTAGGCCGAGGTGTCCATTTACTTGTAACTCCACTTCCCATTCTTGAAAACAACCGGCTTACCGTTGAAAGTTCCGGTTTGCCCCTCTTTATGGGTGGCCTTTCCACTGGCGGTTTCCCTGGCCGCTTCTTTCTTCGGCACCTTGAGGCCGACACTTCCCGCGGTGGTCGCAATATCGCCCTCATTGTCCTTGATGGTTTGTTCTACTTTCGGGATTGCATTGAAGCCGGCGGACCATTTCGCGGGCTGGTCGGGAATGATCTGTTCGATGAATTCCTGTTCGCCTTTTTTGTACACGCCGCCTTTGATCTTATTACGGTAGAGGCTTTGCAGGTTCGCACCCATAGCGGCGCCTTGATTTGCGATAGCTTGGCGTTGCGCAATATTGAGATTTGCCCAGTTGGCCTTGTGCTTCTTTGCAAACTCAACATACTCGCGCGCCTTTTCATCGTACTGCTTTTGGGCGGCAAGCTGGTTGCGCACATCCTGCGGTACCGGTTGCGAGGCCTGGCCCTCGAATCCGGGAACATTGCGCTCTTCCATATAGCTTGCGAGCTGGGGGTTTCCCGCCATGGTCAAAACCTTGCTCTTTTGCTGAATCGAACCCGGCTCACTGCTATTGCCAAAGTTCGCAAGGGCAGAGGCCGCGGCGGCTCTATCGGCAATGCTGAAATTCTCGTTGTTGATAGCCTGATACATCATGGCCAACGTGTTCTCCGCGGCCGTTCGCTGCGGGGAGCCCACCGGAAGCTTTTGGGTTTGCTGCACCAGATAGTGAAAGGCGGTGCGGTTCATTTGCATTTGCGAGAGGGCAAAGGCCTTTTGGCCAGCCTCCGCTTGGGCAAGCTGCGCTTGTGCTTGGGTGAGTTTCCCTTCAGCCACAAGCTTTGGAATCTCCGCTCGCATGAGCATTTGCTTCTGATTGGCCGCGATATAGTTCAAGGCGTTCGCTTTGCTTGTTTTCTGCGCGTCCAAGTCATTTTGAATCTCTTGTTGCATCAGGCTCAGAGCGGCATTTGGTTGATGAGCCAAACCAGAACCAGCCCCAGAAAGAAGTAAGCCAAAAGCAGTCCCAATTTTTCCCAGTGTGGATTTTTTGGCGAATAAATCATGGTAAGTCTCGGGGGTAATGTGGCCGTTGTTCAAATCGTTCTGCCACGCCTTATCTTCGGCCATGTACTTTTGCAGCGCCATTTGGTGCGCTTGCTGAAACGGATTCAGGGGCTCATTTGCCTGCGGAGGCTGCGGTTGCGAAGGGGGAACTTCAGGTTGTACCGGGGCCGCGGGTTCCGCGGCGGGGACTGGCGCCTGTGCGGGGGCTGGGCTTTCAACGGATTGCGGAGCTCGAGCGGGGGCAGCGAGAACGGGAGGTTGCTGGGGTTGCTGCATGGGGGCTGGGGCTTGTGTAGGGCTCGCCGCTTGCGCAGGCTGCCCGATATTGATGACGGTATGCGGAGCCTCACGGCGTTTCGGTTCATTATCCGCACTATCCATTGAAACATCGGCGGTATCTGCTTGGTCCTCTGTATCGGCGCCACTGAAAGCGTGCAGGGGAAGTTTTCTCAGCTCTTCCAGATGTTTTGGCGAAAGGGCTTTTTTGGAAATCGTGATGCTATGGCCCTTTTCATTTCGCATGATGGCCTTGTCATTATCCTCATGCACCTTTTTGAAATTCCGATAGTTCACTTTCGCCCCCTTTTGGCTAGCGTGGCCTGGACGAAGGATGCGGGGGATTTGGCCTTGGAGCGGGGAACGATAATGGTGCCGGCGGGAACCGAGGCCGGAACTTTGTCGTTTTTCAGGCTATCGCCCTTCACTGCGGCCTTACCGGGAACGGTTTTCATGGGGACCTTTCCCCCGCTGGCAGCCTGATTGACTTGGTTGGGGTAGACCACCTTTTCGCCGGGGGAAAGCATCACGTCCACATTGCCACCTCGGGACATTGAGGGGGCTGATGGTTTACCACCCCCACCCTTGGGCCCCGCGGCCCATGCTGCAGCGGCCGAATCACTCACCGAGTTGATATCCACCGCCGGCGTATTCCCGCCGCTTGCCACTCCCGAGATAAATTGGCCAAATTCGCTTTGTGGTCCGGTGGGGGCTTCCGAGGTATCGCCGCCTTCCGCCATCGGAATCATGCTCATCATGGCCCCACCGCTATTCATAAGATTCCCAAGAGCCCCCTGGGATCCTTGCATTTGCGTATTGGCCAGCGAGACATTCCCGGCGTTCACATTGCCCTGCATTCCCACTCGAGCGTTGTTGTACGCGTTGATAGCGTTCATGAGATTGGCTTGCTGGGCTTGTTGCGCCTGTGTGATGGCGTTCGTCTGCCCGATTTGCTGGTTCGCCATGGTATTGGCCTGGCCGGCTAGCCCTTGGAGCCCCTGCAATTGTTGCTGCGCTTGGAGGGTGGCAGCTTGCCCCACGGCTTGTTGTTGCGTTGCAGCACCTTGTTGGCCCACGTTTCGGGCAATTAGTCCCACGTTTTGGGCGGCTCCGCGCTGGCCCGCCATCAGAGCTCCGGTTTGGGCCACGTTGGCCGCGGTATTTTGTGCGAGCTGGGCTTGCGCGGGGTTCGGGCCACGGCCGGCGGCAAGATTCGCATAGCCTTGGGCCGCTTGATTTTGGAGCCCAAACCCGCCTTGGCTTTGAAGAGCCGCCAAGAGGGCCTGTTGCTGCGCCAGGGAATTTTGCGTGCCGTAATAAGCAGCGTTATTTTGCGCCGCATTGGTTGGCGCCATCAAATCCACTGATTGCGGAGCCGCGAAGCTGGTACCCGCGGCGCCGCCACCTAAACCTAAGAGACCTGGAATTGCGCCAATATAGGTACCCTACCTTTCTTGCAAAGACTTCCTAAAGATGATCAGATCGGCGGAAGCGCTTTGGAGCTCCATTCCATAGCCCAGAAGAACCTTGAGGCTCGCCGTGGAATTGCGGGCGGAGGGAACGACGGTTCCCAAGAGCTCTTTTGCCCCCTTTTGGCGTGCGATTTCACACACCTTGTCAGCCAAATCTGACGCAGCACCCGATTTTCTGGCTTCTGGACGCACGTAAATATCGACCAGGTAGACCGTCGCGTTGTTGTTCAAAAACCGATAGGTGGCAAAGCCATTTGCGTTCTCGATGGTGCAGTCTCCGCGGTGCTCGAGAATGTAATCGGCGTAGAGGCTCATCGCGTGCCACCCCCGATAGAGGTGCGCGCGGGCTGCGGGCGGAATTTCTGCTTGGAGCCGTAAATGAGATTGATGCCGGAAAGCGTCAGGCCCTCGCCGGGGGGAACCCCAAAGGTTGCGTCATAAATTTCTTGAAGAATGAGCTGAAAAGCCTGGCAGCGTTGCTTGGTCAAAAACACCCGCCATTGCTCTACCGCTCCGTCGGTGGTCGAGCTGCCATAGAACTCAGTTTGCCCAAGCGGGCTTTCCGAATCAGTGCCATCACCCGGGTTTGGGTTCGGGCCTCCGAGAACGTTGCTATAGTTTATCGGCGCGATGATGCTTGTTTGCTGGGGAGCCGGATTGTAATTGTACGCGATGCTACAGGCCAGCTTGTGCGGGGAAAGGTACATGCCCAAGAGATAAAAGAAGTAGGCTCGTTGATACCCCTGCAGCCCCATAAGATTGAACCAGGCCGTAGTCAGGCTCATGAGAACGGGATTACTTCCGTCGACATAGGAACCCGGGTTTTCCTGGTAAACATCCCCGTAGGAATTAAGAAACGTGTGAAGCCCCTGGTAGATGCACGATGAAATGGCGGGAACCCCGCTAAAAGTCCCCCATTGCTGATAGTAGTAATCGTACATCAGCGTTTTACCCGTATTGAGGGTGAAACGAACTTGATTGGTTTCCGGGATATTGACCGCACTGGTCACTACCGCATCATTGAACGCTTCGACGGGAGCCCCGATATAGGTGGTCTGCAAGTCCCTTCCCAAAAGCCAGATTCCTTTTTGGCTTTGGAACATGAGGCCTGCGGGCTGGAAAACTATCGATTTTTGATTGCTGCAACCTACGGTTGAGGTGATGAAAATGGGTTGGCTGTATTGGTTATTGGCCCCCGTATTATCGGGGCCGGTGCCATTGAGATAGTAAATCGCGTTGGCCTTGAAGATGATGAGTTTATCGTCCATTGGCGACAACGCCCGCATGGGGCCCGTCGAGCCCTGGGCCGCAAGTGTCGGAGCAATGAACTCGGTGAGCTCATCATTCATTTCCACTGGTGTGGTTTCGATAACTTGTTTCGAAAACCAAAGCGTATTTTGATCTTCGGCGTCCACCATCCAAAATCTATCGTCGAATAGCGTGAAGATGTTGCTGCCCGGAGGGCTCAGATTCTCTAACACGCCGCCATTGGTGTAGATGATGTTATTTCCGAGAATGGAGCTATCAGCGAGGGTATCCGTATAGGACCAAGAATCAGCGGTGGTGTCATTCAGAAGTGGGGCCGTGAGAGAGGTGACTTGATAGTAAACTTGCTGAGCAACCGACCAGCGGTAAATCACGATTTTGACCGGATTTGCCGTTTTCATGGTCATCCGCAGGTAAGGACCAGTGAGAGTGATTGAGCCACTGGTGCCTGAACCGGAAGTAGTCACAAAAATGGGGATACTGGGGGCCGATCGGTAGAGATTTCCCTGATTATCCTGCCATTCGTAGGTGACTTGATAGTAGTAGGCCGCAGTATTGGTAGAGCCATCGGGTTGGGCGTGAATGCTTCCGCCGCTAGTTGACCAAGTAGCCTCGATGCTATCTGGCCAAAGCAAGAAATTCTGTTCTACAGGCAAATAGCCGTCGTAGGACCAAAGAAGGCCTCCGGAAATAAGAAGATTCTCACCGATTTCGGCGGTGTCTATGACTTCAGTTCCAATGGTAAATGTTCCCAGCTTGATTCCGGTTTGTGCGTAGACGCCTGCCACCTGAGTTCCGGAGGGAAGTGCCGTTCCCTTATTCACCGCAGAGATACTGTCTTTGAATAGATAGGGAACAAAGCATTGATTTCCGTCGATAACCGTTACACTTGGCAGGCCAAGCGTCAGATAGTCACCGCCATTTGAATAGGCCAATTTTCCCGCAATGACTGGGGCTGCGGAGGTGCTAAGCGAGCCATTGATAAGAAAGTAGGATGGCTGATAGTCCCCATTGTTCTGATAGGGAGTGCCGACCACGTTCTGATACACCGTAAGAAAGTATATGGTTCCATCAACGATGAAGGCTTTCGAGGCTAGTCCCACGCCGCGGATTACAACTGATGCACTCGACACCACACCCGCTTGGGTGATGGTATACAGGTCCACAAAATTGGAGGGGATACTGCTATCGTAAGAATAGGCGTGGGATACTTCAAAAAAGAGTGAGCACACACCATTTTGAGCCGCAGAGGCTAGATTCAAAACGGTTCCCGATGGAATGGTTGCGGTGGGTGCGAGAAGCGTCGCAAGGGAAACGTTTACGGCTAGCGCATAGCCTACTGACGTATCGCTTCGGTAGAAATTCACCCAAATCGCGGGGTTTGCTGGGGAGCTGATATCCGCGCATACGGTCATCAACGTTGCTTTGTAGGTTGCAAAGGTAACCGCGGTAGCGGGGGCTCCACCAACCGCCGCAGCGGAACTTGAAAGATAGGTAACCTTGATGGCCTGGCCGCCACTTGTGGTGTTATAGGCCAAGTAAAGGTTTTGATTCACCACCACCCCATCCCAAGACAGCCTTGTGCTTGAGACGTAAGAAGCCGCAATGTCCGCATTGGCGGTGACTATCGTCGGGTTCGCAATGCTGATTGCGACATACTGTAAGTGAGAGGTTGCGGTAATAACGTTGGTGAAAACGATGACGAAATAGTTCCCGAGGACAAAGACGCGTGCGCTTCCGGTCACTGTTCCCGAGGCCACTGGAATGGGAGTGGGGGCCACGATGTTTTGGCCGGTCACTACATCGGAAATGACGTAGCGGTAATCCGTCGTTGCGTTGTTGATCTCACTATAGACGGTACAGACCAATCCTTGCGCTACCGCCGAATCGCATTGAGTTTGATTCAGATTGTTTCGGATGATGGGAAGGGTGTTCACTTCCATTGGCTGAATGTTGCCCTTGGTCACCCACGTTCCCGAATTTTCATTGCGAGCAAAGATGCTATCGCCAATGGCGGTGAGGTTGTCGTTTAGGGTAGTGAGATAACTTGCGGCGCCCGGAACTCCCAAAAGTTGCTTATATCCATTGCGCTTAGTCAGGCGGTTTCCCGTCGTAAAAACCATGTTATCAAGCGCCAGAAAATTTCCCGGGGCTATCTGCCAAGGATCTGTCTTGGTATCCAGGCCTTGTGCGAAATTGATATTGAGTGACTGCTTTTGAATCATGCGCGGGGGCCTATAGCGATGAAACTAAAATTTGCAGCGGAAGATAAGAAAACATCCATTGCATCGGTGCTAGGGAGGCTGCCATTAAATCCGGTTGAAACTGTGATAGCGGTGCTGGCTCCGGTAAATAAAGTTACCACTAATGTCGGTTGAGAGGCAAAAGAGGTGCTCCAAGACAATACGTAATGTCCACCACTCACAACTGATGATGTGAATCCTTCACCGGCTGTTTTGGTACCGCCGGAATTTACGCTTCCCCGTATAATGGCTAAGCTGGTGGTGGCATTCGTGTTACTCACAACTACATTTTGCGAGCCCTCTTGAAGGGTTTTGCCTGGGAAATTTGGATTGGTAAGCGGAGTAGACACACCAAGATTGCCTGCATTATCCATTGTGACAATAGCGGTTGCGCCCGGAACAACGGGAAGTGTGATGGTTTGGTTTGCTGCTAGTGCAGCGGGGGGGGAGAGGGTGCTGAATTTGGAACCGGCGGTGTTATTGCCAAGTAGCACGCTCCCGCATTGAATATTTCCCGGGGTATTCGTATCGGAATCAACAACAAGAACGCCACCAGAAAAGGAAGCGGTGGCCGTGCCACTGGAAATGCCGCTCGAGGTGGCGTTGACGGCACCTCCCATCGTTATCTGAATCTGATTTCCCGCACCATCATTGAAATACAAATCACCGCCAGTCCCCGCGGCGTAGATGCAAGACAAGTCCGAACCGCCGGATAGGGCGCTTGCCTGCACGGTGAATCGGACAGAACGCATGTTGGTTGCGTTATTGGAACCGAAAGACAAATCAGTGCTGATATCGAGCCCATTGGGCTGAATCGGTACCCCGCTCCCCGCCGAATGATTGTGGCCATCAATGATGGTGAGACAGGCATTGTAATTCTGAGCCCACGTAGGTCCCGGATCCACGCTTGGCGTGGGAATGGGCATGCCCATGTTATCTGAAGTAGTTGGCATCAAAATACTCCGATGTTTACGGTTACGGCCGCCGATGAATGCAAATAGAGATAGGTGCCGCTAAAGTCTTTGTTTCGGTAGATGGTGGCGGCGCCTTGGATATCGGTGATAATCCACCCTTGCTGCACTTGGCCCAAAAGGTGCGGAATTTGGTTGTTGCCGGTGGCCAATGCCACGTTTTTCAAAATGGACATATTGGTCTGCGGGTTCGCAAGCACCGGATCCAATATGCTCTTCCACTTGGTGAGAAGTAAGGGGAGGTTATTGAGAAGTGGGAGTTGCATTACCACCCCGCGTTCGAACCGCCCAATGAGCCGAAGCTAGTGCCACCATAAACCGGATCTGTTCTCGTTTCGGATATGGTGTCAGCTTCACCGGCGTCTCTGTTACTTGCCGATTGTTCGATTCTTTGTTTGAGGAACAGAATTTCATTGTCGAGTTTCGAAGTGTCGGTGCCCTCTTCCTTATCGAGGGCATACTTTGCCACCCGACAAATCACGTATTCCAACCAACCCGACCAACCGACGGTGGTTAGGTCGGTATCTTTCAAAAGTTGAGGTAGGCGCGGGGCATACCACATGCGGATTTGCTGGTTGCCCGCCGGCGTGGGAATGATGTTGAGGTATTTCCCCATTAGCCGATAGCGCATGTTGTAGACGCCGAAGATGGTGGAAGTGGAATTAGGGTACACGTACTGATTGCGCTTGATGAAATTGTAGCGCAGTAGCGTAACCCAGGCGTTATTCGACGTATTTACGGCTAGGTCAAATCCGATAGCCTTATACAGAGCCAAAGCGGGGGTACCGCCATTAGTATCAGGATAAGTACCGCCGAGGTAATTAGTAGCTCCGTCGGGAAGAGGATAATTGAACGTAGTTCCGTTCGTATTGATGAAAACATACTGGTCAGAAAACATATCCTCATAGGAAGTGATCAGCAAATCGTAGAGCTCGTAAAGGGCAATCCGAATTTGCCGATTCCATTCGGATTGAACGACGAAATCGGAGCCCACTCTATCGGCGCGTTGCTGACACGCAAGCCTGAGCTCATAAAGGGACATTTCCGCGGGCGGGGCCGCCACCATGCTGGCAATCGACGAATAGGGGCCGGTGCCGGAGGCGTTGGTTGCCGCAACCTGATAATAATATTGGATACCGACACCCGGAAATGCATCCAAATATTGGTTGGTCTGCCCGACGGTTGCAAGATTGGTGAAGTTCACTCCGTCAGTAGAGCGTTGAATCTGATAACCCGTCGCACCTAACGAAGCCGACCAGGTTAGTAGGATATTTCCGTCAGATTGTTCCGCGACTAGGTTCTGGGCTGGTATGGAAGAATGGTTGCCATAAATTTAGGGCGGGCACTAGCTTCGCATCAAGCCGTCTAAGCGGTTGCTACCACTTACCCGCACGATTTCCTTACAGCCCGTCGACCGTGACGCTCGAGCCGTCGAAGTAGAACGCCATCCCCACAACCGAGCCATCGGCTGGGGCCTTCGGCGCTTGCACCGTGGGCACCGTGCCGCCGCCAGTGGCTTCAAGCGTGGTTCCGGAATTCAAAGTCACCGCATTGCCGGCGGTTCCCGAAGTCACGGCAACTGTAGGGGCCAAGAATTGGACCACCACATAGGCGCCGCCATTGGCCGCAATGCTTGCGTTGCTGATAACCGTGTTTGGATCCCCCACAATCTCAAGCGAGGAAACCCCCGACACTCCCGGAAGCCCAACCTTACCGGTGTGAGAACCGCCGGTACCAGTCACACCACTGGGAACGATGATGGTTTGGCCAACCGTCGGGGTGAGCCCATACGGCAAGCCAATCGTTTGCCACTCTGCGAGAGTAGTCGTTCCTAGGGTGGTAATGACATAGGCCTGACCGGAGGTGAGGCCGGAAGTCACCGCCGTTGTGGGGCTCACAATGGGGCTGACAAAGCCACTGAAGCCGCCCAGGTAGTAATTGAAATTCTGTTTGAACTTCACCACCGCAAAGCCCGCGGCTGGATTAGGGCTTCCCTGGCCTAATGAGTTGACGCCTTGATAAGTGATAGTTTCTCCAGCGTGGGTTCCGGTGGCCGCAGCGCTCATTTGCACCGAGCTCGAACTGAGAATGGCTGTGATGGTGGTGCCAACGGGAATGGCGGTTCCTTGCACCGGCATTCCCACTTGAAGGCTCGACGTGCCTCCGGAAATCGCCGTGATATTGAAAGAAGTATTGGTCACCGTTCCGGTGAGAGACGCCGAAGTGTTCATGAAAACACTTTCGATGTATCCGTTGCTCTTCAGCGAGCGGATACCGAGCCCATTTCCATTCGTGCTATCGACAATGAAATTGCAATGGACCACTCGGGGTCCGCAAACATTCGTGTAATAAGATTTTCCATTTAATCCAAAACCACGAGCGACGCTCATAAGGCTGGCTCCCTATATGACCGGTGATTTCTCTCGGGGTAGCACCGGCCCACTTGCCCCGCAGTACGCACCAAAAAGATTAAAGTGCCTCGCATTTGTCAGGGATGGCGGAAAGAAAAAGGGGCCCCAGTCACGTTCTGGGGCCCCATAGTCACCATATTGAGAGGAACAAACGGGATGGCTTAAATCTACCAGCCTTACGCCGATAGAGCTACCTGCATGTTGTAACCCGGCGCGCTATTAATCACGTTGCCGTAGTAGGCAATGCGAATCTCGAGCGCGTCCGCGTTTCCAACTCTTAGCCCCTCTAACCCCTCGAGCCCATACGTGAGGATATGAGGCGCTTTTCCAAGCGTCCGCAATTTCCACGTATCGGTGGTGAGGCACCAGGCGGTTTGCGGCTGGCAGCTTCTATCCGCAAGCACCGGGATTTTGCCGTAGGCGCTATGGAAGTGAATGGCCTCGAAGGCCACTTCCACGTCATCATGCTCAAGCATGACGTACTGCACCTTGGCTCCGAGCTCATTGACTAGCGTGGTGTAACTCACGAAGTCAATGATGATGAGGTCAATCGCGGCACCCTCGCGGTTCGCAAAGCCCAGCGCGGAGGTTAGTCCTTCGCTGATAGTCTGCGCACTCGCGTTATACCGAAGGCCCCCAAGGCGAGTGGGATCCGCCGAGCGGTTCACTCCCCAGAAGTTATCGGTAGAGATGGGATCCGTCGCCGGAACCCAAGCCGCCATACCCGAGAGGCCGAGCATACCGGCAATCGTGGTCGCACCGGCCGTGCCGATATCGCCATAGACTTGCAGGTAATCGCCCGCGGCCCACGTCGAGCTGTAGGTGTCCTGCACCACAACGGCGGTGATGGCGCCAGTCCCGCGGTTGACCGCAGTCACCTGCGCAACCAGCACCGAAGCCCCCGAGCCGGTAAGCGCCGCGCCACCATCGGTGGCCGAAGCCTGAAGGCTCATGCCCACTTCGAACTGCACAACCGTTTGCCGGTTGGCCAGAGTAAAGGTGAGCGTGGTGCCCGAAACACCGACGCCACCGGTACCGATTTGACCGCGGCTTGCCGTTCCGCCGTAGAACAGCTCGAACGCCATGTTGTTTGAGAGGTTGCGGAAGCCGTTATCGAGCGTCCGCGAAGCTTCGTCTACAAACGCCGTAGACTGTTACCGCTATGGCTCTTTATCCTTAGCTTCTTATATTTTCTGATGTATGTGATGCACTTCTCAAAGAGTGCTTCATTCTCTTTAAGAAGCCCAAGAGCTGTATTGCAAGGACTACAAAGAAGTCCCCGCAATATTCCACTCTCATGACAATGATCGATATAAGCGGATTTGTAGGCATCCTTTGAA
>Ga0335082_10002845_pt1 | contig 18715 bp, 16 predicted proteins | sample Lox_Sample_41_FD_206718 | JGI IMG/M metagenome (GOLD analysis project Ga0335082, IMG submission 206718) | Soil microbial communities from Loxahatchee National Wildlife Refuge, Florida, United States - Lox_Sample_4.1 | ecosystem: Environmental > Terrestrial > Soil > Wetlands | place: USA...
AGGAACTCGTCGTCGGATGCGTCCAGCTCCGCCTCGACGCAGTCCACGCCGAGCGAGGTGACCGTGCCGCCGACGTAGATCGCGCCGTCGTACATCGAGTCGCCCAGGCCGCCGCCCACGTTGCCGCAGATGACCTGGCGGCCGCGCTGGAGCATGAAGCCGGTCATCGTGCCGGCGTTCCCGCCCACGATGATCGTGCCGCCCTTCTGGTCGATGCCGGACCTGGCGCCCACGTCACCGCGCACCACCACGTCGCCGCCGCGCAGCGCGGCGCCGGTCAGCGAGCCGGAGTTCTTGTCGATGACGACGACGCCGGACATCATGTTCTCGGCCACCGACCAGCCGACCCGCCCGGTGATGTGGATCTCGGGCCCGTCGATCAGACCGCAGCCGAAGTAGCCGAGGCTGCCCTCGATGGTGATCCGGCAGCGGGCCAGGATGCCCACCGCGAGGGAGTGCTTGGCGCCCGGGTTGCGGATGGTCACCTCGGCGACGCCCTCGTCGTAGACGAGGCGGCGCAGTTCGAGGTTGATCTGCCGGGTGGTCAGCTCGGCCGCGTCGAACACCGCGGTGCGGCCGTTCTCGCCTGGTTCGATCGTGGCCACCCGGGGGGCCTGCGCGACGGGCTCGGCCAGCCCGCGGGCATCGTAGCTGATCTTCACAGCTGCCACACCAGCACTTCGCGCTCGTAGGGGTCGTAGGTGTCGATCTCGTGGCCGATCACGGCGCGGATGGCGACCTCCTCGGAGGCCAGCGCGACCAGTTCCGGCGACTCGTACAGGACCAGCGGCTTGGCCGCCATCTCGTCCTTGGCCACGCCGAGCGAGTCGGACGTCACGACCAGGTAGGTGAAGACGCCGTCGAGCTCGTCCAGGCTCTGCTTCATCGCGGTCTCCAGGGAGAGCCCGCCGTCCATCTTCTGGGCCAGGTAGACCGCGATGATCTCGGAGTCGCATTCGGACTGGAACCGGTGACCGAGGCGCTCCAGCCGGCGGCGCCACATGTGGTAGTTGGTGAGCTGCCCGTTGTGCACCACGGCGATGTCGGAGAACGGGTACGCCCAGTACGGGTGGGCGCCGGAGATGTCCACGTCGGACTCGGTGGCCATCCGGACGTGGCCGATCGCGTGGGTCCCGGTGAACCCGGGCAGCCGGTACCGTTCGGCCACGCTCTCCGCGTCGTTGAGGTCCTTGACGATCTCCAGCGAGTGGCCCAGGGACAGCACCTCGCACCCGGGCACGTCCTCCATGTAGTCGGCCAGCGGCTTGAGCTCGCCGCTGTACCGGAACGTGACCCGGTAGGCGTACTCCTGGTCGCCGTGCATCACGTCGACCATGGCCCCGATCTTGGCCAGCCGGTGCTCGACCTCGTTGCGGTGGCGTTCCAGCCGTTCGCTCCAGCCGAACCCCCTGGCCTCGTTCGGGTCGGCCAGCTTGATCCGCATGACGAGCAGGTCGCTGGGCGGGCCGTAGAGGGCGAAGCCGCTGGAGTCGGGGCCGCGATGCTTCATGGACTGAAGCATCCGGGTCATCTCGGCGCCAATGTCGCCCGGCCCGTCCCGGTGGATGATGCCCGCGATACCGCACATGCTGCTAAACCTCCTGCTACGGCATGATGTCCAGGTACTCCGCGATGTCCCAGTCGGAGACCGCCGCGCAGAACCGTTCCCACTCGTCCGTCTTGTAGTGGCGGAAGACCCGGTACATGTCGCCCGGCATCGCGTCCTGGATCAGGGTGTCTTTCTCCAGCGCCGCCAGCGCCTCGCCCAGCGTCATCGGGACCTTCTTGACGTCCTTGCCGCCCGCGATGGCCTCGTAGATGTTCCGGTCCTCGGGCGGCCCCGGGTCGAGGTTGCGCTTGATGCCGTCGTCCATCGCCTTGATGATCGCGGCGAAGGACAGGTACGGATTGACCGCGGAGTCCACCGACCGGTACTCGAACCGTCCCGGGGCGCTGACCCGCAGCGCGGTGGTCCGGTTCTGGTAGCCCCAGTCGGCGAAAAGCGGGGCCCAGAAGCCGGTGTCCCAGTACCGCCGGTAGGAGTTCACAGTAGGCGCGGTGATGCAGGTCAGCGCATCGAGGTGGGCCAGCATCCCGCCGATGGCCTGCAGCCCGAGCTTGCTCGGGATCCGGGGGTTGTCGCCGTCAGGCAGGAACATGTTCTCGTCGCCCTGCCAGAGCGAGATGTTGTGGTGGCAGCCGTTGGCCGACACCCCCGTGAACGGCTTGGGCATGAAGCACGGGAAGACGCCGAGTTCGCGGCCCACCTGCCGGCAGATCTGGCGGTAGGTGGTGAGCCGGTCGGCGGTGACCTCGGCCCGGTCGAACATCCAGTTGAGCTCGAGCTGGCCGGGAGCGTCCTCGTGGTCACCCTGGATCATGTCCAGGCCCATCGCCTTGCTGTACTCCATGACCTTGTGGATGACCGGCTGGAGCTCGGAGAACTGGTCGATGTGGTAGCAGTACGGCTTGGTCATGCCGTCCACCGACGGCGTGCCGTCCGGCTTGGTCTTGAGCCACATCATCTCCGGCTCGGTCCCGACCCGCATGTGCAGCCCGGTCTCCCGCTCGAAGTCCTGATGAATCCGCCGCAAGTTGCCGCGGCAGTCCGAGGTCAGGAAGCCGCCCGGGTCGGTCTCTTCTTCCCGGTTGCGGAACAGGGTGCAGAACACGCGCGCGGTCTTGGGATCCCACGGCAGCTGGCAGAAGGTCTCCACGTCCGGCAGCCCGACGAGCTCGGAGGCCTCGGGTCCGTAGCCGATGTAGTTGCCGTGCCGGTCGATGAACAGGTTGGCCGTCGAGCCGTAGACCAGCTGGAAGCCGTTCTGCGCCATCCGTTCCCAGTGGTCGGCCGGGGCGCCCTTGCCCATGATCCGGCCGGTGACCGAGGCGAACTGGTAGTAGATGTAGGTGATTCCCTTGGCGTCGATCTCCGCCCGGATGCGCTGCATCGCTTCGGCGCGGCCGTCGGTAGCGAGAAACCGCTCGAGATCGGTGGACACGGCGCCTCCTTACGGTTGGTCCTCCGGCGGATGACGGGGCCTGTCAGGGAGCGGCGCGATCGGAAGCCGGAGCACGCTGGCGATTCACGGAAAGTAAACCTCGATTCATCACACGACACAAGCCTTCTGGGCGGCGAGGGCCGGCGCCGGGCCCCCGGTCCCCTTCCGCCGGGCAGGTGTCGGGCGTAATCTCGGCAGGGTGTAGTACAGGTTTACGCCGTCCACTGTGACGGCTCTACCCGTGGCCGGCGGCCAGGCAGAGGGGTGACGGTGATCTCGCGGTGACGGTGTCCGCCGAACGGCCGCGCTTGCTCGTGCCGGGGCTGCTGCCCGCCGACCCGGCCCTGGAACGGTACCGGGTGCACCCCGGCGCCGTCACCGCGGTGGAACTCGACCCGGGCGACGTGCTCACGGTGATCGACGAGGCGGGCCGCCAGCGCGGCGAGCTCACCGTGCTGGCCGGCGGGGCCGAGGACTACCGCGCGCTCGGCACCGAAGCCGACACCGCCGCCACCGTCCTCCGGTCCATGGCCACGCCGGACTCCCTGGTCGGCCGCGGGCTCGATCCGGGCCAGGCGCGGGCGGTGGCGTTGTTCGGCGAGTGGTCGCCGGCCGGGACGCGGGCGGAGTTCGCCGCCCGGCGGAGCCTGACCGTCGTGGTGGCCGCGCCCGGCGGGCCGATGTCCGTGGCCGCGGACAACCCGCCCTCGGACCTGGTGCTCGAGGTCCGGCGGGTCAGCCCGCGCCGGCCGGAGCAGCGGCCGCTGCCGCCGCCGCTCGCCGATCCGCTGCTCGACCTGCGGGTGGACACCGCCACGGCACGGTCCTACGAGGTCAAGGCCGGCCAGTACATCCAGGTGATCGACGTCGAGGGCCGCCAGTGCTCCGACTTCCTCGCGTTCTGCGCCCGGCAGCTGGCCGGCGGAACCGAACGCGGCCTGGACGCCACCACGACCCGCAACCTGACCGGGAACGCCTACCCGCAGCCGGGACTGTTCGGCAAGTTCTTCGACCAGGACATGCGCCCGCTGGTGGAGGTGGTACGGGACACCGTCGGCCGGCACGACACGTTCGCGCTGGCCTGCAACGCCAAGTACTACGAGGACATGGGCTACCCGGGTCACCTGAACTGCACGGACAACTTCAACGCGGAGCTCGCGCCGTACGGCATCGCGGCCCGGCGCGGCTGGCCCGCCCTCAACTTCTTCTACAACACCTCCTTCGGCGAGGCGAACCAGCTGCTGTTCGACGAGCCCTGGTCCCGGCCGGGGGACTATGTCCTGCTGCGGGCCATGACCGACCTGGTGTGCGCCTCCTCGGCCTGCCCCGATGACATCGATCCGGCCAACGCCTGGAATCCGACCGATATCCACGTCCGCGTGTACCCGGCCGAGCGGAGGTTCTCGATGGCGATCGCGCATCGCGTCACCCCGGACAGCGAGCCCAAGCTCACGAAGGAAACGGCGTTCCAGCCGCGCTGGTCCAAGCTGACCAGGCAGCTGACCGAGTACCGCGGCTACTGGCTGCCCACCAGCTTCGACGGGCACGGCGCGATCGACGAGTACTGGGCGTGCCGCGAAGGCGCGGTGGTGATGGACCTCTCCCCGCTGCGCAAGTTCGAGGTGGTGGGCCCCGACGCCGAGGCGCTGCTGCAGGCGGCCGTCACCCGCAACATTCGCAAGCTCGCCACCGGCCAGGTCGTGTACACCGCGGTCTGCAACGAGACCGGCGGGATGCTCGACGACGCGACCGTGTTCCGGCTCGGCCCCGATACGTTCCGCTTCGTCGGCGGCGACGAGTACGACGGGACCTGGCTGCGCCAGCTCGCCGGTCGGCTGAACCTGGACCGGGTCTGGATCAAGCACTCCACCGACCACCTGCACAACATCGCCGTCCAGGGCCCGAAGTCGCGTGACCTGCTGCGGGAGCTGGTGTGGACGCCGCCGACCCAGCCGGAGTTCGGCAGCCTCGGCTGGTTCAGGTTCGCGATCGGGCGGATCGGGGGACCCGAGGGCCTGCCGCTGATCATCTCCAGGACCGGCTACACCGGCGAGCTCGGCTACGAGCTCTGGTGCCACCCCGGCGACGCGCCGGCGCTCTGGGACGTGGTCTGGGAGGCGGGCACGCCGCACGGGCTGACCCCTCTCGGCCTCGACGCCCTGGACATCCTGCGAATCGAAGCCGGCCTGATCTTTGCCGGCTACGAGTTCTGTGACCAGGTCGACCCGTTCGAGGCCGGCATCGGGTTCACCGTCCCGCTGAAGACCAAGGAGGACGACTTCACCGGCAAGGCCGCGCTGCAGCGGCGCAAGGCCGCCCCGCAGCGGGTCCTGGTCGGACTCGAGCTCGAGGGAAACGAGCCCGCCGCGCACGGCGACTGCGTGCACGCCGGCCGGTCGCAGGTCGGCGTGATCACCAGCGGGACGAGATCGCCGATCCTGCGCACCAACATCGCGCTGTGCCGGATGGCCGTGGAGTACTCCGAGATCGGTACCGCCGTCGACGTCGGCAAGCTGGACGGCCACCTCAAGCGCATCCCGGCCACCGTCGTCCGCTTCCCGTTCTACGACCCCGACAAGACCCGCCCCCGCTCCTGACCGCCCGCACCTTCCGCGCCACGTACGCCAGGCCCAGCGAGCCTGGCCCGGCAAGCCCTGGCTACAAGCCTGGCCCGGCACTACAAGGTCGCCGAGATCAGCGCGGCCCGCTCCAGCAGAAGATCGGCGGCGCTGCGCATGACCCGCGGGTTGAACCGCACCGCCGGGCCCTGCACGCCGAGGATCGCGACCAGCGTGCCCGCGGGGCTCAGCACCGGCGCGGCGACCGCGTTGAGGTCCTCCTCGCGCTCGCCGGCCGCCTCGGCCCAGCCCCTGTCCCTGGCCCGGGCCACCTCGACCTCGAGCACGGCCGGGTCCACGATCGTGCGCTCGGTATAAGCAGCCAGGCTCCCGGTCGGCGCCGTTCCGCCGTGTCCGAGGAAGACCTTGCCCACCGCGGTCGCGTGCGCGGCGCTGGTCCGGCCCACTTCGGCCACGCTGCGCACGGACAGCGGGCTCTGCACGAAATCCAGGGTGGTCGCCTCGTGCTCGCCCGGGACCGACAGCGTGGCTGTCTCCCTGGTCCGGCTGGCCAGTTCGGCCAGGTGCGGCCGGGCCAGGATGCGGATATCGAGACGTTCGTGCACCGCGCTCGCCAGCCGGACGACCCCGAGGCCGAGCCGGTAGCGCCCGGTGGCGGCCACGTGCTCGACCAGCCCGCCGCTGACCAGGGTGGCCAGGATGCGGGAAATCGTGCTCACGTTGATGCCGGTGCGCCGCGCGATCTCGTTCGTGCCCAGTTCGGTACGGGCGTCCGCGAGCTCGCCGAGGATGGTCACCGCTCGCTGCACCACGGCGACCTGGCGGGTGGCTGGCTGACCGGTTCTGGCCACGTTATGATTTCTCCAGAAGGGAAATGGTATTTCCTATGCGGCAATTATACCGGAGGAGGCCCCGACGATGGACCCGATAACGGACACAGGCGTGACGGTCCCGGCACACAGCAGGTACGTGATCATCGGCGCGGGCATCCACGGGCTCTCGACCGCATGGCATCTCGCCACCGAGCTCCGCCGCCGCGGCCTCGGCGGCGGCGAAGACATCCTCATCCTGGACAAGTCCGGCGTCGGCGCGGGCGCATCCGGCATCGCGTGCGGCGTCATCCGCAACAACTACTTCCAGCCCGCCATGCGCGAGCTGATGGCGCACTCGGTCTCGGTCTGGGAGTCGGACCCCGAGGCGTTCGCGTATCGCCCCGTCGGCTACATGCAGATCGCGCCGGAAGCGATGCACCACGATGTTGCGACGATCTTCGCCGAGCAGCAGGCGATCGGCTATCCGTCCGCGCTCATCGAGGGGGAGCGCGACTGCCGTGCCTACCTGCTCGACATGTTCGGTGACTGGCAGGCCCCCGGCATCTCCGTGATCCTGCACGAGCGGAAGGGCGGCTACGCCAACAACGTCAGGTCACTCAAGGGCCTGGCCGCGAAGGCAGCGGCCGAGGGCGTTCGGATCATGCCGAACGTCCGGGTCGCCGGCCTGGATACCAGCGGCGGCGCGGTCACCGCGGTGGACACCGACCGGGGCCAGGTGCGGTGCGACCAGCTCGTCATCGCGGCCGGGCCGTGGATCCGCGACCTGTGGGCGATGCTGGACCTGCCCAGCCAGATCCCGGTCACCCTCCCCGGCAGCCCGGTCACCGAACCCAGGCCGATGTGGACCTACTGGGCCCTGCAGGAGGGGACGCTGGCCGTGGATCCCAGCGAGTTCACCGACAACCAGGGCGGATTCCCGCCGGTCCTGCACGTCGATTCCAGCGCGCCGCTCTTTGACGACGTCACGGGCGACCTCATCACCGACCGGATGTGGGGGATCTACTACAAGCCCGACTTCGACTTCGGCGGGGTCCAGGGCGGGACCTCGCCCTATGTCGTCGACCGCCCGGCCGGCGAGGTGGCCGTGGACCCGTACGGCCCGGCCAGCCCCGATTACACGGTGACCGAGGACTTCGTCCGGATGTGGACCTCCGCCCTCGCGCACTGCCACAAGCGGTTCGAGGGCAAGCGCGACCTGTACCGGCACGAGCCCACCGGCGGTATCGGCGCCTTCACCCCGGACAGCTTCCCGGTCTTCGACGCGTTCCGGCAGAACGCCTACGTCATCGCCGACTCCAACCACGGGTACAAGATGATCGGCGTCGGCGCGCTGGTCGCCAGGGAACTGCTCGGCGAGGAGCAGCCGCTGCTGGCGCCGTTCCGGTTCAGCCGCTACCGCACCGGCCACCTGCACCCGACCAGCAACTCGCCCTTCCCCTGGAGCTGACCCGGCCGGGCTGGGCCGACCCCGGCGCAGCCCAGCCCGGCCAGTGCGTCAGTCGGCTACGACCGCCTCCTCCTCGCGCAGCAGCGCCATCTGCGCCGCCGACGGCATCAGCGGCACCTCCTCGCGGAACGTCACCTTGCTCTTGTCCTGCACGAGCCGCCGGTAGAAGAACAACAGCACGGAACCGACCAGCACGCCCACGCCGATGACCATGTCGGTCCAGGTGCCGTAGCCGGTCAGGGTCGGGTTGAGGATGCCGAAGATGACCAGCGCCGCGTTGAACACCACCAGGACCCCGGCGATCCAGAGCCAGACCGAACCCACCTTGATCGGCCGCGGCCAGTTCGGCCGGTCCTTCCGCAGCAGCAGGAAGCCGCTCAGCGCGAACACGTGCGCCAGCACGTACCCGATGTTGCTCAGGTACAAGATGGCCAGGTTGCTGGAGATGAACAGCACCAGCAGCACGTTCACGACCAGGTCGACGGTCATCGCCCGGGCCGGCACGTGCCAGCGGTTCAGGTGGTAGAGCTGCTTGATCGTCATGTCGTCCCGGGCGATCCCGTACAGGGCCCGCGACCCGTCCGCCGTCGAGGAGATCATCGACAGGAACAGGCTGCCGATGAGCAGCACCAAGATGACCCCGGCCGCGCCGCTGCCCACGATCTTGGCCAGCGCCGGGACGTAGAACTCGCCGGCCGCGGTGGCGGTGCTCGGCGCGCCGGAGACCCCGCCGAGGCCCAGCGGGAACAGCAGGAACACCAGCAGCGTGAATACGCCAGCCGAACGCAGCGCCAAAGTGGTGTCCCGCCTGGTGTCGTGGTACTCCGGGGCAAACGTCGCGCACACCTCGGCCGCGTACGAGGACCAGGCCATCAGGAACAGGTAGACCATGGCTAGCTTGAAGCCGCCCCAGCCGCTTGGTATCGCCCAGGTCATGTTCGAGCTGTGCCAGTCCCCGGTGAAGTACGGCACCACGATGAAGATCACCAGCGGCACCATGAGCCCGGCCCCGGCGGCATAGGAGAACCACACGGCCGGGCGGATCCCGAAGACGTTCAGCGCCCAGACCGCGACGATGCAGGCGAGCGCGATGAACTGGGCCAAGCCCAGGTGTACCACTCCGTCGTACACCGACCAGGTGCTGTTCGGGAACCACTGCGCCTGGATGAGCGTGCCGATCAGCACGCCGAAGATCGACAGGACCACCGACCAGCCGATCCAGTAGCCATACGCCCCGAGGGGGCCGACCAGCGAGAACCGCCCGCGCCAGCCCTCGTGCGCGTACAGCGAGATGCCGCCTGGCTTGTCCGGGAACATGGATGCGGGCTCGGCGTAGACCCAGGCCTGGAGCATGCCGATCGCGGCCGAGATGGCCCACAGCACCACCGCGCCCCAGGTGCCGAGCGCGCCCATGGAGAACCCGAGGGACGCGATCAGGAAGCCCGGGTTGCACAGGGCTATGACGAACCCGTCCCACCAGCGCAACGATTTGAGCAGGTGCCGTTCTTCAACGAGAGCCTCAGCCATCAGGGGCACCTCCGTCCACCACAGGTAAACTCTGTGTAGCACCGAACGGCCGGCCCTGTCTATATCGATCGTGCCTGCGTATCTGTCCGGCTACCGCGCGCTGCCCAGCCGCGCCCCCAGCCGCGCCCCGGTGCACGCCGCGGGACCGGTCGGCTTTCCGCCCTCGCCGGGACCTGTCCCGGCCATCCGCGAAGATCTACAATGCGAGCGTGCGCGGTGCCCTGATTACCATCCGCTGCGACTGCGGCGGGATCGGATACGTTCCGTACGATGAGCGGTGGGAATGCCCCACCTGCCATCGTCGCTGGAACACGGGCCAGATCCCGGCCGAAGAGTACTGGGGGATCATGCGCGACATGCGCCGGATGCGCATCAACGTGCTGGCCACCGCGCTGGGCCTGATCATCCCGATCCTGATCCTGACGGCCGTGGCCGGCATCAGGATCCTGATCCTCCTGCCGGTCGTGATGAGCTTCTGGTTCCTGTTCTACATGCCCAGGTGGCGGCGGCGGGTCAGGCTGCAGGCCAGGAACCTGCAAAGATGGCAGCTGCACCCCGAGTAACCCCAACCTCAAACCCGTTCACCTCCCTGAAACCCCCACCCGTCCCCGCGCTCCAACAACATGAACGCGGCATCCACACCCTGTGAAAGGACCCGGGCCCCGCTAAGGCCCGGGATACGGCCGGAGTGAAAGAGATTGGCAGCCGAACGGGCCCGGTATTCCCGCTGTCAGGAAGCCAGGCTGCCTCTCCCGCGGGACGCGGGTCATCGAGCCGGCCGGCCAGCACGGTCAGGGCCGTGGCCATGTCGGCTCGCGCCACGTAATGCCCGAGGCAGTAGTGAATTCCGCCGCCGAAGCCGAAGTGGGGCGGTCGCCCGGTCGCGGTGATGTCGAATTTCCCGCTGCCTGCCTGCGCGGTGTCGGTTCCCGCCGATTCGCAGAACAAGTGGATCGTGGTCCCGGCCTTGATGTCCAGACCGTCGAAGGTGAAGTCGGCCAGGGCTTCCCGGGTGACCCAGGTCGTGGTGGGCCGTACCCGCATGACCTCCTCGACCGCGGCTGCCCCGAGCTCGGGACGCTCGCCGAGCAGCCGCCACTGGGCGGTGTGCTCCAGGAACACCTGCATGGCCAGGCCGAGCTGGTTCCTGGTGGTGTCGAAACCGCCGAAGATCAGCAGCACGAGCGCGTCCCGCAGCTCGGCCCCGCTCAGGCCCTCCGCAGTAAGGCCCTCCCCGGTCAGGCCCTCCCCGGTCAGGCCGTCTTCGTCTGCCTGGGACTTCACCAGGTTAGTCACCAGGTCGTCGCGCGGATCGCGCCGCCGCGCGGCGATCACCGCGTCGGCGTAGTCGTAGAGCGCGGCGAGCGCCGCCTCGATCCGGGGCAGGTGCTCGCGGATCCGCACCCCCATGGCCAGGCCCAGCGTCGCCGACTCGGCCGCGATCGTGGGCCACTCCTCCTCGGCGATGCCGAGCATGATCGCGATGACCCGGGCCGCGTAAGGCTCGGCGAAATCGGCCATGAACTCACACCGGCCGGTTCCCGCGAACGAATCCGCCAGCTCCCCGGCCAGATCGCCGAAGCGGGGACGCAGGGCCTCGACGATCCGGCGGGAAAAGGCCGGACTGAGCAGGCGGCGCATTCTGTGATGCGCCTCGCCCTCCAGGTTGAGAACCCAGCTGGCCCACCAGTCCGCGAACGGTCCGGAGGTGATGCCGTGGTGGGCTGGCCACAACCTGCTGCCCTGGCGCAGGGCCGGGTGCCTGATCAGCCGGGAGACCTGGTCGTACCGCAGCACCGCCAGGCCGTAGCTGGTCCGCGCGTACCAGCCGGCCTCCCGCGCCCGCCGGACCTCGGCCGAGGTAACGGAGAAGGCCGCGTCGGCGACGTCGAAGTACGGCGCTGTGGCGTCCGGTGTCCGGGTGATCATTGCTCCTCGGGCTCTTACTGCGGGCCTAATTCGGTGAAACTTGGTTCACTACCAGGAAACAAAGTGACAGCCCCAGGTGACAGCCCGGAGTCACGTAGAAGGCGTTATCGATTTGATCGAGAGGAACTGGATCGGCAGCTCCACCAGGGCCGCCGGCCCGTGCGGGACGCCGCCGATGAACTGCAGCACGTCGCCCGACTCCAGCAGGTATCGGGAGCTGCCGTAGCCGTACTCCATCCGGCCCGACAGCATGTAGATCAGCTCGGTACCGGCGTGCTGGTAGAGCGGGAAGGTGTTGCTCCGTTCGGTCAGGGTGACCCGCAGCGGCTCGAGTGTGTTGCTGGGCGCGCGCATGATGCCGAGCGATTCGTAGCGGTGGCCGACCCCCGAGCCCTTGTGCTCGATGTCGAGGCCCCGGCCCGCCTTGACGAACATGACGTCCTGCTCTTCGTTCAGGCCGCGGAAAAACGCGGTCACCGGGACCTGGAGCGCCTCGGATAGCCGGGCGAGCGTGGCCAGGCTGGGTGACGCCTGGGCGTTCTCGATCTTCGACAGCATGCCCTTGGACAAACCGCTCTGGGCGGCGAGCTGTCCCACCGTCCATCCGAGCTGCAGACGGAACTCCCTGACCCGGGCGGCGATCGCGGTCCCCAGCGCCTCTTCCAGGCCCTGACCGCTTCCGGCGCCGCGGTTGCCCAGATCAGGAACCGGCCGGGCCCGGGAGTGCTCGGCCAGATCTGCGATGCGCGCCACCACGCTGCTCCTCTTGTCGGGCGTCCGGGTCCTGTCGGGGGCCCGGGCGCGCCCGGCATCTGACACATGTCTCCCGCGGGACGCACCTACGGGCAGTTCCCAGGTTAATACCCGGCCGTGCGCGGGCTACCCGCGCCGGCGCAAACGCCAGCCTGCGGGCCGGGCGCCATCCCGCCGCGCGGTGCCGCGGGCACTGCCGCGGGCGCCACCGCGGGCACTGCGGTCGGAGCCACCGCGGGCACTGCCGCGGACATCGGCGCGGCCACTGGTGTCGGCGCGCCGGCCTGGCCGTGACGGGCTGTTGACCGGGAGCGGCGTCCGGCCGACAATACCCATGTAGTGAAACGATGTCTCTTGTGCATAAACTCTGATCGTCAATGCGGAGGAGCGTGGGCGACTGATGTGCGGAATCGTCGGTCTCCATCTCAAGAACCCTGGTCTCCAGCCGCGCCTGGGTGAGCTGCTGACCCAGATGCTCGAGGCGATGACGACCAGGGGTCCGGACTCGGCCGGCATCGCCGTCTACGCCGACCGCGATCCAGCGCCCGCCGGCCCCGAGCCTAGCCCCGGCCCCGGCCCCGGCCCCGGGCCGGGCCAGCCAGGCCAGGAACTGCGCTACTCGCTGCGCTCGGACGAGACCATCGACTGGGACCTGCTGGCCAAGCGGATCGCCGCCGAGACGGGCCGGGATCTCCGGGTCGAGCCGCTCGGGTCCGACTCCGCCGTGTTCGTCTCGCCCGCGGCGGAGACGTCGTTCCTGGCCGCCGTCCGCCGGGCCGCTCCCCAGGTGACCGTGCCGGGTTTCGGCCGGTCCATGGTGGTGGTCAAGGACGTTGGCGCGCCCGCTGCCATCTGCGCCCGGTACGGAATTGGTGGCTGGGCCGGTTACCAGGGAATCGGCCACACCCGGATGGCCACGGAATCGGCTGTGACCACCGCCCACTCCCATCCCTTCGCCCCCGCGGCCGATCTGGCCCTGGTGCACAACGGGTCGTTCTCGAACTACGCGACCGTCCGCGGCCGGCTGGCTCGCCAGGGGATCCGCTGCGACACCGACAACGACTCCGAGGTCGCCGCGCGGCTCGTGGCCGCCAGGATGGCGGAAGGGGCGGACCTGGCCGACGGCCTGCGCACCGTGCTCAAGGAGATGGACGGGTTCTTCACCCTCCTGGTGACGACCAGGACGCAGTTCGCGGTGATCCGCGACTCCTTCGCCTGCAAGCCGGCCGTGATCGCGGAGACCCCCGACTACGTCGCCATGGCGTCGGAGTACCACGCCCTCGCCGGGCTGCCCGGGATCACCGGCGCCCGGGTCTTCGAGCCGATGCCCGAGGAGATCCACGTATGGAGCCGGTGATCCTGAGCTGCGCGGAGCTGTCCACCCGCGAGATCAACGCCGCGCTGGCCGCGCTGCCCGACGGCGCGACCGCCCGGGTGCTCGAGCCCCGGGGCCGGCATAATCTCGCCGTCGGCCTGAGCAACCGGGTGCGGATCGACATCGAGGGCAACGCCGGGTACTTCACCGGCGGCCTCGGTGACGGGCCCGACGTGGTGGTGCACGGCTTCACCGGCTGGTCGGTCGGCGAGAACCTGCAGGCCGGGTCGGTCCGGGTGGAGGGCAACGCCTCGGAATGCGCGGGTGCGTCCAGCCGCGGCGGGACCATCGTCATCGAGGGCGACGCGTCGTCCCGGGCCGGGATCTCGCTGAAGGGCGGAACGATCCTGGTCGGCGGGAACGTCGGTCACATGAGCGGGTTCATGGCCCAGGCCGGCGTGATGCTGGTCGGCGGTGACGCCGGCGACGCGCTCGGCGACTCGCTCTACGAGGCGGTCATCTACGTGGCCGGGAAGATCGCCTCGCTCGGCTCGGACGCCAGGATCGAGGAGCTGACCGACTCGGACGTGCGAGCCGTCAAGGCCCTGGCCGAGCTGGGCGGCGGCGCCTTCGGCCACGTCCAGCCGGAGAACGTCACCCGGGTGGCCTCGGCCCGCGGCCTGTACAACTTCGACGCCCTCAAAGACCAGAAATACTAAAGGACCTAACGAGCGGATGGACCAGCCCCAGCCAATGAGCCTGCCGATGGACGCACACCGCCGCAGCGGTGCCTTCCCGCCCGAGGTGATCGCGCAGATCCAGCGCACCGCGACCGAGGGTCACTACGAGATCAGGGGCTGGGGCGCCAAGCGCGACCTGCCCAGCTTCGACGACCTGCTGTTCCTGACCGCCTCGCTGACCAGGTACCCGCTCGAGGGCTACCGGGAGAAGTGCGACACCAGCACCGTCCTGGGCACCAGGTACGCCAGCAAGCCGCTGCAGCTCGCCATCCCGGTCACGATCGCGGGCATGAGCTTCGGCGCCCTGTCGGCCACCGCCAAGGTGGCGCTGGGCCGGGCGGCGAGCGCGGTGGGGACGTCCACCACCACCGGCGACGGCGGCATGATCGCAGAGGAGCGGGCCGCCTCCCGCCTGCTGGTGTACCAGTGCCTGCCGTCGCGCTACGGGTTCAACGTCGACGACCTGCGCCAGGCTGACGCGATCGAGATCGTCATCGGCCAGGGCGCCAAGCCAGGCGGCGGCGGGCTGCTGCTCGGGCAGAAGGTGACCGACCGGGTGGCCGGCATGCGGACCCTGCCGGCCGGCGTCGACCAGCGCTCCGCCTCCCGCCACCCCGACTGGGTCGGGCCCGACGACCTGCGGATCAAGATCGAGGAGCTGCGCGAGGCGACACGGTGGGAGAAGCCCGTCTACGTGAAGTTCGGCGCCACCCGCGTCGTCAACGACGTCAAGCTCGCGGTCGAGGCGGGCGCGGACGTCGTGGTGGTCGACGGCATGCAGGGCGGGACCGCGGCCACCCAGGACTTCTTCATCGAGCACACCGGCATCCCCACCCTGGCCGCGGTCCGGCTGGCCGCGGAGGCGCTGCGTGACATCGGCATGGAGGACACCGTGCAGCTGATCGCCTCCGGCGGCATCCGGACCGGCGCCGACGTGGCCAAGGCGCTCGCGCTCGGCGCGGACGCGGTCTCGGTCGGGGTGGCCCCGCTCATCGCCCTCGGCTGCAACAGCCCCACCTACTGGCAGGACGGGAGCGACCACGACGCCTCCGACGGTTACCGGGCGCTGGGTACCGAGGCCGGTTACTGTCACCACTGCCACACCGGCCGCTGCCCGGTCGGCGTCACCACCCAAGACGCCGGATTGGAGGCCCGGCTCGACGCGGACCGGGGCGCGCGCCAGGTCACGAACTACCTCAAGGCGATGGCCATGGAGACCGCGGCGCTGGCCCGCGCCTGCGGCAAGTCCGACGTGCACAACCTGGAGCCGAACGACCTCGTGGCGCTCACCGTGGAGGCGGCTGCCATGGCCCAGGTCCCGCTGGCGGGTACCGAATGGATTCCCGGCAGGCCGGACAAACTCTGACGGCGCCAAAACGGCGGAAAACCGCGTCTTCCCAACTCCGCGGGTACGTCGTACTCTCATCCTAAAGTGTCGTGTTAGTAAACATTGTCCACTCTGCTTAAAGCCATCCCCAACAGCCGGCACGGTCGGCCGCACTGTCTGCGCCACACCAGCCGCGCGACCACCTGACCACGGAGCGATCAAACGATCTAACGGAGCGTGCACATGTCCGACGCCGAGGCCCAGCTGCGGGAACGCGCGGAGTCCGACGGGGTGCGGTTCTTCTTCGCCATGTTCGTGGACATGCATGGCAAGCCGTGCGCCAAGATGATCCCGGTCGAGGCGGTCGACGTGCTGACCGGCGGAGGCGCGGGCTTCGCGGGCTTCGCGGCCGGGCCGATGGGGCAGAGCCCCGCCGATCCGGACATGATCGCCGTCCCGGACCCGGCCTCATACACGCTCACGCCGTGGCAGCCGGGGCTGGCCGTGCTGCAGTGCGACATCCACGTCGAGGGCCAGCCCTGGCCCTATACCCCCCGGCTGATCCTGAAGCGGATGCTGGACAAGGCCCGCGACCGCGGCCTGGTCTACAACGTCGGGTGCGAGGCGGAGTACTTCCTCGTCCGCCGCCGCGACGGCGGCGGCGTGGAGCTCGCCGACCCGCTGGACACAGCCGGGGCGCCCTGCTACGACGCCAAGGGCCTGACCAGGATGTTCGGCCACCTGTCCACGGTGTCGACGTACATGAACCAGCTCGGCTGGGCCAACTACGCCAACGACCACGAGGACGCCAACGGCCAGTTCGAGCAGAACTTCGCCTACGCCGACGCGCTGACCAGCGCCGACCGGCTCATCTTCTACCGCTACATGATCCACACGCTGGCGCACGACGCGGGCCTGGCCGCCACCTTCATGCCGAAGCCGTTCGGCAACCTGACCGGTTCCGGACTGCACCTGCACTCCAGCCTGTGGGACGCGCAGACCGGCGCCGAACTGTTCGCGGATCCCGCCGACCCGCGCGGGCTCGGCCTGTCCGAACTCGCCTACCACTACATCGGCGGCCTGATCGAGCACGGGCCGGCCATGGCCGCCGTGACCTGCCCGACAGTCAACTCCTACAAGCGGTTCGGGGTCGGCGCGCCGAATTCCGGCGCCACCTGGGCTCCGGCCTACGCCACCTACGGCGGGAACAACCGGACCCAGATGCTCCGCGTTCCCGACGGCGGCCGGGTGGAGAACCGGGCCTGTGACGGCTCGGCCAACCCGTACCTGGCCATGGCGGTCCAGCTGGCCGCCGGGCTCGACGGCATCGACCGCGGCCTGGACCCGGGCGAGCCCAACCGCGACAACCTGCACGTGCTTCCGGCCGAGGCCGTCGCCGCCCGCGGCATCCGGGCGCTGCCGCCGACCTTGCTGCACGCCGCCGACGAACTGGTCACCGACGACGTGCTCCGCGAGGCGCTGGGCAAGACACCGGACGGGGACTACATCGACTACTACGCCCAGGTCAAGCGGGACGAGTTCCGCGCCTGGCACTCCGGGGTGAGCGACTGGGAAGTCGAGCGCTACCTCACGCTCTTCTGACCAGCCCGCTGTCCTGCTCGCTCGCCCTTGCTGGGTACTTCGTGTACCGGCAGCTGCGCCCGGACGTGCCGCGGCCGTTCCGGCTGCCGACCTTCTGCAAGTGGATCGCCCTGCTGGTCTTCGTGGCCTGGATGGCCATCTACTTCTTCGGCGGCTGGAACTCGCCCAAGATCGTCCTGGCCGATCCGCACCAGGGCCCCGGGCTGTACCTGCTCGGCCTGCTGATCGTCGCCCTGTACGCGCCGCTGTACTGGTGGCGAGCCTGGCAGGACCGCAAGCTGGCGGCGTCCGGGCGGCTCGTGACCGCGCCGGCGGCCGCGGTCACCGGAGACGGGATTCTCGGTACTCCCGGCAATACCGTGACGGAGGCCGAACCCTCGGCGGGCGAGCCGTCGGCCGTCCGGTAGGGCCGCGGCGTGCTGTTCGGACGGCGTGGCTGGGACAGGGCGCTCGCGGAGCTGGCCGGCGTGCTGCTGGCCTCCGCGGGCACGCCGTTCAGCGGCGCGGCCGTCCGCCGCGCGTGCGAGCTGGCGGCCGGCCAGCCGGTCGCGGTGCTGACGATCCTGAAGGTCTACGGCTCGTCGTTCGGGCTGCCGAACCCGGGCCTGCTGCCGACCCGGCGCGAGCGTGACGAGCAGTACGCGATCGTCCGGCGGGCCATCGCCGCGGTGGAGCGGCGGGGCGGGACGGCGGACGGCCAGATCGCCGCCACCCGCAGCGCGGGCCGGACGATCGCCAAGGTGGCCCGGCGGCGCCGGGTCCGCTACTTGGTGATGGACGACTCCGCCCCGAGCGGGATGCGGCGCGTCACCGAGGGCGCCGTGACCGCCACCGTGCGCCGCAGGCTGGGTGGCGGAGCAACGCTCGAGCTGGTCGGACCAGGCGCGCGCATTTCCTAACATGACCCTAACGGGCCGACCCGTTAGATCCGGGTCGCCGCGGGAAGAGGAGGAAAGGCGCCGTACCCGGCGTCCCGACTATAAGGCCGCGTGAGGTTATGTTCCGCAGGATCGTGGTGGCGGTCCAGGCACCCGACCAGGGCGCCCTGGACCTCGTCCGGCAGCTTGCCACCGAGGGGGTGACCGAGGTCCAGGTGCTGCACCTGCGCGAGCGGGAGCTCTCCGGCCCGATCTGGTACAGCCGGGAGAGCGGCCGCGAGGCCGGCTACCTCATCGAGGCGGCGGTCTTCGAACTGCGCATGGCCGGCCTCGCGGCCGCCGGGAACGTCCGGCCCGCGATCGTCGACCGGGTCGCCGAGGCGATACTGGCGGAGGCCGAGGCCTTCGGCGCCGACCTCATCGTCCTGGGCAGCCCGCGCCGCGGGGAAGTGGCCACCCGCCTGTTCGGCAGCGTGACCCTCCGGGTCCTGCGCCGGTCGGGCTGCCCGGTGATCGTCGCGCCCCGCCGCGGCCCCCGGTGCCAGCCGTCCGTTTCGGCCCAAGCCCGGGGCCAAGGCCAGCTCTAACCCGAACCCCCGGCCACCACGCCCGCTCCGCCCTCCGCCCGGCCCGCTCCGCCCTCCGCCCCGCCGCAACCCCACCTGCCCCGTTCACCCCAGTCACCGCGTAAGCCCCAACCCCAGAATCAGTGGTTGTGGCGTTCTACCGAACCTATCGGTGTTGCCCGCCCGCGCGGGCGCTGCGCTGTATGGCCAGTGTGCG
>Ga0335082_10002849_pt1 | contig 18706 bp, 16 predicted proteins | sample Lox_Sample_41_FD_206718 | JGI IMG/M metagenome (GOLD analysis project Ga0335082, IMG submission 206718) | Soil microbial communities from Loxahatchee National Wildlife Refuge, Florida, United States - Lox_Sample_4.1 | ecosystem: Environmental > Terrestrial > Soil > Wetlands | place: USA...
GTCGGTGACCGCGGCGGCCAGCTGGCCGCTGTCCCGGCCGGCCACGGCGGCGGCGATCGCCGCGGCCTGGGGATGGGTGTTCATGACGCGCTCCTTTCGCGGCGGCCGGCCAGCGCGTCGAGATGGCCGGCCAGGTGGCTGGCCAGGTCGGCGGCGTCGCCCGCCGCCCCGGCGATCAGGCTCGACTTGCGGCGGCGCAGGAACGGCATGCCGATCAGGTACAGCCCCGGGCAGGCTGTCACGCCGCCGTCGTGGACGACCCGGCCCCTCCGGTCCAGGACCGGGACCTCCAGCCAGGACAGATCGGGCCGGTATCCCGTCGCCCACACGATCGCGGCGATCTGGCCGGACCGCAGGTCCAGGCCCAGCGGCGCGGAGCCCGCGATCGTCGGCGCGTACCGCTCCCCGGCTGTCCCCGCCCAGGCGTCGATGGTGTTCAGCAGCCGCCCCAGCTTCAGGTCGGCCAGCGCGCACACGTTGGGCAGGGAGCCGGAGAACTGGGCGACCCCGCCGGCGATCCCGGCCAGGCGGCCGACCAGCCGCACTCCGGCCGAGGTCAGTGCGTTCAGGTCGACCGTCCGGCCCGCCGACCCGACCAGCTGCATCGACGGCAACCTCCGCGCCCGCGCCAGATCGTCGACCTCGTCATAACGCTGGTCCAGCACCCCGCAGGCGTCCAGCCACCACAAGATGTCCCGGCCGCGGTAGACGCGTGGCATGCGGACGTGCTCGCCGACGGCGAGGGTGACCGGGCGCCCTGAGCGGTGCAGCTCGTCGGCGAGCTGGATCCCGCTGGCCGAAGCGCCGATCACCAGCACGCCGCCGTCGGGCAGCTCGCCCGGGTTGCGGTAGCCCGCCGGGGTCACCTGGGTGATTCCGTCCGGCACCAGCCCCGCCAGCGCCGGCACCGCGGGCACCGTCGCCGCCCCGCAGGCCAGCACCACCGTCGGCGCGCGCCAGCTGCCCCGGTCGGTGCGCACGACGTAGCCGCCCCCGGCTGCCCGCACCGAGGTCACCGTCACCCCGGTCAGCACCGGCGCCGCGGACGCCCCCGCGTAGTCCGCCAGCATCGCCACCACCTGCCGCGCGCTGAGGTAACCGTCCGGGTCGGCACCGCGGTACGCATAGCCGGGCAGCCGGGTCATCCAGTTCGGCGTGAGCAGGCGCAGCGAGTCCCACCGCTGCGTGCGCCAGGAATTGGCCACCTGCCCGCGTTCGAGGACGACGTGGTCGACCGAACGGGCGGCCAGGCAGCGGCTCATGGCCAGCCCGCAGTGACCGGCGCCGACGATCACGGTAGTCGTATCCGGCACGGCTGCGCCTCCTGCTCACCCGGACCGGATCAGGACACGTCGACGGTGACGCTGGTCGGGTTGGTGAGGATGTCAAGGACCGCGGAGCGCTTCTGCGACTGCGCGACCAGCGCCCTGATCTCCTCGCCAGTGGCGTTGGCGTCGATCTGGTAGCTGACCGTGACGCCGTTGAAGCCGTTGCGGACGTCCGGGTCGGCGCCGAGGATCCCGTGCAGGTCCATCTCGGCGGCCACGGTGGCCCGCACCGACCGCAGCTGGATCGACCGTTGCTGGGCGACGGCGGCGACGCCCGCGGTCAGGCAGCCGCCCAGGGCGACCAGGACATACTCCACCGGCGTGACACCGTTGTCCTGCGCGGCGAACTGCAGCGGGTGGTCGATGTCGTAACTGAACGTGGTGTGGTGCCGTTGCTCCTCGCCGAAGCCGTAGAACGTCTCGACATCCGAACGGCTGTGCGTGCCGTTGACCCAGGACACCGTGGAGCGCCACTGGAACTGGGCGATCTCCGGGGTACCGGCCAGGGCGTCGCGCACGCCGAGCAGCGCTTCGACGTTGACGCCGTTGTCGACCGGGATCTCGGTTGTGGTCATGTGATGCCTCCTTGATGGTGGTGGCCGGTCTTCATTCGGTCGACCGACCTATTCGTTACGGAGCCGGAATTTGGTCCGGTGATACACGGCGTTTACCTGCTAGACGAGTTCGGCGATGAGCCGGGCGGCGCGGGCCGCACCGTCGGTCTCGACGTCGCGGTAGCTGACGGCCTTGCCGGCCAGTTCGCCGATGCGGGCGGCGATCAGGTCGGGGTCGGTCGCCAGGTAGTCCATGCACGTGCCCGCGCCGTAGCGGGCCAGCCGGTGCCGGACGTGGAAGTTCTGCTCGAAGTGGTGGCCGAGCGGGAAGTACAGGAACGGGCGCTTGGCGGCGGTCAGCTCCATGGTGGTGGTCAGCCCGCCTTGCACGATCGCGAGGTCGCAGGCGCACAGATGCTGGTAGAGCCGGTGGACGTAGCCGTGCAGCTCCAGGCCGGCGTGCCGGGGGACGGCCGCCGGGTCGATGCGGGGGCCGGTCACCACGATCATCCGCAGCTCGGGTATTGCCTTCTTGGCCAGCGGGTAGGCGGCGGCGACCTTGTCGATGAGGGCCCGCCCGACGCCGCTGCCGCCGACGGCGACCACGCAGACCAGCTCGTCGTCGTGGTAGCCGAGCTCGGCGCGGAGCGCCGCCACCTGGCCGGACTGGGGTGGGGTGAAGCCGGTGATGTAGCCGGAATAGGAGAAATGCCGCGTGGTCCAGTCCCGGATGGCCGGCAGGTTCCCGCCGAAGGTGCTCGGCACGATGTCCTCGTCGTTCCCGACGAAGATGGCCCGATCCCGGATCCACGGGTAGCGGTCGATGTGCTCGATCATCTCGGCGTTGTAGTCGGTGGTCAGGAAGGCCTCCCGCTCCCCGCCGTCGGGCATCGGCAGGTACCCGACGAAGTCGGTGAGCCACACGTTCTGGCCCCGTTTCAGTTCCGGGTTCTCGTGCCAGTAGTAGTCGACGTCCCAGGCTTCGTCGCCGATGATCAGGTCATAGCAGCCTTCCTCGACGACCTCCTGGAACACCATGAAGTTGGCCACCAGGATCTCGTCCATCCGGCGCAGCGCCTGGAAGCAGTGCAAGTCGTGCCCGCTGGCCTCCGAGGTCATGTGGCCCGATTCGCTGGCCAGCCACTGGCTGGCGGGGTGGATGTGCTCGCCCTCGGCGTCCAGCACGGTGGTCACCGGGTGCTGGGCCAGCCAGTCGATCTCAAGCTCGGGGCGGAGCCGCTTCAGTTCCCTGGCGACGGCCACGTCGCGGCGGGCGTGGCCGAGCCCGATCGGCGAGGACAGGTACAGGGCGCGCCGCGGGCGGCGGGGCCCGCGGGTCCAGGTCGTGGCATGCATCGGCGCTCCCGTGATCTTGTCGGCAAATCCGGTGATCAGCCGGGTCACCTTCACCGGGTCCCGGCTATGGGGCAGGTGGCCGGCGCCATCGAGCACGACCAGGTCGCCGCCGGTCAGCTCGGCCAGCTGCCGTCCCCGGGCTACTGGCTGGCAGCGGTCATCGGAGCCATGCAGGACGCGCACCGGGCACAGCACCCGCCGGCACAGAGCCTCGGCCTCGCGGCCGGCGGGCGCGGCCCGCCCTTCGCGCTCGGCGATCATGGCCTCGGCGTCGGTGTCCAGCGCCCAGCCCACCGTGTCCTCGTATTGCCTGGTGGAATGCTGCTCGGGCAGCTGCTGGCCGAAGAAGAACTCCACCCACCCGCGGTAGCCGCCGTCCTGCCGCCAGAAGTGCCGGTTGCGCATGCTCCAGCCGGCCGGAGCGTCCACCGGGTCTATCCACCGCCGCTCCGCCTCCGCCGCATAAGGATAGGGCGGCGCGACCCCGATCCCGGGGGCGATCGCGACGACGCCGGCGGCGCGCCGGGGGTGGTCTGCGGCCAGGCGCAGCGCCCAGGGCACGGCGTGACAGTGGGCGACCAGGACGGCCCGGTCCATGTCGGCTGCGTCCAGCACCGCCAGCAGGTCGGCGATCATCTCGGCAGGCGCGTAGCGGTCCGGCGTGCGAGGACGGTCGGATCGGCCGGTGCCCGGGCCGTCGGTGGTGACGACGGTGAACCGGCGCGCCAGGGCCGGAACGATCCCCTTCCACGACCGGGCGTGCGTGATCGGTGATGCCGGGATGAGCAGCAGCGCCGGTTCCCCGTGGCCGAAGATCTCAAAGGCGACGCGGACGCCGTCGCGCGTGACGACGCCCTCCCGATCGGGCAGCCGCGCCCTCATCGCCGGAATCCATCCGCGAACTGCTTGATCAGCAGGTTCACCCGCACCGGGTCACGGGCGTGCGGGAAATGGCCCGCGCCTGCCAGTGTCACCAGCGCGCCGCCCGTGAAATCGGCCAGCGCCTCGCCCTCGGCATAGCCGCGCACCGCATCGTGCGTGCCGTGCATCACCAGAACCGGGCAGGCAACCCTGGCGGCAAGCCGACGGGTCGCCGCGGCGTCACAACATTCGAGGCCAAGATGCGCCGCCGCCAGCGTCTCGCCGTCGATCTCCAGCGCCCATCCGACCGCGTCCTCGACCTGTTTCGTCGAGTGCGGCTCGGTGAAGATGCGCCCCATAAAGAAGGTGACGAACTCGGGATAATGGGTCTTCCAGTAGTGGGCGTTGTAGGTCTGCCAGCCGACCGGATCGTCGAGCACCTTGCCGAAGCGCTGCACCCGGCGTTCGGCCAGCGGCGGCACTAGGGGCGCCGTCGGCGCGATGAACACGGACCCCAGCACCCGCTCCGGATGCTCCGCGCACAGCCGCAGTGCCCACAACGTGCCGCACGAGACGCTGACCAGGACCGCGGTCTCGACTCCGGCGGCGTCCATCACCGCTATCGCGTCCGAGGCGAACTGCGCGTCGGTGTAGGCGGCGGGTTCCGGTGGCCGGCCGGAGCGACCGCTGCCCCGGCCGTCAAAGCACACCACCGTGAAATGCCGGGCCAGATACGCAACCTGCATCTTCCAATGCCGAGACTGCACGATCGACCAGGTCGGCAGCAGCAGGAGCGCCGGCCAGCCCTGCCCGTAGCGCTCGTAGCGGATCCCGACGCCGTCGCGAACGACGGTCCCCTCGCTGTTGGGGTATAGAGCTCTCATCACTCCCCCCGGCTTCATTACCGTCCCGTTGACTCCGGTGGCTCCTCGAGCAACCGCAGCAACTCACCGATCTTGCGCAGCGCCGGGCGCGCCGCGATCTTCGACTGGTCCAGGCCGAGCAGGATCACTGCTTCGGCTCCAAGGAAAGGCAGGCCCGCCAGCGCGGCCAGCTCCTCCGGGGTGAACGGGCCCAGCGAGCCCAAGCGCTCGGCCGCCCGCTGCGCCACCGCGGTCAGAAGATCAAACCAGCCCTGTATCTCGGTGGATACCGCGCCAGCGATCTCCTGGTTCGACCACCCAGCCGCCGTCATCTCCATCAGCACCCGCACATAACCCGACTCAAGGTCCTCGTCGAAGAAGTCACAGGCCTGCTGCCACTGCTTCCACAGCGGCAAGTTGGACTGATACATGGCAGCCTGCCGGGCAAGACGCTGCTGGTTCTCCATGTCCAGCACCGCGAGCATCAGCTTCTGCTTCGATCCGAAGTGGTAGTGAATCTGGCTCAGCGGCACTCCCGCAGCCTCCGCGATGCCCCGTGTCGCCAGGTTGGCGTAGCCGACATCCAGCAGCGCGCTCTTGGCAGCGGCCAGAATCCGCGTCCGGGTGTCGCGCTCCTCTACCACGTGAATCCTTCCTCGTCGAGCGGGACCGGCCATGTTCTCGTTCGGTCGTTCGACCGACGATATATGCCGGCGTTCTGTACGTCAAGACGGCTGCGGCATCAGGCCCAGCTGCGTGAGCAGCGAGGCCTGGTCGTAGTAGAGGTCCCCGCCGACGACGCGCCCGCTGGCGTCGAAGTGCCACATCTCGCACAGCGGCAGCGTGAACTCCTTGCCGGTGGCGGGAAGCGGTCCGAGCGGCCCGTCATGCGTGCCGACGACGGTGAAGGCGCACACCACCGTCTGGCCGGCGTCGAAGTAGCGGGGGGCGGTGATCCTGATGTCGGAAGAGGTCCTGACCCACCCTGGCAGAAAGTCGTCCCTGAACTCCCGGGGAGTACGGAATGTCCGGCCCTGCGGATGATCCGTCCAGGTGATGGCGTCGGCGTACTGCTTGGTCATGGCCACGAAGTCCCTCTGGTTGAAGGCCTCGTGACCAGCGCGGTGGGTCTCGACGTTCGGGGATTCCATGACTGCTCCTTGGCGGCTCTTTGCGGTCGATGACGAGTTCATCGTCGCGGCTGCTGCTTGCGCGGACCGTTCGGCCGCCTTTCCCTGTCCTTTCCGTATCCTTGCTGTCACGAGAGGGAGAGGACGCTTGACCCAAGGTCACCTGACGGGCCAGTGGACGAAGGCCAGAATCCAGTTGTGCGGCCGCTTCGTCGCCGACATCGACGGCCGCCGCATCGAGGACACGCTGCCCGGCCGCCTCGGGCGGGTCATGTTCGCCTACCTCGTTCTCAACCGTGCCCGCCCCGTGCCCCGCGACACGCTGCTCATGGCCGGCTGGGGAGAGGACGCCCCCGCGGAGACGAGAAACGCGCTGAACGTCCTGTTGTCCAAGCTGCGGCACGGCCTGGGCGCCGAGCATCTCCGCGGGCGGACCGAGATCGAACTGCTCCTGCCGCCGGCGACCTTCGTCGACGCCGAGGCGGCCCTGGAGGGCGCCCACCGGGCGGAGTCCGCGATCGCGGAAGAACAGTGGGCGCAGGCATGGGGTCCGGCCGGGATCGCTTATCACGTCGCCACCAGGCCGTTCCTCACCGGTCTTGAGGCACCATGGATCGACGAGTGGCGGCGCCGGCTGGAGGACGTCCGGCTGCGCGGGCTGGAGTGCTTTGCCGCCGCCAGCCTCGGCCTCGGCGGCCCGGCGCTGGCCCAGGCCGAGGAACGCGCCCGGATGCTAACCGAGCTTGCACCCTACCGCGAGACCGGATACCGCCTCCTGATGGAAGCGCTCGCGCGGCGCGGCAACGTCGCCGAAGCGCTCCGGGCCTACGAGCGGCTGCGAATCCTGCTCAGGGAAGAGCTCGGGATCACGCCCAGCCCCACCGTGCAGGGCGTTCACCGGCGACTGCTGCAGAGCGCCGGCAGCTAGAGCTGCTCGGCCTGCGCGAGGAGGTCCTCCCGCGTCACGTTGCCAACCAGCTCGGGGTGCAAGACGCCCATATGACCTTGCGCGTTCCTCCAGAGCTCGTCGTCGTCGCCGCCCTGGATGACATACCCGCACGTGCAGATGATCCTCAGCGCCATCGCCAACCTCCAGGTCAATCGCTGCCATCTTCACGCGCGGTCGCCGAGGACGCAAACACGGCACGGCGATCTCGCTGGATCATCGGCCCTCGTGGGTGGCTTGCCGGACGGTCGCGCACCACGCCGCGATCTCGGCGCGGCGCGCGGCGCCCAGCTTCGCGAGGATATGCGTGACGTGCGCCGAGACCGTCTTGGGCGCGAGCACCAGCTGCTGCGCGATCTGCCGGTTGGTGAGGCCGGCCGCGACAAGCTGGGCGATCTCGAATTCGCGTGCGCTGAGCGGGTGCCAGGGCTCGGGCTGCCGCGCACCCTCGAATTGGGCGGTGAGCCGGTCGGCGGCATCGACGATAGCGGCGGCACCGGCGGTGGCCGAGAGGGTGCGGGCTTCGTCCAGGAGGACGGCCGCCTCGGCGCGGCGCCGAGCCTTGACGGCGGCCTCTGCGAGGTCCAGCCGGGCCCATGTGCCTTCCCAGAACCGGCGCCGGACCCGCCACCCCCGGCTCGCCGATTCCAGCGCCTGGCGGGCTGCGGATATCTCGCCGTATGCGAGCAGGATGAGTCCCCTGCCATGGTCGATCACGGGCAGTGTGCCGGGGATGGCGCGGGCGGCGAGAACCGCGCTCACCCGGTCCGACCAGCTTTCGGCGGCAACGATGTCGCCGTGCGCCAGGTAGGCCCGCACGCCGGTCAGCAGGAAAGGGAAAAGGTAGGCAGCGCCCGTGACCGCAGCCGAGGCCTGGTACCCACGCTCACAGAGCGTGAGCGCAGTGCCGTAGTCGCCCCGGCACCATGCTGTTTCGGCCAGGCCCCACAGCGGCGGCGACAGCCGGTTCAGTTCGGCCATCTGATCACCCTCGGCGTACGCCTCGCGCAGCAACGTGCCAGCGGCTTCCCAGTCACCGCGCCCCATCGCCAGGAAACCCAGGACATACCGCGCGGTGATCCGGGTGGTGATGCCGCCGCGCCCGTCGGCGAGCGCCTGCTGTGCGGTCCGGGCGGCCGCGTCCCACTGGCCGGTAGTCCACTGGACGTGCGCCAGGTGCGATGCCATGAAGTGCCGGTGATTCCACAGCTCGGCCTGCTCGGCGTAATGGATGCCGTCCGCGAGCCAGCGCTCACCGCGGTCGTATTCCACCAGCTCTGACGCCGCCGATCCGATCAGCCGGTAGCCGCGTGCCGCCTCCGCCTCTTGCTGCGCGCCGCGGGCGCGGGTGATCGCGTCTTCAAGAAGCTGCCAGCCTTCATCCATCCGGCCGGTGAAGACCAGCACCGTTCCGAGCGTGGCGGTGGCGTTGAGGGAGGCCTCGTCGTCGCCGATCCGCCGGCTTTCAGCCCGGCTGAGCTCCCCGTGCGTGACGGCCTCGTCAAGGCGGTCATCCATCAGGTAAGCAGCGGCCATCGCGGAGTGCAGCCGGGCCCGCTCACGATCCGCGTCGCCTACTCCGTCCAGGTCATCCAGCGCCGCCTGCAGCATGCCCACGCGGGCATCCAGGCTCTCGCCTAGCAGGTGGGCGACCGCGGCCATGCGCGGCGCCAGCGCGGCCGCCGCACGCACCTCACCGGCGCCGAAGGCCAGCTCATGAGCGGTCCGGTAAGCCTCGGCAGCGGCCGTGTTGTCATCGGTGGCCGCGGCCTCGTCGCCCAGTGCGGCGAACAATGCGGCCCGGTCCAGCACCGCAAGCCCGGTAGGGAGGTTGCGTACCGCCCGGCGGTAGAGTTCCAGCGCCTCGCCGTGCGCCGACACCGAGGCGGCCTCACCCGCGGCGGCGGCCGCGTACTCATGAGCGGGTCCGGGACATCCTGCCTGCTCGAAGTGCGCCGAGATGAACGCGCCGCGGTAGCCCCGCTGGGCGGCGGCCCGTGCCACCCTCTCGTGCAGACGGCGCCGCACGGGCAGGTCCGTGTCCGCGTAGAGGGCATCGCGGATCAGGGCGTGCCGGAAGTCGAAGCTGACCGCGTCATTGCCGGGGATGACGAAGTATGCGTCCTGCAGCTCGCGCAGGGCACCAGCCACCTCGTCCGGGCTGACGCCCGTGATCTCGATCAGCAGATCGAAATCGAAAGAACGCCCGATGATCGCGGCGGCCGACGCGACCTCGCGGGTCCGCGTAGCCAGCTGCCGCGCGCGGCTTAGCACGGCATCGCCCAGCGTGTCTGGCACCGCGGCTGACTGCACCACAGCGCCGGATCCCGGTGTCAGGGCATCGTCATCGACGGCCGCGAGAAGCTCCTCGACGTGCAGCGGGATGCCGTCGCTGCGCTGGTGGACCGCCGCTACCACCCGGCCCGGTGCCGGCCGGCCGAGCACCGCGCTGACCAGGCTCGCGGTCTGGACCAGTCCCAGGCGCGGCAGCCGGATCTCCTCGGCGAGCCGCTGGCCTAGCAGCCGGGCTCGCAGCTCACGCATGGGCAGTGCTGGATAGAGCTCGTCGCTGCGGTACGCGCCGACAACGAGCACCGGCCTCGCCGCAAGGCGCCCGGCCAGGTGGCCTAGTACATCCAGGCTCAGCTCGTCGGCCCAGTGCAGATCCTCCAGCACGATCAGGACCGCACCGCCCGGATCCACGGTGACCAGCAGGTCGGCCAGATCCTGCACGAGCAGGCGGCGGCGATGGTGTGCGTCACCGGCGTCTGCGGAGATCGGGCGCACCCGTGCCGTCAGGCTCTGCCCGAGGGCGCCCAAGGCCGGGTCGCGGGCTGACACCAGGTCACTGGCCAGGTCCAGCAGCAGACCGGCGAACGACTGCATATCGCCGGGGAACGCCGCCGCCTTGACCACGGCGAAGCCGCTGGCAAGCGCCTGCCGCGCGACCGCGCCGAGCAAGCGGGTCTTGCCGATGCCCGCTTCGCCCGCGACGAACAGCAGCTGGCCCGCGCCCGCTGCAGCGTCGGCGAGCCGGCGCTCGACGACGGCGAGAATGGCGTCCCGGCCAACCATGACCGGTGACTGGACCACGCTGCGAGCTGGCACCGGGCACCCCCCTCAGAGTTTAAGTATCCCGGCACGCACGGATTAGGGCATCTGACCGATGAACCGCACACAACTGCTGACCGATGCTGAGTACTGCCAGTTCATCCCAGCGCCCTGGCAGGCGCTCTCAAGGAGGAGTCCTCCAGATGCCACTGTTCATGGACGTCCACAACCTCGGCACCGGCGTGACGATGGACGATGTCGCCCAGGCACACCAGGCCGACTTGACCACCCAGGACGAATACAACGTCAGTTACCTGCGCTACTGGGTAGATGAGGACAAGGGGCAGATCTTCTGCCTCGTCGAGGCACCTGATGCCGAGGCCGCCAACGAGGTTCACCGCAAGGCCCACGGCCTAGTGGCAGATGCGGTCTATCAGGTGCAGGAAGGTGCCTGACTCCGGTACCAGCCGGTTGACCCAGCGAAGCGCCGTCCGGGCTCGTGCCGCCCGGACGGCGCCGCTGGAATGCTGCGAGACCGAGGGCCATCATTCACACTGCACATCGAAACTATCGGATGTGATCCGAAACCAGGTTCGGGGACGCGGACTCCTGGGTGCCCGGCTTCTTCACCGGTGAGGGGTACGCCACGATCTACGACGTGAACCTCAACCCCAAGCCGGCCTACACCGAACTCCAGCAGGATCTCCGGCTCGCCGCCGGCGCCCCGCACCGGGTGCCGAGCGGAGCGGACCGGTAACGGTCCCGGACGCGGCCCGGCTCATCGCACTGAATCGTGCTCAGCCCCTGATCGCGCCGACCAGCCCGCCGACGAGGTAGCGCTGCGCGAACACGAAGATGGACAGGGCGGGAAGCATGGACAGCGCGGTATAGGCGAAGACTCTCGCGGTGTCCGTGCTGTACTGCGACTGGAACATGGCCACTGCGAGCGGCAGCGTGAAGTGCGACGGCGTGCTGAGCACGATCAGCGGCAACAGGTAGGTGTTCCAGCTCGTGACGAAGGCCAGGATCCCCACGGTAATCAGGGCGGGCCGGGATAGCGGGAGCAGGATCCGCACGAAGAACCGGATCCTGGTGGCGCCGTCCACGATCGCCGCGTCCTCCAGTTCCCCGGGGATCGCCCGCATGAACGGGCGCAGGATGACGATCGTGACCGGCAGCGAGAACGCCGCTTCGGGCAGCGCCACCCCGAACAGGTTGTCGTTCATGCCTATCTTCTGCAGCATCAGGAACAGCGGCAGGGCCGCGGTGTTGAGCGGGAACAGCAGCCCGGCCGTGAACAAGAGGAACAATCCCTCGCGCCCGCGGAAGGTATACCGGGACAGCGCGAAGGCGGCCATCGAGCCGAGCACCATGGCCAGCGCGGTCGCCACCACCGCGATGATCGCGCTGTTCTGGACCGCCTGCCAGAACACCGCGGACTCCAGGATCGAGACGTAGTTGCTCCACACCCACGGATGCGGCAGCCCGTTCGGGTTGGAGCCCAGCTGGCCGGTGGTCCGGAAGCCGCTCAGGATCAGGTAGAGCATCGGCACCAGGGTGATCGCCAGCACGAACAGGATCACCAGGTAGGTGGCCGGCCGCGTGATCCAGGTTCGTCGGCGGGCAACCGTGTCCGCGTGCCCGCGGCCGCGGGCAGCGCTGAGGACTGTCATGTCACCTCACCCCACTGCTCTCGTCACTGCCCCGGCGGTGTCCCGGCGCAGCGCGTACCGCTGATAGGCCAGGGCGAAGACGAAGGAGATGATGAACAGGACCACGGAGACCGTGGCCCCGTACCCGAACTGGGTGCGCTCGGCGCCGTTGAAATACAGGTACGTGAGCATCGTCTGCGACGCGTTCGCCGGTCCGCCCAGGGTCATGATCCAGACGATGTCGAAGAGCTGGAGCGAGCCGATGACCGCCAGGAAGATCCAGATCCTGATCGTGGGGCCGAGCAGCGGCAGCATGATCCGCCTGGTTATCTGCCATGACGAGGCACCGTCGATGGCCGCGGCCTCGCGCAGCTCGGGCGGGATACCCTGCAGGCCGGCCAGCAGCAGGACGATCCCGAAGCCGATGAACTGCCAGGTGACCACGAAGAACAGCGTGTAGAGCACCAGCGAGGTGCTGGCCAGCCAGAAGTGGATCAGGGCGGCCAGGCCGGCCGACTTGAGCAGGCTATCCACGGGCCCGCCGTGCGACAGCAGCATCGACCACATCACCGCGCTCGTGGCCTGGGACAGGACGTACGGCGTGAACACGGCAAGCCGCATGGCCGCCTGCCCGCGCATCCGGCGGTTGAGCAGCAAGGCCAGCCCGATGCTGATCGGGAGCTGGATGACGACGGACAGTACCGCGATGATGATGTTGTGCAGCAGGGCCTGGTGGAACACGGAACCTGTCACGACACCCTGGTAGTTCTGCAAGCCGATGAAGTCGCTCAGCGGCCCGTAGCCGTTCCAGTTGTACAGGCTGTACCAGATAGCGAAGATCATCGGGACGAACACGAACCCGATGAACAGGATCAGGGGCGGACCGAGCAGGATGGTCAGCTCGATCCGCTTACGCCGCGCGCTGCGCTGCTTCGGCGGGGCACCGGCGGCGGCCGGGCCAGAGATGATCTCCGGCCCGGCCGCCAGCCTGACTGCTCCGCGGTCCTGGGTGCTTTCCGCGCGGGCCATCAGTGGCCGGAGCTGGAACTCACGGAGTTGATGATGGCCGAGTTGCTGCCCTTGCCCGCGAAGAAATTCGCGATCGCGGCGTCCAGGGCCAGGCCGGGATCGGTCGGCAGGGCCTGGTCGAAGTACACAGCGACGTAGGCGGCGGTGTCATGCGCCTGCGCGGCCGCCTTCACCGCCGGGCTGGTGATCGCCGATTCCGCGGCGGGGTTCGCCGGCAGCCCGATGCTCGCCTGCGTCACCAGCTGCTTCTGGACCTCGGTGCTGTCGATGTACTGGAGGAACTGGGCGCAGGCCGGCTCGGCCGCTCCGGTGGTGCAGGACCAGCCGTCGCCGCCGCCGAGTACCGAGCTCGGGTCACCCTGGCCGCCGGGCACGGCCGGGAACGCGAACCAGCCGAGCTTGGAGTCGATGTTCTTGTCGGTGGTGTCGCCCTTAGCCTCGCCGGGCTCCCAGTCGCCTTGCAGCTCCATCGCCACCTTGCCGTTCGCCAGCATGCCGGCGGAGCTCGTCGGGCTGCTCTGCGCCGCGACGGCGTTGAACCCGGACTCGAACGGGTTGGTGGCCAGGAACGCGGTGAGATCCTTGGTCGCCTTGGAGTAGCACGGCGCGCTCAGGCTCGACGAGCTCATGCCCTGCTGGATGACGGAGGTGGAGCATTCCCTGACCGCGAAGTACTCCCACCAGAACGCGTCCGGCCACTGGGCCTGCCCGCCAAGCCCGATCGGGGTGATGCCATGGGCCCTGAGCTTGGCGTTGACGGATTCGAGCTGGGGGATGGTGGTCGGCGGCGTCGTGATGCCGGCCTTGGCGAACAGGTCCTTGCGGTACCAGAAGCCCACCACGTGCTGGTCGTACGGAACCCCGTACTGCTTCCCGCTGACCTGCCAGCCCGCGGCGGCCTTGCCGAGCGTCCCGATCCAGCCCGACACGTATTGGGTGAGGTCGGCCAGCTTGCCCGACTGGACCTGGGTGGCCTCGGCGCCACCGCCCCATTGCTGATAGATATCCGGCGGGTTGTTCGACTTCAGCGCGATCGGCATGTTGGTCTTGAAGAACTCGTTCTGGTGCGGGACGTTCTGGATGGTCACACTCGGGTGCGCCGTATGGAAAGCGGTGATGGCACTGACCCAGATGCCCTTGAGCGGGTCGGCGGTGGCGTTATTCCACCAGCTGAGCGTGACCCGGCCGCCGGCGCTCGAACTCGCAGACGAGCCCGAGCCGGCCGAAGTACCGCTACTGCTGCTGCACGCGGCTATCGTGGCCGCTGCTGCCGCCACCGCCATGGCGACGATGACAGGTTTCGGTGAACGTCGCATGAGGCTCATCTCCTGACGATGCCGGAATCTCCGCGGTTACGGCCAAAGGACAGACGTCGACCGTAGGTGACGCCTTACAGGTACCTCGAAAACTTTATGTTTATATTTCGGAATTTCCCGTTATCATAGGAACGGTGAGGTCGGTCGGTCAACCCTTCGTTTCTAAGGTGTTACGTTCCTGCGTTACGCTATGCGATGCCCGGATAGTGCCGTTCTCGGCAAGGCCGCGATACCGTGATCGAAAGCTTTTCGGATGTTGGCGGTCACCGTGCGGGCCCACGTCCCGGGGACGAGCGGACGGTCAGAAAAGGTGGTGCAGTGCTTCCTAGCAGCAATGCGGTCGGCGAGGCCGCCAGGAGGGACCGCGGGCGGACGACCCTGGCGGCCATCGCCGCCGAGGCCGGCGTGTCGCTGCCGACGGTCTCGAAGGTGGTGAACGGACGGCGGGATGTCGCCCCGGCGACGCGCGCGCTTGTCGAGCGACTGCTCCACGAGCACCAGTACACCCGGGCGGGCACCCGGCGGCATCGCCGGTCCGGCCTCATCGACCTGGTGTTCAACGGCCTGGACAGCCCGTGGGCGGTGGAGATCCTGCGCGGCGTGGAGGAGTGGGGCGCCGAGCACTCCACCGCCGTGGCGGTCTCCGCGGTCCGGCACGGCAATGCCCGGCCGGCGAGCTGGACGAGCGGGCTGGCGAGCCACGATACCGACGGGGTGATCCTGGTGACCTCCGAGCTCACCGGCAGTCAGCTGGAGCAGCTCCGGGAGGCCGACATCCCGCTGGTCGTCCTCGACCCGGGGAACCCGCCGCCTCCGGACCTGCCCAGCGTCGGCGCCACGAACTGGGCCGGCGGCCTGGCTGCGACCGAGCATCTGCTGGGCTTGGGGCACCTCCGGATCGGGGCGATCGCCGGGCCGGGTGACTACCTGTGCAGCCGGGCGAGAACCGACGGATACCGGTCGGCGCTGGAACGGGCGGGCATCAAGTTCGACCCGGCGCTGGTCCGCAACGGCGACTTCCAGCACGAGGCCGGCTTCATATGCGGCGCCAAGCTGCTCGACCTGCCCGAGCCCCCGACGGCGATCTTCGCCGGCAGCGACCAGCAGGCGTTCGGCTTGTACGAGGCGGCCCGGCAGCGGGGCCTGCGGGTACCGCAGGACCTCTCGGTCGTCGGCTTCGACGACCTGCCGGTCTCGCGCTGGGTACCCCCGCCGCTCACCACCGTGCGGCAGCCGCTCGACGAGATGGGCCGGGCCGCGGCCCAGATGCTGGGCGACCTGATCGAAGGGCGGCCGCTGCGCTCGAGCCGGGTCGAGCTGACCACCGAGCTGATCGTCCGGGAGTCGACCGCGGCGCCCGCCCGGGCGCGCTCATGACCGCCCCGATGGTGCCCGGTACCGAGGCCGCGGCCGAACCCTGGCGTGACCCGTCCCGGCCGGTCGCGGAGCGCGTCGCCGACCTGCTGGGCCGGATGACGCTGGCCGAGAAGCTGGCTCAGCTCGGCAGCGTGTGGGTCGGGGCGGCCGACGACGGGGTCGACGGGTTTGCGCCGATGCAGCACGAGTTCAGCGCCGAGCTGCCGCCGCTCGACGACCTGATCCAGGACGGCATCGGGCAGCTCACCCGGGTGTTCGGCACCCGCCCGGTCCCGCCGGCCGCGGGCATGCTCGCCCTGGCCGGGTTGCAGCAGCAGATCATGACGGCGAGCCGGCTCGGCATTCCGGCCATCGCTCACGAGGAGTGCCTGACCGGTTTCGCGGCTTGGTCGGCGACGATCTTCCCGACCCCGCTCTCCTGGGGCGCGTCCTTCGACCCTGGCCTGGTGCGGGACATGGCCGCCGCGATCGGCGCCAGCATGCGGGCCTGTGGCGTGCACCAGGGTCTGGCACCGGTGCTGGATGTGGCGCGAGACCCCCGGTGGGGCCGCACCGAGGAGACCATCGGCGAGGACCCGTACCTGGTCGGTACCATCGGCACCGCGTACGTGCTCGGCCTCCAGGCCGCCGGGGTGGACGCGACACTCAAGCACTTCGCCGGCTACTCGGCCTCCCGGGGTGGGCGGAACATGGCCCCGGTGTCGATCGGCAGGCGCGAGTTCGCGGACGTGATCTTGCCGCCATTCGAGATGGCCATCCGGCTCGGCGGCGCCCGCTCGGTGATGCCGACCTACATCGACCTGGACGGCGTGCCCGCCACAGCCGACGGTGAGCTGATCGGAGGGCTGCTACGGACCGAACTCGGCTTCGACGGCCTGGTTGTCTCCGACTATTACGCTGTGTCGTTCCTCGAGCAGCAGCACTCCGTGGCGGCCAGTCCGTCCGAAGCGGGGGCCGCCGCGCTGCACGCGGGTATCGACGTCGAGCTGCCGGCCGTGCGCTGCTACGGCACGCCGTTGCGTAAAGCCGTCGCGGCCGGGCTCGCGGACGAGGCCGTCGTCGACCGGGCCGCGGCCCGGGTGCTGACCCGCAAGTGCGAGCTTGGCATGCTCGACCCCGGCTGGACGGCGCTGCCGTCACCGGAGGATGCCGACCCGCTCGACCTGGACCCGCCTGAGCACCGGAAGCTGGCCGGCCGACTGGCGGAGGAATCGGTGGTCCTGCTGGCCAACCCGCGAGGCGTGCTCCCGCTCCGGGCCGGCTCGCGGGTCGCCGTCGTCGGGCCGCTCGCCGACGACCCGCTGGCGTTCTTCGGCTGCTACAGCATGCCGCGGCATCTGGGCGGGACCTATCCCGATGCCGCCGTCAGCGTGCCAGTTAGCACACTGCTGTCCGCTCTTCGCACGGAACTGGCGGCAGAGGGCGCGGAGCTGGCCGGGAGACCGGCGACGGTGAGCTACGCGCGCGGCTGCGACGTACGGTCGCAGGACAGCTCGGGGTTCGCCGCCGCGGTCGCCGTGGCCAAGGCGGCGGAGGTCGTGGTCGCCGTGGTCGGGGACGAGGCCGGGATGTTCGGGCGCGGCACGTCCGGCGAGGGCTGTGACGTCACCAGCCTGCGCTTGCCCGGCGCTCAGGAGGACCTGCTGCTGGCGCTAGCCGATACCGGGACTCCGGTGATCGCGGTGCTGGTCACCGGCCGGCCGTATGCGCTCGGTGTCGTGGCTGACCGGCTGGCCGGGATCGTGCAAGCCTTCTTTCCCGGCGAGGAGGGCGGCAGGGCGATCGCAGGCGTGCTGTCCGGACGGATCGTGCCCAGCGGCAAGCTGCCCGTCGAAATGCCGGGTCCGGACGTGGCCCTGCCGTCGTCCTACCTCCGGTCCAGGCTCGCCGGCCCGCACGGCGGAAGCTCGGTGGATCCGTCGCCGCTGTTCGCGTTCGGGCACGGCCTGTCGTACACCAGCTTTGGCTACGATGACCTCGCCGTGTCGCCGGACCGTGTGCCCACCGATGGCATAGCGGAAATCGCCTGCACGGTCCGCAACGGCGGGCCGCGGGCGGGCACCGAGGTGGTGCAGCTCTACCTCAGCGACCCGGTGGCGTCGGTGGCGCGACCGCTGCGCTGGCTGGCGGGTTTCGTCCGGGTTTCTCTCGAGCCCGGGGAGGCACGCCGGGTGCGGTTCCGGGTGCACGCCGACCAGGTCGCGTTCTCCGGCCGGTCCGGCCGGAGGGTCGTCGAGCCTGGCGAGATCTGCGTGGGCATCGGCGGCGCGTCGGACAATCTGACACTGACCGGCTCGTTCATGCTGTACGGCCCCGAACGCACGGTTGGCATCGACCGGGTGCTCCACACCGAATCAAGTATCGAGTTACTGCAGGGTGTCCCGCCCTACGGCCTCTGGGTCACGAAGTCGCCAGCAGCCACGGGTGTTCCTCTGGACGGCCGCATCCAGCCATCACCCCGCGACCATGCCGCTCACAGATCCGGGTGAGGTACGGCTCCTCGATCACCGGTTCCCGGTGCTGCTGTCCCGAGGTGACGATCAGCAGGGTGTTCGTGCATCAGCCTCGGCTCGCCTCGTTTTGTCAGACCCTGGTGTTAGCGTCAAATGCATGTTCGATGTTGATACGCCGGGCTCTGTCTTTGCTGCTATCTCGCCGCCGCCGGATGTGGCCGCGTCGCCTGCTGAGCCGCATCGGGTGCCGCTGGAGCAGGTGGAGGCGCAGATCTGCGAGCTGGCCGGGCACCTGGCCGCGGCGACGTGCCGGTTCCTGGTCCTGCTCGCCGACTTCGACGCCCGCCGCGGCTGGGCCAGCTGGGAGATGGGGTCCTGCGCGCAGTGGCTGTCGTGGAAGTGCCAGATGTCGTCCGGCACGGCCCGCGAGCACGTCCGGGTGGCGCGGGCGCTGCGGGACCTGCCGGTGATCCGGGCCCGGTTCGCCGCGGCCGCGCTGTCGTACGCCAAGGTCCGGGCGCTGACCCGGATCGCCACCCCGGCCACGGAGAGCGGGCTGGCCGAGCTGGCCGGGCCGATGACCGCGAACCAGCTGGAGCGGTTCGCCCGCGCCCACCGCCAGGTCAGCGCCGTCGATGACGTGGGGGCTCGGGTGCGCCGTCGTCTGACCTGGCGGGTGGAGGAGGACGGGTCGCTGTCCGGCACGTTCCGGCTGCCGCCGCTGGCCGGCGCGGTGCTGTTCAAGGCTTTGCGCGCCGCCTGCGCCGAGCAGGCGGGCCTGGCGGCCGGG
>Ga0335082_10002850_pt1 | contig 18704 bp, 16 predicted proteins | sample Lox_Sample_41_FD_206718 | JGI IMG/M metagenome (GOLD analysis project Ga0335082, IMG submission 206718) | Soil microbial communities from Loxahatchee National Wildlife Refuge, Florida, United States - Lox_Sample_4.1 | ecosystem: Environmental > Terrestrial > Soil > Wetlands | place: USA...
CGATGCCCGCCAGGTCTTTGATCACCGGCATAGGCGTTTAGTATAGCGCGGCCGGCGCCGCGCCTGCGGCTTGTCCGGGCCCTCCGCCCATGCGACAATCCCCGAGTCCGCCCCCGCGACCGGGGTCAGGGAGGATGCCCGCCATGCGCCGCCTGCTTTCGAGTTCCGTGCTCCTGCTCGTCCTCGCGGCGCTTCTGGCTGCCCAGACCGACAACTGGAAGCAGTACGAGAGCAAGGACGGCCGCTTCACCGTCCTCTTTCCCGGCGACCCCGACGACCACGACACCGGAGCGGGCACGGGCGTCCACTCCCACACCCTGGTGGCCGCCGAAGCGCCCACCCTCTATACCGTCATCTACGCCAACCCGGCGACCCCCCAGCCGGTCGACGACGCCACCTATTCGGTCTACCGCGACTCGGTCTTCAAGGCCCTGCCCGACTGCCAGGTGGGACCGGAACAGCCCCCCGCCCCCGCCCGCCCCGGCTACATCGGACACTGGTACCGGCTGGACTGCGACTCCCAGGGCGGCAAGGTGCTGATCGAGGGCAACCTCTACTGGGGCGCGCGCCACTCCTACGCCGTCATGGTGATGTTCCCCGCCGGCCCCGACCAGCCCAAACCCCTCAAGCGCTTCCTGGAATCCTTCTCCCCCAACGACTGAGCCCGCCAGGCCGCCAGAACCCAGCCCGGCGGAGCCTGCCCTGAGCGAAGCCGAAGGGTGAGCGCCAGGTACAGCACCGGCAGGCAGCTTCCCGAGTCCCGTCAGGGAGGGCAGAAAATTGGCCGATGACCCCATCCCCCGATGACCCGATATTCTTGTCAAGCCCCCTTTTTTGTGGATTTCCCCCTAACCTGTTCATTCCACAAAGAAAAAACCCTATCCCCAAATGTCCCATTTGCCCCCTGGAATATGCTAGAATGTAACTAGAAGATAAGGAAAGGCGCCGCGCTATTGCCCGGCGCCTTTTTGCCTTTTGCCTTCCCCCTTTTGCCTTTCTCCCCATGCCTCGCCCTGCTTCGCGCCGCCCCCGCGCGCCCGCCCGGGGTGTGTCCCTGGACCGCAAGCAACGGGGGGAACTTGCGGAGCTGGCCTTCTGGCAGAAGGCGGCCGGGCTGGGGTTCATCGTCTCCAAGCCCTACACGGCGTGGGCGCGCTACGACCTGATCGTGGACGCCAAGGGAAACCTGTGGCGGGTGCAGGTGAAATCGACATCCGACCGGGGCGGGGGAAAGTACTGCGTCAGCCTGGGAGAGGGCGGCTACAGCCCGGCCGAGATCGACCTGCTGGCGATCCTGATCGTTCCGAGGAAGAAGTGGTACCTGGTTCCGATCGAAGAGGTGAGCGGGAAGGCGCACCTGCGGCTGATGGGGCAGCGGACGCGCGGCCGGGGCGGACTGGAGCGGTACTTCGAAAGGTGGAGCGTGCTGGAGACAGGCAACGTGCCCCGCAAGGGAGTGGCGAGGCTACTGGCCAGGCTGAGGGACTGCCTAGATTGTGTTTGAGCTGCACGCTTCCCCAGCCGCCGCCGCTTCGAGTCCTTCCGCGAAGCCTGGGGGGTTGCTGGGCGCTCCGGCAGCTCCGGGCCCCGTCCCTACAGGAACTCGAACTCCTTGAGCACCTGGGCGAAGACGTCGCCGCTCTTGGGGGCGCCGTAGAAGATGGCGGACTTGGAGCCGCGGTTGTTGAGCACGGCGCGCGGGATCTCGCACAGCTCGGGAGGCACCCCGCCGCGCTCGCGCTCGCAGCCCACGGTGGCGATGCCGCGCAGCCCCACCCACTTGTCCGACGATATCTCCTCCGCCGGGCTGGTCATCTCCATCCGTCCCTTCACCACCCACTTCCCTTCCTCCTTCTCGAAGAGCCCGGTCTCGGCGGCGGTGGCCAGGTCCTGGTCCACCGTGGCCGCGGTGATGGAGTAGAGATCCTGGTCGTGGTCGAGCTTGATCTGCTGGGCGCGGTCGCGGCGCTGCAGGCGGAAGCCGCAGCCGTTGCCGCCCTCGTCGGCAGCGGCGAAGGGGATGAGCACCCAGCCCGCCGGAATATGGATGCGGAAGCCGCATTTCTTGCTGGTGTAAACGGTGGGGCGGTCGGCGGGCTTGGCTTGCGCGCCCGCGGGGATGGGAAAGGCCAGGGCCATCGCGAACGCGAGGCCCGCCACGATCTTCCTTCGCGTCATATGCCCGTTCTCGATTCTGTCGCCCCTGAAGGGGCTTGGGGTCTTAGAGCTAACCTTCCCCCGGGCTCACGCCCGGGGCTAACGTCTTGCGCCCGCTGTGCGGGCTTCGATCGCCTGCGAGCGGAGGATGTGCTTACTTCCTGACCTTCGTGTTGCCTTAGTGTCCTTTGTGGTGATTTCTTGGTCTTTCAATCACCCGATCACCGGATCACCCGATCGCCCGATGTCGATCACTCCAGCCCCAGCGCCTTCCACATCGCGTCCACGCGCTTCTTCGTGGCTTCGTCCATGCGGATCTCGTCGGGCCAGGGGCGGGTGAAGCCTTCGCTCGCCCACTTGCGAGTGGCGTCGATGCCCATCTTGGAGCCGTAGTTGGGCAGCCGCGCGGCGTGGTCGAGCGAGTCCACCGGGCCCAGGGTGAACTGGATGTCGCGCTCCGGGTCGATGTGATTGGCCACCCGCAGCACCACCTCGCGCAGGTCCTGCACGTCGCAGTCCTCGTCCACCACCACGATGCACTTGGTGAACATGGCCTGGCCCAGCGACCAGATGGCGTGCATCACCTTGCGCGCCTGCCCGGGGTACGACTTCCGGATCGACACGATCATCAGGTTGTGGAAGACGGCCTCGATGGGCAGGTTGACGTCCACCAGTTCGGGGATGGTCAGCCGCATCATGGGCAGGAAGATGCGGGCCACTGCCGTGCCCATCCAGGCGTCCTCTTGCGGCGGCTTGCCCACGATGGTGGTCGAGTAGATGGGGTCCTTGCGGTGGGTGATGCAGGTGAGATGGAAGACCGGGTAAAGGTCGGGGAGCGAGTAGAAGCCGGTGTGGTCGCCGAAGGGGCCCTCGGAGCGCAGTTCGTCGAGCTTGACGTAGCCTTCGAGCACGATCTCGGCGGTGGCCGGGACCTCCAGGTCCACGCTCTCGCACTTCACCAATTCGACCGGCTTCTGGCGCAGGAAGCCGGCGATCAGCATCTCGTCCACCTCCGGGGGCGCGGGCACGATGGAGCAGAAGGTGACCACGGGATCGGTGCCGATGGCCACCGCCACCTCGAGCTTCCCTTCCGGAAGCTGCCCCACGGGCACGGCCGAGCCGCCGGAGGTGCGGGCCATGATGTCCACCGCTGCTTGTGTGGCACAGCCGCCCTCGGCTGTGCTCGCGGCGGCGCGCAGGGCTTCGCGGTAATGCTCGGCCGCCACCTTCTGCCGCTGCCAGTGCATCCCGGTGGACTGTCCGTCATAGACCTGCATGCGGTACATCCCGACGTTGCGCTTGCCGCTGCGCGGGTCGCGGGTGAAGACGCAGGGCAGGGTGAGGAAGCGGCCGCCGTCCTGGGGCCAGCACTGCAGCACCGGGAAGTAGTTGAGGTCGAAGTTCTCGCGGCGGATGACTTCTTTGCAGGGGCCGCTGCTCACCGTCTTGGGAAAGAACTTGCCCAGGTCGGCGAGCATGGGCAGCATCTTGAGCTTGTCGAGCAGGCCCTGGGGCGACTGCACGTCCAGCAACTGGCGCAGGCGGTCGGCGACCTGGTCGAGCGACTCCACGCCCAGGGCCAGGTTCATGCGCCGCGCCGAGCCGAACTGGTTGATGAGCACCGGGCGGCCGGGGTGGCCTTTCACGTTCTCGAAGAGCAGCGCGGGGCCGCCGGGAGCGGGCTTCGAGCTTTTCGAGACGCGGTCGGTGATCTCGGCGATCTCCAGGATGGGGTCCACCTCGGCGCGGAGGCGCTTCAGTTCGCCCGCAGCGTCGAGTGCCGCAACCCATTCCCTCAGGTCTTGGTAGGCCAATGGGCCTCCTTAGGTCCTTCGACTCGCGCTTCGCGCTCGCTCAGGATTTCGGCAGCGGGCTCCCGCTTCGCTCACGCCCGCTGGACGCCTCAACTTTCTCCAGCGCGGCGATCCACTCTCTGAGGTCGTTATAAGCCACGCGACTCTCCTGCACTCGCTTGCTAGGAACGACGCACGATTATAACGGGCCCGGGGCTTTCTCTGTGTCTCCGCGCCTCTGTGGTGACCGTCACTTCCGCGTGTAGCGGTCGCGCTGGAAGTTGTAGTAGACCATGCCGTAGCGGTTGTACCAGTCGAAGTCGCCGAAGTTCTGGCGCTCGCAGTCGCCGATGGCGATGAGCGCCTCGTTGCTCATGCTGAGCAGCTTGGTCAGGTTGCCGTCATAGACGTCGTAGAAGTGCTGGCGCGCCTGGTTCATGGGCTCGTTGGGATTGGATTTCTGCACCGTCCAGGCCAGCTTGGCGTAGGGGCTGAGGCCGGCGGCCGCGTCCGCCAATTCCAGGATGCGCCCCGTCTTCAATTCCGTCTGCTTGTAGATGACGTACATGTCCTCCAGCAACTGGCGCGACTTGTCCAGCTTCTTCTGGGCGTCGGCGAAGCAGGCGCCGCACTGCGGGTTGTGATAGCAGCGCGAGGGCAGCAGCGGCTGCCCCGGGGGATTGTAGTTGGGCTGCACCGCGGCCTCGCGCGGATCGATCAGCCCGAACTCCTCCATGAAGTCGAGCAGCAGCTTGACCCCGGTGACGGCGGAGCCCGCCGTCTTGGAGGGATCGAAGCTCCCTTCCCCGCCGAAGCCGCCGAACTTGAGGGCCTCGGGCTCGCCCTTGATGCCGGCCTTCTCCAGTTGCTCCAGCTTCTCGCGCAGCTTCTGCAGGGCCTCGTTGGTCTGCTTCCAGGTGTCGGCGGGCGGGACATTGCGCGGGATCATGGCGCTGGTAGCGGCGGGCTGCTGCGCCGGGGTGGAGCGCGCCCCCAGGCCCAGCACTACCAGCACGATGGCCGCTCCCTTCCGCTGCCCGCGGAAGAGGAGCACGATGATCACCACCAGCGCCAGCAGGATGCCTCCCAGCAGGATCATGACGGGCAGGCTCCAGGGGCTGGCGGGGGGCGCCGCGGCCTGCGTGGCCGCGGAGACGGGGACGCTGGGTGCGGCCGGAGCCGCCGTGCGGGTCACCACCGGCGGCGCGGCCGGATACGAGGTCACCGCGACGAAGGCGTCGGGGGTCGGGGTCTCGGCCGGCGGCGAGATCCAGGTCATCAATTGGTACTGCGCGCCCGCCTCCCCGGTCACCTGGAAGCGCACCGAGTCGGCGGTGCGGAAGCGCACGGTCAGCACCCCGCTCGCGTCGGTGGGGCTCTGCACCAGCGGCTGCGCCATCCCTTCCTTGAAGATGGAGAGTTGCAGGGGCTTGCGGGGGTCGGCGGCCGCCAGCGTCACCTGCATGGGCGACATGATGTTCAGATTGTTGACCACGAAGCGGACGCCGTCAGGGCCGGTGGCGCCGCCTACTACCGAGAGCTTGCCGAAGGGCAGGCGCGGGTCGGGCTGCGGGACGATCTCCCACTGGTCGGCGAAGGCCAGGGCGGGACCTAGGAGCAGGACGAGCAGCGCACAGCGGGTTGCCAGCTTCATGCTTCCTCCAGCGCGGTGGCGACGCGGAGCCTATCTGAATCGGGGAGTGCCATACGATACTCCAGATTGGGGCGGTGTCAACGAGACATCACCCGGAGGACCGCCGCGATCGGAGTGGAGCGGGGTATGGGAATTGAACCCATGTCACCGGCTTGGGAAGCCGGGGCACGACCACTATACCAACCCCGCTCAGGTGGAGAGTATTTCGAGAATAACATCCGTCCGGGCGGGCAGCAAAGAGGCGGGGGCTAGGCGTCGTAGAGCAGGACTTCCTCGTCGTCGTGGTCGAGTTCCTCCCACTTGTCCTGGAGGGCGACCTCGACCGCCTCCAGGATGCCCAGCAAGGTCTCGGAGTCGGCGTTCTCCAGGCGGGAGAGGTCCACGTCGCCCGGCTCCGCGCGCGTCACGTCGCTGGCGTACGACGGCGGCGCAGCCAGGATAGGGAGATCCAAGTGCCAGCGCGCGCCCTGGGCGCCGCAGCACAGCGTCCCCGAGAACACCCAGCGGGCGACCAACTCGCGGGCGTGGTCGGCGGAGCACACCCAGTGCATGCCGGCCTCGCGGGCGCGGCTCGCCTCCCAGCGCAGCACGCTGACCTGGTCGCGCCCGCCTTCGGAGCGCACCAGGAACCACCCCGCGCTCTCCTCCTGGCACGCGCCACAGATCTCGCAGCGATAGCGGGGTCGAGTCATGGCAGCACCTCCCGAGCTGGCCGGCTCTCCAGCATCACTTCTCCACTCCCAGGCCGCGGGAATCGGCGGCCAGCGCCTGCAACTGCGGCGCGTTGCGGATGAGCAGCGAGCAACCCCGCAACTGGATGAGCTGCCGCTCCTTGAACTTGCCCAGCAGGCGGGTGACGGTCTCGCGGCTGGTGCCGATCATCTGCGCCATCTCCTCATGGGTGAGGGTGAGGCGGACGGGCTGCTTGCTGCCGTTGCCGTTGGAGGCGTCCCAATCCAGCAGCAGGCTGGCCAGCCGCTCCGCCGCCGAGTGCGAGAGGCCCAGCGAGCCGATCTCGCGGCAGGCCTGGTTGTACTCCTCGCTCAACTGCTGGGCCACCCGGAAGCAGACGTCGGCGTCCTTCTGCAGGAACCCGAGGAAGTCCTCGGCGCGCACGAACTTGAGCTGGCAGGGCTCCAAGGTCTCGGCCGTGACCTGGTAGGGCTTGTGCAGCACGGTGGAACTCAGCCCCAGCACCTCGCCGGGCTCGACGATGCGCACGATCAGGGTCTTGCCGTCGGCGGAGTTGACCGAGAGCTTGACCCGGCCGCGGCACAGCACGAAGATGCCGCGCGCCGCCTGCTCTTCCACGAAGATGACCGCCCCTTTGGGGAAGGTCGATGTGAACGAGAGCTTCTCAAACACGCGCAGCGCCGGATTCGAGAAGCTGCAAAAGTAGTCGCCGTTGCGGTTCTCGCAGCCCTGACAGCTCTCTGCGATGGCCATCCCGTACGGTGAACGAGCGCTTGCCATAGTCTTACCCCACCTTTCCTTGGGCCGCGATGCGGCCTTCGATCTCTTCCACGATGGAGCGCGTCAGCGGTCCTTCGCCCAGAAGGTCCGCCCCTTCCTGGTACATGCGCTCCAAGAGCTGGCTGCCGGCGGGATTGATGAAGCTGACGTCGGCCAGGTCCACCACCATCTTCTGGCGGCCCTGCACCCGGCGCAGCATCTGCCAGCAGCCTTCCAGTTCCTTGACCCAGGGGCCCGTGATCTTGCCATCGAGCTTGAGCAGCGTCTTGTCGCCTTCGGTCTGAACCGTGATCTTGAGCATGTGATGGCAACCTCGCCCCCGTGTAGGGCACGTCACAGGCCAACTGTGACCAAACGCACAACTGCCCGTAAGCCCTTATGGCAGAGAGGGCTACGGTGGGTCGCGGCGCGAGGTGCCGGAAGCGGTGACGGAGGCTGGTGCCAGCCGGCTGACACGCTGTCAGCCCGCCGACAGCGCCCGCGCGGGCGCTGGTGGGCGCTCTCGCATCCCGCCCGGGCGGGATGTCCGCATAGAAGAATCATGGCCGCGGTAGAGGCCGAATCGATGGTTGGTGGAACGACGCCGAGTGATTCCTAACGTGGAATCTGCCAGACGTCTCCGACCTCAACCGCGGACGAACCCAGCGGTGCTTCCGCACCGCCGGCTATACGTCTCCCTTGACAACGCCTTCGCTCTTATCGAGGGGCACCCTCCGGGCACCCCGGTGTTCCTCCATCAGAACGGGTTATACTCAGCGCGGAGGGTGGGCAACCGCCACGAGGCCTCGGTCCAGAGCGACTTCCCCACTCAAGCCAAAACCGGGCTTGAGTGGGCCACCCGCCACACCCGCCGAACTTCTAGGTAGCTGGAGGATAGGGGGACCGTACCAATGCGGTTACCAGGATGCATCACGATGGCCGTTCTAGTGTTCTTAAGCACCGCTGCATGCGCACAATCCAAGGCGGAGGCCGGATGTCCGCTGCGTGGCTTTACGGATGGGCAGAGGGTCAGTATTCGCGGGAAGGTAGGCCAAGCTCCACACGACATGGCTCTGATGGTTCCGGGCTGCGGCGAAGCGGTGGTGCTTGTCTACGCGGGCGATCCAGACAGTGGCGAGTCGAGCGACAAACTTCTGAGAGACGCAAGTTTTCTCCGATTCCAGAAGTGCACTCGCGCTAGCTACTGGAAGGTCGATGGGAAGGGTATCTGCATGCAGTGCCCCATGTATGAGGTCGAGGCTACGTTGAGCGGCAGACTGGACGTGGCTCCCGACGCAGTTCCTGAAGGGCAGTGGAAGGACAAGCTCGGCATGCTACATGACAGCTCGGGTAAGCTGGTTGGCAGAGCTGGCTTCGGTCATCCTGCTACGCAGAGGTACCGGTTGGTCATCGAGCTCGTCTCGGATGTCAGGGCGCGCAAGCTGCCGAGGCCAAGGCGCCGCTAGCACGGAAGAGCGGGGAAGGCGGCCGTGCTGTCGGCGGCGACCACGGGCACGGGCAGCCAGACCGTCCTCAGCCTGAGCTATGATTTCCACCTGGGCGTGAACGACAACGGCAATGTGTACGCCATCCTGAACAACCGCGTCCCGGAGCGCACGCAGGCGTTCAGCTACGACGCGCTCAACCGGCTGAGTTCGGTGACCACGCTGGGGACCGACTGCACGGTGCTGCAGCCCAGCCAGCTCACCATGGACTGGGGCGACACCTTCAGCTACGACGCCTGGGGGAACCTGCTGGCGAAGACTCCCAGCCGGTGCACGGCTGAGACCCTGGACGTCACGGTGAACGCCAAGAACCAGATCAGCAACACGGGCTTCTGCTACGACAGTGCCGGCAACCTGCTGGGGCAGACCAACTGCTCGACCTACGTCTACGACGCCGAGAACCGGCTGAAGCAGACCGCGGGCGTGACGTACACCTACGACGGCGATGGGGAGCGGGTAGAGAAATCGAGCGGCGTCTTCTACTGGGGAGGCTCGGGCACGGATGCTCTGGCAGAGAGCGATGCCAGCGGTACAGTTAACCACGAGTACATCTTTTTCAACAGTAAGCGGATCGCCAAGCTCGACCTGCCCGGTGGAGTGGTTTCGTACTACTTCAGTGACCATCTCGGCTCATCGAACGTCATGACCGACGCGGCGGGGACCATCAGGGGCGAGTCGGACTTCTATCCCTTCGGCGGCGAGCGGACCGTCCTCGCTGACGCCACCGCCAACCACTACAAGTTCACGGGGAAAGAGCGCGACGGCGAGTCGGGGCTGGACGAGTTTGGCGCCCGCTACTACTCCTCGGCCCTGGGCCGCTTCACCATTCCCGACTGGGCGGCGAAGCCGGTCTCTGTGCCCTACGCGGACTTTGGCAATCCTCAGTCCCTGAATCTGTACGCGTACGTGGGAAACAACCCCCTGTTGCATGCGGACTTGGATGGGCATTGCTGGCCGCTGTCTGCATGCGTGGCTGCCGTCAACAACTTCTTCGACAGGGCAGTACAAAAGAACACCGACATGGCTGCGAAGGTGGGCGGTCCGGCCGCGGCTGCGGCGGTGAGCTTCCAAGCGGGTGTCGGCGCTTCGGCGGTCAAAATGCTCACGTCCCCGTTAACGGTGGGGTCTGCCACGGGCAGCTGTATGGGTGGCAGCGGGTGCAGCGCAGGAGGATGGGCTAAGGCGGTAGGCGGTGATGCCTTGAAGGCTGCGGCGATTGCGGCTCCAGTGGCAGGTGTTCTTGCTAAAGCGGCTGGCGCGCTCACAGGAACGGCGGAGGCGACGAGTACTGCCGAGACTGCTCAGGCACTTGCGGGTAGGGCCGAGCAGATACACGGCGCTCTCGACCCCATCGCGCAGAATATGCGCACCACGGCGGTTGCAAACGTGACCAACGCAGATGGTACAGCTAGCACTTTGGTATCATCGAGCAGGAATGCACTTGCTCCCGCCCAGAGAGCAGTGCTGCAGGAGGGCGAGGCCCCCGTTTCCGGCGCAGGGCATGCCGAGGAAACTATTCTCAATGCTGCTCAGCAGAATGGCCAAGCCGTGAACGCTATGGGGGTGAGTCGGACTCCCTGCCCAAGTTGTGCTCAGAAGCTCGATGCTGCAGGCGTCACCGTATCTGGACCGAGATAACGGGTTTGGCTCAGACACCAAGATGGTTGAGGGTCCGAAATGCTCACGACAGCAGTCGCCCAGGCTATAGGCCCCGATGGCAAAGAGCACCGACTCGTGGGATCGAGCCGCAGGACGCTCAACCCAGCCCAGAGGGCTGCGCTCGGGCCGGGAGAGATTCCAGTGTCCGGCGCGGGTCACGCTGAGATGACGGTCTTGAATGCCGCCAGAACGAAGGGACTCGCAGTTATGGTCGTGACATCCACTCGGCCGACGTGTGAAGCCTGCAGAAAAGCCCTTGAGGCGGCGGGTGCCAAGGCCATCGAGCACGCCCAGAATGCACATTAGTCGCCCAAGTCGGCAGATTGGCGTTGAAGAAAGACTGCGCGGGCTTTCGCACTCCCTCCGTCTGGCGTTCGCAGCCTCATGCTGCGAGAGAGCCTATTCCAACTATGTGATCTTTTTCCAACTGGCCCGCTGGGGCAGCCCGGCTGCCTTGCGATCATCGCTCGATGCGGTGTGGGGCATTGTCGAGGGCTCAAGTTCGGCGTTGAAGGATATCCAAGAACTGGAGGAGAAGTGTCGAGCGGCAACGCCCGATTTGGATGACTTTAGCAGTGCTGATATTGACGTCTATGCAGCCGCTGCACAGGAGGCGGCATTCATGGTGCGGCTTCTGCTGCAGTTTGCGGGTGATGACGAGCCGTCCTACGCAGTGAGGATTACCACCTTTGCGCGAGACACGATCGACATGTACGTCCAGACAGTCGACAAGCTCGATCCCGCCGACCCCGAGCTGAACGAGAAGATCGCCCAGCATCCACTCATGCTTCAGGAGACCGCAAAGCAAGAAAGCGACCTGTCGGCGCTCCTGACGGTGAAGAGCCCGCATCAGATGCGAGACTTCCGGGAGAGCGCAACTCGCCTCCAGCGGAGTAACATCGGCTTGGTCCTCGGGGCGAATCGACCTGAGAAATGACCCGCAGGCGTCTGCGGCCTTGCCACAGGCTCCCAGGCCAGCTACGCGCCTCCGGGCGAGCTGGCGGGGGTGACCTACGGGGCCAGCGGCAGCTTTGCCGGGATCGTGACCGCGAACAGCTACAACCAGCGCCTGCAGCCCAACACACTGTCGGCGGCGACCACGGGCTCGGGCAGCCAGACCGTCCTCAGCCTGAGCTATGATTTCCACTTGGGCGTGAACGACAACGGCAACGTGTACGCCATCCTGAACAACCGCGACGCGACGCGCTCGGCCAGCTACAGCTACGATCCGCTGAACCGGGTGGCCACGGCGGAGACCTCGCAGAGCGCGCTGTGGGGGCAGTCGTTCGGGTACGACGCCTGGGGGAACCTGCTGAGCCAGACGGTGACGCAGGGCACGGCGCCGCCGCTGAACGTCACGGTGAACGGCAAGAACCAGATCACCAACACCGGCTTCTGCTACGACTCGGCCGGGAACCTGCTGGGGGACTCGAGGATGAATGCTCGGCTGCGCCCGGGACCTGGGCTACGGGTCCCCCTTGTGCATAGTCCTTTTGCATAGCGGAGGAGCTGGCGAGCATCTAACTTGCAACCGCCCGCGGGCGCGAAGTGCCGGCGGGGAAAGGCAGCGTCCTGGAGAAGCCCTATTCGTGAGGGGGGAAAAGCCATGCAGAAACGCAGACTCGGGAAGAGCGCTCTGGAGGTCTCAGCCCTGGGGCTGGGATGCATGGGAATGAGCTTCGGGCTGGGCCCCGCCGTCGACAAGCAGCAAGGGATATCCCTGATCCGGGCCGCGGTCGAGCGCGGCGTGACCTTCTTCGACACGGCCGAGATCTACGGCCCGTTCACCAACGAAGAGCTGGTGGGTGAGGCGCTGGCTCCCTTCCGCGAGCGGGTGGTGATCGCCACCAAGTTCGGCTTCAAGCCCGATCCCAAGGGCGGAGCGCGCTGGAGCGCCCTGGACAGCCGGCCGGAACACATCCGGGAGGTCGCCGAGGGCTCGCTCCGGCGCCTGCGCACCGAGGTGATCGACCTCTTCTACCAGCACCGCGTCGATCCCGGCGTGCCCATCGAAGAGGTGGCGGGAGCGGTGAAGGACCTGATCGGGCAAGGCAAGGTGAAGCACTTCGGGCTCTCGGAGGCCGGGGTGAAGACCATCCGGCGGGCGCACGCGGTGCAGCCGGTGGCGGCGCTGCAGAGCGAGTACTCGCTGTGGTGGCGGGAGCCGGAAGCGGAGGTGATCCCGGCGCTGGAGGAACTCGGGATCGGGTTCGTTCCCTTCAGCCCGCTGGGCAGGGGCTTCCTGACGGGCAAGATCGGCGAAAGCACGAGCTTCGAGAGTTCCGACATCCGCAGCAAGCTTCCGCGCTTCACGCCGGAGAATCTGAAGGCGAACCAGGCGCTGGTGGAGGTGATGGGCAGGTTCGCACAACAGAAGCAGGCGACGCCGGCCCAGATCGCGCTGGCCTGGCTGCTGGCGCAGAAACCGTGGATCGTGCCCATCCCGGGCACCACCAAGCGGCACCGCCTGGAGGAGAACCTGGGGGCCGCCGCGGTCGAACTCTCCCCGGAGGACCTCCGCGAACTGGAGGCCGCCTCGAAGATCGCGGTGCAGGGCGCCCGCTACCCGGAAGAGATGCAGAAGCTCGTGAACCGCTGAGCCTGGCGCGGATATGGTACTGTGCTGAGGCTGCCATGGCCGAACCAGCCGCCGAGATCCTGCGCACCCTGATGGCCGCCGGCAAGGCGGAGCAGGCGGTCGGCCTGCTGCAGCAAAGCGACGCGGCGCAAGCGGCCGTCCTGCTGGTCGGGCTTCCCTTCGAAGACCAGCAGGCCCTCTTCCGGCGGCTGCCGCTGGAGCTGGCGGCGCGGATCGCCGGCCAGTTGCCCTACTTCCACGAGTTCGTGCTGCTGCACTCGCGCCCCATCGGGGAGATGCAAGCCATCGTGGAGCAGATGGAGGCGAGCGAGCGGCTGCGCTTCTTCGACGAATTGCCCGAGGAGGCGTGGCAGCAGTTGATGGACGAGCTGGCGGGCACGGCGGCCGCCCCCGCCGCCGCTCCCGCGGAGCGCGCCGCTCCGGCCGCGGTCCCCGCCCCGCCCATCATCGAGGCGCGCGGCCTCGAGAAGAGCTTCGCGCAGCCGGAGGGGAGGCGGATCCAGGTCATCGCCCCTCTGGACATCTGCATCGAGGCCGGGGTCATCACGGCGCTGCTGGGGCCGTCGGGCTCGGGCAAGTCCACGCTGCTGCGCATGCTCTCGGGGCTGGCGCAGCCCACCGGCGGGGCGGTGCTGTGGCACGGGCAGCCGCTGGGCGAGGCCCATCCCAACGTCGCCATCGTCTTCCAGAGCTTCGCCCTCTTCCCCTGGCTGACGGTGGTGGAGAACGTGGAGCTGCCGCTGATCGCGCTGGCCATGGGACACGTGCCCCGGCACCGCCGCGCCCTCAAGGCCCTGGCTTCGGTCGGCCTGAAGGGCTTCGAGGCCGCCTATCCCAAGGAGCTTTCCGGGGGGATGCGGCAGCGGGTGGGCTTCGCGCGGGCGCTGGCGGTGGAGCCGGAGGTGCTGTTCATGGACGAGCCCTTCTCCGCCCTGGACGTGCTGACGGCGGAGAACCTGCGCGGCGAACTGATGGAACTGTGGATGAAGCGGGCCATCCCCACCAAGAGCATCTTCCTGGTGACCCACAACATCGAGGAGGCGGTGCTGCTGGCCGACCGCATCATCGTGCTGGGCAGCCACCCCGCGCGCATCCGCGCCGACTTCCGGGTGGCGCTGACCCAGCCGCGGGAGCGCAAGTCGGCCGCCTTCCTCGTCTACGTCGACTACATTTACAAGGTCATGACCCAGCCGGAACTGGAACTGGCGCCGCCGGTGCGGCGGGAGCCGGCGGCCCAGCCCCGCTTCCAGCCCCTTCCCCATTCCCGGCCGGGCGGCATCGGCGGCTTGCTGGAGCTGCTCAACGAGCGCGGCGGCAAAGAGGACCTCTACCACCTGGCGGAGGAACTGCTCATGGAGGTGGACGACCTGTTTCCCATCGTGGAGGCGGCGGTGCTGCTGGGCTTCGTGAAATCGGCGGAGGGCGACCTGGAGATCACGCCCGCGGGCCAGGCCTTTGCCGAGGCCGAGATCGCCAGCCGCAAGAGCCTGTTCCGCGAGGCCGCTTTGGCCAACGTGCCCCTGATCCAGCAGATGCGCACCGCGGTAGAGCACAAAGCCGACGGCGCTGTGCCCCTGGAGTTCTTCCGCGACGTCCTGGACGAGCACCTGCCCAAGGACGAGGTGGACAAGCAACTGAACACCGCGCTGGACTGGGGCCGCTACGCCGAGGTCTTCGCCTACGACCCGGAGACGGACAAGCTGCTGCGCCACCCGGGGGCGGCGGGGACGGAGGAGGCCGAAGCTGCTTCCCTGCAGTGAGCGCGGTCGCGGGCTTGGGGAGACGCCGTGAGCCTGGCCAGGCAGGAGGCGGGCGGGCGGCGTCCGCTGTGGGGCGTGGTCCCGGCCGGGGCCGGCTCGCTGCTGCGCGATGCTCCCATCCTGCTGGCGGGGGTGGCGCTGCTGTTCGGGCTGCTCTCCTTCGGGCGCTACTGGGCGGGCCCGGTCACCACCCAGGCTGCGATCGACCTGCACGCCTCAGCCTTGCCGCGTTACGCCCTGTTCTCGCTGCTGCGCATCGCCGCCGCCTATTGCCTGAGCCTGGTGGTCGCGCTGGCCTACGGCTACATCGCGGCGCGCCACCGCGCCGCCGAACGCTTCCTGATCCCGCTGCTGGACACGCTGCAGTCCATCCCCGTGCTCAGCTTCCTGCCCGCGGTGATGGCCTCCATGGTGGGTCTGTTCCCGGCGCGGCAGATGGGGGCGGAGCTGGGATCGGTGCTGCTCATCTTCACCGGGCAGGTGTGGAACATGACCTTTGCCTTCTACAGCTCGATGAAGAGCATCCCCACCGAGCTGCGGGAGGCGGCGGCGGTGTACCGGCTGAGCTGGTGGCAGCGCTTCCGGCAACTGGAGCTGCCCTACGGCGCCATCGCCCTGGTGTGGAACTCGATGATGTCGGTGGCGGGCGGGTGGTTCTTCCTCATGGCCTGCGAGATGTTCGTGCTGGGCAACCGCGACCTGCGCCTGCCCGGCCTGGGCTCCTACCTGCAGACCGCCGCCAACCAGGGCGACACGCGGGCCATCGTGCTGGGGCTGGCGGTGATGATCGGAGTGATCGTGGCGCTGGACCGCCTGGTGTGGCGCCCGGTGATCGCGTGGGCGGAGAAGTTCAAGTTCGAGCAGGTGGAGGCGGCGGAGGCGCCGCGCTCGCACGTGCTCGACCTGCTGCGGCGCTCGCGGATGCTGGCGCTGGCGCGGCGCGCGGTGCTGCTGCCCGCGCGCGAGGCGCTGGACCGCAGCTTCGCGCGTCCCGGGGGCGAGCCGGCGAGCCCGGCCCGGCGCGGGGCGCTGCGCTGGGCGGGGCGCCTGGTGGGGATCGCGGGGCTGGCCGGCATCGCCTACGCCATCGTGAAGATGCTGATCGCGGTGGCCTCCATCTCCCGGGCGGAGTTGCAGACGGTGGTGGTGGGGGCGGGGGCGACCTTGCTGCGGGTGGCGTTCGTGCTGGTGCTGGCCGGGCTGTGGACCATTCCGGTGGGGACGGTGATCGGGCTGCGGCCGCGGCTCTCGGCGGTGGCCCAGCCGCTGGCGCAGATCGCCGCCTCCATTCCGGCGACGGCGTTGTTTCCCATCATCCTGCTGCTGCTGATCCGCGGCGGAGGCGGCATGGGAGCGGCGGCCATCCTGCTGCTCCTGCTGGGGACGCAGTGGTACATCCTGTTCAACGTGATCGCCGGGGCCTCGGCCATCCCCACCGACCTCAAGGAGGTGTGCGCGGTCTACCGCCTCCGCCGGGGAGAACGCTGGCGCAAGCTGCTGCTGCCGGGGATGTTCCCTTACCTGGTGACGGGATTCGTGACCGCCTCGGGCGGGGCCTGGAACGCCAGCATCGTAGCGGAGTACTTCCACTTCCACGGCCAGACCATGTCCACGGCGGGGCTGGGCGCGGTGATCAGCCAGGCCACCGACCGCGGCAACTACCAGGTGCTGCTGGCGGCCACGCTGGTGATGGCGGCGTTGGTGGTGACCATCAACCGCCTGTTCTGGCGGCGGCTCTACGGCCTGGCCGCGACCCGCTTCAAGCTGGAGGGTTAAGGCAGGCTCGAGTGGGGCACCCGTCACTTCCTGGGCGGGTCGAGGTTGAGTTTCTTCATCTTGTAGAGCAGGGTGGTGCGCTTGAGGCCGAGGCGGGCGGCGGCGCCTTTGGGCCCGCCGATCACGCCCTTGCTCTCGCGGAGGGCGCGGCGGATGTGCGCGCGCTCCGCCTCTTCCAGGGAAACGCTGTTGGAGTTGGCCTCCCCGGCCGCCGGCTTCAATTCGCTGAGCGGGGCCTGCAGCACCTCGCCGCGGGTGAGGATGACGGCGCGCTCGATGAAGTTCTCGAGTTCCCGCACGTTGCCCGGCCAGTGCCAGCGCTGGAAGGCCTGCATGGCCTCCGCGGGGATGCTCTTGATGGGGCGGTCCATGCGCTTGGCGTACTTCTGGGTGAAGTAGCGGACCAGCACGGGAATGTCCTCGGGGCGCTCGCGCAGGGGCGGCACCAGGATGGGAAAGACGTTGAGGCGGTAGTAGAGGTCGCGGCGGAACTGTCCTTCCTCGACCATGCGGGCGAGGTTGCGGTTGGTGGCGGCGATGACGCGGGCGTCCACCTTCTGGGTGCGGGTGGAGCCCAGGCGCTCGAACTCCTGCTCCTGCAGGGCGCGCAGCAGCTTGGGCTGCAGTTCCAGCGGGATGTCGCCGACCTCGTCGAGGAAGAGGGTGCCCTGGTGGGCCAGCTCGAAGCGGCCGACCTTCTGGGCGATGGCGCCGGTGAAGGCGCCCTTCTCGTGGCCGAACAATTCGCTCTCCAGCAGGCCGGTGGGGATGGCGGCGCAATTGACCTTGACGAAGGTGCGCTGGCGGCGCGCGCTCACTTCGTGGATAGCACGGGCCACCAGTTCCTTGCCGGTGCCGGTGTCGCCCAGGATGAGCACGGCGGCCTCGGTGGGCGCCACCGTCTCCACCTGCTGCAGGATCTTCTTCAGCGCCGGGCTCTGGCCCACGATCTCCTCGAAGTTGTACTCGCTGCGGATCTCGTCCTCGAGGTAGAGCTTCTCTTCCGCCAGCTTGTCCTTTAGTTCGGCGATCTGGCGGAAGGCGAGGGCGTTCTCGATGGCGATGGCCACCTGCCCGGCCACCTGGCGGAGCAATTCCACGTCCTCGGCGCGGAAGGCGGATTCGCGCAGGCTGGCCACGCTGAGCGTGCCCAGAGTGGCGTTGCGGGTGGTGAGCGGCAGCCAGCAGGCGGACTTCACGCCCTCCTCCAGCAGCCGGCGGGTGACCTCGGTGGGAAACTCGGCCAGGGCCAGGCGGTCGACGATCAGGGGCTTGCCGGTCGAGAAGCACTTGCCCGTGGGCGAGCCTTCCACCGGGAAGTAGTACTCCTCGTGCAGCAGGCCCTTGCCCTGGGGAAAGTCGAGGGCGTGGAGGCGGAGCTGGCGGCGCTCGGGGTCGTAGAGAGAGAGGCTGGAGTAGTCGTGCTCGACCACCCGCCCCAGCGACGCGGAGATGGCCGGAAAGAGTTCCCTTACCTCGCGGTTGGAGACCAGGACGTTGCTGATCTCGAGCAGCAGGCGGAGGCGGTCGCGCTCGTGGGCGAAGGCGTCGCGGGCGCTGTGCGCGGCCTGCAGGTTGAGCACGCCCTCCACCGCCACCGCCACCTGCTCGGTGACGCGGCGCAGGAAGTCCAGGTCGGCCTGGCCGAAGGCATTTTCCTGGAGGCTGGCGAAGGTGAGGCCGCCCAGGCGGCGCTGCGCGGTGGTCAGGGGGAGCGAGCAGCAGGACTTGATGCGGCGCTCGCGCAGGAAGGCCATCACCTTGGGAAAGCGCGCCTCCCGCTCCACGTCGGGGATGACCAGGGGCTCCTGGTGCTCGAAGGCCCAGCCGGTGGGACCTTCGCTGGCGGGCATGGCCATGGGCAGGGGCGCGGGCAGCGCGGGATTGCGCGCCGCCAGCAGGTTCAGGCGCATGAGGTCCTTCTCCGGATCGTGCATCACGAAGAGGAGAAAGTCGCAGGGCACCACGCGCGGCAGCCGCAGGGCCAGGTCGTGGAAGAGCCCGGGCAGGTCGCGGTGCAGGATGAGGGCGTCGGAGACCTCGAGCAAGGCCTGGTAGCGCTCGACGTCCGAAGCACCCTTGGCTGGCTCCCCTTGCGGCATGGGCAGAGAAGCTAGCATGGATGCGGGCCTGGGAGGAAGGGGACGACCTTAGGAGTCAGGAGTTGGGAGTTTGCGGGTGCGGCTTCGCGAACTACCAACTCCTAGCTACTAACTACTTCCCCGCGGCCAAGGCTTGGTCTTGCAGATCCACCAGCGTGGTGTTGGGGAAGTAGTGCTCGAGGATCTGGCGGAAGGAGGCGCCGCGCGCGGCCAGGTCGGCGGCGCCCGCCTGGCACAGGCCCAGGCC
>Ga0335082_10002851_pt1 | contig 18699 bp, 18 predicted proteins | sample Lox_Sample_41_FD_206718 | JGI IMG/M metagenome (GOLD analysis project Ga0335082, IMG submission 206718) | Soil microbial communities from Loxahatchee National Wildlife Refuge, Florida, United States - Lox_Sample_4.1 | ecosystem: Environmental > Terrestrial > Soil > Wetlands | place: USA...
CCGTCGGGGAAGCGGATGCCGTACATCTCCCGCTTCCCCTTCCGGTACATCGAGAGGATCGACGTGCCAGTCGTGCCCGCGAGATAGTCCCGTACCACGATCTCCACCGGCATGATCCGCAGGCGGCGGCACACGAGGACGTTTGGGTCCGGGTATTCCAGCACGTGGTTCGCGCAGAGGTCGCGCGTCGCATCGAACCAGAAGCGCGCGATCTGCGTCAGCACCTGTCCCTTCAGCGGGAGCGCCGTGAGGATGCGATCAAAGGCGCTAAGCCGGTCGGTGGCGATGAGGATACGCCGCCCGTCCGGGAGATCGTAGTTGTCGCGGACCTTGCCGCGGTAGTGATTGGGAAGCTCGGGGATCGTGGCGTCCGCGAGCACGGTTTCGAGATAAGGCGCCAGCGCCGCAGCATCGACCATGGCACGAGGATAGACCGCAGCGGCGGCCGACGTCCATCAGGGCTCGCCGAGCGACGTGCCGTCCTTGCGCGTATAGCGCCAATTGCCGTGCTCGTCGCTCGTCGCGACGACGTCGTCCTCGGGATAGGTCACGTGATCGGGGAAGCTGCGGTCGCCGATCTCGAGATAGACGGCATCGGCATGCGTGCGATTGACGAGATGATGGGCGTCGCCAGTGCCGGCCTTGAAGCCCACGCACATGCCCGGCCGGAGCAATGTGGGGCCGGCAGCGGTGATGAGCGTCGGCTTGCCCTCGACGACATAGACGAACTCGTCCTGGCGTGAGTGCGCGTGGCGCAGCGCCGAGTAGGCGCCGGGGCGCAGCCTCACGAGGTTCACGCCGAAATTCGTGAGCCCGAACAGATTGCCGAGCACGCGCTTCTCGCGCCCGACCGCCTTGGAGGCGAAGGGCTCGAGCTTCGTGTTGGGCCGCGGCACAACCGTCGCCGCCTCGACCGCTGTGGGCAGGCGCTTTTCGGACATTTTCCTCCCCCTATACGGATGCCGCCACGCGGCGAGCCCTCATCTCCAATTCAAGCGGCCACGTTTTGCCGCCGTCCTTCGAGACGAAACGCTGCCATCTGAAAGATCTGGGCGCAATCTCGGAGAAGCTCCAGCGCATCGGGTTTCCGTCGGCGTCCTTGCCTTCGAGCAGGATCCCGTCGCCTTGCGGCCGCGCAAGGAGCACGGTCGTGTAGCCGTCGAGCACGCCGTTCCACGTAACGCGCCAGGCATCGAGCCTCCGATCGTAGCATCGCACCGTCGTGCCGTAGCCGATGAGCGGCGCTCCCGTCCGGCGGCGCTCGGCCCGGGAGGGGACCATCCAGACATCCTGGATGGCCCGCCCCTCGAGGATCCAGCCGAAGCTCCACTCGCCCTTCCCCCGTCGCATTCCGCCATCGGGAAGATGCCATGTCGCATCGAACTCCCAATCGCCCACGAACCGGCCGAAGAGCGCCAGCTTCTCCGCGAGCCCTGGATCGGGCGCCGCGGCGGCGAGCCCGTTCACGGCGCCGCGCCGCAATAGGCCTCGATCCGATAGCCGTCGGGATCGACCACGAAGGCTGCGTAGTAGTTCTTGTCGTATTCGGGACGTACGCCGGGCTTGCCGTTGTCGCGGCCGCCAGCGCGGAGCGCCGCGGCATGGAAGGCATCGACCGCCGCCCGGGTCTTGGCGGTGAAGCAGAAATGCAGGCCCGATTTCTCGTCGGCGGGAACCGGCCGGTCCGTCGCCGAAACCCAGAACCGCGGGTTCTCCTCGCCGTAGCCGAGGGAGGCCGCGCCCTCGCTCAGACACTTGATGCCCAGAGGGTTCAGTGCCGCGTCGTAGAAGCGCCGCGCTGCTGCGATGCTCCGAACGCCGATGGAAACGTGATCGATCATCCTCCGCTCTCCTCTTGCTGACGCTCGATTGGCTGACTAACTATCAAGGTAGTTATGACTATAATGAGCCGAAAGCCATTGTCAACCGCCTTGAAGGTTAGTATCTGACGGCCATGGCTCAACCCACGGGTACCGGCGCGGCGACCGACCTCATCCCGGCATTTCGCGACGAGCTTTGCCTCGATTTCGCGAACACGCGGTATTGGCGCGGCACCGAGACGCCGACGGAGGGTCTCGGCAGCATCGGCGATGTCGTCGCATGGTGCAGATCGGCGGGGCTGCTCTCGGAAGCTGCGGCGGAGAGCGCGCTGCGCTGGTGGGAGGAGCAGCCGGATCGGGCTGCGGCCGCCTTCCTAGAGGCGATCGCGCTGCGCGAGGCGATCTATGGGGTGTTCCGCGCGATCGCCGACGGCAGGGAGCCGCCGCCGGATGCCATGCTCGCGCTCAATGCCGCCCTCTTGCGCGCCCCGAACAGGTTAGGGATCGAGCGCCAAGGGGGGAGTTTCGCCTGGCGCATCCCGCACACGAGCGAGCCCTCGGCGGCAGCGCTGCTGGGGCCCATCGTCTGGTCCGGTACCGAGCTACTGCTGGGCTCGCGGCTGCCGCGAGTGCGGCATTGCGCGAACGAGCGCTGCCTCTGGCTCTTCCTCGATGACAGCAAGGGAGGCACGCGCCGCTGGTGCTCGATGTCCGCCTGCGGCAACCGCGCGAAAGCGCATCGGCATTACGCCCGCAAGAAGAAGAAGCGCTGAGGCCTGAGCGCCGCGTACCACCAGGCGAGCGCTGCGAGCACCGCCCCCGCGAAGATCGACCAGAGCACCGCGTCGTAGCCGCCGGAGAAGCTCCAGATGAGCGCCGCGCCGAAGGGCGCGGCCGCCTTTGCGACGTTCGAGGGCAGAGCGAGCGCACCATTGATGGCGCCATATCCCTCGCGCCACATGAGGTCGGGGACGGCAGTGCCTCGCACGATGGTGAGGACGCCGTTCCCCGCCCCGTAGAGCGCCGCGAACACGAAGAGAGCGACCGTCGAGGACGGGAAGAAGATCAAGCAGAGCATCGAGCTCGGCAGCGCGAGAAGCGCGATCCTACCCGCGACCGTGGTCGAGAATCCGCCCGGAAACATCAGCAGTACGATCCGTCCCGCGACCTGCGCCGGTCCGATGGTCGCGTAGGCCGCGACGATGATCGAGCTCGATGCTCCGCGCTCGGTCAGCAATGGGATGAGGTGGAACGTCATCGCTGAGAAGGTTGCGTAATAGGCGGTGAAGCAGAGCGCGAGACCCCAGAACACGGGATGATGGAACGCTCGTCTTACCGCCGCGTCTTCGAGGATGGCGCCATTCTTCGGCGCCGCCTCGGCGCTTTCCGGAGGCTCCCGGTCGCGCAGCCACAGCGCGTGCACGGGAAGAGCGATCGCGAGATTGCTGAGCGCGAGCGCGAGCAGAGCGTGCCGCCAGCCGAGCCAGTCGATGAAAACCTGGGTGAGCGGAATGAAGACCGTGCTCGCGAATCCGCCCACGAGAGTGAGCACGGTGATGCGCCGCCGGTAATCCCGCGGGAAGCTCCGCGTGATCACGACGAAGACGGGATCGTAGAGCGTCGCCGCCATGGCAATGCCGAGCCCGATCCAGATCGCGTAGAAGGCGACGATGTTCTCGACGAAGCACCATGCCGCCAGCAGGACTGTCCCGATCGCGGAGCCGAGGCTCATGACGAGCCTGCCGCCTCGGCGATCGATCCAGCTTCCGACGGGATAGGCTGTGAAGCCCGAGACGAGGAGGCCCAGCGAGAGCGCGCCGTTGATGGCGGTCCTGCCCCAATGGAGCTCGGCTTCCATCGGTACCACGAAGAGGGAGAAGCCGTAGTAGATCGCGCCCCAGGAGACGAGTTGCGCGAGCGCGAGCGCCCCGATCAGCGGCCAGCCGTATTTCACCCGTCCCTCTATACCCGCTCTACCGCCGGTGCGCCAGCGCAAGGCCGACCCCCGCGGCCATCAGAAGGCCGCCGCTCAAGCGATTGCGGAGCCTGCCACGCACCGCGAGAAAGCGGCGCGCGCGCCCCGCAAGCACCGCCCAGGCACCGTCGAGAAGGATCGCAAGCGCGAGAAACGTCGCGGCGAGCACCCCGATCTGCGCCTCGACATCCGCTCCGACGGTCACGAACTGCGGGAAGAAGGCGCCATAGAAGAGCAGCGTCTTCGGATTGGAGAGCGAGACGAGGAAGCCGCGCCAATAGATTGTGTGCGCCGATCTCGCCTGCGGCCTGGTCCTGGTGAGATCGACCGCAACCGCCCGCCACTGCGAGATGCCGAGATAGAGGAGGTATGCCACGCCGACCCAGCGGATCCACTCGAACCAATGCGAGAGCGTCTCCAGCATCGCGGTCATGCCGAGCATGGTGACGCCGAGCAGCACGGCCATCGCCGAGGAGGTCCCGGCGACGGTCAAGAGCCCGTAGCGCGTGCCATAGGCGACGCTGTTGGCGACGATGAGCGCGACGTTCGGCCCAGGGATCAGGATCAAGATCGTCGTCGCAAGGATGAAAGCCAGATAGAGCTCGGTATCGACCATGTTGTGCTCCCTGCGGAAGAGGTATGAAAAAAAGGAAAGGCCCCGCCGGCGTGCGACCGGCGGGGCCCTGGATGCGAGGAGTTCGATACGACGACGGAGCTACCGGTTAATCGCGAGACCCGATCCTCCCGCCGACGCGTCGAGCCCAAGCGCAAGCGCGGGGCCGCCGCCGGTTCGACGGCATTGGCATTGGCGGCCCTGGTTGCGGAGGACAGCGATCATGGAGAAAAGACTAGCGGCGTTCTCGCCTCTCCGTCAACGCGTCAGCCCGGCGCTCCCACCGCCGCTTTGAGCGCGTTCAGGAACGCGCGGATCCGGGCGGCGTTGACGCCGCGATCGCCGCTACCGACCCGGCTCTTCGAGCGCATGTCCACGCGCGAGCCCGACCCGTCCGCGCTGATGCGCAGCACTATGTCGTCCGTTAAGCCATACCAAGGCGTCCTCGCACTCGCCTCGATCCGGCCGCGCGTGGGATCGGTCGCCGCGACGGTCCAGCCCTCGCGCCGGACCTGATCGAGGGTGCGCGCGAAGGCGTCGGCGGGCGAAAGCGCGAGGCGCACAGGTTGAATGTCCGGATATGCCTGCTTCTGCTTGGCTGCGTATTCGGGACCGCCGTAGGTCGCGGGAACGGCATGCGCGGCCTCGCGCACCCGAGCCAGCGTCTCGAATGTCGGGGGGTTCTCGGTGTCGGTGGTGATGTCGTTGATCGACGCCGCGCCTCGCACGCTCTCGATGTAGGACCAGGGGAAGTATGCCGAGACTGCGCCCGCGAGAAAGCCCAGAAGCGCTGCCGCGGCCCATCCGCGGCGCCCCGCGCGGAGGCTCATGATGATCCCGGCGAGGCTCACCGCGGCAGCGCCGACCCCTGCATAGGCGGCGTAGCGCGGTAAGGTTCCGAGCGCAGTGCCGAGATCGACGATGTCCAGTCGGTAGCCGAGCGGCGCGGCCCCCAGCGCGAGCAGGGCACAGATACCTAGAATGAATCCCAACCCCGCGAACAGCGGCCGCCGATGGCGAGCCGGTGCCGCCTCACCCTCCCCGCTCATGTCTCGACTCCAAGGTTCGTGTCGATCCCTTCAGCGCGTGCCCGCGAGCGCCTTTTGCGCCGGCAGATCGTCCTCGATGAACGCCGTGACGATCTCGTCCATGCTGCGGTCGGCCTCGAGACCGAGGCGCTCCGCGCGCTTCGAGGAGATGCCCCGCGGCCAGCCCGCGACGATCTTCTGGATCGCCGGGTCGGGCTCCCAGCGGATGCGCTTCACCGCGCTCTCCCCGCCCGCGCGCCGCAACGCCGCAACCATCTCCTTGACGCCCACCGCGATCCCCGGAAGCTGGATCGCGCGGCTGTAGCCGAAGGCCTCGCCGGGCATGTCGTGCAGCTTCTCGAGCGCGGCGACGAGGCGGCGCGGCGAGAGCACCGCCATCACCGCGTCCTCCGTCACGGGGCACACGACGTCAACGCCCGAGAGCGGCTCGCGGAAGATCGAGGAGGCCCAGGTGGAGGCCGCGCGATTAGGCTTTCCCGGCCGCACCACGATCGTGGGAAGCCGCGGCGAGCGGCCGTCGATGAATCCCTTGCGACTGTAATCGTTGACCAGCAGCTCGCCGATCGCCTTCTGCACGCCGTAGGACGTCTGCGGCGTGAGCGGCGTATCGTCGCTGACGGCGGGCGGCATGTCGCCGCCGTAGACCGCAAGCGAGCTCGCAAAGACCAGGCGCGGCCGCGTCCCGAGAGCGCGGCAGGCCTCGAGCACCGCGCGCGTCCCGTCGAGGTTGACGCGGAGGCCGATGTCGGTATCGGCCTCGGCCTGGCCGCTCACGACGGCCGCGAGGTGGAAGACCGAGCCCGTGCGCTTATCGATGAGCGAGCGCACCGTCGCGGGATCGGCGATGTCGCCGGTGACGACTCTGAGCCGATTGTCCGGGCGGAGCGGCGGCGTGGGCTCCGCCACGTCGAAGAGCACAAGCTCCTCGATCTCGGTCTCCTTGCCGCCGGGCCCGATGAGCGAGCCGCGCGCCAGCAGCCGCTGCGCCAGCTTCTTGCCGACGAATCCGGTACCGCCGGTAATTACGACCTTCATTCGATGCGTCCCAATTGCTCTGCCTCTGGCCCCTCCGCGGGTGCGGGATTAGTCTTTCCTCGAACCGTTGCAGAGACAAGAGGCGATGGTCACAGGGCTCCCTCCCGCGCCCGACATGGCCGCGACGGCCCCGGAAGAAGCGCCGGTGAGCCGCGCCGCCGACCGCCGTTATGGGGTGCCCGCTTGGCTCGCCTCCATTCTCCTGCACGCCCTCGTCATCGCGCTCCTCATCGGATTTTGGCGCTGGCATACGCCGGAGGAAGCAGCGCCGATCGAGATAGCCTTCGTTCCCGGCACCGGCACCGCGGGCGCGCAGGGCGGGAGCGGAGGCGGCGGCGAGGCGGGCCCCGCCAGCGAGGCGTCGGCGGAGGCAGCGCCGAGCGCAGTGCCGGACGCCCCTGCTCCCCCCACGATCATCAGTCCGACGCAGCCGATGCCAGAGCCGCAAGCGCACGCAGCGGAGGTCGCGGCGACTCCTGCCGCACCGGCGCCGGCGCCGAAACCCCAGCCGCAGCAAACGCAGTCGCAGCCGGCAGCCGATCTTCCACCCCCGCCTCCGCACAAACCGACACCGCCGATGCGAGCGCACGCCACCCCGCCCGCCCCTGCCCCACCGGCATCGCGACCGCCCGCCCCGGCGCAAGCCGCATCCCTCCCGACGCCCGCGCCGGTGCCGGGAACGCCGGGCAGCGGTGCCGGTGCCGGCGGCGCGTCCGGGAGCGGCGCCGGCGTTGCCGGGGCGGGCCGCGGCGCCATCGGCGCCGGCGACCTCAGTGCCATCGGCGACGACTATCTCGACCGCCTTCAGCGGCACATCCGCCGCTTCATGACCTACCCTCAGGCGGCGAAGCAGCAGAAGCAGCAAGGCGAGGTCGTCGTGACGGTCCTCCTCCGCCGGGACGGAACCGTCCTCGACGCGCGGATAGCGCGGAGCTCGGGATATCCGCTGCTCGACGACGCCGCAGTCAAAGCCGTGCGCGACTCCTCGAAGGTCCCCCCATTTCCCGATGGCTACCCCGTGGCGGAGGGCAATATCGAACTGCCCTTCAAATTCCGCCTCGGATTCCTCGACCGCGTCCTCAATTAGCGCCGGAGATCAGCTCCAGGAAGAGGTCGCCGTAGCGCTCGAGCTTGCTGCGGCCGATGCCCGGGATCAGCGCGAGCGCCGCGCGATCGCGCGGACGCTGGCGCACCATCTCCAGGAGCGTCGCGTCGTGGAAGATCACATAGGGCGGAACGCCCTGCTCGCGCGCGAGCGCCAGGCGCTTGGCACGAAGCTTCTCCCAAAGCGCCTCGTCGGGACCGGCTGCAATCGCCGCCGCCGGCTGCGCCGCGCGAGCGCCCGACGTCCGCTTGCGTTGCGCCGGCTCCTCGCGGAGCGGCACTGCGATCTCGCCACGAAGCACCTCGCGCGCGCTCTCGCCGAGGCGAAGCCCACCATGGCCTTCGATGTCCACGTCGAGATGTCCCTGCGCTACGAGCTGGCGGAACACCGAGCGCCACTGCCGCTTGTCGAGCTCGGTGCCGACGCCGAAGGTCTTGAGGCGGTCGTGACCAAACTGCGCCACGCGCTCCGTGCGATTTCCGAGGAGCACGTCCGTCAGGTACTCAACGCCGAAGCGCTCGCCCGTGCGCGCCACCGCCGAGAGCGCCTTCTGCGCGACCACGAGGCCATCCCAGCTCCGCGGCGGCTCGAGACAGGTGTCGCAATTGCCGCATGGCGGGTGGTCGCGCTCGCCGAAATAGCCCAGCAGCACCTGTCGGCGACAGCCCGCGGTCTCGCAAAAGCCGAGAAGCGCGTTGAGCTTCTGCCGCTCGATCCGCTTTTGGGTCTCGTCGAGGCCGGAGCGAAGGAGCATGCCCAGGAGCGCCGTCACGTCGGCCATGCCATAGGCCATCCAGGCATCGGCGGGGAGCCCGTCGCGCCCGGCGCGGCCGGTCTCCTGGTAGTAGGCCTCCAGGCTCTTGGGCGCGTCGAGATGCGCGACGAAGCGCACGTTGGGCTTGTCGATCCCCATGCCGAAGGCGACCGTCGCGACGACGACGACACCCTCCTCGCGCAGAAATCGCTCCTGATTGCGCGCGCGCACCGCCGCATCGAGGCCCGCGTGATAGGGCAGGGCGGCCCTGCCTTTCTCCGCGAGCCAGGCCGCGACCTCCTCGACCTTGTCGCGCGTGCGGCAATAGACGATGCCGGCGTCGCTCGGATGCTCGGCCTCGATGAAGGCGAGGAGCTGCGCGCGCTGCTCGCGCTTCGCCACGACGCGATAGCGGATGTTCGGGCGGTCGAAGCCCGAGGCGAAGACGCGGGCCTCGGCGAGGCCCAGGCGCTCGGCAATGTCGCGCCGCGTCACAGCGTCCGCGGTCGCGGTGAGCGCGATCCGCGGCACCGTGGGAAAGCGCTCATGCAGGATCGAGAGCGCGCGGTACTCCGGCCGGAAATCGTGGCCCCATTGCGAGACGCAATGCGCCTCGTCGATCGCGAAGAGGGCAACCCTTGCGCGCGCGAGGAGGTCGAGCGTCCGCGGCATGGTGAGGCGCTCGGGCGCGATGTAGACGAGATCGAGGCTGCCCTCGAGCATCGCACGCTCGATCTCGCTCGCCTCGCCCGGTGGCAGCGCGGAGTTGAGCGCCGCCGCCCGCACGCCTGCCTGCCGTAGCGCGTCCACCTGGTCCTTCATGAGCGCGATCAGCGGCGAGACCACGATGCCGAGGCCGGGACGGATGAGCGCCGGGATCTGATAGCAAAGCGACTTCCCGCCGCCCGTCGGCATCAGTACCAGCGCATCGCCTCCGGCGACGACGTGGTCGATCACCTCGGCCTGATGGCCGCGGAAGCTGTCGTAGCCGAAAACCGATCGCAGCACCGCGAGGGCGCGGTCCTCCGGCGCTGTCGCCTCAACTGCCATGGAGCTGATTCCCTTGGATCTCGCAGAGATTGTACACGAAGCCCCCCTGCGCCGCGCTATCGCATCGCCGCGCCGCCCCGTGCTATCACCGCGCCGCAATGCTCACCCTCACCGACCTTACCTACCGAATTGCCGGGCGAACCCTGCTCGATGAGGCGTCGGCGCAGATCAATGCGGGCTGGAAGGTGGGGCTCGTCGGGCGCAACGGCGCGGGAAAATCGACGCTCATCGACTTGATCCGCGGCGCACGGCAGGCCGACGGCGGCACGATCCAGCTCCAGAAGGGCGTGCGACTCGGCTTCGTCGCACAGGAGGCCCCGGGCGGGGAGACGACACCGCTCGAAGCCGTCCTTGCAGCCGACGAGGAGCGCGCGCGGCTCCTCGCGGAGGCCGAGATCACCGAGGACCCCCACCGCATCGCGGAGGTGCAGATGCGCCTCGTCGAGATCGACGCGCACACCGCCCCGGCGCGCGCCGGCGGCATCCTGCACGGGCTCGGCTTCGGCGCGCAGGAGCAGCGCCGGCCCCTCAGCTCCTTTTCCGGCGGCTGGCGGATGCGCGTCGCGCTCGCGGCGGCTCTCTTTGCCGAGCCCGACCTGCTGCTCCTCGACGAGCCCACAAACCACCTCGACCTCGAGGCGGCGATGTGGCTCGAGAGCTTTCTCGCTCGCTATCGCCGCACCGTAATCCTCGTGAGCCACGATCGCCGCTTCCTCGACGAGGTCGCCGATCACATCCTCGCGCTCGCGGACCGCAAGCTCACGGTCTTCACCGGCGGTTACAGCGCCTATCTGCGCCAGCGCGAGGAGGCGCTGACGCGCAGCAAGGTGCTGGCGGTGCGCCAGGACGCAGAGCGCAAGCGGCTCCAGGCCTTCATCGACCGCTTCCGCGCGAAGGCCTCGAAGGCGCGCCAGGCGCAGAGCCGCGTCAAGGTGCTGGAGAAGCTCGTCCCCGTCTCGATCGCGAGCGAGGAGCCGCCGCCCGTCTTCGACTTTCCCGCCCCGCCTTCGCTCCGCCCCCCGCTTCTCACGCTCGAGAACGCCTCCGTGGGCTACGAGCCCGGCGTGCCAGTGCTGCGGAAGGTGAGCCTCCGGCTCGATCCCGACGACCGCGTCGCTCTCCTGGGCGCGAACGGGAACGGGAAGTCCACGCTCGCAAGGCTCCTGAGCGGCAGGCTGCATCCGATGTCGGGAGCGGCAATCGGGGCGCCCAAGCTCGCCTGCGGCTTCTTCGCCCAGCACCAGATCGAGGAGCTCGACCCCGAGGGGACGCCGTACGATCACCTCGCGCGCCTCATGGCGGGGGCGCCGCCGGAGAAAGTGCGTGCGCGGCTCGCGCGCTTCGGTCTCGGCGAGGACAAGGTGTTCGTGCGTGCCCGCGACCTCTCGGGTGGCGAGAAGGCGCGGCTCACTCTCGCGCTCGCAACGCACGAGGCGCCGCATCTCCTCATCCTCGACGAGCCCACCAACCACCTCGACATCGCCGCGCGCGAGGCGCTCGCGGAGGCGCTCAACGAGTTTCCGGGCGCGGTCGTGCTGATCAGCCACGACTGGCATCTGGTGGAGTTGGTGGCGGACCGGCTCTGGCTCGTCGCCGACGGCACGGTGCGGCCCTTCGAGGGCGACCTCGACGAGTACCGCCGGCTGCTCCTCGCGAAGGAAGGCGCGGGCGGCAACGGGCGCGAGGGCGCGGAGACGAGCCGCCGCGCGGAGCGGCGCGCTGCCGCCGAGCGTCGGCGGGAGCTCGAGCCGCTGCGCCGCCGTCTGCAATCGGCCGAAACCCGCCTCGGCAGCCTCGGCAAGGAGATCGCGGCGATCGAGACACAGCTCGCCGATCCTAAGACCTACGGCGGCGACAGCGCGACGCTGACGCAGCTCCTTTGCCGACAAGCAGAACTCAAGGCTGCGCTCGGCAACGCCGAGAGCGATTGGCTTGCAGCCGCCGAAGCCCTCGAAGACGCGAGCTGAGGGCGCACCCGAAAGCGGCGAGTCGCTTGACAGATTCCTGTCCCGATGCGCGTCGCAACTTGGACACACGACCGCTTGCCCTGCCCCAATTTGGGGCGATGTGGATAACTATTCACGTCTCCCGCCGAATTCGCCCGTAGTGCCTAAAGATTTGAAAAACAAGGACGTGTGGGCGCGGTTCACGAGCGCTTGAGGTATTCAGCTTGCTTAAAGATCGGTTAAGGCCGACTCGGCGACACTGTCGCGCACGGAGGAAATCAGAAACCGAACCGGACTTTCTCTTGAAAGGTTGACCATGGAGCAGATTGCGCAGCTTTCACTGATTTCCAACCCCGGCACGGGCGTCCTCGACAGTCCCTCCTGGATTCGCCGCGCCATGCTGATCGAGCAGGTGGCGGAGGGCTATGCCGACGGCCTCTTCACTCCGGCGCAGCGCCGAGTAGCGGAGGACCTCTTCCGCACCGCCGTATACGACGCCGAGGCGCTCGTGCGCAGCGTGCTCGCCGACAGCCTGAAGCGCATCGGCGGCGTGCCCCGCGACATCGTGCTCATGCTTGCGCGCGACGAGGCGCAGGTCGCGCGGCCCGTCCTCAGCTGCTCGCCGCTGCTGAGCGAGGACGACCTCCTGGAGATCGCGCGCACGGGCTCGCGCCCGCATCGTCTCGCGATCGCCGAGCGCGACAATCTCTCGCCGGCCCTTTCCGAGGCGCTCTACGAGAGCCGCGACGCGATCGTGGTGCGCCGCCTCCTCGCGAACGACGGCGCCGCGCTCGCGGAGGGCTTGCAGCACGCGATCCTCGATACGCTCGGCAATGCGCCGGGGATCGTCGAGACGATGGCGCGGCGGCGGCTGCTGCCGGTGAGCGTCCTCGAGCGGCTGCAGCACTATCGCATCGCGGAGCGCCCGCGGGCGCAGGCCCCGGCGGCGCTCCGGGCCTGAGGACTCAGCCCGTCCTGAACTTCTGCGCGAGCGCGTCGACCTGGCGCGCAAGCAGCGCAACGTCGGTGCCGACGGCTACGAAGACGAAGCCGGCGGCGAGCACCTTGCGCGTCTCGTCCTCCCGCAGGCTCAGGAAGCCCGGCGCCTTCCCGGCGCGCCTGATCCGCGCGCCCGCCTCGAGGATCGCCGACTGGACCTCGGGATGCTGGGTATTTGCGATGTGGCCCATGTCGGCCGCGAGATCGGCGGGGCCGATGAAGATACCATCGACGCCCTCTACGCCCGCGATCGCCTCGATCTCGCCGACCGCCTTGCGGGTCTCGGTCTGCACGAGCACGCAGATCTCCTCCTCCGCGCGCTTGGCATAGTCGGGGATGCGCGCGTAGCGATTGGCGCGAGTGGTACCCGCAAAGCCGCGGATGCCCTTCGGCGGATAGCGCGTGGCGGCGACGGCACGGCGCGCCTCCTCGGCGCTCTGCACGAAGGGGAAGAGGAAGCTGCGTGCGCCCTGGTCGAGGAGGCGCTTCACCGTCACGGGATCGTTCCAGGGCACGCGCACGACGGGCTCCGCGGTCCCACCCTCGCAGCCACGCAGGGTGTGCACGACGTCGGGGAGCTCGTTCGGCGAGTGCTCCATGTCGATGAGGAGCCAGTCGAAGCCCGAGCCCGCGCAGACCTCCGCGACCGTCGGGCTCGCGAGATTGAGCCAGAAGCCGATCTGCGGCGTGCCCGCGGCCAAGCCGCGCTTGAAGCGGTTGGGCGGCAGACTCGCGGCCATCAGTGGATCTCCGGCTCCGGAACGGGCGCGGTGCCCGCAAGAAAATCGAAATCGCAGCCCTCATGCGCCTGCGCGATGTGCTCGGTGTAGAGCGCGCCGTAGCCGCGGGGGTAGTGCGGCTTGGGCGGAACCCACTGCGCGCGGCGGCGCGACATCTCCGCGTCGGAGATCGCGAGATGGAGGCGCCGTCCGGGGACGTCGAGCTCGATCATGTCGCCGCTCCGCGCAAGGGCGAGCGGGCCGCCGACGAAGGCCTCCGGCGAGACGTGCAGCACGCAGGCGCCATAGCTCGTGCCGCTCATGCGCGCATCGGAGATCCGGACCATGTCGCGAACGCCCTGCGCGAGGAGCTTCTTCGGGATCGGAAGCTGGCCCCATTCGGGCATGCCGGGCCCGCCCTGCGGACCGCCATTCTGCAGCACGAGCACGGAGTCCGCGCTGACCTCGAGGGCGGGATCGTCGATCCGCGCGGCCATGTCGTTGTAGTCGCGGAAGACGACGGCCGGTCCCCTGTGCCTCAGAAGGCGCTGCTCCATCGCCGGCGGCTTGATGACGGCGCCATCGGGCGCGAGGTTTCCGCGCAACACCGCGAGCCCGCCCGCGCCCTGCAGCGGGTTGTTGGCGGTGCGGATCACGTCGTCGTTGTAGATGTCGCCGCGCGCAACGTTCTCGCCGAGGCTCTTGCCGTTGACGGTCTTGCAGTCGAGGGAAAGGCTCGTGCCGAGCTGGCGCAGCAGCGCGCGCAGTCCGCCCGCGTAGTAAAAATCCTCCATCAGGTATTTGCCGGAGGGGCGGACGTTCGCGAGCACGGGCGTGCGCCGCGAGATCTCGTCGAAGCGGTCAAGCGACAGCTTGACCCCGGCGCGTCCCGCCATCGCCACGAGATGGATGATCCCGTTGGTCGAGCCGCTCAATGCCATCAGCGTCGTGATGGCGTTGTCGAAGGCGCGCTCGGTAGCGATGTCCCGGGGCTTCAGGTCCTCGTAGACCATCTCCACGATGCGGCGCCCGCTCGCGGCGGCCATGCGGGCATGCGACGAATCCGCCGCGGGGATCGATGACGCGCCTGGGAGCGTCAAACCCAGCGCCTCCGTCACCGCCGCCATGGTCGAGGCCGTCCCCATGGTCATGCAGGTCCCGAAGGAGCGAGCGATACCGTCCTCGATCTCGTGCCAATCCTGCTCGTCGATGTTCCCGGCGCGAAGCTCCGCCCAGTATTTCCAGACGTCGCTGCCGCTGCCGAGCGGCTCATTGTGCCAGTTGCCGCGGAGCATCGGCCCCGCCGGCACGAAGATCGCGGGAAGATTCATGCTGACCGCGCCCATGACGAGCGCCGGCACCGTCTTGTCGCAGCCGCCGAGCAGGATCACTCCGTCGATCGGATTGGCCCTGAGCAGCTCCTCCGTCTCCATCGCGAGGAGATTGCGGTAGAGCATGGTCGAGGGCTTCATGAAGGGCTCGCCGAGCGAGATCGCGGGCATCTCCACGGGAAAGCCACCGGCCTGCCAGACGCCGCGCTTCACCTCCGCCGCGCGCTCTCGGAAGTGATAGTGGCAGGGATTCATTTCGCTCCAGGTATTGAGAATCCCGATGACGGGCTTTCCCGCATAGTCCTCGGCCGAGAAGCCCATCTGCTTCGTGCGCGAGCGGTGGCCGAAGGAGCGCAGATCCTTGGCGCCGAGCCAGCGGGCGCTGCGGAGCTCCTCGTAGGTCTTGCGGCGGGGATTCGGCACGGGATCGATCCTCCCTCGGCTGATGACGAGGGAGTGAAGCGGCAGGGGCACGCCGCTGTCAATGCAGGGCTCTGGCGCGCCTTCAGGCGCGTCCCTGCGGCTCCATGCTCGCGATGTCCGGCATCAGGCTCGGCGTCGCCGCGACCTCGCGCAGCGGCACCCGCACCACCGCGCCGCGGCGATAGGCGGGATCGGCCACCGCGCGGGCGACCGCGATCATCGCGATCGCAATGGTCTGCTGATCGTGCTGGCCGAGAAAGCGGGCCACTACCGCGAGCTCCGTCACCAGACGGTCGCGGACTTCGACGCCCTCGCGGCGCATGCGCTCGATCACGGTGTCGAGCCCGCCGTACAGCGTGCGCGCGGCCTGCTCGATGACACCGCTTTCCGGAATGAACCGGAGCTCCGTTGGAGCGGGCTGCAGCATATCCGAGATCTCGAGCGACCAGGTACGGACGGCCTCGAGATAGACGGAGACATGCCGGCCGTGATGCCCCTTGGCGATTGCCGCGACCGCGGTCGCGAGCGCGGAAAGGCGCTCCTCGTCGGCAAGTGCCAGGGCCTCGAAGCCCGCGACCACGTCGCGCAGGCGGCCCTCGGTCTCGGGTCCGACGGCGGCAAGGGAGGTGTCGATGGTCTCGGCGAGCGACGTCATCGCGGAATTCCCTGGAGAAGTCCCGCGAGTATCGTCAGCGATCGTTAACGAATCTTTGCGGCGCCCCGCGCCCCCGCGTGGCGTCCTGGCATGGCGGTGATTATCGATGCCTTAACCGAGTTCGGGCGAAGATTCACAGTAGAAGAGTGTCGATGCGGAGCCACTCATGAGCGACATGCCGAATCTGCTCGTCGACCGGAACCTCGAGATCACCACGGTGATCTCGCTGCGCCGCGAGCCCGCCTGTTTCGCCTTCCTCTGCACCCAGGCGATCTCGCCGCCTCTGCCGATCGACTCCATCAATCTCGATCTCGCCTCGCTCGACTATTACGCCGGTCGCGCCTCTCTGTGGGCGACGCTGGAGGTCCGCTCCGCCGCCACCAACGACGAGCCCACCGCCATGATCGGCTTCGACGAGACATTCCTGCGGCCCTTCACGCGCTCGCTCATCGAGGCCGCGAGCACCCGCGCCGCCTACCGGATGCTCATGCGCCAGCCAAGCGAGGAGCCCGCGCGCCATCGCGTGGTGGAATACGTGACGGGCCCCGGGACGCCGCTCCAGGAGCTCCTGATCCAGCCGCAGGACCAGGTTTTGCTGATCTCGATGCCCCAGCCCGAGGGCGGCGACGAGACGTTGTTCCAGCTGCCCCGCAGCGACTCGTTCCTACGCGCCTTCGCGCGCATGGCCCATCGAGCGGACGAGGTATTGCACTTCGCCCTCGCGGAGACCGAGCGCATAGGCCGGCGCCGCGAGAGCGCATCCCGCTAAATCCCCGGAAGCCGCGGCGGCTCCTTCGGATCCCGGTAGAGAAGCGTTCCGCCGGGCTCCGCGACGGCGCCTTCCGTAAGGCGCGCGGGCTCGATCCTCCCGGGCCCGAGGATGTGGCGCACCTCGTTTCCCCTCGCGATCAGATAATCCGTCACGATGCGGCGGTGGCAGCGCCACCAGACCGCCTCCGCGCACATGATGGCGAGGCTGCGTTGCGCTGCGAGCGCGAGCAGCTCCGCGAGGCCCGCCTGGAACTCCGGGGTTCCCGTGTAGTCCGCATAGGCGCGAAACGCGGCCTCCCGCCATAGCGTATTCGGCGAGGGCTCGCGCGAGGGAGCGCCGCCGCGCCGCCCGCCAAGCGCCGGCAGATGCCGGTAGCCGATGCCTTGCAAGGCAAGAGCGGGGCCCAGGCTCTCCGCGTTGAATTGCGGATTCGTCCGCGAGCGCGGGAAGCGCCGGATATCCACGAGGAAATCGACGCCCGCTCCCTGCAGCAGGCTCACGAGCTCCGCGAGCGGCCGCGTGGAATGGCCGATGGTGTGGACGATCATGGCGGCATCCTGCCGCAGGCGAGCTTGGCTTGCGAGCCCATAGGCAGCCGGCGCCCTCCATTGGTAGAGTGGGCGGTCGGTACGACGTGGGCGGTGAGAGGATGGTCATGGGCGAGGTCGCGCTCGAGTTCGGCATGCAGTTCTTTCCGGACGTGGGCCCGGACCAGAAGCCAGCGGCGCAATATTTCGACGAGAGCCTGCGACTCGTGGATTTCTGCGATCCCTATGGTTGGGGCCACGTGCGCACGGTCGAGCACTACTTCCACCCCTACGGCGGCTATTCGCCCAATCCGATCGTCTTCCTCGCGGCGGCCTCGCAGCGCGCTCGCAAGGTGCGCCTCATCACGGGCGCGGTGCTGCCGATCTTCAATCATCCCCTGAAGCTCGCGGGCGAGATCGGCATGCTCGACGCGATCTCCGGCGGCCGGCTCGAGGTCGGCTTCGCCCGCGCTTTCCTGCCGCACGAATTCGCGCGCTTCGGCGTCAGCGTCGACGAGAGCAAGGCGCGCTTCACCGAGGGCATGGAGCAGGTCCGCCAGCTCCTCGAGAGCGAGAAGGTCTCGGCCGAGGGCCAGTTCCACCGCTATCCCCCCACGACCTCGCTGCCGCGGCCGACGCAGCGCCCCCGCCCGCAATTCTGGGTCGCCGCGATCGCCACGCCCGAGAGCTTCGAGAACGCAGGGCGGCTCGGCCACTGGATCATGGCGATCCCGATGGCCGGCGGAAAGATGGCGGAGCTCGTCGGCCGCTATCGCGAGGGCTGGCGCTCGGCAGGGCACAAGGGGCGCGGCCGCGTCATGCTGGCCTTCCACATGTTGTGCCATCCGAGCCGCGACGAGGCCGCGGCGATCGCGCGCGAGCCGCTCAACCGCTATCTTCGCTCCCTCGTCGACGCGGCCTCGGATTGGACGGCGGGCATGACCTCGGCCGACTATCCCGGTTACGACAAGATCATTGAGGGATTGAGCCGCGAGACCTTCGACACCCAGCTCGCGAGCGGCAGCGCCTGGGTGGGGCCGCCGGGCGACATCGTGGAGCAGGCGATCGAGTACCACCGCAAGGTCGGCGGCTTCGAGAGCGCCTCGCTGCAGGTGAACTTCAACACTCTCTCCTACGAGGATGCAGCGGCATCGGTCCGGCTCTTCGGCGAGCGCGTCATGACGCGCTTCCCCCTCCAGAGCTGAGCGCCGGAGACGGGTCATGCCGCGACGAGCGCGCTTCCTGATCGCCGCGCTCGGCACTCTGCTCGCGCTCGCCGGCCCCGCAGAGGCACGCAGCCAGCTCGTCATCGGCGTCAGCCAGTTCCCGCCCTCGCTCAACCCGCTCATCGACGCGACGCTCGCCAAGAGCTACGTGCTCGCGATGGCGCGGCGACCGATCACGGCCTACGACGCCGACTGGCGCCTCGTCTGCATGCTCTGCGTGACGCTCCCGAGCTTCGAGAACGGGCTCGCCGAGCGCGTGCCGCTCGGCGACGGACGCGAGGGCGTGCGCGTGACCTATACGCTGCAGCCCGGCGCCACATGGGGCGACGGCGTTCCCGTCAGCACCGAGGACGTGCTCTTCACTTACGAGGTCGGCAAGAACCCCTCGACCGGCGTCAGCAGCGCCGAGGGCTTCCGCCGCATCCTCGGCATCGAGGCGAAGGACGCCAAGACCTTCGTCGTGACGCAGGATCGCATCGACTACCAGTACCAGGCGCTCGCGGATTTCGAGCTCCTGCCCGCGCATCTCGAGCGCGCGGCCTTTGCCGATCCCCGCTCCTACCGCTTCCGCACGCGCTACGACACCGACCCCACCAATCCCGGCCTCTATTTCGGACCCTACAGGATCACGGAGCTCGTGCCGGGCTCGCGGGTCGTGCTGGAACGCAATCCCACCTGGTGGGGCAAGAAGCCCGCTTTC
>Ga0335082_10002853_pt1 | contig 18692 bp, 21 predicted proteins | sample Lox_Sample_41_FD_206718 | JGI IMG/M metagenome (GOLD analysis project Ga0335082, IMG submission 206718) | Soil microbial communities from Loxahatchee National Wildlife Refuge, Florida, United States - Lox_Sample_4.1 | ecosystem: Environmental > Terrestrial > Soil > Wetlands | place: USA...
CCACGACCTCGCTCCGGCCGCGCAGGTCGAGCGTGCGCACGCGATGGTCGTGCATGTCGGAGAACCAGAGGCGGCCCTCGTGCCAGCGCGGGCCTTCGGGGAAGGCGAGTCCGTCGAGGAGGACTTCAGCTTTGGCGTCCATGCGGCCAGCCTACACCCCTTGCCGGGCCTTCGCGCTCGCTATTCGCTCGCGCTCGGGCTGCCGGTCTTCGCTCGGCAATCCCGTGCGATTTCCGCTCGGCTGCGCCTCGCTGCGCGCCGGCCGACTTGCGTCGGCCTCCTTGCAACCCGCATCCTCGGTGGGCGGAGGGGAATGAGCGTGCAGGCCGTGCAGGCCGTCGTCCCGACGTTGCGCATTGCCGACCGGGAGCGCAGCCGGCGCTTCTACGTCGACGGCATGGGCTTCCGCGTCGACTGGGAGTGGAAGAACGAGCCCGGCGCCTTCCTCCAGCTCTCGCGACCCGGCATGCGCCTCTATCTCTCGGAGCGCGAGGGCGACTGTCCTCCCGGCGCGCTCGTCCATCTCTACGTGCACGACGTCGACGCGTGGCAGGCGGAGCTGCTGACGCGTGGCATCCTCGCCGAGCACCCGCCGGTCGACCGGCCGTGGGGCAACCGCGAGATGCTCGTATGCGACCCGGACGGCAACAAGATCTGCATCTGCACGCCGCTCCCGTCCGGCGGCGAGAAGGAGGACTGACGTGCGGGGCTTCCTGATCCGGACGCTGATCTCGGCGCTCGGCCTGTGGGTCGCGTCGAAGCTCGTCTCGGGACTCCACTTCGACAGCGGCGGCACCCTGCTGCTGGCCGCGCTGCTGCTCGGGGTCGTCAACGCGGTCGTGCGACCGCTGCTCGTGATCCTGACGCTGCCGCTCACGCTGCTGACGCTCGGCGCCTTCCTGCTGGTCGTGAACGCGGCGATGCTCGGACTGGTCGCAGCGATGCTCGAGGGCATGCGCATCGACGGCTTCTGGTCGGCCGTCTTCGCGGCCATCCTCGTCAGCCTCACGAGCTGGATCGCGTCGGGCTGGATCGGCCCGCACGGAAGAGTCGAGGTGTTCGCCGTGCGCCGCGAGATGGAGGTCCAGTGAGCTTCCGTACCCGCTGTCTGGCCGCTGCGCTCGCGCTCTCGCTCGTGGGAGTTCCGGTCGCGTCGCTCGCGCACGAGGGTCACGAGCACTCGGAGAACAGTGAGGCTTCGGAGGCGCCGGCGCACGACGCGAATGCGAGCGCGCAGCCGGACGACGCGGCCGCGCGCGCCGCGAAGCGAAAGAAGATGGCCGACGAGGACGCCGCAAAGGCGAAGGCGGCGACGCCGACGCCGGTCGCTCCGCGCAGCGACTCCGGTCAGCACTAGCAAGCCGCTGCAGGCGGCGCGCGGCGAGGCGAAGCCGAGCGAAGATCAGAGGATGAGACCCGGCGCGCGACGACTCCGCGCACGCCGGCGTGACGCTGCTGCTACGCCTACCGATCCGCCGAGAACCGCCCCAGCCGCTGGAAGCGGTCGACGTGGTGGTCCGCGTCGCCGAAGAGTCCCTGGAGCACGCGCAGGCGCTTGAAGAAGAGGCCCTCGTCCTGCTCGTCGGTGACGCCGATCCCGCCGAAGAGCTGGATCGCGTTCTCTTGCACGAACCAGCCTCCGTGCGAGAGCTGGAGCTTCGCGGCGGAGATCTCGGCCTGACGCTCTTCGGCGTCGTCGCTGTCGGCCTGGATCGCGGCCAGGATCATCGTGCTCCGGCACAGCTCGAGCTCCGCGAACATGTCGGCCGCGCGGTGCTGGAGCGCCTGGAAGCTCCCGATCGGGACGCCGAACTGCTGCCGCTGCTTGAGGTACGCGACGGTGCGATCGAAGAGCTCCTGGATCGCGCCCTGACCCTCGGCGCAGGCGGCGGCCGCGCCGCGGTCGATCGCCCACTCGAGGTGCGAGAGCGCCTCGCCCTCGGCGCCGAGGCGCGCGTCCTCCGCGACCTCGACCCCGTCGAGCTCGAGCAGCGCGGTGCGCTGGCCGTCCATGCCGCCGATCGGGGTACGCGAGAGCCCGCGCGCGCCGGCGTCGACCAGGAAGAGCGACAGGCCGGCGCGGTCGCGCTGTGCGCCCGACGTGCGCGCGACGACGACGATCTGGTCGGCCGCGTGCCCGTTCAGCACCCACACCTTCTGGCCGCGCAGTGCGTAGCCGCCCGACTTGCGCTCGGCGGTGGTGAGGATGTCGTGCAGGCAGTAGCGGCTCTGCCGCTCGGCGTAGGCGAGCGCGAGACTCGCGCGGCCCTCGATCATCGGCGCGAGGTAGCGCTCGACCTGCGCGGCCGTGCCGAGGCGCGAGATCAGGCCGCCGGCCAGCACCACCGACGCGAGGATCGGCTCGGGCACGAGCCCGCGGCCGAGCTGCTCCAGGATCAACGCGAGGTCGACGAAGGTGCCGCCGACGCCGCCCTGCTCCTCGGGAAAGGGCAGGCCGAGCCACCCGTACTCGCCCATGCGCTCCCACATCGCAGGCTCCCAGCCGCGCGCGGACTCGCGCAGCTTGCGAAAGCGCTCCGTGCCCGAGTCGTTCTGCACGAAGCGCGCGACGGAGTCGACGAGGATCTGCTGCTCTTCCGTGAGGTCGAAGTTCATGGGCGTCTCTCTGCGGGATCAGGCGCCCGGCAGGCGCAGGATCTGCTTGGCGATGATGTTTCGCTGGATCTCGTTCGAGCCGCCGTAGATGGTGGCGGCGCGCAGGTAGTTGAACTGGCTCGCGACCCAGCGCTCGTGCTCGGGCAGCGCGGCATCCGGCGCGTCGAACCAGCCGAGCGCGTCGTGGCCCATCGCGTCCATCGCGAGCTCGGTGGCCTCCTGGTAGAGCTCCGTGCCGACGATCTTGAGGATCGAGCTCTCGGCGCCGGGCGCGCGGCCGAGCTGCGCGGCGGTCAGCGTCCGCAGGTTCGCCATCGCGACCGCGCGGTAGCGCATCTCGAGCTTCGCAATGCGGCGCCGGAAGGCGGGGTCGTCGAACAACGTGCCAGTGCCGACCGGTGTCTCTCGCGCGATGCGCTTCACGCGCTGCACCCACTTGCCGCTCTCGGCGATGCCGCCGATCAAGGTGCGCTCGTGGCCGAGCAGCGCCTTCGCCATGGCCCAGCCGCCGTTCTCCGGACCGACTCGGTTCTTCTGCGGCACGCGCGCGTCCTTGAACCAGGTCTCGGAGAAGGCGTCGGTGCCGCCGGTCGTCAGGAACGGCTTCACTGTGATGCCCGGCGTCTTCTTGATGTCGGCGAGCAGGAAGGAGATGCCCTCCTGCTTCTTGCCCTCCGTGCCCGTGCGCGCGAGCACGAAGATCCAGTCGGCGTACTGCGCGTACGTCGTCCAGGTCTTCTGGCCGTTCAGCACGTAGTCGTCGCCGTCCTTCAAAGCGCGGAGCTGGAGGCTCGCGAGGTCCGAGCCAGCGTTCGGCTCCGAGTAGCCCTGACACCAGACCTCGTCACCCGAGAGGATCTTCGGCAGGAAACGCGCCTTCTGCTCGGCGTTGCCGAACTGGATCAGTAGCGGGCCGACCATCGAGAGGCCGAAGGGCGAGAGCTCGGGCGCGTTGGCGCGCACGATCTCCTCCTGGAAGATGAAGCGGCGCGCGACGTCCCAGCCGGTGCCGCCGACCTCCTTCGGCCAGTGCGGCGCGATCCAGCCCTTCTCGTAGAGGATGCGATGCCACTGCATCGTCTCGTCCTGGTGGAAGCTCGCGCCGGCCTCGGCCTTGCGGCGCATGTCGGCGGGCATGGCGCGCGGGATCCACTTGCGGACCTCCTCGCGGAAGCTCTGCTGCTCCGGCGTGAACGCGAGATCCATGGCGGTCTCCTTGCTGGCGCGCGCGCGGCGGTACCTGGGAGTGGTGTGCGCGGGGCGGTTGTCGCGCCGACTCGAGGTCGCATAAGGTAACCGCGCCGCCGGTCGCCGCGACGCGCGCGAAGTGACTTGCGGTCACGCGAACGGCGACCGGCGCTGCCGGCGGGAGTTCGATGCCTGCTGCCGAGCGGCGTCGCCGTCGCTGCGTGCGCGGAGCTCGTGGCCGCCTGTGTCGTGGCGCAACTCGTACCACAGCCGCATGACCCACCTCGCGACACCGGAGAGCGTGCGCGCGCCCTGCGACGCCCGTGTAATCGAGATTGGCCATTGCTGCGAGCTTCTCCACCGCGGCGACGCTCCGATCGCGGAGCGACGACCCGGGCTGGCGCGCGGCCGGGCGGCGAGTTCGCGTGCGGGCCGCCGCGCAGCCACCCGATCGGATTCGCCGAACGCCACCTCCGAGCTCTCGACCGGGCGCATGAATGCCTGCAATCTCTGGCACATGCACCGGACACTGGCGTGGACCGCCGACCCTCTTTCCACGGAGTCGATGCGGCCCGTGCTCTCGCAGCTTCTCGTCGATCCGTACGACGCAGTCCGCGACGCGGCCGGCTCGCTCCGCGCGGTGCTCGTCCTCGCCTCGCTCGGATCGCGCGCGGCGCGACGGCGCGAGCTGACGATGGCGCGCGCGGTCGCGGTCGGGACGCTCGCGAGCGAGAAGATGCTGACGGGTCCGCTTGCGCGCCGGCGCGAGCTGCTCGCGCGCGTCGCGGACGCCGGCCTCGACCACGTCTTCGTCGCCGACCACGTGAGCTTCCACACCGGCTTCGGCATGGACGGCATCGTCCAGGCAGCCAGCGTGCTCGCGGCGGACGAGCGCCTCGCGGTGCAGATCGGCGTGTACCTGCTGGCGCTGCGCCACCCGGTGTTGGTCGCGCGACAGCTCGCGACGCTCTGCGAGTCGGCGCCTGGACGCCTGGTGCTCGGGGTCGGCGTCGGCGGCGAGGACCGGCACGAGATCGAGATTTGCGGCGTCGACCCCGCGACGCGCGGGCGACGCACCGACGAGTCGCTCGTCGCGCTGCGGGGGCTGCTCACCGGCGAACCCCTCACGCACCACTGCGAGTTTTTCGAGTTCGAGGCCGCGCGCATCCGCCCCGCGCCCGATCCACCGGTGCCGATCGTCGTCGGCGGCCGCTCCGACGCCGCGATCCGCCGCGCCGCGCGCCACGGCGACGGCTGGCTCGGCGTCTGGTGCAGCCCCGCGCGCTACGCGCAGGTGCTCGCTCGGATCCGCGCCGAGGCCGAGGCGGCCGGGCGGCGCGACGTCTGCTGGCAACACGGCTTGCAGATCTGGGTCGGCGTGGACGACGATCGGGCCAAGGCGCGCGAGCGACTCGCCGCGCGCATGCAGTCGATGTATCGCATTCCCTTCGAGCGCTTCGAGAAGTACAGCCCCTTCGGCGGCGCCGCCGAGATCGCGGAGTTCATGGCGCCCTACGTCGAGGCCGGCTGCACGAGCTTCAACGTGATGGCGGTGGGGCCGTCGTCGGAGTACGCGGTCGACGCGGTGGCCGCGTTGAAGGAGCGGCTCGCGTGAGCGAAGGGCCCGCGCCCGCCGACTACCAGGCGGTCCGCATCGCGCGCCACGGCGACGTGCTGGAGATCGCGATCGAGCACCCGACGAGCTCGCGCAACACGGTGGACGCGCTGCTCCACGGCGAGCTCGCGCGCCTCTTCCGCGAGCTCAAGCGCGAGGACCAGGCGCGCGCGGTGCTGCTGACCGGCCGCGGCCGCATGTTCAGCGCGGGTGGCGACTTCGCCTGGTTCCCGACGCTCGACGACCTCGCGAAGCTCGAGCACCTGCGCCGCGACGCGAAGCAGATGATCTGGGATCTCCTCGACGTCGAGCTCCCGATCGTCGCGGCGCTGCCGGGTCCGGCCGTCGGTCTCGGCGCCTCGATCGCACTTCTGTGTGACGTGATCTTCATGGCGCCCGAGGCGACCTTGGTCGACCCGCACGTGCGCGTCGGCATCGTGGCCGGCGACGGTGGCGCGGCGATCTGGCCGCTGGTCCTCGGCCCCGCGCGCGCGAAGCAGTTCCTGCTGACGGGCGATCCGGTGTCGGCGGAGGACGCGCTGCGCATGGGGCTCGTGAACCGCGTCGTGCCGGCGGAGAAGCTGCGCGACGAGGCGATGGCCTTCGCGGCGCGGCTCGCGGCCGGAGCGCCTCTCGCGGTCCGCTACACGAAGCAGGCGGTCAACAAGCTGCTGAAGGACGCGCTCAACGTGGCCTTCGACACCTCGACCGCCCTCGAGATCGTGACCTTCCGGAGCGACGACCACCGCGAGGCGCTCGCGGCGATCCGCGAGAAGCGCGAGCCGAAGTTCCGGGGTCGTTAGGCGGAGGCGAGGACATGGCGGACGAGATCGGCGTGTACGAGGCGATGCGGACGCTGCGGGCGGTGCGGAGGCTGAAGCCCGACCCGATTCCCGACGCGGTGCTCTTGCGCGTGCTCGAGGCCGCGACCTTCGCGCCGACCGGCGGCAACGCGCAGCCGTGGCGCGTGGTGGTCGTGCGCGACGCGGCCAAGAAGCGCCGCCTCGGCGCGCTCTATGCGGAGCGCTGGTTCGCCTACGCCGAGGGACACAAGAAGCTGATCGCGGACGCGCCGGCGCCGGTCGTCGAGAAGACGACCCGCATGCTGCAAGCGGGCGACTACCTCGCGAACCACTTCGCCGACACGCCGGCCGTGCTCGTCTTCTGCTTCAACCCGAAGATCATGGCGTTGACCGACGCGAAGCAGAATCGGCCGCACGTGGTGGGCGGCGCGTCGATCTACCCGGCCGTACAGAACCTGCTGCTCGCTTGCCGCGCCGAGGGGCTCGGGTGTGTGCTCACGACATTGCTTTGCGAGGTCGAGCCGGAGGTGCGGACACTGCTCGGGATTCCCGATCCCTGGTATACGGCGGCCGCGATCCCGATCGGCTACCCGGTGCTGCGCGGTCACGGCAAGGTCTCGCGGCGCCCGGTCGACAAGATGGCCTTCGCCGACACGTGGGGAACTCAGCTCACCTGATGTCGTATTTCGCCGACGAGCCGGAGCACATCGCGCTGCTGCGCGAGACCGTGCGGCGCTTCGCGGCCGCCGAGATGCCGCCCGAGCTCGTGCGCCAGTGGGACCGCGAGCACCGCTTCCCGATGGAGCTCTTCCACAAGCTCGCGGCGCTCGGCGTGTGCGGCCTCACGATCGACGAGGAGTACGGCGGTCAGGGCTGCGATCTCGTCGCGGCCGTCGCGGTGATCGAGGAGCTGTGTCGCAAGGGCGCCTTCGCCGCCGGTCCCTTCATCCACTGCGCGTTCTACGGCGGCATGAACATCTCCGAGAACGGATCGGAGGCGCAGAAGCGAGAGCTCTTGCCCCGGCTCGCGAAGGGCGAGCTGCTCTTCGCGTACGGGCTGTCGGAGCCGGACGTCGGCGGCGACCTCGCGAGCGTCCGTACGACCGCGCGCCTCTCGGCCGACGGCACGCGCGTCGTGCTCCGCGGCAGCAAGCGCTGGTGCACCGGCGCCGAGTTCGCCCACTACATCTATTGCCTGGTGCGGAGCGGCGAGGAGAGCGAGCGCTACAAGAACCTCTCGTTCGTGCTCGTGCCGCCGCGCTCGAAGGGCGTGACGATCCAGCCGATCGAGCACATGAACCTCCGCTACACGCTCTCGTCGGAGGTGTTCTTCGAGGACGTCGAGGTGCCGGCGGAGCTCGTCGTCGGCGGGTCGTCCGGCTGGAACCGCGGCTGGAAGATGCTGGCCGGCCGCGCGCTCGACGTGGAGAAGCTCGAGATCACCGCGGTGACCTTCGGCATCGCGCAGGCCGCCGTCGACGAGGCGTGGCGCTACGCGCAGGAGCGCGTGCAGTTCGGCAAGCCGATCAGCGGTCACCAGGCCGTGCGTCACTCGTTGGTGGAGGCGAAGACGAAGCTCGAGGCCTGCCGCCACATGCTCTACCACGCGACCTGGCTCGCGCAGGAAGGGCGTCCGTGCAGCGTCGAGACCTCGATGGCGAAGCTCTTCGTCGCCGACACCGCCGTCGAGATCGTGCTCGCCTGCCAGCGCATCCTCGGCGCCTACGGCCTCTCCGAGGGCTACGACATGGAGCGCCACGTCCGCGACGTCCTCGGCATGCCGATCGTCGGTGGCTCGTCGAACATGCAGAAGAACAACATCGCGAACCGGCTGGGGCTCGCGGGCTAACTGATCTCACGCCAGACCCGGAACTTCGGCCGGGTCGAGCAGGCCGTGGCGACGCCAGCCGATGCGGAGCAGCCAAGTGTGCGGTGGCGCGATGGGCTGGGGATGAAGAGAAGAGGGCGGTTGGAATCTTCGATTCCAACCGGAGAACCAGAGTCCAGACGATGCGGGATCGATCCGTGCTGTTTACGGCAGCGCGCGTCTCATTTTCGCCAGGTGGCGGCGCGCATTGAGGAGGCAGTAGGCGAGCGCGTTCCGTACCTCGCGTGGTGTGCGCAGGATGTGCAGGTGGTAGCGGTCGGCGAGGACGGTGCCGCGAAGGCGAAAGACACGGTTCACGGCTCGTGCGAGCCGTGAACCGATGGACTTCATTCCGCACGCGAGATCGTGCTGGCTCGTGGCCTCCACGATCGCGTGCAGGTGGTCGTTCTGGATCGAGTAGTGCACGAGGCGGAAGCGCCCGCGATCGAAAGCCGCAGCGAAGCTGCGCTCGAGCTCGCGAACCAACCTGCCCGAGCGAAGCGAGGGAAGTCCTCTTTTGACCTTCAATGTGACGTGACACGGAAACCGCGACGCGAGATCAGCGCGGGATCGATGCGCACTCTTCGGATCCGGGCCGCGCTTGCGGCCCGCGCCCGCGCGGCGTCCGCCCCAGCGCGCTCTCTCGCGCAGATCGAATGCGAGCTGCCGAGTCCGTCGGGCCATCGCGCACAGAGTGACAGCCCGTTGCGACAGGGACGGTCACACGCGCGACTTGATTTGCGCGATGTTCTTGGGAGCGGTCGGCTAGAGGACGTATAGAATGAGCTGCGATGCCGACGTTCTGGAACAGAGCCGGAGGTGGTGCCAAGTGACACCGAGACCTGCTCATCGCTCTAGGGGCTGCGTCACTCGCGGTTTTCTTGGCTGGCACCATTGCCGAACGTCGGGGGCGACCGTTTCCAGACACGGTCTGGTCTTTCCTGTGGTATTGGCTGCCGATCGCGGTGGGCGCGTACGGTCTACATGCCGCCAGCTTTCTGTTCGACGTAGCCTCCCACCGCGACCCTCCCTCGCGCCGACGCTTGTGGCTCAAGCCCTTATCTTGGATGGGATCCTGCTGTCGTTGTGCTGGCGCGTGCTCGTCCGATGGAGCGACGTGTCCATTGGAGTCGATCGCAGTTAGGATGGCTGCGTGACCGGAAGCGTGCAGACGGACCCCGAGGCGATTGCGAGGTCGTTCTCCGACGAGGTGCGCGCACGCGCGGACGAGATCGAGGCGGCGCGGCGATTGCCGGCGGACCTGTCGCGGAAGCTCGCAGCGTCCGGTCTGTATCGACTCTGGGTGCCGAAGCGCTACGGCGGTCTCGAGGCGCCGCTCGTGCCGGTGCTGCGCGCGCTCGAGATCCTGGCCGAGGCCGACGCGTCGGTCGCGTGGTGCGGCTTCATCGCAACCACTTCGTCGACGGCGCTCGGCGGCTTGCCGGAACCGACCGCGCGCGAGGTCTTCGCGACCCCGGAGACCTTGCTCTGCGGCGTCTTCGCGCCGCACGGCCGCGCCGAGGCGTGCGACGGCGGCTTCCGCGCGACGGGCCAGTGGTCGTTCGGATCGGGCACGCAGAACGCCGACTGGGTGCTGGCAGGCTGCCAGCTGCTCCAGGACGGCGCGTCGATTCGCGACGACGCGGGCACGCCGCGCCAGCACATGGTGATCGTGCCCGCGCGCGAGGTGGAGTTCCTCGACACCTGGAAGGTGTCGGGCCTCTGCGGCACCGGCAGCACGGACTTCCGCCTCACGAACGTGTTCGTGCCCGAGGAGCGCGTGGTCGGCTGGAAGGTGCGGCGTCCGCTCGAAGGTCCCATCTACTCCTTCCCGAACTTCACCTTGCTCGCGATGGGGATCGGCGCGGTCGCGCTCGGGGTCGCGCGCGCCGCGATCGACGCGCTCGTCTCGCTTGCCCGCGTGAAGCAGCCGACGCACAGCAGCAAGACGCTGGCCGAGCGATCCGACGTGCAGAGCGCAGTTGCGAAGGCCGAGGCGGACCTCCGCTCCGCGCGCGCCTTCTACTACGAGGCCGCGCACGCGGGCTGGGACGCCGCGCAGGGCGGCGCGCGCGTCGGGCTCGCGCAGCGACGCGACATCCGCGTGTCGACGACCCACGCGGTCGCCGCCGCGGTGCGCGTCGCGCAGTCGATGTACGAGTGCGCGGGCGGCACCTCGCTCTACCGCACCTCGCCGCTCCAGCGATACCTGCGCGACGCGCACGCGATCACGCAGCACGTGATGGTCGGGCGCGCGACGTGGGAGACGGCCGGGCGCGCCTTCCTCGGCATCGAGAGCGGCACGCAGCTCCTCTGATCGGCGCGAAGCCGAGCCGCGACCCCGCACGCCGCAGCGAATCCTGGCGGGGTCTACCCGGGTGCCGGCCGGCTACGGACAGGGCGCCCCGGGCGGCACCTGACCCGCGAGCGCGCAGCGCGCGACCTCGAAGCGGGCGAGCAGGAAGTCGTAGACGGCGCGCATGCGCGCGCTCTTTCGCAGCCCCGGGTGCGTGACCAGCCAGATGTCGAGCAGCAGGTGCCGCTCCGGCAGCACGCGCTCGAGCTCGGGGCGGCGCCCCGCGATGAAGGCCGCCTGCGCGCCGATGCCGTAGCCCGCGCGCATTGCCGCGAGCTGCGCCTGGATGCTGTTCGCGCGGTAGACGATGCGCGCCGCGCCGAGGCTCTGCTCGAGCCACGAGCCGAGCTGCGCGTGGCGCAGCGCCTCGTCGAAGACGACCGCGCGGTGCTCGCGCAGATCGTCGTCGTCCCGAGGACGACCTCGCTCGTCGAGGTAACGCTTCGCGGCGTAGAGCCCGTAGGCCAGGTCTCCGACCCGGCGCGCGACGAGATCGACCTGGCGGGGGCGTCCGAGCCGCACCGCGATGTCGGCCTCGCGCTCGAGCAGGTTCACGTTGGTGTTGCGGATCAGGAACTGGATCTCGATCTCGGGATGATCGCGCTGGAAATTCGCGAGCTCCGGCGTGAGCCAGTCGATCGCGAGCCCTTCGGTCGCGGTGATCCGCACCGCGCCCGCGAGCGCGCGATCGCGGCCCGTGACCGCGACCTCCGCGGCGCGCGCCCCCTGCTCCATGTGGCGCGCGGGCTCGAGAATCGCCTCGCCCGCCTCGGTCAGCTCGAGCCCGCGCGGCGTTCGGAGGAAGAGTTCGGCGCCGAGTCGGTCCTCGAGCGCGGCCATGCGGCGCGTGAGCGTGGGCTGGCTCACTCCGAGGCGGCGCGCGGCCGCTGACAAGCTCCCACCTTCCGCGACGGCCAGGAAATCCCGCAAGGCAGTCCACTCCAACGGCGCGGGATCGATCGGGAGGTCGGCTCGAGACGGGCTTCGGCTCATGGCAATTCGCGGATGAATAGCAGACAAGAACTTCCTGGCACTCGATATTCGCAGTGGATCGTCGATCATGGGGTCCGTCGCGGGTGGGGAACCCGCAAGTGGGGTCGCCGGGAGGGCCGTGAGGACGGAATCGAATGCGAAACCGGATTTCTGCAGTCCTGAAGGGTGGTTGGTCGGGCGGGTTGCTCGTTGTGGCGCTGGCGGGCTGCGCCACGTCGCCGACCGCCCAGCCCATTCCGAAGCCGCACGCCGTGCTGCTCGCGCCGACGACGGTCGACATGCTGATGGCAAGCGGTCTGCGCTCGGGTGCGCCGATCGTCCACCAGATGATCGGGCAGCTCCTGTGGGAGCACGACATGCACGTCGACGCGCCGCCGCTGCCCGAGTTCCACGAGCTCTGGCGCGAGGCCGCGGAGACGACGGGCGTGCAGCCGGCACCGGTCCCCGGCGCGGTAAACGACGTCGCGGTCCGCATGCTGCTCGACGGGCTGCGCGCGCGCGGCGAGAACTTCGACGCGTTGCTCGTCCCCTATCTGACGATCCGGCGCGGCACGGTGGCGGGCGAGTCGGTCCGGTGGGATGGCGTCGCGCGGCGGCTGCCGTTCTCGTACAAGAACCGCGACCCCTTCCTGGTCGCGCGGCAGGGCGTCGTTGCTCCGTGCACGTCGCTCGGCGTGGTCGCGTACGGCCCGCACGGCGAGCGGCTGTTCGAGCGCATCGGCGGGCTCGAGGTTGCGAAACAAATGTGGGTCGACGGCCACCGCCGCGGCTGGAACGACCGCGAGGATCTCTTTCAGGACGAGAACGCCCTACGCAGCGGGGTGAAGGAGGCGCTGTACCCGCTGCTGACGAACTAGCGCTGCGACGACGCCCCGCCGGGATCCACGACCCGCTGACCGCGCCGCTCGTCTTCGTGCGCGCTCTCCGGCCGCATCCGTAGCGCCTGCCCGGCGGTTGCTTCGGTTATGATGGATGGATGGCGCCGCCCCCTGGCAACTGGCATGCGCCGCGAAGCGCGGTCACGCGGCGAACGGCGCGGATGTGCGCACTGCTCGGCACGATCGGTGCGCTGGCCGCTTGTGCGCACCTCGACCGCTACGACTTCACGCCGGCCGGCCTGCGTCGTGAGGTCTCCCGCCGCGCCCAGATCGATCCCGCCGACGTGATCGTGCCGTTCGAGGTCGACGAGTCCGACATCGCGCGCGCGCGGGCGATCGTCGATGGCGTCGCGGAGGGAGCGGATCGCGTCGACGCGCTCGTCGCGTCGCTCAGCGATCCGGACGGCTTCGGCCTGCACTACCAATGGGCCACCTCGGGGACCGCGAAGGAGACGCTCGCGCGCGGCGTCGGCAACTGCATGGCCCTCTCCTCGACGCTGATCGGCCTCGCGCGAGGAGTCGGGATGACGGCCAGCTATCTCGAGGTGATCGTGGCCGACCCGCAGTGGCGCACCGAGGGCGACCTCACCGTGCAGGCCGATCACGTGGCTGCCATGATCGGGTCGGGCGAGGAGCGCCTGTTCGTCGACTTCTCGGGCCGGCTCGCGCACGCCCGGCGCATCCGCGCGATCGACGACTTCGAGGCGCTCGCGCACTTCTACAACAACCGCGGCTACGAGATGCTCCACCGCGCGGAACAGCAGGCCGTGCCGATGCCGTGGGAGGCGGTTGCGCGCGACTTCGAGCTTGCGACGCGCGTCCACCCTGCGCACGCGCGCGCCTGGAACAACCTCGGCGTCGCCCGCGCGCGACTCGGCGACGACACGGGAGCGCGTCGGGCCTACGAGAAGGCGATCTCGCTCGAGAAGGACATGCAGTCGGCCTACCTCAACCTGGTGGCGCTCTTCCTGCGGGCAGGCGATCTGCAACGCGCGGCCTGGCATCTCGATGCCGCGCGCCGCCTCGATCCCCGCAATCCGCAGATCGACCGCCTGGCGGACACGCTCGCGCAGTCCGCCTCGGCGCGCGGGTCCGGCAGCTAGGCCTCGCGACTTCTCTCGCGGGCGCGCGCGTCCCGCGAAAGCACCTGGCCTGGATCGCGGCACTCCTCTGCGGCGTGGTTGCCGACCATCCGCCCTCGAGGGAGCCGACTCCGACGGACTCCGGAAGTACGAGCCGATCGACCGCATCGAGTATTCGATCTGCCCGTATCGCTTCGGCCCGTGAAGGCCTCGGGCCTCGGCAGAAAGTCCGCTCCCCATGCGCAACGGGGCCGATCGGGTCACCTCGAGACCGGCGACCGACGGCGTCGGAACTCAACCCGCAGCCCCGGTGTCGTTTTCTCTGCAGGACACCGGCTTCCCGGGATTGACAGTCGCTCGGCGGCGCATGGTATGCTCCGCGCCTCTTTTTCGCCGGGCGCGAGGAGTGGGCCGTCGTGTGCCGGCATTCCGATTGGATCGACGCGACGCGGGCACGACCCGTTCCCGCGCTCGGGACCGAGAGGTTGTTAGGCGAGCCCTCCCCACGAGGGCGAAATCGGTAGGGTGGTCGGTCCCGCAGAAGAGGCAGTTTCCGGAGCACACTCCGGCGACTCGCGAGGGCATATGAGAACCAGGGCGATCGTTTCGGGTCTCGCGCTGCTCGGCGCGCTGTGCGTGCTGGCGCTCGCGGCCGTGGCGCAGGAAGCGGCGAAGGGGGACGCGGCCAAGGGCACGCAGGCCGGTGCGCCGGCGGCGGTCCCGGCTCCGCCGCAGCCGTCGGAGGGCCAGAAGCGGGCCGAGAAGCTCAACATCGCGATGCAGGAGCAGCAGGCCGCCGACTCCGATGCCAAGGCGTCGCAGGACCGCATCGACAAGCTCGACGACGAGACGCAGAAACTCCTCTCCGACTATCGCAAGGCCGTCGCCGACACCGAGAGCTACCAGACGTACGCGAAGCAGCTCGAGGTGCAGGTCGCGTCGCAGAACGACGAGATGGCCGCGATCAACCAGCAGCTGGCCGAGGTGGAGACGACCTCGCGCGAGGTCTCGCCGCTGATGACGCGCATGCTCGACACGCTCGAGCAGTTCGTCGCGCTCGACGTGCCCTTCCTCGCGCAGGAGCGCGCCGACCGCGTGAAGACCCTCAAGGCGATGATGGACCGCGCGGATGTGACGATCTCGGAGAAGTACCGCCGCATCGTCGAGGCGTACCAGGTCGAGATGGACTACGGGCGCACGATCGAGGCCTACGAGGGCAAGCTCGGCGAGGGCCCCGACGCCCGCACCGTCGAGTTCCTGCGCGTCGGCCGCATCGCGCTCCTCTACCAGACGCTCGACCGCAAGGAGACGGGCTACTGGGACGCGGACAAGAAGGGCTGGGTGGTGGACAACGGCTACCGAGAGGCCTTCGAGATCGGCGTCGGCGTCGCCAAGAAGGCGCGCGCGCCCGAGATGCTGACCGTGCCCGTGCAGGCCCCGAAGGAGGCGAAGTCGTGATGCGTGTCCGAACCCCCGTGCTCGTGCTCGCGCTCGCCGCGCCGCTGTGCGCTGCCACCGCGGTTCTTGCGGCGGTGGACCTCGACGAGCTGCTCGAGCAGACGCGCAACACGCGCGCGATCCAGGCCAAGCAGAACGAGGCGCGCGAGAAGGAGTTCCTCTCCAGCAAGGAGAAGCAGGCCAGCATGCTGGCCGACGCGGTGAAGAAGCGCGACGCCGCCGAGGCGCACTCGAAGCAGCTCTCCACCACGTTCGACGCGAACGAGAGGAAGCTGGCCGAGCTCCAGGAGACGATGACCCAGCGGGTCGGCAGCCTCGGCGAGCTCTTCGGCGTCGTGCGCCAGGTGGCCGGCGACGGCTCGTCGGTGATGTACAACTCGCTGATCAGCGCGCAGTTCCCGAAGCGCGACGAGTTCTTCGCCGCGCTCGGCAAGGCCAAGAAGCTGCCCTCGATCGAGGAGCTCGAGCGCCTCTGGTTCGAGATCCAGCGCGAGATGACCGAGAGCGGGCGCGTCGTTCAGTTCAAGACCTCGATCGACGACGCGGGCGGCAACCCGAAGGAGGCCGAGGTCGTCCGCATCGGCGGTTTCATCGCGATGACCGACGGCCAGTTCCTCGACTACAAGCCGTCGGTCGGGAAGCTCAACATCCTGCCGCGCCAGCCCCCCGGCAGCCTCGTGTCCCTCGCGCGCGAGCTCCAGCGGACCAAGCAGGGCTACGCCGAGGCGGCAGTCGACCCGTCGCGCGGCGCGCTGCTCCAGCTGATCGTGCAGCGGCCGAACTGGGGCGAGCGCATCCAGCGCGGCGAGAGCGTGAACTACGTGATCCTGCTCGTCGGCGGGATCGGCGCGCTGCTGTCGATCTACCAGGCCTTCTACCTGCTGCGCACGCGCGTGGCGGTGCGGCGCCAGCTCGCGAACCTCGATCACCCGACGGAGGACAACCCGCTCGGGCGCGTGCTCTCCGCGGTCAAGGCCGATCCCGGCACGATCGAGGAGGACGCGGAGGTGGTCGAGCTGCGCATCTCGGAGGCCGTGCTGCGCGAGGTCCCGAAGCTCGAGCGCTTCCAGGCCTTCCTGCGCCTCGCCGTCGCGGCCGGCCCGCTGCTCGGCCTGATCGGTACCGTCATCGGCATGATCATCACCTTCCAGAGCATCACGGAATCGGGCTCCTCCGACCCGCGGCTCATGGCGCACGGCATCTCGACCGCCATGATCGCGACGGTGCTCGGCCTCGGCATCGCGATCCCGCTGCTCTTCGTGAACGCGGCGCTCACGTCGATGTCGCGCAACGTGGTGCAGATCCTCGACGAGCAGAGCACGGGCATGCTGGCCGAGAGCCTCGAGCGCGCCAAGGAGCGCGAGGAGGGTGGCCTGCTCGGCGGAAGGGGGCCGCGACATGCTTGACCGCATCGTCGAGACGCTCTTCTACCCCTACACCGCGGTGCAGGAGATGATCCGCGCCGGCGGGCCCTTCGTCGTGCTGATCTACCTGTGCGGCGTCATCATGTGGACGCTCGTGATCGAGCGCTACTGGTACTTCTCGCGCATGCTGCCGCGCGAGATCGAGCTCGCGCTCCACACCTGGCGCTCGCGGGACGAACACCAGTCCTGGTGCGCGCGGCAGATCCGCCGCTACCTGATCTCGCGGCTCAACGCCGGCATGAGCTCGAACATGCCGCTCCTGCGCGTGCTGGTGCCGCTCTCGCCGCTGCTCGGACTGATCGGCACCGTGTCGGGCATGCTCCAGGTCTTCGACTCGATGGCGCTGCGCGGCTCGGCCGACGCGCGCGCGATGGCCTCCGGCGTCTCCGAGGCGATGACCTGCACGATGACCGGCCTCGCGGTCAGCATCACGGGCCTCTACCCGGTCTACTACTTCCAGAACCGCGCGCGGCTCGAGACCGAGCTGATGTCGGACAAGCTCTCTTACTGAGATGCGGCTCCGACGTCACTTCGACATGGAGGAGACGACGGGCATCGACCTCGCGCCGATGCTCGACTTCGTCCTCAACCTCCTCATCTTCTTCATCATCACCGCGGTGTTCGTGAAGGAGCTCGGCTTCCAGGTGCAGCGGCACGGCGGCAGCGCCGGCGGCCCCTCGACCGGCAAGGACACCGGCAGCATCTCGGTCGTCGTGAAGGCGTCGGGCGACGTGATCGTCGACGGCCGCCTGGTCGACGTGCGCGCCGTGCGGCCGAACATCGTGCGCCTGCACGCGCAGAAGCCCGACTGGGGCGTGATGGTGACGGCGGAGAAGAATTCGGAGTCGGGCCTGCTCGTCCAGGTGATGGACCAGATCAAACAGGGCGGCGTCGACAACATCTCCTTCGGCACGTCGTCGAGGTGATCGATGCGCTCGCAGCGCCACGGCGGCGGAGAGGGCCACGAACACGGCATCGACCTCGCGCCGATGCTCGACTTCGTCCTGAACCTGCTGATCTTCTTCATCATCACCACGTCGTTCGTGCGCGAGCCCGGCGTGACCGTCAGCAAGGCCGAAGCCGCGATGATCGGCGAGCAGCGCCAGGGCAACATCCTGGTCGGGATCCGCTCGAACGGCGAGGTCTGGATGGACCGGCGCAACGTCGACATGCGCGAGATCCGTCCGCTGATCGAGCGGCTCCACCTCGAGCGGCCCGACGACACGGTGATCGTGATCGCCGACAAGAAGGCCCCCGCCGGCGTGCTGGCGCAGGTGATGGACGAGGTGAAGCTCGGCGGCATCAAGGAAGTGGCGATCGGCGCGGCCCTCGCCGGGAGCAAATGAGCCACGTGTTGTCGGCCCTCCGCTTCCCCATCGCCTTCGCCCTCGCGGTGCTGTTCATCGCGGCGCTCTTCGGCACCTTGCACGCGATGACCAGCGTGCGTTCCAAGGCCGACGACTCGATCACCTTGTCGAAGGTCGAGTTCGTGCGGCTGCGGCACGAGACCGAGATCGAGGAGAAGAAGCGCGAGAAGCCGCAGATCGAGAAGCCCGAGCAGGCGCCCGTGACGCCGACGATGCAGATCGCGAAGGAATCCGGCGTGAACCTCGAGCTCGACGTGCAGGCGATCGCGGCGGGCCTCGGCGCCGAGTTCGGGTCCGCGGGCGGCGGCGGCGGCGACGGCACGCGCCGCGGCGCGCTCGCCTTCAGCGCCGGCCTCTCCGACCGCGAGCCGCTGCCGCTCGTGCGCGTCGAGCCGCAGTACCCGCCGCAGGCCGCGCGCCGCGGGCTCGAGGGCTGGGTCTACGTGCGCTTCACCATCACCACCGCAGGCTCGATCAAGGACGCGGTCGTGGTGAAGTCGAGCCACGGCGTGTTCGAGCGCGCCGCGCTCCAGGCCGTCGCGAAGTGGAAGTACCAGCCGCAGATGAAGGACGGCAAGCCGGTCGAGGCGACCACGGAGACCGTGCTGCGCTTCGAGATGCCGAAGGGGTGAGCATGGAACGCCTGTCGTTCCCGATTGCCACGCTGCCCGCCGCGATCCTCGTGTCGCTGCTCTTCGCCTTCCTGCACGCCGCCAGCAGCTTTCGCCCCGACCTGTCGACGACGGCGACGATCGTGAGGCCGCCCGACTACACCGCGATGCATCCGCCGGTGGAGATCGAGCCGCCGGTGCGAAGGAAGCCCCAGCTCGTCAAGCCGGAGCCGAAGCCCTCGACGCCGATCGTCAAGCTGCTCGAGGACAAGGGCATCGATCTCGACGTCGCGCCGATCCGGCCGGAGCTCGGCCCCGACTCCGGCATGCCGCATGGACGCGAGGGCACCGGCCCGGACGCGCGTCCCTTCGGCCCCCGCCTCGTCGACAGCGAGCCGCTGGCGATCGTGCGCGTCGAGCCGCAGTACCCGCCG
>Ga0335082_10002854_pt1 | contig 18691 bp, 11 predicted proteins | sample Lox_Sample_41_FD_206718 | JGI IMG/M metagenome (GOLD analysis project Ga0335082, IMG submission 206718) | Soil microbial communities from Loxahatchee National Wildlife Refuge, Florida, United States - Lox_Sample_4.1 | ecosystem: Environmental > Terrestrial > Soil > Wetlands | place: USA...
AAGTGGAACGCCGACGTGGAGGTGGTCCGCCGCACCAAGTCGGGCGCCAAGGCCGACGACATCTACAACAACAAGATCGTCGGCGAACGCTCCTACATGCAGACCTCGAACACGCGCGTGGTCATGTTCGAGATGTGCGGCAACGACTTCCTCCAGGCCCGCGACAACTTCGCCGGGCAGAGCGGCACGTGCAACTACGGCGTCCTCGACACCGCGCTGGCCAACTGCACCAACTACCAGCAGCTGGCGATGCAGGCGATCAATCAGTACGCCACCGCCGGCTCGACCAAGATGATCGCCAACCTCTACTACCCCGGCTACAACGCGGACAACGCGCTCAGCGGTTGCAACGATCCGCAGACCGGGCAGAAGATCAACAAGCAGACCAAGTTTCTCCCCTACCTCGCGCACAGCAACTGGCGCGCCTGCAACGTCGCCGCCCAGAACGGCTTCGCCTGCATCGACGATTTCGCGCAGTACATGGGCGCGGACTACGACTCGAACGGCGACGGCCAGGTCGATTCCGACGCCCTGCGCTATATCCAGGGGGAATCCGAGTCCGACTACGTGACCCGCATCAGCACCACACTGCGCGGCACCATTCGCGATGCGAACGGACACCTGGTCAACGCGAGCACGAGCTACGACTACATCCAGTCGGACGACACCCACCCGACGTACTACGGCTCGGCGACGATCGGCATCAACATCCTGACCGGCAGCGGTTCCGGATCGGGCGCGCCGGACTTCAGCGGCAGCTCGATCGTCAACGGCCAGAACCCGCAGTGGAACAAGTGGGGGCACGAGCGCATGGGGTGGGGGCTCTCGGTCTTCAACCCGTAGACCTCAGGCGAGAAACCGCAGCGCCACCAGCGCGGGCACGCCTGCGTAGTACAGCACTCGGCACCCGACCTCGGCGATGCGCCGCACCCTCGCAGCCTGCGAGGGTGCGGCCCACGCCGCCGCCAGGGCCGCGGCTTCGGCGGCCCCGCGCCACGCGCTGGCGAACAGCACCAGATAGATCGACAGCGTGATCCAGTAGAGCACGAACGTCTGCAGGTACGCCGCCAAGCCGAGCAAGTGGTACTCGCCGAGCGGGCCGCCGTAGGCGATGTGCTGATGGGCGTTGAAGAACACCGCCGTCGGCACGAGCGCGAACAGCACGAACTTCCCGGCATAGTGGTACCAGCGCCACCGCGAGCTTCCGGCGGCGGCGTGGGCGTAGGCCACGCTGGCGTGCGGCGGGGCGGCATGGCCGGTTAGCGCACCGAGCAGCGGCGCCGGGTCGTCGACCTGGATGGCGTAGCGCAGCCGTCTTCCCGAGCGCATCCACACGGTCAGCCCGGCGCCGGGCAGCGGCAGGATCCAGGGGGCGACGCGAGCGATCGCGCTGTGGGGGACCTCGACCACGAGATCGGGGCGGCGCAGGACGAGGTCGGCTCCGGCCAGCTCGACGCGCGCCGCGCAGCGGCGTGCGATCAGGTGCGCGGCCACGGCAGGGAGGACCGCGAACAGGGCCAAGAGCTGGACGAGCACCGCCAGCCCGATCGGCGGATCGTTGGCGAGCACGACCAGCGCCAGCAAGACCGGAAGGCTCGCCCGACTCACCGCCACGAGAAGCGCGGCTGCGATCCGCCACGGTGGGGTGTAAGCGCCGGCGGTGAGCTCAGTCATGTCGCGCTGCGCGTGGCGGCTTCACTCGTCTCCGCCGGAGCACACCGAAATTCACCACCACGGCACGCGGCGCATCGAGAAGCGTGCCCAGGGGCCGGCGCGCGTTGCCGGTCTCGATGTTCTCGTCGTCTCGGTGGTTCAGATCCATTTTACAGACCGTCCGCCTCCCACTCGGCGACGTGCGCGGCGCAGCCGAGGCGGGCGAACAGCGCGGCGGCGGCCTCGGCGTGGGCGGCGCGCGAGGCGGCCGCATCGGTTCGCGACAGCTCTGCCAGTGCGCACGCTTCCTCGTACGGCATGCCCAGCGTCCGCGCGGCGTGCAGGCTGCGCTGCCAGGCGCGCAGTGCGCGCCGCCGCCGGCCGGTCACCCAGAGCAGGCGGGCGCTGGTGCGAGCGGCGGCGGGAGCGACGATGGGGAAGAGCTGCGCGAGGCGCCGCACGTCGCCACACGCGCGGCGCGCGGCGGCGCGCAGGGCCGGGCTGTGCGGGGCCTCGGCGAGCGCCCGCAGGCGCACCCCGGCGAGCGACGCATAGCCGTCGACGCACTGCACCAACGGCACCAGGCGGCGCGCGGCCCGCCGGGCGCTCAGCTCGTCGGCGGCCCGCGTGGCCCCGGTGCGGTCGCCGGACCGCCACCGCGCCTTGGCGAGCAGGCCTTCGCAGATCACCAGCGAGACGAAGTCCTGCGTCGGCAGCAGCATCGCGTACCCGCGCGTGATCAAGGGCAGCGCCTGGTCGAGGTCGCCGAGCGCCAGGCGCGAGCGCCCGCGCAGGAACAGCCCCCAGGCGGCATGCTGTGCGTGGGCGTGGTTCTCCGCCGACTGCATGACCTGTCCGCAGCGCTCCTCCGCCGTGTCCAGACGGCCGTGGTAGTACAGCGCGTTCGCCAAGATCGTCTCGGCGACCTCGGCTTCCTGCGCGTTGTCGGCGCGCGTCAACAGGTCATACGCTTGCTGGCCGAGTCCTTCGGCGAGCGCCCAGCGGCCGATGCCGGTCTCGTACATCGCCTCGAAGTACAGGCCGGCGCCGTAGTTGCTGGGGTCGGCCTGCGCGTCGCCGAGCGCGTGGGCGCGCGCGAAGTAGTAGGCGGCTAGCCGGTGCAAGCGGGCGCCGCCGGCGATGTAGCCGAGCTGGGCGTAGGGCAGCATGGCGCGCGCCGGCTCGCCGGCGCGCTGGGCCAGGTTCACGCAGCGCAGCGAGCTGCCGACCCCGCGCAGCACGTCGAACTTGAAGTAGAAGCCGAACGCGGCCTGCTGGGCGGCCAGCGCGCCCTCGATCGCCGGCGCGCGTTGCGCGTCGCGCGCGCGCGGCGGCGCGGCCCGGCGGCGGTCGACGAGCTGGCGCGCGAGCTCGGCGGCCACCACGCCGATCCAGCCGGCGGTGCGATGGGGGAACCTGTAGCCGAGCAGCTGTTGGGCGGCACCGGTGTGAACCAACCCGGCTTCGAGGTCGGCGCCCATCTCCGCCTCGCCGAGCAGGCGCAGCCAGCGGGCGCGGCGCAGGCGGTCGACGCGCCCGCCGGCCGCCGTTTCGCGCTCCAGAGCCTGCCCGAGCAGGGCGCGCGCCTCGCCGGGGGCCCCGGTCTGCAGAGCGTACGCGCCCGCCTTGCCGAGATACTCGATGGCGCGGTCCTCGATCCCGGCCATGCTGAAGTGGTGCGCCAACACGGCGTACTGATCCGCCGGCTGCGCGTCGCCGGCCGCGCGCCGCTCGAGCGCCGCGGCTGCGGCCCCGTGCAGGTGGGCGCGGCGCGCGGGGTCGATCATGGCGTACGCTACCTCGCGCAGCTTGTCGTGCGCGAAGCGCCAGTGCCGTCCGTCGAGCGAGTCGATGACGTGGTGTGCGAGCAGCTCCGCGGCACCGTCCATCTGTGCCGTTTCGTCGACCGCGGCGAGGGCGCCGGCGAGGTCCGGCGCGAAGTCGCGCCCCAGCACGGCGGCGGCTTCGAGGAGCGCCCGCGCGGCGGCGCCGAGATCCAGCAGCCGGCGCTCGACCAACGCCTGCAGGCTGCGCGGCAGGCCCAAGGCGCGATACGCGCCGCTGGAGTCGGCGGCCGCGGCGACGCGCCAGTCGCCGGCGGCGCTGCGGGCGAGGAGGCCGGCTCCGACCGCCGTGCGCAGGTATTCGGAGACGAAGAACGGGTTGCCCTCCGACTCGCCGGCCAGGAAGTCGACGAGGGTGGGCGGCGCCGGTTGCATGGCGAGCATGTCGCCGACGATCGACGCCACCGCCTCGACATCCATCCGTCCCAACGCGATCGACGTCACCTCGGGGTGCGCGCGCAGCTCCCGTAGGGCGTCGCTCTCCTCCTCGCTGCGATAGGTGCCGAGGAGCATCAGGCGCGCCGGCTCGTGCAGCGCGCGGCGCAGGCTGTCCAGCGCGGCGAGGGTGAGCTCGTCGGCCCATTGGAGATCGTCGAGCACGACGACCAGGGGCCGCTCGCGCGCGGCGGCGTCGATGGTGTCGGTGAGATCTTGGAGGAGGCGCTCGCGGGCGGCCTGGGCGGGCAGCGGAGCCGGCGCCGGGTAGCGGTCCTGGCCCGGCAGACCGGCGAAGGCCGTCTCGTACGCCGCGAGGACCCGGCCGCGCCGCCCGAGCACCCGATCGCACGCGGCCACGCCGTGCTGGCGGCAGTGATCGGCGATCAGGCGCAGCAGCGGGCGTAGCGCGTGGAGCGGGGAACCGCGGAACTCGGCCGTCGCGCCCTCCACCGGCACACACTCGCCGGTGACCACGGTGAATCCGCGGCGCGCCGCCTCGCGGGTGAACTCCATCGCCAAACGCGTCTTGCCGACCCCGCTCTCGCCGGCGACCAGCACACAGCGCGGGAAGCCCTCGTTGGTGCGGTCGAGGCAGGCGCCGAGCTGCGCCAGCGCCTCCAAGCGTCCGACGAACGACGCGCGATAGAGGTAGGTCGGGGTCACCGGCAGGGCGTCTCCGCCCTCTCCCAGGGCTTGCGCCAGCCGGCGCGCGACGTCGATCGCGTATCCGATGCGCTGGCGGGGCTGCTTGGCGAGCAGGCGGAGGATGGTGTCCTCGAGGATGGGGGCGACGTCCGGCACGCGCGCCGATGGCGGCGTCGGCGGCGTCTCGAGGTGATGCTGTGCCACTTCCCACGCCTCGCCGACGAAGGGCGGGGCGCCGGTCACCGCCTCGTACAACATGCAGCCGAGGGCGTAGAGGTCGGCGCGGGCGTCGACGAACTCACCGCGGATCTGCTCGGGTGCGATGTACGACAGACTGCCCTGCAGCTCGCCGCCCGCCTCGAGCACCTCGCGGCCGATGTGGGCCGCGAAGGTCGCCACGAGTCCGAAGTCGACCAGCACCGGCTGCCCGTCCGGTTGGATGACGACGTTGGCGGGCTTGAGGTCGCGGTGCACGACGCCCTCGCCGTGCAGGAACGCGAGGGTCAGGCACAGGCGATGCAGGAGCCGGAGCGAGTCGGCGACCGTCGGCGGTCCGGATGCCCCGACCGCGCCGCCGTGCCAGCGCTCCTGCAACGTCGTGCCGCGAATGAACTCCATCGCGTACCACGGCGCGCCGGCGTCGATGCCGTGCGCCAGCACTCGCACCACGCCGGGATGCTGGAGGCGGGCGAGCGTGTAGGCCTCGCGGCGCAGGCCTTCGACGTCGCCGGGATCGAGCGTGCGCAACGTCTTCACCGCCGCCAAGGTCCCGCTGGCCGGATCGCGTCCGCGATAGACGACGGCGGCGCCGCCGCGCCCGAGGACGTCGACGATATCGTAGGGCCCGAGGCGCTGCGGGAATCCGGCCGACTGATCGTCGCGTGCGGGAAGCTCGTGCGCCGTCATGCGCGCGCGGGGTGGCGGCTCAGGGGGCGCGCCAGAGCGTCTCTCCGAACGGCAGCGAGAAGACGATGTCCAGCCTGACGGCCGCCTCGGAGGCGAACGTCGTCCCCGCGCCCAGGCCGAGGGTCTTGGCGATGTGGATGTGGTCGTAGGTGGGCAGCGTGAGCTCGAAGTGGTCGAGCAGGATCGCACCGCCGGTGAACTGGTCGATGTTCGCACAGGCCAGCACGATGCTCTGATGCGCGGCGGCGGTGCGCTGCTCGGCGTCGCGGAACTGCTTGAGGAACGTCATCGGCACCTGCGTGAACGCCGCACGCAGCGACGCCGGCAGACCGAGCGCGGCGATCACCACGTCGATGACGGCGAGGAGGGCATCGTCGAGGATGCCGGGGATCGGCACCGACGGGCGGTGCGCGGTCGAGCGGATGTCGATCACCGTTCCGGGCACCGCGGGCTGGTTGGGGCCGTTGGTGGCCTTCGTCGTCGAGGTGACGGTGAAGCGCAGCGGCTGCGCGTCGTAGTCGACCGTCGCCAGCACCTTCGGGAAGCCGAACACCTCACGCCCGATCAGCACGGCGACGAAGTTGCTGACGAACAGGTAGGGCAGCAGCGCCGCCGGACGGCTGTGTCCCGGCCAGGTCAGCGTGATCGGGACGAAGAAGCCGACGTCGCGCTCGGTCTGCCAGCCGCGGGCGGTGTCGTCGGCGTCGAGCGAGGCCCCGCGTGCGATGTCCGCGCACACCAAGACCACGAACGGGATGTGGGGAACCAGCGGCGCCGCGGTGACCAGCCCGCCGCTCGGAGTGTTGATGAACTTGTCGCACAATGCCTGGAGCTCGGCCTGACCGGCCTTGACGACGAACGCGTACATCGTCACGCCGTCGAGCCTGCCGGGCGGGCGGAGGACCCAGTCGCCGTCGCCTTCGACATAGTTGGCCATTTCGTCCTCCGATCAGGGATGGACTCTGCCGCTGGCGATCGCATCGGCCGCGCCGAGCCCGCCCATCGTCGCGGCCTCGAGACAGCCGGCGTTGATCTCCGTGCGCACCCAATCGCCCGCCAGCGCCAGGTTGGCGAACCCCGAGGCGTCCGGCGCGAGGCGGAGCTGGATCGCGCCCTTCTCCGAGAGCACGTAGCGGTCCGAGCCGTCGGTGTTGACGCGGGTGAAGCGCTGATGCTCGTCCGTCGTCGCGGTGAACTTGGGCCACAGGCCGGCGACGCCGCCGTGGTCGAGGAACTCCGTGGCGTTCTGCACCACCTGCGCGGGCGCGCCGGGATCCCCGACGACGTTGTCCGCCAGCTCGTCGCAGAAGTAGGCGAGGGTGATCACCTGGCTCCCCGCCCATCCCTCGGTCGGCAGCACTTGCGACATGTCGGCCCAGGAGTTGAACGGTTGGCGGTACGCGATGACCAGGCCCGGCGGCGAATCGAGCTTGCGGAGGCTGGTGCGAAGCCAGACCTGCAGCGCCTGGGTGCGAATGGTCTTCATGCCGGTCACCATCGCCTGGAAGGCGGCGTTGGCCTGGCTCAGCTCATCGCAGACACCCGCCAATCCACCGTGCGAGATGGCGAGCACGACGACGTCGAAGTCGGTGCCGGCCTGCAACGGCGCGACCGGCACGAGATACGGCGACGCCGCCGTGGTCTCGAAGTTGAACCGGTTTCCCGTCTGATAGGCGGCCTGGTAGGCGGGGGAGAGGAGCTCGGTCCGCGGCTCGTTCGGCCAGCAGGCCCGGCCGGCGACGTCGATCAGCGGGGCGTAGCCGGTCGGCGTATCGACCTGGTGCTCGAGGTCGATCGACTGGATGCGCGTCCGGCCGGCGTCGAGGTGGAGCTTGACCACGCGGTGAAAGAAGCGGAACTGCACGCCGCGCCGCGCCAGGGCCAGGTAGAGCGGCGCGAACACCACGTCGCCCATGCCGCTGTTCATCTTGTAGGCGACGTGGCCGCGGTAATCGAGCGCGAGCCGCAGGATTACATACAGCGTCACGCCGGCGCCGAGCGTCGTGCTACGGCTGAAAGCGAGGTCGTACAGCGCGGTGACCAGCGGCGACCTCCAGAGCAGGGTCTCGGGGCAGCCCTTGTCGGCGAGGAACTGCTGATGGACTTTGAGCCAGTCGGCGTAGTCGCTGCTGTTCAACGGGGTGAAGTCGGGGTCCGGCGCCACCAGCCCGGAGCGCAGCATGCCGATCAGATTGCCGCCGGCGAAACAGATGCCGATCCAGGTCCAGAGCGCCTTCGCGTTGGGGTCCAACCTCCGCACGACCTGCCAGGCCGCCTCCAGTACCTTCTCGATCAGCTTGGCAATTTCCTCGTGCACCGTTTCCCCGGCCATCAACAAGAGGCCTCCCAGCAGGTCGAGGATCCGCTTCAGCAGGGGGCCGACCTCGGGGACGTGGTGGCCGGCCGCCTCGAGCGCGTCGAAGAACCCTTCGAGCTGACGGGCGCCGGCACGCACCAGCTCGCGGAAATCGGGAATCCGCGGGTTGTCCCAGGGCCGCAGCAGGTTGGGGGGGAAGGGGACGGAGAGGAAGTCCCACTCGCCGCTGTCCAGCTGGCGCGCGAAGACGCAGTCGTCGCAGGGCGTGAAGGCGTTGTCCCACTGCAGCGGTTGGCCGTCGGGGTAGGCGGGAAGGGCGTGCGCTTCGCGGTACACGTTGGACAGCAGGTTGAAGGCGTGGTCGTAGAACCCCATGAGGATGTGCAGGCCGTGCTCCTCGATGCGGTTGGACTGTGCCCGGTTGCGCCCGCTCGCGCCTTTGCCGCCGAGGCGCCAGCCGCGCTGGTAGACGGTGACCTGGTGACCCTGCCCGGACAGCTGCCACGCGGCGGTCAACCCGCCCATGCCCCCTCCGAGAACGGCGACCCGCATCGGTGTGTCTCCCGTCCGTGGACTGTTCGGTAGTTCGGTAGTACGGCGACGCTGCGTTGCCCCTTTAGCGAGGGCGGCGCGTCCCGTCTACCTGTCGTGTGGCGGCGGCGCCTGGCAGGGTCGCAGTCGGCGCGGCAGCAGCGACGCCACGATGCGCGCCGCGCTCACTCCCGGGCGGCGTCGGCGAGCGGCTTGCGGGCGGAGAACACGCAGTAGGCGAGCGCCCGGCTGGCGAACAGCGGCAGCTGGGCGAGGCCCGCACGGCCGTGATCGCGCCACGCGCGGGGGAACAGGCCGAGGTGGCACGGCAGGTGGCACACGCCAATGCCGAGGCGCGACAGCGCGGCGATGCGGCGCGCCGATGGCAGGATGGCGGCGTGCTTGTCGTCGCACACGACGTCGACAAACCCGCTGCGGCGCAGGGCGGCATCGAAGTCGTCCACCCCGGCGAGGTCGATCAAGGCCATGCCGTCGAGCAGCTCGCGGTAGCGCGAAGCCAGCGCGAGGGGCACCGGACCGGCGCGGAATCCGTCCGACACCACGAGGCGACCGCCGGGGCGCAGGAGGCGATGCGCCTCGGCGAGGAACTCCTCCTTGCGGGCGGCGTAACAGACGCTCTCGATTGCGACGATGCCGTCGAACGACGCATCGGCGAATCCCGTGCGCAGGTAGTCGCCGATCTGGAAGGTCGGCACGCGGACCGCCCGGCTGTGCGCCGCGTGGCGGCGCGCGCGGCGCAGCTGCACCTCGGAGAGCGTGATGCCGGTGATCTCCAACCCGTGCGCCTCGGCGAGGAAGAGACTGGTGCCGCCGACCCCGCAGCCGGCGTCGAGAACGCGCCCGCCGGCGGGAAGGGCCAAGCGCGTGGCCACCCAACGGTCGAGGTTGCGCACCGCCTCGCGGTGGCGCCGCGTGCCGGGCTCCCACAGCCCATAGTGCACCCGCATGCGCGACCAGATCGTACTGTAGAGGACCTGGGTGGCGTCGTAGTACGCGGCAATGCGCCGGCGGTGCCATGCGGCGGTGCCACCGGGAGCGGCCGCCGCCGCCCCTGCCTGCTCCCACGACGCTGTACCGCGTTCCATCGCGAAGTTCGACCGACCCGCGCCGGCGGCGACGTGCTCCCCCGGCACGCCGCGCGCTTCGGGCGGCTTCTAGCGCCGTCGCAGGTAGCGCGTCCAGCGCCCGGCACCACGGCTGCGGCTCGCCCCCAGGGTGCGAATCTGTCCGGTCGTGAAGGGCGTTCCCCACGCGACGGTCGCGTCTGGCGCCAAACCGGGAGCGCAGGCGGCGACCGTGCTCGCCCCGCGGCACGCGATGCCACGGCAGATCGCAGGCTCCGCGGCCGTCGTGGGCTGCGATCGGGGCTGTGTTCTGGCCGGTCAACCGACCGGCTCGCTCGCTCGTCTTGACAGAGGATGCGACACGGGGGCCTTCCAATGCCGGACGTGCGGACCGGAGAGAGCGTCTGGAGACGAACGGCCCCCGCCGCCGTGCGACCGGCATGGTTCTTTTTGCATGCGGCGCCGGCAGCCGTCACAGTAGGCTGAGTGGGAGATCTCCACGTCAGGATGCGGCTGATTGCGGTGTTGGTGACCCTGGCCGCGGGAGTGTGGGCGGCCCGGGCCTGGGCGCAGGTCTCTCCACCTGCCAAGCTCGCGCTGTACGCTGGAAAGGCTGAGCGGGCCAAGATCTCCAGCGACCTGCTGCGCGCGCGCGACCTGCTCGGTCGTCGCGTGAGCCGGCGCGAGGTCGAAGCGGCGCTGCCGAACCTTCGGTTCGCGGGCGATGCGATCGAGCTGGACGTGCGGCTGTGGCAGCTCACGCCCGATCTCGGCGAGCGCATCCGCGCCTTGGGTTTCGCGGTCGTGCGTGCCCATTACGGTGCCGCGCGGCTCGCCCTGACCGGGCCCCCCGACGCGCTCGAGTCGCTCGCCGCGCTTCCGGAAGTGAGCGCGATCCACCCGCGCTACGCGCCGCGCGTTCGGGTCGGCGCCGTCGACGACCAGGCCGACGTCTCGACCGGGGCGCGCGCGGCGCGCGCGGCTTACGGCGTCGACGGCAGCGACGTCCGCGTCGGGATTCTCTCCGACAGCTTCAACGATCGGATCGGGGGCCAGATCAGCGGCGAGGGCTGCGCCAGGACGTTGACCAACTCCGCTCCCCAGTCGTCCGGCGACCTGCCGGCGCAGGTGACGGTCGTCGACTCCGGCCCCGGCGGCGGCACCGACGAAGGCGCGGCGATGGCCGAGCTGGTCCACGACCTCGCGCCCGGCGCCGACATCCTCTTTCGAACGGGGGTGGTCGACGAGGTGGACTTTGCCGACGGCTTCGACGAGCTGCGGAGCTGCGGCGCGACCGTGCTAGTCGATGACCTGATCTATCTCACCGAGCCGATGTTCCAGGACGGCCCGGTGGCACAAGCGGCAACGCGCGCGCTGGCGGCCGACGTGCCGGTCTTCTCCGCCGCCGGCAATGAAGCGGCGCTGGGGGTCGAGCAGGTGTTCAACGACACCGACCCCGCGTCCGAGGAAGCGGACTATCCGACCGGGATCGACTTCAACGACTTCGGCGGCGGAAACAAGTTCGCCAGCATCGCGATCCCACGCGGCTGCGGCATCGCCGTCGTTCTGCAGTGGAACGAGCCGTTCTCCGGGACCCTCGGCGCGGGCGCATCGACCGACCTCGACCTCTACCTCTACGACCAGCCGAGCGCCTCGTCGGCGATCCTGGCGTCGAGCGTCGACTCGCAGGGATGCTCGAGCGGCACCGGGCCGACCGGCGGCGACCCGCTCGAGATCCTGACCTACGTCAACAACGCGCCGCAGACGCGCACGGTGTACCTGGCGGTGGATAGCTTCTGCGGTACCGCCGCCCCGACGTTCCGAATGGTACCGTTCAGCGTCAACTGCGGCCTGCCCGGCGCCTACGTCTTCCAGGACTCCGTCTTCCGCGCCGCGCAGATCTACGGCCACCCGGCGGCCGACGGCGTCGTCGCCGTCGCGGCGGTCGATTACCGCGAGCTGGACTCGGGGGGCGCGTTCGGCGGCGATCCCGGAACGATCGACGTGGAGCGATTCAGCTCGCTCGGCGGCGACCTGCCGTTCTTCCTCGATGCGAGCGGCGCGCCGCTGCCGGATGCGCCGCAACTCCGCTTCAAGCCCGACCTCGCCGCGCCGGACGGGATCAGCACGACGACCTTCGGCACCTTCTTCGGCACCTCGGCCGCGGCTCCACACGCCGCCGCCGTGGCCGCCCTGGTGCGCGAGGCCAATCCGCAGCTGACCGCCGCCGACGTCCGGCGCGTCCTGATGACCACGGCGCGCGACATCGCCGCGCCGGGCCTCGACCCGTTGGCCGGGGCCGGGGCGGTCGACGCGGTGGCGGCCCTTGCGGCCGCGCTCACCAACCCCCCCACGGCCACCGCCACGGCGACACCCACCCTCACCCCGTCGGCGACCGCACCGCCTCCCACCGCGACCCACGTCACGCTGCCGGGTGACTGCACCGCCGACGGACACGTCAGCGTCGCCGATCTCGTCCGCGGCGTGCGGATCGCGATCGGCGAAAGCGCGCTCAGCGAGTGTCCGTCCTTCGACCGCAACGGCGACGGGCACGTCTCGATCGACGAGCTCATCGCCGCCGTCAACCTGGTGCTCGGCGCGTGAGCACCACACCCTCGGCCGGCCACGCCGACCGCTCGATTGACTTCATCACCGGAAAGCTTGAAATGGAGGGCTGTCGTGACGAACAGCGCGACGACACCGTGCCTTCAGACGGCCAGCGATGGTCCCGCCGTTCCGCGGCGGGTCTCCGCGCCGGTCCCCGGCCAGTCGCTCGGTTGCGGATGATGCGTCACGCCGAGGCGGTGCGCGGCCACGGGTACGGCGGTCCGCGCCTGGCGCGTCGCGCGGGTGCGGTGTGCGCGGCGCTCGTGCTCGTCGGCGTGGCCAGCGCGTTGCGCGCCGCGCCGCCGGATGAGATCCCGCCGCTGGCAGAGTCGGACACGACGGCACTGCCGAAGAAGACCTTGGCCGAATGCATTGCCATCGCGCTCGAGCATCAGCCGTCGCTCAAGGCGGCCAATGCATCGGTCGATGCGGCACACGAGCGCGTCTGGGAGGCCGCATCGCCGTACCTGCCCCAGGTGGGGGCCAACTACCTGGTCCGCCGCCAGCAGACGAGCATCGGCGCCGCGACCGGCACCAGCCTGCCCAACCCCACTCCGGGCTCCGCCGTCAGTCAGGTGCACGTGAACAACTTCTACACCACCGGCGTGGCCTTCTCGCAGCTGCTGTTCGACTTCGGCCAGACCTTGGCGTCGATCCGCTCGGCGCAGGCGCTGCAGCGGTCGGTGGAGGACAACCGCACCACGACGCGCGACACGGTGATCCTCAACGTGCAGCAGGGGTACTTCAACGTCCTGGCGACGCGGCGGCTGCTCGGCGTCGCGGACGAGACCGTGCGGCAAACGACCACGCAGCTCGAGCAGGCGGAAGGGCGGCATCACGTCGGTGTCGCCCCGAAGTTCGACGTCACCACCGCCGAGGTGAATCTCGCCAACGCGCAGCTCAACCAGGTCTCCGCCCGCAACAACGTGGCCGTCGCGCGCGAAACCCTGCGCAACGCGCTCGGCCTCAACGGCCCGCTCGACTTCGACGTCGTCGATACGCTCGCCACCTCGCGCGTGCACATCGGCGAGGACGAGGCGCTCGACATCGCCTACGACCATCGCCCGGACTTGCAGAGCCTCGTCGAGCAGCAGAATGCTCAGGCGGAGCAGATCACCAGCTTGCAGCGTGAATACTTTCCCACCTTCACCAGCAACGGGACCTACAACTGGCAGGGCAACGAGTACCCGCTGCAGGACACGTGGATGATCGGCGCGAGCGTGAACCTGTCCATCCTCAACGGCGGACTGGTCCGGGCGCAGATCGCCGAGGCGAACGCGAACCTCGCCGTGCTCAAGTACAACGAGGAGACGCTGCGCCAGAACATCGCCCTGCAAGTGCGCCAGGCGTGGCTGAACGTCCAGCAGGCGGCGGAGAGCATCGGCGTGGCGAAGAAGGGCGCGCAGCAGGCGCAGGAGAGCCTCGATCTGGCGGAGGGACGCTATACCACCGGGGTCGGGAACATCATCGAGCTCACCACCGCACAGGTGCAGCTGACGTCCGCGCAGGCGAGCTACGTGCAGGCGCTGTACGGCTATCAGACGTCGGTCGCCCAGCTCGAAAACGCGATCGGAAAGCCCGTGTCGCTGGAGACCCCGTGAGGCCGTGATGAGGACGACGCGCCTGTTGATCGCAGGGGCGGTGATCGCGGCGGTAGCCGGCGGGTATGCCTACTGGGCGCGCGGCGCCGACGAGAACGACGATGGATACGTCACCGAGACGCTCGAGCGCGGTCCGGTGACCTCGACGGTGACCGCCACCGGAACGCTCAACCCGGTGACCACCGTGCAGGTCGGCACCTACGTGTCGGGGCCGATCATCGCCATCGACGTCAACTACAACTCGCCGGTGCGCAAGGGCCAGCGGGTCGCAAAGATCGATCCGGCGCCGTTCCTGGTGCAGGTGCAGAGCGCCGACGCCAACCTGGCCAACGCACGCGCCAAGGTGCTCAAGTCACGCGCCGACCTGGCCATGAAGAAGCTCACCCTGGGGCGCAACCGCGAGCTGCGCGAGAAGGACCTGATCGCGCAGAGCGACGTCGATACGGCGCAAAGCGACTTCGATCAGGCGACGGCGCAGCTCGCGCTCGACGAGGCGACGGTGAAGCAGGCGCAAGCGGCGCTCGCCTCGGCGCGCATCAGCCTAAACTACACCGACATTCTCTCACCCGTCGACGGCGTGGTGGTCTCGCGCAGCGTCGACGTCGGCCAAACCGTCGCGGCGAGCTTCCAAACCCCGACCCTGTTCCTGATCGCGCAAGACCTGACCAAGATGCAGGTCGACGCCAGCGTCAGCGAGTCGGACATCGGCAGCGTGAGCGAGGGGCAGGCGGCGCTGTTCACCGTCGACGCGTTCCCGGGGCGGGACTTCCACGGCACGGTGGTGCAGGTGCGCAATGCGCCAGTGACGGTGCAGAACGTCGTGACTTACGACGTCGTGATCGCGGTCGACAACCAGGATCTGGCGCTGAAGCCGGGCATGACGGCCACGGTGACGATCACCACCGGTCACCGCGACGATGTGCTGCGCGTCGCGTTGCGCGCGCTCTCGTTCAGCCCGCCCGACCACGGTGGCCACGCGCCGGCGCGGACTCCGGGGCGCGAGCCGCACTCGGCGGCGGTCTGGCGCCTGGCGCCCGACGGCACGCTGCAGCGCGTGGCCGTGCGCACCGGGCTGCGCGACGAACAATTCGCCGAGGTCGAGGGTGTCACGCTGGCCCCCGGCGATGAGGTGGCGGTCGGCCTGCGTCACGGGCCTGCCAAGCGCGAAGCGGTGCACATCCCCGGCCAGATGCGTTTCCGGTGAGCCACCGATTGCCACCGCTGACGTCCTTCGCGACCCATGGATCGCCGCGCCACCGCGCGCATCCCGGGGACGGGTGCCCCGCCTCATACGCATGCCCGCGCCGCTGATCCAGATCCGCGACCTGTGGAAGGTCTACGACCTCGGCGACGTCGAGGTCGAGGCGTTGCGCGGCGTGTCGCTCGACATCGAAGCAGGTGAGTTCGTCGCCATCATGGGCTCTTCAGGCTCGGGCAAGTCGACGCTGATGAACCTCCTCGGGTGTCTCGACCGGCCGACCAGCGGCGTCTACCGCCTCGACGGCGTCGACGTCGCCGGCCTCTCGGCCGATGACCGCGCCGAGCTCCGCAACCGCCGCATCGGCTTCGTCTTCCAGAACTTCAACCTGCTCGCGCGCACCACCGCGCTGGAGAACGTCGAGCTGCCGCTCTACTACAGCGACGTGGCGCTGGCCGATCAGCACCGGCGCGCCCACGACGCCCTGCTCGCCGTCGGCCTGGGCGGACGCGAGCATCACGTCCCCAGCCAGCTCTCCGGCGGCCAGCAGCAGCGCGTCGCGATCGCCCGCGCCCTGGTCAACCACCCGGCGCTGTTGCTCGCCGACGAACCGACCGGCAATCTGGATACCCAGACCAGCGACGAGATCATGGCGATCGTGCAGCGCCTCAACCGCGAGCAACACATCACCGTCATCCTGGTGACCCACGAACCAGACATGGCGACCTATGCCGATCGGGTGATCACCTTTCGCGACGGAGTGATCGTCTCCGACACCCGCCAGGAAGCCCGCCGCGTCGGCGAGGGCGGGCCGGCGCACGGTAACGCGCGATGAAGCTGCTGCGCATGACCGCGCGCGCCGCGGCCCGGGCCCTGCGGCGCAACAAGCTGCGCTCGGTGCTCACCATGCTGGGGATCATCATCGGCGTGGCGGCAGTGATCGCGATGGTGAGCATCGGACAGGGCGCCGACGCCGCCGTGCAGGAGCAGATTCGCAGCCTCGGCACGGACATGCTCATGGTCGTGCCCGGCGCTACGACCTCCACCGGGGTGCGCTCGGGGTGGGGCGGCGTGTCGACGCTCACCGTCGCCGACGCTCAGGCGATCAAGAAGGAATGCTCGGCGGTGCAGGAGGTGTCGTACTTCAAGCGCGCGGTCGTGCAGGTCGTCGCCGGCGACAAGAACTGGTCGACCGCCGCGCAAGGCGCGCCGCCGTCCTTCTTCCACGTCCGCGACTGGCCGGTGGTGCTCGGCAGTGAGTTCACGGAGCATGACGAGGACGGCGCCAGCCGGGTCGCGATCCTGGGGCAGACACCGGTGGACCAGCTGTTCGGCCCCGGCCAGAATCCGGTCGGCTCCCTGGTACGCATCAAGAACGTGCCCTTCCGGGTCGTCGGCGTGCTCGAGGCCAAGGGCCAGGCGATGTGGGGACAGGACCAGGACGACGTGATTCTGATTCCGTTCTCGACCGCTGAGCGGCGCGTCCTCGGCACCGGGTTCCTCGGCACCGTCGACACGATCCTCGCCACCGCCGAATCGAGCCACGAGGTGAGCGAGGCGTCCGACCAGATCACGGCCTTGCTCCGCCAGCGGCACCGGATTCAAGCCACCCAGGACAACGACTTCACCGTGCGCAACCTCGAAGAGTTCGCCCGCGCCTCGCAGACGGCGAACCAGGTGATGAGCAACTTGCTGCTCAGCGTCGCGGCGATCTCGCTGCTGGTCGGCGGTATCGGGATCATGAACATTCTGCTGGTGTCGGTCACCGAGCGCACACGCGAGATCGGCGTGCGCATGGCGGTGGGTGCCAAGAGCCGCCACATCCTGTTGCAGTTTCTCGTCGAGGCGACGGCCCTCAGCATGGTCGGGGGCATCATCGGCGCCCTGGTCGGGATCGGGGCGGCGACCATCATCTCGCGGCTGGCGTCGTGGCCGACCCTCGTGTCCCCGCCGGCGGTCATGGGCGCGATCCTCTTTTCCGGGGCGGTGGGGATCTTCTTCGGCTTCTACCCGGCCCGCAAGGCAGCGAGCCTCGATCCGATCCAGGCGCTGCGCTACGAATAGGGCTTACCGGGGCTCACGCCGGCCCGCGCGGCGAGCCGCCCCCGATTGACGCCGCAACCCCGCCTTGACAAAAGCAGGCGAACTGCAGCGGAGCGGAGGCGAAGATGAGCAGAGCGACGGCGGGGATCTTCGGCAGGCTGGCAGCACTGGTGGTGATGCTGGCAGCGCTGTGCGCGAGCGGGGCGCCGGCAGCGGATGCGCCGCCACCGCTGCGCGTCGGCATCGCGCCCAACTATCCGCCGCTGGCCTTCAAGGAGAACGGACAGCTGAAGGGCATCGAGGTCGACTTCGCCAACCACCTCGGCAAGGCATTGGGTCGCGAAGTGGTGCTGGTCGAGACGCCCTGGGACGATCTCAGCAAAGCCCTGATCGAGGAGAAGACCATCGACGTGGTCATGTCCGGCACCTCGATCACGGAGAAGCGCAAGCAGCGAGTCGACTTCACCGACCCCTATTTGACCGTGGGCCAGATGGTCCTCATCCGCGACGCCGACTACCCGAAGCTGCGCAACGCCAGGGCGCTCGACAAGAAAGGCGTGCGCGTCGGCTTCGTCGGCAACACCACCAGCGAGCACTACGCGCACAAGCACCTCGGCCAGGCGACGCTGGAAGCGTTTCCGAATACGGACGCCGGCGTGGCGGCGTTGCGCGAGGACAAGATCGATGCGTTCATCGCCGATGCGACGGCGGTGTGGCGCGTGACCGGCGGCCTGCTGTCGAAAGAGACCCAGCTGCGCGGCCTCTACACGCTGCTGACGCATGAGCAGCTCGCCTGGGCGGTCCGCAAGGACGACCCGAAGCTGCGCGCGCAGCTCAACGCCGTCCTCAAGCGGTGGAAGCACGATGGGACGCTCGAGGACATCCTCGACCACTGGATCAGGGTCAGGAAGACGACGATCGAGGTGAAGCCCCAGCCGGAGTGAGCACCCCGTGCCGGGCGCTCAGGGTGCCGTCACGACTGGCTGCGCAGCCGCTCCGCTTCCGGCGACCTGCGAGAGCAGGTCGGGCTCGACGTAAGCCATCGAGCCTTTGCGGATGTTGACGCCGGCGAGCTCGGGAAGGCTGAAGAGCGCGCCGCTCCATCCCGCCCGCAGGCGGGCTCCGGCATCGGCCGGCCAGGTCAGGAGGCCGAGGGTGCCATCCGCGACGCCGACCAGCAGGTTGGCGGTGCCGAGCAACGGGCGCAGGGCGCCGGCGTCGTCGGTGAAGAACAGGAAGGCGGAGTCGCGCGGATCGGGATGGTACGCGGTGGCGGTCAGGGTGTTCGATTCGCGCACGGCGACCCGCCAGGCGGGCTCCTCGGCGGCCAACTGGGCCAGGCGCAGTTGGCGGTACGACGGCAGCGTGCGGCGGCCGACGGTGGTGTAGTTGCGCTCGACCGCGGCCGACGAGACGACGGGGATGAAGTTGAAGCTGTAGCGGGTCTGCACCACGCCGCCCAGACGCCGGCGCGATTCGTCGAGGCCGCTGCCGCCGGGTGCGGTCTCGGCCAGCCCCGCGTCGATGGTCGCGAAGATCTCCGACACGCAGTTCCGCGAGATCAGGTTGTAGCCGTACAGCTCGGCGAGCCGCGCCCGATAGGCCGCGGCCGCGGCGCGCGCGGCGGCGAGCTCGCCGCGGCCGATCGCGGCGTCCAACGGTGCAGCGTCGTCCTCGCGCCGCATCGCCGCACGCCCGGGCAGCAACGGGCCGCGCTCCATCCGCAGTGGCGTCCCGGGCTGTCGGGCGCGCTCGACCTCGAGCCAGCGGTTCCAGGCCGTCTCGAGCTCCGTGTAGTCGGCCTCGCGAAAGTGGTCCTGGAC
>Ga0335082_10002855_pt1 | contig 18690 bp, 14 predicted proteins | sample Lox_Sample_41_FD_206718 | JGI IMG/M metagenome (GOLD analysis project Ga0335082, IMG submission 206718) | Soil microbial communities from Loxahatchee National Wildlife Refuge, Florida, United States - Lox_Sample_4.1 | ecosystem: Environmental > Terrestrial > Soil > Wetlands | place: USA...
CAATCGTTTGAAGACCCAGACTCGCCCATTTGGACTCGTGCTCTTGCAGTGTCTTCGCGTCGTGCTCTGTTCCGGGTGCGTCTGCGATCGAGAACGTCAGCAGGATCGGCTTGCCACGAAATGCCGAGAGCGTTCGCGTTTCTCCCGAAGAATCCTGTAGAGAAAAGTCTGGTGCGGGAACCGGATCCAGAAGCCAGGTCTCGACTTTTTCGGGAAGAAGCTCGCCCTTAGCCCACTCCTTTTGCGAACCTGTGAGCGTTGGTCTGTGTCCGAAGGGCTGCATCTGCAACCCGTGCGATTCAGAACCCTCGACCGCCCAGACTCGATGGTTGATTGGCAAGTTGGAAAACTCCTGCACCAGTCCACTCGGCCATTGGATTGATGCGCGCACCGGCCCTTTCGCGTCACCGAGGCCGAAGAAGACCTCCTTAGTATGTTGAGACAAGAAACCCGACCCAGCCTGTACGGTCCGCGTCTGGCGGCCCTGGGAGGTTTCCAATGTGATGACTGCGCCGATCGCATCGCGATTGCTCTTCACTCCCTGCAGTCGGAACGAAATCGATGACGGCAAATTCTCCACCACATTCTTGAGCACGCGCAATTGCGGGGCGTTGCGATTCTTCACCACAATCTCAAGCCGCCCGTCGCGATCGAAGTCGCCGAGCGCGAACGATCGACCGTCTTCGACGAAATCAAGTCCGACCGCGCCTGAGACATCTGAGAAAGTTCCGTCGCGATTGTTCGCAAAAAAGACGTTGCGCTCGCAGCCGCTCCAGGTGCCATCTGCGCGAATCAACTCATTGATGGCGTTCCAGCCCTGTTCATAGTCGTGCTGCGAGACGGGCGTGTCAGGAGAATTCGCCACGACCTGCCGCCAGAAAAAGCTGTTGAGATCGGGACCAGACGGGCCTGAGACCATGCCATTCGTGACGTAGAGATCGGGAAAGCCGTCGTGATCGAAGTCGAAGGCGTCGCTCGACCAGGCCCAGCGGCCCACGCCGACGCCCGAGGCAGTTGTCGTTTCTTCGAAGGTACCGCGGTGATTTTGCAGAAGTGAGTTTCCCATCGCATGCTTCTGATACAGCGCGCGGACGTCCGCCGCGGAATCTTTCTTGAAGATGTCCTGCATCGAGACGCGAACTCCGCCAGCGGTCCACATGTTCGCGACGTAAAGATCGGGAGCGCCATCGCGGTTGTAGTCGAGCCAGGACACGCTCATGCCCGCCCCGACGTCGTCGACGCCTAATTGCGCGGCTACGTCTGTGAACGTTCCGTCGCCGTTGTTGCGGTAGAGATTCTTTCGGCCGAAATCGTTCACGACATAGAGATCAGGCCAGCCGTCGCCGTTGAAATCGTTCCACGCGCAGCAGAAGCTGTAGCGGGTGTTGTTGCGGTTCATGCCCGACTCGGCAGTGACGTCGTAGAAGGAACCATCGCGGCGGTTGCGCATCAGGAAATTGGGCGGACCATTCTGCGCGTCGTGATACGGCGAAGGATATTTGTATTGCCCGGTTCCTTGATAGTACGAGTAGAGACAGAAATAGATGTCGAGCCATCCGTCACGATCGTAGTCGGCGACAGCAGCCCCAGTGAACGTGCCCTGGGGTGGAGTCGCAAACTGAAAGGCATCGGGGCGCTGCCGGAATTGTCCTTTGCCATCATTCAGGTATAAGAGAGGGCCGTTGGCGCGAACGAGAATCACGTCCTGGTAGCCGTCGTTGTCGTAGTCGGCAAACAGCGCGCAGACGGTGTTCTCCAGAATCCCAAGGCCAGACTGCTCCGTAATGTCGTCAAACGATCCATCTCCACGGTTGCGGTAAAGACGATTGGGCAGGCCCGCGGTCTGGCAGACGTAGAGGTCGTCATCGCCGTCATTGTCGATGTCCACCACGGAGACGCCGTTGTGCCCGTAGACGTCGATGCCGCAGGCGCCGTCGAGAACCGTGCGCCAGTAGTCCGTGCCATGGAGAATCTGAGCCGAGTATGAGGAGTTACCGCCGAGTGCTGATGCGGTGATATCGACATAGATCGGCGACGACGAGCGGGCCTGCACCTCGTCGAGCACCTTCCAACTTGTGAGGCGGAACTCACCGGAAATCGGTTTCCAGGTGAGATGCCAGTTTCCGACCCGCTGCTCGCGGTGGAAACTGGAGCCAGTACCCACAATCTCGTAGCGGATCGTGGTTTCAATTTGCTGCGGGAGTTCGCTCGGGTCACTGGCGGAAGAGAGATCAATCCGTGTGATCTTGAACTCGGCAGTCTGGATCTCGGAAAAAGGCCGCAGGGCGGACTGCCACTCCAGTAGGAAGGCATCGTGTCCGAGAGTTGCTTCGCCCGAGAAGCGGTTGCGGCTCACCTCGAGGGCAGCAGACTTCCGAACGATCTTTGAGTCGACAGGACGGACGGAAGCGCCCAAGAAATTTCTGGAGAAGGCTTCCCTGATGGTTTGCACGTGGCTTGGCGATTGCAACAGCCCTGCGCTCCATCGGGTCAGAATTACAGCAATCTGGTCTGCGTACTTTTCGCTGGGGTAACGGTCAAACTCCGGTCGCACCTTGAGCAAGGTCGCATCGAGCGGGCGATCGTTACGGTAGTGAGGATGGAGGTAAAAGGGGGTGGCGTCAGTGTTCGTCTGCTGGCGGTACTCAGGGAAGGTCCATCCCCGGAGTCGTGAAGGTATCAGTGTGGCTCCGGCTCCCTGGCAGAAGCGAACCAGAAAGTCCCGTCGGTCCAAATCCGGTCGAGGTGGCTTCCCTGCCCGGCTCAGAGTCGTATCCCCCGCAACGTCACGTGGCCGAAGCTAACACCGGCAAATCGGACGGTCAAGGAGGGCGCGGGAGGTGCCTGAGACGAAAGGGCGGGCGCGTGATGACCTGCGATTGTTTCGTCCTGAAGGTCACTCACTATCGCATTACGGCGTGGTGGTGCGTCCTGCTAATATTCAAAATTACCCGCTTTGCAGGAAAAATGAGATGACCGGCGGGTTGACGGCAATGCCGAGCGTGTCACCAAGCTACGAGTCCACAGTCCATTCGCTGAAGGAGGAATTCCAGCGAACGTTCCGGACGAATCCCGTTATTTTTCGTGCGCCGGGGCGGGTCAACCTGATTGGCGAGCATACCGACTACAACGACGGATTCGTGATGCCCGCGGCGATCGGCTTTTACTCCTGGATTGCGGCGGCGCCGCGGGCTGATCATACGTTGCACGTGCGGTCCGAGGAATTCCACGAGACCCTCGACCTTTCCCTTGCTTCGCTGTTGGGACCGCCGCGCAGGCATTGGAGCGATTTCGTTCGCGGGGTTGCGGCCGTGTTGCAGGGAGCGGGCACTCCACTGGGGGGCGCCAATCTGATCATTCACGGACAGGTGCCGATGGGCGCCGGGCTGAGTTCATCGGCGTCGCTGGAAGTCGCAACGGCGCTGGCGTTGCTCTCGATTTCGCACGCGACACTGCCGCTACGCGATGTGGCCTTGTTATGCCAGCGGGCGGAACACGAATACGTGGGCACGCGTTGCGGGATCATGGATCAATTCATCTCCGTATTCGCGCTTTCGGCGCATGCGCTCATGCTCGACTGCCGATCGCTGGATTACGAGACGCTGGCGATCCCGGAGGATGTCCGTCTGGTTATCTGCAACAGCATGGTGAAACATGTACTCGCTGGTGGCGAATATAACCAGCGACGTACCGATTGCGAGGCCGGAGTCCGGATCATGCAGCGCCATATCCCGCAGGTTCTGGCCCTGCGCGATGTTGAACCATCCGACCTGGAAAAGCACAAGGCGGAACTGCCGGAAGTTGTCTATCGCCGATGCCGGCATGTGATCAACGAGAACCAGCGGGTGCTCGATGCCGCAGCCGCACTTCGGGCTGGCGACCTGAGCCGGTTTGGTCACTTGATGTACGAGTCGCATCGCAGCTTGCGCGACGACTACGAAGTCAGCTGCAGCGAACTCGATCTGCTGGTCGAAATCGCCTCAGCCTGCCAAGGCGTCTACGGAACGCGCATGACCGGCGGAGGCTTCGGAGGCTGCACCATCACGCTGGTCCGGGCCGAAGCCGTTGACCGCTTCCAGGAACAAGTCGCGAAGAAATACAAGGATGTAACCGGCATCACTCCCGACATCTACATTTGCTCGGCCGCACAGGGCGCCGGGGAGTGGCAGGAACCTTGACCCCACTGGCCGGCTAAGTCCTACTGATCTCCAATTCCCTCAAAAATGCCGTCACAAACTTTTCATTTTTTCCTGTAACGAAATTCTGGGGTGCTGCACTACTCAAATGAGTGGACGAAGTCGCGCTGTGTGGCGACAGCCTTCATTCAAAAGATCCCGACATGGAAGGCCCTTGGCAACCGGGGGGAAGGCACGGGCTCTTCAGATCGCCGGAACCGAAATGGGGAAGCGGCTCCGGCGATCTTCGGGTATTTTTCGCCGGCAAATGTCATCCTGCCCACGACTTTCCAAGTATCCACAAATCCAGATTCTGCAACTCCCCACTTTCCTGATTTGCTCCATATACGAATGATGATTGAACGCCGAGAGCAACGGCGCCGGCGCGAATTTCCGTCTGGAGTACTATCGTTTCGCGGAGGATGGAGATCGGAAGAGGTCTGGCGCGGAAGAATTGAAGTCTAGCGGAAGATGTTCCAGACGATGACGAGGATGGTAGGAACAGTGCGGTGGGCTAGTTCCCTGAAGGCGAGAAGGCCTTCATACAGCGAGACGGATAGACCGATCCCACCAGTCGTCGACGCGAGAAGCCCGCGCGTCCCCCACCTGGTTTGATGAGGGACGCGGCTTGTCGCGGACCAGATTCGCTTCAGCGAATTCGCCAGCACCATCAATGTGCACGCCCCATGGCGCCGGAATCTCCCACAGGACCGATGGCGCGGCGGGCGCGTTTCCATCTCACGCGCGCTGTGTCGAGGGTAATTCCGAGAATGGCCGCGATCTCCGGGAAGGTGTGCCCCTGAATTTCCTTCAGGAAAAACACCTCCCGATGAATCTTTGGCAGCTCAAGGGCCCTCAGGATCATGCACTGAAAAGCCCCTGGTTGCTCGAATCTTGAAACCGATCTCCGCGCGTCGAAAGACGCATGAGTCATGAATCGTTCCCGAACTGTATGACTGGATCTCATCGGTTTCGTGAGAATAGTGTCGGATACAGCGGATTCGTTTCACGCTGTCCTATCGCTTCCCTATGGTCTGGTTTGAAGTGCTAAACTAGCTGCCACTCCAGCAATCCGCGAGGGGCGGTCCTTGCAACTCCAGTCCTTTGACGAATCCTACGTAGAACGTCTTCACGCAGGAGACTTCCGGACGCAGGAACATTTCGTAGCCTATTTCAGCGAGCTGATCCAGCTGAAGCTGCGCTCGCGCCTGAATTCGCCGCAAGCCATCGAAGACGTCCGGCAGGAGACTTTTACGCGCGTCTTCGCCGCGCTGCGGGACGGGAAACTCCGCCAGCCCGACCGTCTGGGTGCGTTCGTGAATTCCATGTGCAACAACGTATTGCTGGAGCACTACCGGGCATCGTCGCGCAGCGACTCTCTGGACGACGACGATCAACCGGAGTTACCCGATGCCAAGGTGGATGTGCTCGGCGCCATTGCCAACAAACAGATGGCGGAAAAGATTCGGGATATTCTCGAAGAGATGCCGGAACGAGATCGAAGGCTATTGCGGGAGATTTTTCTCGAGGAGCGCGATAAGGACGAGGTCTGCAACGACTTTGGCGTGGACCGCGACTACCTTCGAGTGCTGTTGCACCGAGCCAAGCAGTCATTCAAGTCCCTGTATTTAAAGAATATAGAAGCGCGCCCGCCGGGTGCCGTGGCGGTGGGGAAACGCTGAAACGATTTTGTACTGCCGCGCACTATGTTTTTTGAGGGGGATCGAGACTATGGACCATAAAGAGGCGGTCCGACAACACGCTACCGAGAGGTACCTGCTGGATGAACTCGATCCGGAACTTCGGGATCAGTTCGAGGAACACCTCTTTGACTGCCAGGATTGCGCGATGGACGTGCGCGCCGCGGCCATGTTCGTGGAACAGAGCAAAGCGATTCTGGCGGAACCCGCCGTTGCACTCCCGGTTCGCCAACCCGCACCTGCAACGGTCAAGCCGGGATTGTTTGCCTGGCTGCGTCCGGCGTTCGCCGTGCCTGTGTTCGCGCTGCTACTGGCGGTGATCGGTTACCAGAATTTTGTTACGTATCCGAAACTCACGGCAGCGGCGAACCAGCCGCAGGCCGGCCCGTGGGTCTCGGTGAACGTCGAGACGCGCGGCGCGGCGCCTATTCCGGTCAAGACCAGTGCGGGTGAGGGCTTCGGGCTGGTGCTCAATCTCCCTCCGACCAAAGATGGATTCGCGTCCTATGGGGTGGACTTGTATAATCCGGCGGGTAAGTTGGAGTGGTCGGCAAGCGTTCCCGCCGCATCGTCTGAAGAAGGCCGACAGATATACATCCCTGGACGCAACCGCGTCTCCGGCACGTACAAGCTGGTGGTGCATGGCGTCACCGCAGCCGGAAAGGCCGGGGAATTCACCGAGCACCCGATCGAATTGCAAATCCAGTAGTGAGTCTGAACCAACGGAGCAAGCAGATGGCAGACAAGCTCTCTCATTACTTTCATGCCGAAGCTCACGCCCTCGCCGGCAAGCTGAACCTGCCGTTTGAGGAGCAGATCAAGAAGCAGGCCTTCGTGAAGCTGGAAGGCCGGCTGGCTGATCTGACAGACGAAGAGCGGGCACAGCGCAATTATTTCTCGCAGCACGCGAAGAACTTTCGGCTCGAGGGAATCATCTCCTACGCGGCCGCGCACACCCAGGTTTCTGGACACAAGAGCGACAAGCACGATGGCGCGTCGGTGACGCTGGCGACTTCGGTCGTGGAGGATCTGAACATTTTGAATGTAGTCACCGCGGACCGCGTGGTGGCGCAGATTTCTACCACGCACTTTCCGGGCGAATACACGCCGCAAGTCACTTTCCTGGGAACGCATTTCGAGAACTTAAGGATCGCACGTCATCGCGCCGAGCCGTACGTGAATCTTGACTTGGCGGGAACGCGGCCTAAGGGCGATGCGATGGCCGTCAATCAGGGAACGAACCTGATGAAATCCATCGAGGCCCAGTATCAACGTATCAAGGCGGCTCTGGGATCATTGGCCGCAGATGAGCGGAAGGGGATGCGCCTGACTGATGCTGACGGGCTGATGGCGAAGAAGTATCATGGCTTCGACCTGAATTACACCGACATTCAACAGCAGGCGAGCGCCGCAAAACAGAACGACGGCAAATGGGACGGGGTCACGTGTTCACTGGTCGAACATGTCGAGATCAAAGACATCAGCGTGAAAGCTGCGGATGGGAAGTCGATCCAGATCCCTCCGCCCGCGAGATCGTTCGGCCACGTGATTCACATCCCGGATTTTGGGAACATCTTTCTCGCCGAACTGACGGTGAATCACAACTCGTACAACCTGACGATGATCCGCGTGGATATGGGATGTTTGGCGGCAGGGACGGCCGGAGTGGGCACGTGCAGCGTGAACGGGAAGGGGGGTGCTGGCGGTGGAGGCGGAAGTTCCACCCCAGGGGAACCCGTGATGGCCAAACCCTAACCCTTTCGGCCGCAGTTCTACTATTGCTGGCAGTGCTACTTGCTTGCGGTCGGAATGATCCTAAAACAATCTACGCTCAGGCCAGGCAGAAGTTCAGTCATGGCGAGATGGCTGCCGCGGCGGAAGAGGCGGGGGCAGGTTATAAAGAGTTCCGAAGAAATCCCGACTGGTGTTGGAGATTCCTCACCCTTGAGGCGAATGCCCTCATTTGGCGGGGCGCTTACAACCAAACACTGGCTGCCCTGTCGTCAGAATCGTCTGATCCGCCGTCGGCCGAACTCACCATCGAAAAAGCGCGACTGACGGGAGTCGCCTACGCTTTCATCTCCGACTTCGACCGAGCAGATCACGCGCTGCAAAAGGCTGAGGAGATCTGCGTCTCATCTAAGGAAACGGTGTGTGCTGACGTACCGCTAGCCAGAGGCGGGCTAGAGATGCAGCGGGGGCGTTTCAAGGCGGCTGAAGATGCATTCAGACAAGCACTGGCGATAGGTCGGGAACGACATAACGGATTCGCCGAGGCTAATGCACTGTTGAGTCTCGGTTGGTCCGCGCTGGAGCAAGAGCGTTTCGACGAAACGATGGAATGGTCCGATGCGGCATACAAGCGGGCGTCAGAAATCGGAGCCGGGCACATTGTCCAAACGGCGCTTGGGAATGAAGGTTGGGCCTACTACCGCCTGGGTGAACCCGAAAAAGCTCTGTCTTTGCTTCTGCAGGCAGGAGAACAGGCTCACAGGATTGGCGCCACCACGTACGAGGTAACCTGGCTTACCACGGCGGGCTATGTCTACCTAGATGCACAGCAATACGACAAAGCCGAGCAATACTACAAGCAGGCCTTCGAATTAGCACGCCAGACGACAACACAAGACGCCATCGATGCCCTGATGTCTCTGGCCCTCGTTTCCGACCGCACGGGGAAACTCGATCAAGCCCGCGACTACGCCGATAGAACGATCGCCCTCGTTCCCAAGGATGGCAGGCGCCTCGATGTGCTCTATCCCATGCTGGTCAAGGGCCATGTCGCCGCCCGCATGCGCAACACTGCCGAGGCAGAGAGGATCTATCGCGAAATTGCGCAGGATCCACAGAGCCACCTTCTTCTCCGGTGGGAAGCCGAGCACTCACTCGCGCAGCTTTATCAGGATGAAAACCGGCCTGCCGCGGCCGAGCGCGAGTATCGGGCTGCGCTCAGCACGTTCGAGGGGGCGCGTGCTGCTCTGCATGAAGATACCTCTCTGCCGTTTCCGGCCAATGCTGCGGGGATTTACGATGACTACATCCGCTTCCTGGTTGGTTTGGGGAAAACGAATGAAGCGCTCCAAGTCGCGGAGTACCAGCGTGGCCGCACCCTGGCGGAAGGACTCGGCATCCTGCAGAAGGACGCCACCTTCAAGCCCGATGCGCTAAATGCACAGGCGATCGCCCGCAAAGCCGGGGGCACCATCCTCTTTTACTGGCTGGGAGAAAAACAATCGTACTTGTGGGCCATCATGCCGCAGAAAACGGCAGTCTTTACTTTGCCGCCGAAATCGGAGATCGGGCCCGTTGCGCAGCGCTATCGCAAGGCGCTCTCCGAGCAGCAGGAATTTCTGCAGCGCACCTCCGACGACGGTCTCTCGCTCTACCACATGCTGGTCGAGCCTGCTGCGGGCCTGCGCAAGCAAGGCTCCAAGGTCTTCATCATCCCCGACGGCAGCCTGAACACGCTGAACTTCGAAACGCTGCTGGTTCCCGGATCGACTCCGCATTACTGGATTGAAGACGTCACAATCACTGACGCCAGTTCCTTGCACCTGCTCTCGACCTCGCGCGCGGGCCAGGAGCACTCCGGCAAGTTGCTGCTATTCGGAAATGCCGTCGCGCCGAACGTCGACTATCCCGAACTGCGGAAAGCTGCAGCCGAGATGGAGAGTATCCAAAAACATTTTCCGCCGAAAGGGCAGCAGGTATTTGTACGAGAGCAGGCGACGCCCACCGCGTATCTTGGAAGCAAGCCTGAGCAGTACTCCTACATTCACTTTGTGGCGCACGGCACCGCCAGCCGCATGAGCCCGCTCGATTCCGCCATCGTGCTCTCACGCTCGAACGCGCAGGAGGATTCCTTCAAGCTCTATGCCCGCGACATCATTCATCATCCACTGCGGGCGCAGTTGGTCACGATCTCCACATGCTATGGAGCGGGCACACGCGCTTACTCAGGAGAAGGCCTCGTCGGTTTGTCGTGGGCGTTTCTACGGGCGGGGGCGCACAACGTGATCGGAGCCCTATGGGAGGTCAGCGATGTCTCGACTCCCCAGCTCATGGATGAGCTCTATCGAGAATTGGAAAAGGGAAAGAACCCTGATGTTGCGTTGCGGAACGCGAAGATTTCCCTGTTGAGGTCCAATTCTTACCGCAAGCCATTTTATTGGGCGCCGTTTCAGCTCTACACGGGGTCGTAGACGACCGGCCACTCCCAGAACCGGTTCGACCTCAGAGTCTCTCCGCCCTGCTTAACTCCCAGATATACCTGTGATACGATTCGCGCCGATGGTTCACCATAGGGATGGGCGGATAAAAGCGCAGTGGCTCCCCGGCGCAGCGACTCCCTCCGTTCCTAAATCCCAACAACCAAGAGTGGAGAATCCTATGAAGAAGGCTGTCGTAGCAGTATCAGTCATGGCTCTCGCGCTGGGAGCCGTGGCACAGGAAGCACCTCGAGCCGGCACCGGTCAACCCGCGCCGCTTCAAATCAGTGCGCCAACGCCGCAGGCCGGCCATGTCTTTATGCCGGAAACCAGCAAACCCCAGGCGGACGGACGCGTTCACACCACATACGTCCTGCGCAGTAATGACGGCAACAAACCCATGGGGCTAAGGGCGCCAACCGCGTTGGGCTCGGTCATATCGCTCAGCAACGTCGAAGAAGCCGAAACGCCACAGTCGCTGGGCTGCATTTATGTGAAGAGCCCGAACAGCACTGGGTGCGTTCCGAACTATAGCGCCGGATCCGGCGGTCCCTCATCGGCCGGTTACGGGGCCATCGCGCTGGTCGATGCCTTTGACAATCCTGATGCTTCCACTGACCTGGCGGCGTTCGATTCCTACTGGGGCCTGCCGGCAGCTACGTTCGTGAAGGTTTATGCGAACGGCAACGGCTCCTGCACGACGCCTCCGCCCGATGCAGGCTGGTCCGTCGAGTCGTCCTTGGACATCGAGTACGCGCACGTGTTCGCCCCGAACGCTGCGATCATTCTGGTCGAAGCCTGCTCGAACTCATGGACCGATCTTCTCTATGCCGAGCAGGTCGCGTTCAACTACATCGTCACCAACTATCCCGCAGGAGGACAGGTCTCCAACAGCTGGCTGGGTGGAGAATTCTCGGGCCAGATTTCGGACGATCTGTTTTTCGCGGACTTCAGCTACAACTGGGCTGACAACTACTCGACCCCGATTCTGGCGTTTGCCTCGTCGGGCGACGGCGGCTTCGGCGTCGGCTATCCGAGCACCAGCCCGTGGGTCATCTCGGCGGGTGGCACGTCGATTCTGCGCAGCTCATCGACCCTGCAGACCGTGTCCGAACACTGCTGGAGCGGTTCGGGTGGCGGTACCAGCACGATCGAGACCTACACCACGGCGTTCAGCGGTGGAAATACCGGCCCTTGGGCCAATTCCCAGTACCAGATCTTCGGGCAGGGGAGCCGCGCCACGCCTGACATGTCGTTCGATGCAGATCCGGCTTCCGGTGCCTGGATCTATAGCGGATATGGCCTCGGCGGATGGGGCGTAGTCGGCGGCACAAGCTTGTCGTCGCCGGCGCTGGCCAGCATTGTCAACCGCATGGGCAACAAGCTCGGTTCAGTGTTCCTCACCGCAGCCACGGGCAACGCTGACTGGTTCAGCACGCTGGAAAACAACATGCTGTATTCCCAGCTGGCGACCCAGAAGCTCTACAAGAACAACTTCTACGACGTTAAGAAGGGCTCCAACGGAGTCGCGGCCGTCGCGTCGTGGGACTACTGCACGGGCGTGGGCAGCCCGCGCGGCACCTCGGGCAAGTAAGTTGTCTTGCTCTTTGTTTGGCACATTGCGAAGAGGTCTCAGATCAGCGGGACCTCTTCAGTTTTGTTCGCCGTGCTGATTGACAGCTGAAGATCAAGAAATATCCCGGAGGAATCATGCAGCTTATCAAGGTTTTCTACAGAGTCATCCTCGTAGCGCTCGTTATCGTTCCGGGAGTACTCGCTCAGGCGCAGGATGCCTGGAGCTTTCCTGACTTCTCGGCGACGCAGGTCTTCGAATCGTCGAAATTCAACATGTCAATGAAGGTCTACTACTCTGGTTCCAGCCTGCGTCTGGAGCGGAATCCCGCCATTTCCACGCTGTATATGCCGTCCGAAAGCAAGGTTTACAACCTGACCACGTATCCCGATCACAGCCATCAATGCGTGGCGATGAAGCCGGAGCAGGCGAAAATGCTGCCCAGCCCCCTCGAACTGTTGCAGGGCGTCCAGGTAAAACGCACGCCAGCCGGCACAGAAGTGGTTGAAGGCCATACGTGCAAAGTTGAGAACGTCGTCGTGAAGCGACCGGATGGCAAGACAATTGAATCCAAGGTTTGGGAGGCGCAGGACCTGAAGGGTATTCCGGTGAAGATTGAATCTCACATTGGTGAGATCACACTTGCCGCCGTCTACAGGAATATCTCTCTGGAAAAAAACCAGGAGATGTTTACGGTTCCGGAGAAGTGCACACCCTTTGAAAAGATGGGGCAAGTGGCAGAACGGAAGACGCTGCGCTAGTGAAGTTTTCTCACGCGGTAGGGCACGTAAACATTTCCAAGCCGGCGTGAAACGAATGAACGCGCATCACCACTATCCATCAGAGTTTCGATCTCGCTTCCAGCCTCTGAATCAACAACGATCTGCGGCGAAGCGAAGCCTCACTGAACAGGCGCAACGCGGGCTCTGATGCAATAAGCCCTCGCATTTCCCTCCGAGGGGTTGCGCCGAGCACAGTCCCAAGGACCAGGCTCGGCAAACAAGAACAATTCAACCAAAGCGCGACAGCCGTTCGAGCTCTGCTTCGAGCGAGGGCCCGGCTGCCACGGAGGAGTGCCGTGCGCACTCAGAAGGAGAGGTCATGTCGATCGCAATGCAAGGCTCCTGGACGGTGTCGGTAAAATCCAGAGAACCGTTTTCTTCCAACCAGCGTTTCATCATTGCCGGCGCTGCCAGCGGGAATGGGACCTACGGCGGAGTCACAACCACTACACCAGTTTTCGTTACAGGCAATTCATGGTCGATCACGGTGCAGCACGATCCGGGCACCGGATTTGTGGACTCTTTTGACCAAATCACGTTCCCGACCAAGTCTGGCGGAAACTACCAGTTTGATATTCAGGCCAACGATGACGATGTCGACCCGGTTTTTGACGATCTGATCCTGACTTGCTCCACGCCGATCACGTTTGAAGACTTCCTGGTCTACGGCAATGTGAGCTGGTATCAGGGATGCTGGTACAACCCCTGCGCTCCTCTGTGGTACTTCGTGATCGATACTCCGGTCGCCTTGGCGAGTGCGCTGGAGAGACCGGCGCTCCGAGCGGCGATTGAAGAGCTTTATCCGAATCGCGTGTTTCCACCCAGGCCAAATCCGCCGGACCCTGCGCCATTCGTCCCGATGGTGCTTCCGATCGGAGGGAGAACCAACCTCCCCGCCAAGCAAGCGCAGGTGTTTGAAGCGACGACGATGAAAACCGATGCGATGGCGGCAGCTCCGGCAGCGAACATGACCAGCCGGATTCTTTCGGCGAATACACCCGCGGTCGCCAGCAATGTATCGATCAGCGCGGCGGCGCTCATCCCGATTCGCGATCGATTCCGATTCTGCCAGACGGGACCGCTCGCCGATTATGTATTGCGCTTCCAGGAATATGACCGCACGGCGGCCGAGCTGGCTGGTGGGGCCTACACCGGAACGGGCCCACGACGCGATCTGGGTCTTGCTATGACGGATCGGAATGGCAACTACATCTTCCGCTTCACCATGAGCCTTTCAGACTTTCTCGACGAAGTTTTCAACGACACCGCACCGACTGAGAACGCGCTGGTGCAGCTCATGCCGGATGTGATCGTACAGGTGATGGAAGGCCCCAGCGTGATTTACGAAACGGCGCCTTACTGGAACATTCCGAATTTTGACCGGATCAACATTTGCGTGCCGTGGAGCGTGGTGCACGAGGGACCGGCCTGCCAGCAGGGACAGATCATTCAGAGCATCGGCAACATCACCGTGGGACCACTCGTGGCCGGTCAACGTGTCACGTCGAATACTTTCCTCGGGACGACGGGCGAGATTACCAGCTACAGCACACTCGGGCCGCAGGTGCGCTGCGCCGCGTGGGCCGGAAGTCTCTACCTGTATGCCTGCCTCGACAATCCAAACATCGTGACTTACACAGTCAGCTACAAGCGTCCGGCCGACTTAGACGTCAACGCGAAGTTTGTGCAGGATGACTACTCTCCCTACCACGTGGCTCCCGCTCCGATCTTTTGGGTACAGCAATCGGTCGGCCCTACGATTCGCACGCTGACCATCGATGGCGTGCCGCAGGCGGTGCCATCGTACTTCAACATCGAGACCGATCCAGCGGACGGCTGGCTGAATCGCTGGTTGTTGTTGAAGGTGCAGATCTCGAGTGCTGTTTGCCAGGCTGCTCTCGGCGGTCCGGGGCCCATCGAATTTCGGCTGATTGGGTACAAGTCGGACGGCACGCAGGTGGCCGACGATCGCATCACGCTCTATGTCGACAATAACGGGGTGGATCAGTACATCGATCCGACCGTCTCGATGATCACCTCCGGCGGAACGGTGACGCAGGGAGACTGTGCGCTGTTCACGGCGGATCCCCCGAATGCACCGCTGGAGATAACTTTCCGTTCCAATCAGAATGAAGGGTTCATGGATAGCTACACGCTCTACATGTACAAAGGGGCGGCGAATCCATTTGCGATTGAGCGGGAGAGCGGCGGCCAGATCTCAGGCAGCTACGTCCACGGGGACAACCTGGTATGCAACTCGTTCCGCGGGACGCTGGACGATCCGACATACGGTTCGCCCACGCCGAACACGGTAACGGTAGATGTGCAACCGTCTGGCGGCGGAAACTGGCTGACCGACACGCAGACGTTCTGCGCGTTTTCGATCAATCTGAGTGCCAGTGTGCGGATCACAGACGGCCAAGTCGTGTTTGGTCCGTACTATTCTGGTCCGATTCTCATCGGTATCCAGAAGGCATAGCGGACGAAAGGGTGGCATGAACGCGTTTTACTGGTTCGTTCTCGGCGCGCTGGGAGTGTGGCGAATCACGCATCTGCTCAACGCCGAGGACGGACCGTGGGACACGTTAGTAGGCTTGCGGAAGCTGGCGGGAGAGAGCTTCTTCGGAAGGTTGCTCGACTGCTTCTACTGCCTCAGCCTGTGGGTCGCCGCTCCGTTTGCCTGGCGATTGGCTCAAGCGTGGAGGCACGGATTGTTCCTCTGGCTTGCGCTCTCGGGAGCGGCCATCCTGCTGGAGCGCGCCACCGGAGGATTGCGTCAAGTTCCGGTGGCGCCCTACTCGGAAGATCAAAAGGAGAACAACGATGGGATGCTGCAATGAAAAGCGCGCGCGGTGGGGCAGGTTTGCGGTGCCGGTTCGCTCCACGACGACGGCGTCAGGTCGAGCGGCGACTCCTGCATCGCGCGAAGTACCGATGACTCGCAGTGTTGCCTTTGAGTATGTGGGCCCAACCGCGATGAGCGTGATGGGGCCGATCACACGGACCCAGTACCGCTTCCACAACACGGGAGCCAGACTAGGCATCGACCACCGCGACGTGCCTTACGTGACCGGTGTACCCAACCTGAGGCGCGTGCCGGGTGACGTGTAGGAGCGGACGCGGCCTGCCCTGAGCGTAGTCGAAGGATCCGCCTCGAGTCGCGTGCAACGACTGTCAACGTCGCCAATCGTTCCAAGTCTGGCCAGAGGCCCCGAGACCATTAACGCTACGCGCAATCCCGCACGGACCTCCGGGGCTACCTTCCGTCCAAAACAGCCTGATCATTTTCAGCCCATTCGATGCGATAATTCCTACGCTCGGGATCAGTTCTGCGGCAACGGAGCGGCGGGGTTCCACTCTGACTGACAGCGCGCGGAACTACAACAGCAACTACACAAATCAGAGTGAGGACCTTGGACGGAGTCTTAGGCAGTCCGTGCTGAGGCGGAGGCAGTTCTACTTTGATGTGGAAAGTCCTCATTTTGTGATCGCCCTGCAATCGGGTCTGACATCACAAGGGAAGACGGTGTCTGCTCCCATTGTGGGCGACACTATCGTTGTTTCCAGTCAGGAAGTCTCGACTCCGATCGCAGTGCGCTACGGGTGGGGAGACAGCCCGCGCTGCAATCTGTTTAACAAAGAAGGATTGCCAGCGTCGCCGTTCCGAACCGACGACTAGCCGGGAATCACCGGCGCTCGATACTAGTACTAGCCTCTTTGGGAGCTTCCTCTTGCAAAAGCTGATCTGTGCTGGCTACGCATGTATTTTTCTCTTGGTCCCCGTCGGCGTTCGCGCGCAAGAGATGGCTCGACTGCATACTGCGGACACCGACCTTGTTGTTCAAGCGGGCGCAACATCTCCAACCGTGACCACTCTCGCGGTGCCCGGACAGGCGGTGTGGGTCAATCGCTCTTCTGAAAGTCTGATCGCCTTTGTTGAGGTCGCAGGCAAGCAGATCCCATGCACCTGGAGCTTCAATCGCGAAGCGAGCCGCATCGACGACCGACATGTAGAGTTCGTCTACGACTCCGCGTCGCCGCATCTTCGACTGACATGGGAATGGCGGGTGCGGAAAGAGTTCGGGCCGCTCGAGCATCAGATTCGCATCGAAAATCTTGGCCAGCAGGAGATATGGATTCCGATGCAGGACAGTCTGGCGTTGCAATGGCAAGTCGATCCGAAGGCCGCGTTGCAGCACATCTATATTGAGAAAGGAGCGAACTCACCGTCGCCCGTTGGAACGCACCAGGTCTCGATTGCCGAGGGTTATCACTGGACAGGACTGTCGAGCACATACGGCGATCTCGGCGACGAGGCGCGCGAAATCATTCCCTGGTCGCTGGTCCAGAAAGATGATGCGTCACAGAGCGGTTGGTATGCCGGGATTGAATTCAGCGGCCGCACCCGCGTCTCGCTGATCAGGGACAAGGACTCATTGCAGGCAGCGTTGGGCCTCAACCCAGACCCCGCCCCCTTTCGCACGCGCCTCGAACTCAATGAAGTGTTCGAGTCACCGGTGGTATTTCTCGGCGGCTTCCAAGGTGGACCCGACGGCGCGGGAAATGTCTTGCGCCGCTGGGTGCGAGCGACTCTTGGCAGTCCCGACACATGGAACGATCCCAACTATCCGTGGGTGGTCAACAACAGCTGGGGCGGTGGCATGAACATCAATGAAGAAGTCGCCACGCGGATGATCCGGGATGCCGCCGACCTGGGAGTCGACATGTTTCACGTCGACGCCGGATGGTTCCGCGAGGTAGGAGATTGGTATCCGAATCCACAGAAATTCCCGCACGGGCTGGCCGTCATCGCTGATGAGGCTCATCAGCGGGGATTGAAGTTTGGACTCTGGGTGGACTGGACGCAAGCGGGGTTGTCTACAGATGCTGGGGCGCTGAATGCCCGCGATCCCAAAGTCCGCGATTGGATGGTGACCGATCTCCCCGCGGATTGGAAGCCCGAACCTTACAAAGGACAGACCATCGACTTGGGAGTGCCCGAGGCAAAACAATGGGCGCAGCGCGAAGTAGAGCGCATCGTGACCGACTATCACCTCGACATGCTGGAGCACGACGGCTACCTGGTCGCGCATGGATGCGATCGCATCGACCATCCCCACGCTGCTCCCGATCCGCTGAACAAGTGCATCTACAAGTCGTGGGGATCGTACTGGGTCGATAGCTCCAATTCGACGGACGTGAGCTACCATGCCGTTCGCGCTTATTACGACATCTACTCCAAATTGCGGCACGATCATCCCGGCCTGCGATTTGAGATGTGCAACGACGGCGGCCGGATGGTGGACTTCGGCAGTGCCGCGCATGGCGACTATTTTTCCATCACCGACACGTATGATCCGCTTTCGAACCGGCGCGCGTTTTACGACACCAGCCATGTGCTTCCGGCTGCGATGCTGGAAAGCTATGTCGAGAAGTGGCCGGTTCCGCGCATCGAGAACTTCCGCTACATGCTGCGCAGCGGAATGATGGGATGGTTCACGATCATGCTGGACACAAACGCATGGTCGCAGGAGCAGCACGATGCCGCCAAACAGGAAGTGGCTCTATACAAGCAGGAGCTGCGTCCGATGATTCGCGATGCCGACTTGTATCACGTGTCAGCTCGGCCAGACGGCATACATTGGGACGGAATCGAATATTGGAACGCTAGCCGCGCGCGGGGCGTGGTTTACGCGTTTCGTGGGGGTATTGAAACCGAGAAGAAGCACTCGTTTGTGCTAAAGGGACTCAAGCCATCGGCCCGATACCAGTTGCAATTCCACGATCACAGCTCCCCAGACCGGTTCGCCACCGGACGGGACCTGATGGGGCGTGGCTTGACGGTCGAACTCGCCTGGCCGAACAGTTCAGAACTCGTCTTCTTGCGCGAGATCCATTGAGGGGTACGCAGACTTTTGTTGGAGCACTCGAGCACTTGTAGGAGGTGCACCCGTCGAAGGAGGCGTGTTCATGGCACGAGTCCGGACAGACGGACTGCCCGCGTACAAACGGATCCAAGGCACAATCATAAGACGTATCGAGTTGGGTCAGCTAAAGCCAGGCGACGCGGTCGACTCTGAGCGGGAACTGGCGAGGATTCATGGAGTAAGCCTGATGACCGCGCGTCACGCTCTCGCCAAAGTCAAAGTAGGAGGAATATGAGTGTAAACCGGATTTAGCGCCAATTGACGGAAGCACAGCCTTACAGTGACCGCCATCACTGACACGGGCGGACTTCCCATTCGAGAATGT
>Ga0335082_10002856_pt1 | contig 18688 bp, 17 predicted proteins | sample Lox_Sample_41_FD_206718 | JGI IMG/M metagenome (GOLD analysis project Ga0335082, IMG submission 206718) | Soil microbial communities from Loxahatchee National Wildlife Refuge, Florida, United States - Lox_Sample_4.1 | ecosystem: Environmental > Terrestrial > Soil > Wetlands | place: USA...
CTGTCCGTTGCCCCCCTGCAAAAACCATCACGTACCAGGCGCTAGCGCCACCGTGTCGCCTCTTATCCACACAAGAAACATGATACATACGGTGGTTGAATACCGAACAATCCCGCGTAATCATGATCTGTCGTTTCCTGTTGACGTCTATGCGGCAATCTGCTAATATTATATTATAAGATATTGTCTCACATTATCATATGCGCAGACACTTCTCTGCTGGGGTAGAAAATAATGGGACTTCCACGAACGAAAGAAGATTCTGACAGAATCGATGCGGATCATTCTTCGCACGGAACGTTGTTTTGTAAAGAGGAAAGTGCAGAGGCTTCTGGCGCCAGAGAATTTGCGAGATCTGTGATTGCGCCAGACCTGGATACTGCGGCAGAGATGGATCAGGACATCGTAACCGCCTGTTACCTGTGTCATGGCCAGTGCGGCAACTTCGGCGTTCACGGAAAGGCCGTGAGACCATGTGCGAAGGGGGTAACGGAAATAATTTCCCGTCGTCGCGAAGCACGGCGTTCCGCACGAAAGTTGTGATCAGATAGAATTGCAAACTTTTTATATTGACACGCGGTTTTATTTTTTTTATTCTTGGTTCAGCATTATAATATTCATTACGACATTATCATACCTACGATGACCAGTGTCATCGCAACCAATCGACAGGAGGATGGGACATGATTGAGTACAAAGTTGGCGACAGGCATTACGAAGTGGACGAAGAGGGCTTCCTCCAGGAACCGGAACTCTGGACCGAGGAAGTGGCCAAGGATTTCGCCCTCACGGAAAACATCACCGAGCTCAATGAAGACCACTGGAAACTCATCAATTACGTACGCTGGTATTTCATCCAGTACGGGATTGCCCCCATGGTGCGCAAGGTCTGCAAGGAAACGGGGTTCGACCTCCAGCAGATTTACGAAATGTTCCCGTCCGGACCTGCCAAGGGCGTCTGCAAGGTTGCCGGTCTGCCCAAGCCGACAGGGTGCGTCTAGCGAAGTACGGCAACATGCCGCAGGAGTGTCCCGGGATGGAAGAAACAATTCTCGACAAATGGTTCGCTCAGACAGCACAGACCTACCCGTGCGAGACGACCCGATTTCTCGCCACGGAGAGCGACCCGTTCCGCAACCCGGTCGGTTCCACCCTGAAGAAGAATCTGGCGACCATCGTTGCGGCCCTCCTCGGAAGAGACGAGCGCCGCGACGCCGGAACAGCAGTGGAAGAGATTGTGCGTATGCGGGCGGTGCAAAACCTGACAGCCGCCCAGGCCGTTGGCTTCGTCTTTCTGGCACGGCCCATTATTCGCGAATCGTTGCCGGAAATCGATCCGCATCTCCTCAACAGCAAGATCGATAACCTTGCACTTGCAGCCTTCGACGAGTATGTGCGCTGCCGGGAACAACTCGCCGAAATCCGGGTCCACGAGAGCAGACGCGCCCGTGCCGTTCCGGACGCCATGGAGAGAGCGAGGTCGTAGCGCCATGAACCTTCTCTACTCGATCATCGTTCTGGCAATTCTTACCGGTCTCGCGTCCCTGGCAGGGCTTGCCCCCGGCATGGGAGTAACAGCGGTCGCCGTTGTGATCCCGTACGTGGCCCTGCTCGTTTTTCTTGCGGGCATCTGCTGGCGCGTCGCACGGTGGGCCTCGTCTCCCGTCCCGTTCCGCATCCCGACCACCTGCGGCCAGCAGAAATCGCTCCCGTGGATCAGGAGCGCCCGTCTCGACAATCCCTCCTGCGGGGTGGGTGCCGTTGGAAGAATGGCGCTCGAAGTGCTGCTGTTCCGCTCGCTCTTCAGGAACAATCGCGCCGAGATGTACGAACAACGCTACGTCTTCGGTGACAGCAAGTTTCTCTGGCTGGGGGCGCTGGCGTTTCACTTTGCTTTGCTGGTCACCGCCCTGCGGCATCTCCGGCTCCTGGTGCAACCGGTGCCCCGGTTCGTCCTCGCCCTCGACGGCATGGACAGCTTCTTCCAGGTAGGCGCACCGGCTCTCTATCTCTCCAACATTGTCATAATCTGTGCGCTGGCATTTCTGTTGCAGCGCAGACTCCGCGATCCGGGACTGCGCTACATCTCCCTCTTCACCGACTATTTTGCCCTCTGCCTCCTCCTCGGTATCGCCCTTTCCGGCATGCTCATGCGGTACGTGACGAGGGTGGACGTGGTCGCGGTAAAGCGACTGGCAATCGGTCTGGCCACCTTCCATCCCGTGGTGCCGGAGGGAGTGGGCATCGTCTTTCTGATTCACATCATGCTGGTATCCGCCCTGGCGGCCTACTTTCCCTTCAGTAAGCTCATGCACATGGGGGGAGTGTTCCTCAGCCCCACCCGCAACCTGGCGAACAACAGCCGGGCGAAGCGCCATGTCAACCCGTGGAACTACCCGGTACAAACCCACACCTACGGCGAATGGCAGGAAGAATTTCACGACAAGCTGAAAATGGCGGGAATCCCCCTTGACGAGGCCTACGATGTCCGATCAGCCACTCCAGATTGAGCCGTCTCCCCCGAGGTCGGACTGGCGGAACCCCACCGTTGAGTTTCGCAAGGGTACCTTCTGTCACGCCGCGGCACCCAAGAACCTGCAAGCTCTGGGACTACCGAACCCGCGCGACTGGCAACCCACGAACGAGGACTGGCAGCTACCTCCCGACTGGCAGGGGATTATCCTGGAGGGGATGAAGGAGCGCCTGGACAAATTCCGCTCGTTCCGGCTCTTCATGGACATCTGCGTCCGATGCGGGGCCTGCGCTGACAAATGCCACTACTACCTGGGCACCAGCGATCCGAAAAACATGCCCATGGTGCGGGCGGAGCTGATGCGCTCGGTGTACCGCCGCTACTTCACCCTCACGGGACAGGTTTTCGGCGCCCTGTCCGGCGGTCGGGAACTGACGGAAGCGGTGATCAAGGAGTGGTTCTACTACTTCTACCAGTGCAGCGAATGTCGCCGCTGTTCCGTCTTCTGCCCTTTCGGCATCGATACGGCCGAGATCACCATGATGGGACGCGAACTCCTCGGCCTTCTCGGCTGCAACATCAACTGGGTGACAAAACCGGCGGCGGACTGCTTCCGCGTCGGCAACCATCTCGGCATCCAGCCCCACGCCTTCAAGGACAGCCTGGAATTCGCCGCCGACGAACTGGAAGAGATTACCGGCATCCGGGTGGATATTCCCATCAACCGTAAGGGGGCCGAGGTGCTGTTCGTCATGCCGTCGGCCGATTACTTCGCCACCCCGCACTACTACACCCTCCTCGGCTACATGTCCCTCTTCCACGAAATCGGCCTCGACTTCACCTACAGCGCCTACGCCTCCGAGGGGGGGAATTTCGGGCTCTTCAGCTCCCACGAAATGATGAAGCGCCTGAACGCCAAGATCTACGACGAGGCGCGTCGCCTGGGAGTGAAGTGGATCCTGGGCGGAGAGTGCGGCCACATGTGGCGGGTACTCCACCAGTACATGGACACGATGAACGGCCCCGCCGACTTCCTCGAGTGTCCGGTTTCGCCGGTGACCGGCACGAGGTTCGAGCACGCCCGGTCGACCCGGATGGTGCACATCTGCGAATTCACCGCCGACCTTCTCCACCACGAGAAGCTCACGCTGGATCCACGCCGCAACGACAACTGGTCGATCACCTACCACGACTCCTGCAATCCGGCCCGCGGCATGGGACTGCTGGAAGAACCCCGATACATCCTGAAGCGCGCGTGCAACCAGTTCCACGAGATGCCGGCAAACACCATCCGCGAACAGACCTTCTGCTGCGGGAGCGGGTCGGGTATCGGCACGGACGAGAACCTGGAGATCCGCCTGAGGGGCGGCTTTCCCCGTGCCAATGCCGTCAAGCACGTGCGGGAGAAGCATGGCGTCAACCTGCTGGCCTGCATCTGCGCCATCGACAAGGCGACCATGCCGACGCTCATGGAGTACTGGGTACCGGGAGTGGAGGTAGCAGGTGTGCACGAACTGCTGGGGAACGCGCTGGTGATGACCGGCGAGGGGGAACGGACCAAGAACCTGCGCGGAGAACCGCTGCCGGCGGTGGCAGCGGAGGCGGCGACACCGGAGGTGGCAGATGCGTGACCGCCTGCTTATTTACACCGGGCTTCTCCTCTTCGTGGCGCTGGTCACTTTTCCTCTCTGGCAGGGACTGGCGGCTCGCGGCTCCACCAAGGGGCCGGAACTGAAACTCCCGGCGGGACGGAAGAACTGCGTCGCTCCCATCCCCTACATGCGGGAGGCCCACATGGACCTCCTCATGAAATGGCGGGACGCAAAGGTACGCGGTCAGATGAGGCGCTTCACCGCCAACGACGGCACCACCTACAATGTCAGCCTGACAGGGACCTGCCTGACCCAGTGCCACGGAAGCAGGGAGCAGTTCTGCGATCGCTGCCATGCCTTTGCGGGAGTGCCGACACCGACCTGCTGGGGATGCCACACCTCGCCACCGGTTGTGGCTGACGCAGGGGGTACGTCATGAAACTCACCCGGAAGGATTTCCTGCGCATCCTCACCGGCACGGCAGTCGCAGCCGGAGCCGGGACGCTGGTGCATGCGGTGGGCAGCGACGGGACGGAAACGTCGAACAGGACGGCCACGGGGAAGCAGCGCTGGGCCATGGTGATCGATCTGCAGAAGTGCCGCCGGGAAACAGGGTGTACCAAATGCAGCGCCGCCTGTCACCGTGCCCACAATGTCCCGCAGATGCCCGACACTGCCCGCGAAGTCAAATGGATCTGGAACGAGCGGCGAGAGCATGTCTTCCCGTACCAGGAAAGCAAGTATACCCGCCAGACCCTCCCGGAGACCTTGCCGATTCTCTGCAACCACTGTGCGGATCCGGCCTGCGTCCGTGTCTGCCCCACCAAGGCTACCTGGAAGCGAGAGGATGGGGTCGTGATGATGGACTACCACCGCTGCATCGGCTGCCGCTACTGCATGGCCGCATGCCCGTATGGCTCCCGCAGCTTCAATTACCTCGACCCCCGACCGTACGTCGGCACCGTGAATCCCGACTTCCCCACCCGCACGGCGGGTGTGGTGGAGAAGTGCAATTTCTGCGAGGAACTACTTGCCCAGGGGCGGCTTCCGGCATGCGTCGAGGCATGTCCGCAGAAGGCCATGCTCTTCGGCGATCTGAACGACGAGAATTCATCGGTCCGTCTGATTCTGGGCGCCCGGTTTGCCGTGCAGCGCAAACCAGAACTGGGATGCGGACCGTCAATCTTCTATCTGGTCTGAGGCTGCCATGATCATGCTGGACAAGGCATTTGCAGGTGGGCGCAGGTATTGGGGCTGGATCATCTTTCTCCTGCTGCTGCTCGCCGCCGGAGGTACCTGCTACCTCAAGCAGCTCAGGTACGGACTCGGCATCACCGGCCTCTCCCGCGATGTGAGCTGGGGACTCTATATCGCGCAGTTCACGTTCTTTGTCGGGGTCGCGGCATCGGCCGTCATGGTGGTGCTGCCGTACTACCTTCACAATGTCCGGCAGTTCGGCAGGATCACAATCCTCGGGGAACTGCTGGCGGTAGCCTCCGTCGTGATGTGCATGCTCTTCATCTTCGTGGACATGGGTCAGCCGGCCCGGGTACTGAACGTCATCCTCCATCCGACGCCGAGCTCCCTCATGTTCTGGGACATGGTGTCTCTCTCCGGCTACCTCCTGCTGAACGCCGTCATCGCCACCGTCATGCTGAACGCCGAATACAAAGGAACACCGGCCCCAGCGTGGATCAAACCGGTTATCTACCTGTCGATCCCCTGGGCCGTCAGCATCCACACGGTGACCGCCTTCCTCTACAACGGCCTGCCGGGACGCCACCTCTGGTTCACGGCGATTCTCGCGCCCCGGTTCCTGGCATCGGCGTTCGCGTCGGGACCGTCGCTCCTGATCCTCCTCTGCCTTCTCTTGAGGAAGCTCACCTCTTTCGACGCCGGCCACGAGGCGATCCGCAGGCTTGGAGTCATTGTCAGCTACGCCATGACGGTCAACGTGTTCTTCCTCCTCCTGGAGTTGTTCACGGCGCTTTACAGCCATGTTCCGGAACATGCCGAACCGTTTGCATACCTCTTTTTCGGTCTACAGGGAAACCACGGGCTCGTGCCGTTCATGTGGCTGTCGATCGTGCTGGCGGTTGCGGCCCTGGTTCTTCTTCTCGTACCCGCCCTGAGGCAGAACGAGAGCGTACTTGCCTTAGCCTCAATCTTCGTATTCGTGTCCCTCTGGCTGGAGAAGGGATTGGGGCTGATCGTCGCCGGGTTTGTGCCCTCGCCTCTCCACACTGTTCCCTTCTACCGGCCAACGGCACCGGAGTGGGCGATCGTCTGCGGGGTGTGGGCAATCGGAGCACTCCTGCTGACGGTGTTCTACAAGGTCACCGTGTCGATACGCGAAGAGACGTGATCACCCGAGGAGCGCACAAGTCTCGATGCAGGTGCTGAGCGGGGTACGAAGTAACGTAGAGCGGATTTCTCCACAGCCTGGTGCGGGGGTTGTACCATGGAAAAAGAACAGATGAAGGAACTCATCTATTTCGACAATGCCGCAACCTCGTGGCCGAAGCCGGAAAACGTCTACTCTTTCATGATGGAATTCTACCGCGCTACCGGGGTCAATCCAGGACGCAGCGGCTTCGATCTTGCCATAGAGGCGGGGTCACTCCTGGATCGCCTGCGCCTTCGCCTTACCCGATTCTTCGGCGGCGACGAGGATGCGCCGGAGCGTCTCTGCTTCGGGTACAATGCCACCGATGCCCTGAACCTGATCATCTCGGGGCTGCTGGCACACGGCGACCATGTCGTCACCACCAACCTGGAGCACAACTCCGTGATCCGCCCCATCAACCACCTGGTTCGTGACGGGGGCGTCGAAGCGACTTTTCTCCCCTTCGACGGAGCGGGCTTCGTGGACCCCGACGGCGTAGCGAAGGCGATACGCCGAAATACGAAGCTCGTCATCGTCAATCACGGTTCCAACGTCATCGGCACCATCCAGCCGATTGCCGAGATCGGCCGCATTTGCCGCGAGCGTGGAGTAACCTTTGCCATCGACACAACTCAGACTGCGGGTGTCGTTCCCATCGACATGAAAAGCATGAACGTAGACGTTCTTGCCTTCACCGGACACAAGGCCCTCATGGGGACCACCGGGATCGGCGGCCTGTGCGTCCGCAAACATGTTCACCTGCGACAGACCCGCGCCGGCGGCACGGGCGTCGAGTCCCTTCACCCCTACCACCTGGAAGAGTATCCCTGGAGGATGGAATTCGGCACCCCCAACATGCTGGGTGTAGCCTCCCTCTGGGCGGGACAAGACTGGCTCGACGAGGAGGGGGTTGAGAACATACACGCCCGCGAGATGAGGCTTGCGGAACAGATGGTGACAGGGCTTCGGGAGATCGAGGGTGTACGTCTCTACTGTTGCGATAGCCTGAAGGGCCACCTGGCGACCTTCACTCTCAATCTTGACGGAATCGATGCCGGTGATGTCGGGACAATGCTTGATGTGAACTATAACATCGCCACAAGGACCGGCCTGCACTGTGCGCCCCTTGTGCACAGACAACTCGGCACAGTCGACATTCACGGCGGCGTTCGTTTCTCCATCGGCGCATTCAACACAGAGGATCAGGTGTCAGCGGCTGTCGAGGCGGTGAGCGCCATAGCCCGCTGGGGTGCGGAACGCAGACTCCGCGCATCGTCCCGCGCGTGACAACTTCACCGCGTATTTTTTCACTAGCACGCAATTTCAGTTGACACAGAGCAATGTTTCTATTACTATCACATTATGTATGACATTATTTTATCTTGTACGAGTATTTAATACATGACCATACAGTCCGTAAAACGCGCCACCGACATCATCTCCCTCTTCTCTTCGTCCCAGACGTCGTTGGGCATCACACAGATTGCTGCAGCTCTGGGTCTGAACAAGGCGACCGCCTGGGGGATCGTCACGACCCTGGAAAAACAGGGATTCCTGCAGCAGGACCCTGATACGCTCAAGTACGGTATCGGCTCGAAGATGTTCGAGCTGGGAATGGTCTACTTCGGGAGCCTGGAAATCAACGCCAAGGCTTCCCGACTTGTGCAGGAGCTTGCCAACCGCACCGGACTCGTTTCCCGCGTCGGCATCTGGGACAGCGAATCAATCCTGATAACGCTCGTTGCCCTCCCCAAATCGGAAGACTCCCTGTCGCACCAGCTCGGGCCGAGAGTCCCCGCGTACTGCTCGGGTATCGGCAAAGCGGTTCTGTCGTTTCTGGCCCCGGATGAGCTGGAAAGGTACCTGAGCAGCCTGGACTTCATCCGGCATACGCGCTCGACCATACTGACCGCAGACGGACTGCGCAAAGACCTGGAGGAGACGCGGGAGCGGGGTTATGCGATATCGTGCGAAGAGATGATACCCGGCGTTGCCGCCTTCGGAGCGCCGGTTTTCAGTAGAACGCGGCGGGTGGTCGGCGGGATCAGCATCGCGGATGCCCCTGCCAACCTGCTGGGGAAGAACAAGGACGGACTTGCCGTCGACCTGGTCCGTACGGCGGTAGAAATATCCAGGAGCATGGGCTACTACTCGAACTGATAGCGGCTGAGCTTCTCCTGCGATGGGAATACTGGGATACGTGGTGGAGTTGTTCGGAATATACGGTGCCACCCCAATCAATTGCATGTAATTTTTTATGCAATAGTCAAGCATTTCGAATACGGTTCCATACAACGAAGGAAGGAGGTCGAAAAACCATGGCAAAAACGAGAGGCGACAAAACCGTTTTCAGATCCCTCGGACTCGGCGGCTTTTACGGCGGCGGCGCGGAGGGAATGGTTGATGTCAAGAACGGGAAGATCCTGCGGGTCAGGCCGTTCCGCTTCGACTACAAGTACGACCGGGACAAGGTCCGGACCTGGAAATTCGAGAAGAACGGCAAGACGCTGGAACCGACGTGGAAGTCAATGCCGTCGCCGTTTTCCCTGGCCTACAAGAAGAGGGTCTATTCCCCCAACCGGATAAAGTACCCGGTGATCAGAGTCGACTGGGATCCCAACGGCGAGAGGAATCCTCAGAATCGGGGAAAGAGCAAGTACCGGCGGATTTCATGGGACGAGGTGACCACCATCATCGCCGACGAGATCAGGCGCATCCACGCCAAATACGGGGTCAATGCCGTCCTCATGCAGGGAGACGGTCACGGCGAATGCAAGACCATCAATACCCCCCACGGCCAGCCAGGGATACTGCTGGACCACATGGGCGGTTTCACTCTCCAGGTACGCAACGCCGACAGCTGGGAGGGGTGGTACTGGGGGGCCAAACATGTCTGGGGGCAGGGTGTCCAGGGAATGTACTGGCCGGCCCACAACATCGTCAAGGACTCCACCGAGCACTCGGAGATGGTGCTCTTCTGGGGGTGCGATCCCGAGACTACTCCCTGGGGATTCACGGGTCAGTTCTGCAGCAGCCTCATGTACTTCTGGAAGGACATCGGCATCAAGCAGGTCTACATCTGCCCTGATCTCAACTACGGCGCCGCAATCCATGCCGACAAGTGGATTCCGGTTCTCCCCAACACCGATGCCGCCCTGCAGCTTGCCATCGCCTATGTCTGGATAACCGAAGACACCTACGACAAGGAGTACGTGGATACCCATGTCGTCGGGTTTGACAAGTTCTCGGAGTACGTTCTCGGCAAAGAGGACGGCGTGCCGAAGACCCCCGAGTGGGCCTCCACCAAATGCGGCGTTCCCGAGTGGACCATCAAGGCCCTCGCCAGGGAGTTTGCCCGCAAGGTGACCTCCATCGCCCACTACTTCGGCGGCGGTTACATCCGCGGCCCCTGGTCCCACGAGCCGGCAAGGCTGGAAGTTTGCCTGCTGGGGATGCAGGGGCTGGGCAAGCCGGGCGTTCACCAGCATCAGCTCTCCTACTTCGGCATGCCCCGCATGGAAGGCCTCACCGGCACATCCTTCTGGAACCCGGAGATCATGGAAAGACTTGCCCTGCCGGTCCTTTCATCGGTGGCGAACTGGCAGGAGTCGGTGATTCCCAAGACCCTCGTCCACAAGGCCCTCAAATCCGAGGAACCGCTGAAGTTCATGGGGACCGGCGCCATCGAGGGGTCCGTCGCCTCCCAGTTCAAGGAGCACGAGTTCCCGCTCCCGACCAAGGACGGCGCCCGCATCCGGATGATCTGGACCGACACCCCCTGCCGGACCACCTGCTGGAACGGCGGCAACGAAACCGAAATGGCGCTCCGCAGCGCCGAGGTGGAGTGCATCGTCGCCCAGCACCCCTGGCTGGAGAACGACTGTCTCTTCGCCGACATCATCCTCCCCGCCAACACCCACATGGAGGTTGAGGACATCGTCACCAACATCCGCCAGGGGGGCCAGTTCGCCGACGTCATGCTGTGCCACAAGGCGGTGGAGCCGGTGGGCGAATCCATGAGCGACTTCGAGATCGTGCTGGAGATCGCCAAGAAGCTCGGCTACGAGCAGCAGGTCTCGGAGGGGACCACCACCGAGGAGATCCAGAAGAAGGTTTTCGAGTACATGAACCTGGACAAGCTGACCACCTGGGAGGAATTCAGCGAAAAGGGATACTACCTTTATTCAGCGGCCAAGGACTGGGAGACCGATCCTGCGGGCTTCAGCCGCTTCGCCGCCGACCCTGAGAAGAGCCCCCTCGGGACCCCGTCCCGCAAGCTGGAATTCTACTCCGAGCGGCTTGCCAAGCACTTCCCCGACGACAAGGAACGGCCCCCCAGCCCGAAATGGATCGAGAAGAGCGAGATGCACGACGAGAGACTGTCGAGCCCGCGGTCGAAGGAGTATCCGCTCCTCCTCATGTCCAACCACGGCAGGTGGCGCGTCCACTCCCAGTGCGACGACATCACCTGGACGAGGGAGACTCCGACCATGAAGGTCACCGGCCCCGACGGTTACAAGTATGAGCCGATGTGGCTCCATACCTCGGAGGCGGAGAAGCGGGGGATCAAGAACGGCGACGTCATCAAGATCTACAACGAGCGCGGCACCGTCCTGGGGGGCGCCTACGTGACCGAGCGGCTGCGGCCGGGCGTGGTCTACATCGACCACGGCGCCCGGATCGACCCCATCATCCCCGGAAAAGTCGACCGCGGCGGCGCCATCAACACCATTTCCCCCGACGGCGTCACCTCCAAGAATGCCGTCGGGCAGGCCACGAGCGGCTACCTGGTGCAGGTCGGGCGGGTGACGGCCCATGAGTGGGAAGAGTGGAGAAGAGAAAATCCTGCGGCATTCGAAAAGCCCTACGATCCCGATGCGGGATTGAGGTTCGAATCGTGGGTCGTCAAGGAGGGTGTGAAATGAAAGCGTTTATCGTCGATCTTTCCCGTTGCAACGGGTGTTACTGCTGCCAGATAGCCTGCAAGGACGAGCATGTGGCCAATGACTGGTCACCCTATGCCAAGCCCCAGCCCGACACCGGCCAGTTCTGGGTCAAGGTCCGCGAGGAGGTGCGGGGTACGGTGCCGAAGGTGAAGATATCGTACACCCCGGAATTCTGTCTCCACTGCGACGATCCCGACTGCCTCAAGGTCTGCCGGTTCGGCGCCATCTACCGGCGCGAGGACGGCATGGTCCTCATCGATCCCAACAAGTGCACCGGGTGCAAGCTGTGCGCGGATTACTGCGCCCACGACCGTATCTTCTTCAACGAGGACCTGAACCTGGCGCAGAAGTGCACCGGCTGCGCCCACCTCATCGATGACGGCTGGGACATGCCCCGCTGCGTCGACAACTGCCCGACCGGTGCTCTCAAGTACGGAGATGAGGCGGATTTCGCGGAGCAGATCGCCAAGGCAGAGTTCGCCTCCGACAAGTGCAAGGGACGGGTCTACTACCTGAACCGTCCGAGAAAGTTCGTCGCCGGAACCGTCTATGACCCGGTGGAGAAGGAGGTCGTGATCGGCGCCTCCTGCACCCTGAAGGACAAGTACAGCGACCAGACCTTCACGGTGGAAACCGACAATTTCGGCGATTTCTGGTTCACGGGGCTTCCCGACGGCGAGTATTTCTACACCCTTACCATCGAGAAGGACGGCAAGCATAGGTGTATCGAGGCGTTCGATGCCACCAGGGACGTGAACCTGGGTGACATCCCGCTGAGGTTGTCGTAAAGGACGACGCAGTACCGAGACCGGGGTTTCGATCCCGGTCTCTTCTTAGAAGCAGCATTCTGTGAGTTCGTGAGTCCCGGGCGCCCCGTTCTGCCCAGAGTACCACAGATCACCCCGGACGCGCAGGCTCTTTGATAAAGGTAATCATGGCCGGCTACGACGTCATCATCCTGCATCCACCTGCGGTTTTCGATTTTCGGGACAAGCCACTCTTTCCCGGTGCACTGGGCGGCTCGGTGGAGCAGGTACAGTTCAACAAGGTGCCCATCGGTATGCTCAGCATCGCCGAATACCTTGACCGTCACGGCTACCGGGTCATCGTGGACAACCTGTGCGACCGTATGGTAGCCAATAGCGACTTCGATCCACTACGGCATCTGAAGGAGCTCTCGGCGCCGATCTTCGCCATCGGCCTGAATTTTCAGCAGCACGCACCGGGAGCCATGGAGGTTGCCCGGCTGTGCAAAGAACTGCATCCCGACTCCCTCGTCGTCATGGGAGGGCTCACCGCCACCCGCTTCCACGAGGAGATCATCACGAAATATCCCTTCGTGGACGCCGTCGTGCGGGCCGAAGGGGAGAAGGCGCTCCTCATGCTCGTCCAGGAGTACGAGCGCGACGGGCGTATCGGCGGGACCCCGAACCTGACGACCCGCACGGAAAGCGGAGAGCTCCGCATCACTCCCCTCATGCCGGCCAGCGTCGACCTGGACGAGTTCGAATATACCCGCCTCGATCTGCTGAAACCGAAAACCTCGGTCTATCCGGAGAACTCCTTGCCCCGCTGGAGCTTGGCTGTCTGTCGCGGGTGCGTGTATAACTGTGCCATCTGCGGCGGCTCGGCATACAGCTATCGGACACAGATGGGAATGGAACGCCCCGCATTCCGCAGCCCAGCGAAAATCATCGAGGACATCGGGAAGCTCGCTGACCAGGGGGTGCGTTTCGTCGGTCTCTACCAGGACCCCCGCATGGGGGGAAGGAAGTACTGGCGGGAATTGCTGGACGGTCTCTCCGGCGAGACGTGCCGGGACATCGAGCGACTCTCCCTCGACCTGCTGGTCCCGGCCGACGAGGAGTTCATCCGGCTCGCCTCCCGCATCGGTCCCCAGGTGGTGATGCACATCTGCCCCGACACCGGGTCGGATGAGGTGCGCCGAAAGCTGGGACGCCCGTACGACAACAACGAGTTGCTGAAGACCGTGGAGCTGTGCCACAAGCACGGCCTGCCAGTCACAACCTTTTTCTCGGTGGGACTGGCGGGCGAAACCCCGGACCAAGTGCGCGAGACGTGGCGGCTGTGGGAGAAGCTCACGGAGATGGACCGGACATCCCGCATCAGCGGCGCCGTCAACGTGCCGCTGGGAGGTCCCATCGTCGGACCGATCGTGCTGGATCCAGGCTCACCGGCCTTCGACGATCCCGCGGCCCACGGCTACAATCTGCTCTACAGAAACCTGGAGGAGTATATCGCCGGACTGTCGCTTCCTTCGTGGCACCAGTGGCTGAACTATGAAACGGAGCTTCTGATGAAAGATGAAATCGTGGACCTCGTCATGGAAACAGTACGGTTTTCCATCGAACAGAGGTACAAATCCGGCGTCTACGATGACAGCCTTGCCATTGCCGAGAGCGTCAGAATGACCCTGGACCGGGAAATCGTCGCTGAAGTGAACCGTATCATGGCCATCAACGACAAGGCAGACCGGGAGGAGGCATTGAGGTCCCTGAAAAACCGGCATGAGGCGTTTCTCAACCGGCCCATCGAATCTTTTGTCCGCTGAAAAGTTCCCTCCCCTGCCCTCGCCATGCCAACGCTTTCCGGAGTTTTTCCAAAGGGACGGAGACAGCTTCGTGACTGCTGCGGAGGTCGAACGTGCGGGTGTTTCATCTGATTCTTCTGGTGGCGTTGATGGCCGTATGGGGATTCAGCTTCGTGGTGATGTCCGTTGCCCTGAGGACCCTTCCCCCCCTTGCCCTGTGCGTGCTCCGTTTCTTCCTGGCCGCCTTTCCCTCGGTGTTCTTACTTCGCAGGCCCTGTGTGCTGTTCTGGCTTGCCGCCGTGTACGGACTGTTCACGTTCGCCATCCACTATGCCCTGGTCGTTACCGGCCTGGTCATCAAACTTTTCGAGCCCCGTCTGGCTCAAAAAAAGCAACCTGTCTCAGCAGCCCCTCCGTGATGCTTTCAAAGAATTCCTCCGGATTCCACGTGAGGTGAAGCCTGCCGCCTAATTCCCATCGTGGTCGCCGGCATGCCACTTCCCCTCAGGGGAGATGGTCCCATGATCGACGAGCCATTGGTACAGCCGCCTGTACTCGGTCTCAGAGGTAAAAGAGCGGCTCGCATCGCTTCCGGGCAGTGGCAGTGGAGTGCCATTCGAATGGTGCGAGTAGAGTTCGGCAAGGGTCTGATTGAACCGCTCCAGACTCTGCCTGCCGAACAATGGGATAAACGAGGCACACTCCTCCATCTCCTCTAGCATGATGAAATGGTCCGGATCGACGTCCTCCAGGATGATCGAGGCATCGTCACCGACGGGGTCACGACGGAACGAACCGCCGATGTTCATGGAGTCGAAATCATCCGATTTCCACCACATGCGCCCGGAGGAGAAATAGTGCGGCCGCACGTCGATACCCAGTCCCGGCCAGGTGAGCGCTGCAAGCGCCACCATGGTTTTTGCCCTGTTGATGGTGACATCGTTGCCGCTCTGTTCGCTGACGACATGATGAAAGGTGGCGATCAGCCTGTGGGTAATCATTTCCACGATAGGCCCCCTTGTAGTCGATGACTTCGGAGACGGGCATCGGCCCTCCCCGGACACGGCCATGTTTCCCGCCTGCGTCGATGAATATCCGACCGATGAATTGTACCGCTCGCTCCATGAATACATGAAATGCCTCAAGAATGTTCTCTAGTTCCGTGCATATAGTTGTAGTATACAACTATTTTGACGACTGTCAAGGATTTTTTGCACGCACGATTGCGACTGTCATCTACCGGCAGCCGGCAGCTAGAGTCAGAACCACATGGGCAAACCCCGTAAAAAGGAATGCATCGTGTCGTTTTCCCCGCCTCTTTCAGGAAACCCCACGACGGGTGAATTGTTTCGGCTTCCTGCAATCTGTCTCGACACGCCTTCAGATTTCATGTAGTATTGTATGTAATTCACATCTTCCGGCACGACGACTTTTGCACGCCAAAGGGGTCTGAATCGTACTACAACCTCGCCCGTACAAGGTAACGACATGACCATCACGAATTCCGGAATCAGCAATACCGGCACGGCCGATTCGGGCTTCCGCCACCTGCTCGGCCTGCAGGTCATGGAACTTGGCGCCGGCAGAGCGGTAATGGAGCTGGCAATCTCCCCGCATCACCTCAACAGCCACGGAAGCCTGCATGGTGGGGTTCTGGCAACGATGATCGACAATACCGGCGGTCTGGCCGGCTGTCACTGCCATGCATCAGGGCGGCTGAGAAAGGCTGTCACCCTTTCTCTCACCACCAGCTTCATTGCAGCGGCCTCGTCGGGGACGGTCAGGGCCGTAGGCCTCAAGAGGTCAGGCGGCCGTCGCATTTTCGTCGCGACCACCGAGGTAACCGACGAAGCCGGGAACCTTGTCGCCATCGGCGAGGCAACGTATCGCTACGTCGACGACCGGTAGCCCACAGATGACGCAACGCTGGAAAATATTCACCGCCCTTGCCCTCATGTTCATTGTTGGCTTTTTCTACCGGGTATCCATGGCGGTGGTATCAGGTGACCTGGTAGCAGACCTCGGCCTCTCTGCGGCGGACCTTGGCATCATTTCAGGGGTATTCTTCTATGCGTTCGCCCTGGCCCAGATCCCCCTCGGTCCGCTTCTCGACCGCTTCGGTGGCAGGCTGACGATCTCGCTTTTCGGGGTTGTCACCACGTGCGGATCCCTCATCTTTGCCCTTGCCCCGGGATACCTGACCGCCTTCACGGGACGTGCGCTCCTCGGCATCGGCACGGCTTGCGTACTGATGGGTTCGTTGAAAATTTACACCAACTGGTTTTCCCTTCAGGAATTCCCGCGCGTGTCAGGCTTCATGATCGCTGCGGGGAGCATGGGGAGCGTCTTCGCCACCGCCCCCCTCGCCTTTGCCGTCAGCCTCTTCCGCTGGCGTCCCACATTCCTCGCCATTACCCTTGCCCAGGCACTGGTCACCCTCACCGTTTTCCTGATCGTCCGCGACGCTCCGACCGACACAGCCGGCCTGACCCACCGGACACCGGACCGGGGCGGTCATGAACAGTCCGGCGTCGTCGAGGTGTGGCAGCTCCTCGTTTCCTCGCCTGATTTCTGGCTCGTGGCACTCATCGCTTTCTTCTGGTACGCCAATTACATGGTGCTCCTCGCCCTCTGGGGTGGTCCGTACCTGAGGGAAACGGTCGGCCTGACCCGATCCCAGTCCGGCTCCATACTCCTCTGCACATCCCTCGGATACATCAGCGGCTCTCTTCTCCTGGGAAGGGCTATCGATCGTCTGGGAGGCTCTCTGGAAAAGACCATTCTCTGCGGACAGAGCCTTCTGATGGTGGTTATGACCGCCATGCTGGGACCGGCGGAACACCTGTCGCGGCCACTCCTTGCCTCGCTCTTTTTTGCGGTCGGTCTTGTTTCGGGTTCGGGGGTGATCATCTATCCTCTGGCACGAAAACTGGTCCCCCTACGGTACGCGGCCACCGCCATGACGGGGGTGAATTTCTTCCTCCTCATGGGGGCAGCGGTGATGCAGCATATCATGGGACTCTACATCAATTCCTTTCCCCGGAGTGAGGCCGGGCATCCTGCTGCTGCGTTTCATGGCGCATTCCGCATTCCTATCTGCGGTCTGGCGATAACCCTTGCCCTCTTTTCCGCCAGAATGGGAACAAGAGGTGTTGATGCCGGGAATGGCAGCAGGACCGCATAGCGCAACATCACGATGGCGGGGATGGACATGAAAAAAGTCTTCATCATGAAACTGGGGAGCAGCCTTGCCGACCTTCGCGCCGAAAGGGGCGATTTCGACGACTGGATAAAGGCCCCTCTGGGTAACTACCGCGATATCCTGGAAACCATCGATGTCCGCACCGGTCAGGCCATGCCCGACAGCGATGAAATCGGGGGGATCATTCTCACCGGGTCCCATGCCATGGTAACCGACAGGCACCCCTGGAGCGAGGACCTGGCACTCCGGCTGCCCCCCATCGTACGTAAGGGGATACCGGTCCTGGGTATCTGCTACGGGCACCAACTCCTCGCCCACGCCCTGGGGGGAGAGGTTGCCGACAACCCGCGGGGGTGGGAATTCGGCACCGTGAATATTTCCTTCACCGACCAGGCCAGGGTCGATCCCCTCGTCGGCGAGCTCTTTCCCGCGATTTCGGCGCATGTCTGCCACACCCAGGCGGTGCTTCGCCTCCCTGCCGATGCCCGCAGGCTTGCCTACAGCGAGAGGGACATGAACCAGGCGTTCGTCGTGGGCGACTGTGCGTGGGGAATCCAGTTTCATCCCGAATTCGATGCCGCCATTGCACAAAGGTATATCCAACAATGCAGCCAGCTGTTGTCCCGGGAAGGACAGGACCCTGACGCCCTGCTGGCGCGGTGCGTCGATACCGGCTCCGGCGCCGGGATTCTGGAGAAATTCATGGAAATCGTGCGGAGAAAACAGGAAGAAAACTGGCGGGGCAACCGGCAATGAGCGTCGAGAGAAAACCCATGGACGGAACGGGGATTGCCGTCATGGTCGCACTCTGCACGGTACTCGGGCTGCACCAGGTGGCCATCAAGGTTGCCGCCCCGGACGTCGCTCCAATCCTGCAGATAGGGATTCGTTCCGGCCTCAGTGCCATCCTCATCTGCCTCCTACTTGTGGTGCGGCGGGAGTGTTTCTCGCTGCGGGACGGCACACTTCTGCCCGGCACCCTGCTCGGTTTCGCATTCTCCATGGAGTTTCTCTTCGTAGCCGAAGGATTGCGATACACCACGGCATCCCACATGTCCGTCTTCCTCTATACTGCGCCGATCTTCACGGCATTGACACTGCACCTGTTCATCCCGTCGGAAAGGCTTTCCCGGCCGCAATGGCTGGGAATCGGTCTCTCTTTCTGCGGCGTAGTTGCGGCATTAGGCGGGAGGCTCGTCCAATCAGGCGTCAATGTACATGTCCTGCACGGGGACATCCTGGCGCTTCTCGGAGGCGTAGCCTGGGCCAGTACGACGGTGATCATCCGCTGCACCAGGCTGGCGGACGCACCAGCGACCAAGACTCTGCTGTATCAGCTTGTATCCGCCTTCATTCTGCTTCTGGCCTATGCCGTCATCTCCAACCAGGCACACAGCTTTTCCATGACTGCAATGGCAGTGACGAGCATCCTCTTTCAGGCCGTCGTCATCACCTTTGCCACCTATCTCATCTGGTTCTCGATGCTGCGACGCTACCACGCCTCACAGCTTTCCGTCTTCCTCTTTATGACCCCCCTC
>Ga0335082_10002857_pt1 | contig 18687 bp, 24 predicted proteins | sample Lox_Sample_41_FD_206718 | JGI IMG/M metagenome (GOLD analysis project Ga0335082, IMG submission 206718) | Soil microbial communities from Loxahatchee National Wildlife Refuge, Florida, United States - Lox_Sample_4.1 | ecosystem: Environmental > Terrestrial > Soil > Wetlands | place: USA...
GGCAAGACCACGCTGCTGCGCCTCATCGGCGGCACCGTGAAACCGCAGCAAGGCCGGATCACGTTGCACGGCCGGCCGGTCGATCCTGACAACCGCGCGGCGCTCTATGCGATGCGCCGGCGCATCGGCATGCTGTTCCAGTTCGGCGCGCTGTTCACCGATCTCACGTTGTTCGAGAACGTGGCGTTCCCTCTGCGCGAACACACGACGCTGCCCGAATCGATGATTCGCGACATCGTGATCATGAAACTTCATGCGGTCGGATTGCGTGGCGCGGCCGATCTGAAACCGAGCGAGATTTCGGGCGGCATGGCACGGCGCGTGGCTCTGGCACGCACGATCGCGCTCGATCCGGAACTCATCATGTACGACGAGCCTTTCGCCGGGCTCGATCCGATCTCGCTGGGCGTGGCGGCAAACCTCATCCGGCGTCTGAACGATGCGACCGGGGCGACGTCGCTGATCGTTTCGCACGACGTCGACGAGTGCTTCCTGATCAGCGACTACGCGTATCTCATTACGGCCGGCCGCGTGGTCGGTCACGGTACTCCGGAGCAATTGCGGGCGTCGAACGAACCGGAGGTGCGGCAGTTCATCCGCGGCGAGGTCGATGGGCCGGTGAAGTTTCACTACCCCGCGCCTTCGGCCGAAGTGGATTTTGGAGTGCCGGCATGAAGCTGCCGGATATTCCACAGCGCCTCGGTGAAATCACGCTCGGCGTCCTGCGTGCACTGGGTCACAACGGGGCGTTCTTCACGGAACTCGTCAAGAACGTGCCGGCCGCGGTGCGCCGCTTCTTTCTCGTGACCGCTCAGATCCACGCGATCGGCAACTACTCGCTCGTCATCATCGTGGCGTCGGGAATGGCGGTCGGCTTCGTGCTCGGGTTGCAGGGCTACTACACGCTCAGCCGGTACGGCGCGGCCGAGAGCCTGGGACTGCTGGTTGCCCTGTCCCTGGTCCGGGAGCTGGGACCCGTGGTTACCGCGTTGCTCTACGCGGGCCGGGCGGGGACCTCGCTCACGGCCGAGATCGGCCTGATGAAGGCCGGCGAACAACTGGCCGCGATGGAGATGATGGCGATCGATCCGAAGCAGAGGGTGCTTGCTCCGCGCTTCGTCGGAGGAATCATCGCGATGCCGTTGCTGGCGGCGATGTTCTCCGCCGTAGGCATCTTCGGCGGCTACATCGTGGGCGTCTTGCTGATCGGCATCGATGCGGGGCAGTTCTGGTCGCAGATGCAAAACGGGGTCGATGTATTCGACGACGTGGGCAACGGCATCGTGAAGAGCTTCGTGTTCGGCGTCGCGTGTACTTTCGTGGCGCTCTATCAGGGCTACGAGGCGCAGGCGACGCCGGAAGGCGTCGCGCAGGCGACCACGCGCACGGTCGTCATCTCGTCGCTGGCGGTACTCATGCTCGATTTCGTGCTGACGGCATTGATGTTCAGCTCGTTGTGATCGGTGGATCCGAACCAGGAGTGAGCGGATGGGAAAGAAAGGAATCGAAACGCTGGTCGGTACCTTCGTGCTGCTCGGTGCCCTGGCCGTCGTGTTCCTCGCCCTGAAGGCAGCCAATCTCGCGAGCTTCACGACCTCGTCCACGTATAGCGTGCAAGCCCGTTTCGACAACATCGGCGGCCTGAAGGTGCGCGCACCCGTGAAGAGCGCCGGCGTCACGGTGGGGCGGGTCGCATCGATCTCGCTCGACACGAAGACCTATCAGGGACTGGTGACGCTCGAACTTCAACAGCGCTTCGTCTTTCCCAAGGACACGTCGGCAAAGATCCTCACCGCGGGGCTATTGGGCGACCAGTACATCGGCCTCGAGCCCGGTGGCGATGACAAGAATCTCGCGGCGGGAGACACGATCAAGATGACGCAATCCGCGGTCGTGCTCGAGAACCTGATCGGGCAGTTCCTCTACAACAAGGCCGCCGAATCCGGCGACGGGAAGAAGTAGCTCGCCGATGCGCTCGGTCCTCTCGATCGTCGCGCTGTGCCTGCTGACGCTGCTGTCGGCAGGCTGCGCGACGATTCCGCCGGACGCAGGGAAGAATCCTGCCGATCCATGGGAGGTCTACAACCGCAACGTGGCGGAATTCAACGATCGCGCGGACCAATACGTGCTCAGGCCCGTCGCGCGCGGTTACATCAAGGTCGTTCCCGAACCGGCGCGCGATTGCATCGGAAACGTCTTTCGCAACTTCGGCGACGTCGGCAACGCGATCAACAACCTCTTGCAAGGAAAGGTCGCCGAGGCCGGGTCCGACATCTGCCGCGTGGCGCTCAACACCACAGTCGGCCTGCTCGGATGCTTCGACGTCGCGACGCGGGTCGGGTTGACGCGCAGCAACGAAGATTTCGGTCAGACCTTCGGGCGCTGGGGCGTTGCGCCTGGCCCTTACTTCGTCATCCCGCTTCTCGGCCCGAGCACCGTGCGCGATTCAGTCGGTATCGTCGCAAATATCTACACGGATCCGATCTCTTTCACGAACTGGTCCATCGGTTGGCAGGTCACGGCGTGGACGCTGCGCTTCATCGATGTGCGCGCCGGTTTGCTCGATGCAACCGCGCTGCTCGAAGGCGCCGCGCTCGACAAGTACCAGTTCATTCGCGACGGGTACTTGCAGCGGCGGCGCAATCTGATCTACGACGGCAATCCGCCGCAGGAAAAGGAGCCGGACGAACCGCCCGAAGACACATCGGAAAAGGATTCCCCTCCGGCGAAACCCCCGGATGCCAGCGGCAACTCCCCGCCGAAGGCGGAGTCCAAGGATGAGAAACCCCCCGCGCAGCCCGATCAACCCGTGCCGGCACCTGCACGTTAAGTGCAGGAGCAGGGGTCGGCCGGAGCCTTAATATCGCGCGATTCCGCGATTGGATTCAGCCATGTCAAAGATTTCGATCGGCAAAAGTTTGTCCACCCTGATCGTCGCGTTGCTGCTTGCAGCCGGCAGTCTTGCGACAACCGGTGCCCTCGCCCAGGCGACGCCGGCGGCCGCCACCGCGCCCGATCCAAACGGCGCGCCTGACGAGCTTGTCCGCAAACTATCGACCGAGGTGCTCGACTCGATCAAGGCCGACAAGTCGCTGCAGAGTGGCGACTTCACCAAGCTGCAGCAACTCGTCGACGAGAAGATCCTGCCGTACGTCAACTTCGACAAGATGACTCAGCTTGCGGTCGGCCGCGGCTGGCGGCAGGCAACGCCGGAGCAGCGGCAAACGCTGTCGCGCGAATTCCGCACTCTTCTGGTTCGCACCTACGCTGGAGCCATGTCCCAGGTCCGCGAGCACCAGGTGAAGATGCTGCCGTTCCGTCCGACCAGTCCTGACGATGTCGTCGTCCGTACTCAGATCGTTGCGCCGCGCGGCGATCCGATCCAGCTCGACTACAGGCTCGACAAAGCCACCGGACCCTGGAAGATCTACGACGTCAACGTGCTGGGTGTGTGGCTCGTCGAGAACTACAAGAACTCGTTCGCGAGCGAGATCAATCAGGGCGGCATCGACGGGTTGATCAAGTCTCTCAGCCAGCGCAACAGGCAGGCCGAAGCCGCTGCCAAGAAGGCCTGAGCGGTGAAGGTCGACGTCGCTTCCATCACGAGCGAGAACGCAGGAACGCTGCTCGATCAGGGACTGGCGGCAATTCGCAGTGGCGATCTGACAATCGATCTGACCGCCGTCAAGATCGTCGATTCGGCGGCGGTCGCGCTCTTGCTTGCCTGGCAGAGGGCCGCTGTGGAGCAAGGCAAGCGGGCGACCTTCACCAGCGTCCCGCCAGGGGTCGCCAGCCTTGCGGAGCTCTACGGCGTCGACGCGCTGCTGCAGTTCGCACCTACACCGGCATAGCCGGCACCCGTCGCATAGAATCCACGCGTGCCGCCGGCCGTCGGTCGGTGCTTTCTTCGCCTATGTCGTCCGCCGCAATCCAGGTCGTCGATCTCCGCAAAACGTACCCGGGCGTCGTCGCTCTCGACAACGTCTCGTTGCGCATCGAGCCGGGCGAGTTCTTCGGCCTGCTCGGGCCGAACGGCGCCGGCAAGACGACGCTGATTTCCATCGTCGCCGGCCTCACGCGCGCAACCAGCGGACGCGCGCTCGTGCATGGCCATGATGTCGTCGATGACTACCGCGCAGCGCGACGCGCGCTCGGCGTCGTTCCACAGGAGCTGGTGTTCGATCCTTTCTTCACCGTGCGCGAGACGCTGCGCATCCAGTCAGGCTATTTCGGGCTGCATCGCAACGATGACTGGATCGACGAGGTCATCGCCAATCTCGATCTCACCGGCAAGGCCGACGCCAACATGCGCTCGCTCTCCGGGGGAATGAAGCGCCGGGTACTCGTCGCGCAGGCGCTCGTGCATCGACCGCCGGTGATCGTGCTCGACGAGCCGACTGCCGGTGTGGACGTCGAACTGCGCCAGACCCTGTGGCAGTTCGTGCGCGGCCTCAATCGCAAGGGACACACCATCGTCCTCACCACGCACTACCTGGAGGAAGCGCAGGAGCTGTGCGGGCGCATCGCGATGCTCAAGGGAGGTCGCGTGATCGCACTCGATCGCACGCGCAGCCTCCTGCGTCAGCTTTCCGGCCTGCGCATGTCGATGCGCGTCACCGGTGAGCTTCCGGCCGCCGTAGCGAGCCACGTCGCGGAGCAGACGGGCGAGCATGTCGTGCTGCGCCTTTCCGGCGTCGCCGAGGTCGAGCCCACGCTGGCTCTGCTGCGCCAGGCCGGCTGCGCAATCGAGGATCTCGAAGTAGCGCACGCGGATCTCGAAGACGTCTTCCTGCAACTCATGAGCGAGGGCCGCGAGCGGATCGCGGCCTAGGAATCGGATCCCGTGCTCGAAGCTCGTCCTTCGGCGCCTGGCGACGCAAGTACGGCCATGCCGCGTCCGTTGGACGAGACGGACGAGAGCCCAGGAGCATCGGGCTTCCGCACGCTGCTGTACAAGGAGGTGCTGCGCTTCTGGAAGGTGAGCTTCCAGACGATCGCGGCACCGGTTCTGACCGGGGTCTTGTATCTGCTCGTGTTCGGGCACGTGCTCGAAGCGCACGTCGAAGCGTTTCCTGGAGTCAGCTACACGGCATTCCTTGTGCCGGGCCTGGTCATGATGAGCGTCTTGCAGAACGCGTTCGCAAATTCGTCGTCTTCTCTCATCCAGAGCAAGATCACCGGCAATCTCGTGTTCGTGCTGCTGCCCCCGATTTCGCACGCCGAATTCTTCGGGGCCTATGTGATCGCCTCGGTCGTGCGTGGCCTCGTTGTCGGTGCGGGCGTGTTCGCGGTCACGGTCTGGTTTGCGCCGCCCGGCATCCGGGCGCCGCTCTGGATCGTGGCGTTCGGCTTCGGAGGTGCAGCGCTGCTCGGTGTTCTCGGGCTGATCGCGGGCATCGTATCCGACAAGTTCGATCAGCTCGCTGCATTCCAGAACTTCATCATCATGCCGGCCACGTTCCTGTCCGGTGTGTTCTACTCGGTCAAGGGGCTGCCGCCTTTCTGGCTTGCCGTGTCGCACCTGAATCCCTTCTTCTACATGATCGATGGCTTCCGCTACGGCTTCTTCGCCCAGTCGGACGTCAACCCATGGGTCAGCCTGGCGGTGGTTGCGAGCGCCCTGGCCCTCGTGAGCGCCATCGCCTTGCGCATGCTTGCCAACGGCTACAAGATCCGCAACTAGCACCGGTCATGGCACCCACTCCCGAAGACGTCCGTCGCTACATCGCGCAAGGTCTCGACTGCAGCGTGCTCGAGGTGCAAGGCGACGGCCAGCATTTCGAAGCGCTGATCGTCAGTGCGGCCTTCGAAGGCAAAACCCGTGTCGCGCGCCATCAACTCGTCTACGCAGCACTCGGAGAACGTATGCGCGCGGAGATCCACGCTCTGTCGATGCGTACGTTGACGCCCGCGGAGCACGCGGCGCAGCGCACGTGAAACGCACCGCTTCACGCCTTTTTCACGGCAACTTCGCCGGGAGTTCGGCCGCGCTTGCGACCGTCGGGACTCGCCGCCTGCATCCCGCGGGCGCATTTGCGAGGACGGTCAAATGCCCGACACCCTGCCCATTCGCTTCGTCACCGCGCGCCCGCGGCAACCGATACCCGTTCCGATGGACAAGCTGAAGATCCGCGGTGGAACGCCGCTGCGCGGAGAGATTCCCGTGGCGGGCGCGAAGAACGCCGCGCTGCCGATCATCGCCGCGTCGCTGCTGACGGCCGACGAACTCGTCGTCACCAACGTCCCCGAGCTCGCCGATATCTCGACGATGGTGCGCCTGCTGCGCGGCATGGGTGTGGCCGTCGAGCGTAGTGGAGCACGTTGCGCGCTGCGCGCGGCGGCCGTGTCGTCGACCGAAGCGCCGTACGAACTGGTGAAGACGATGCGTGCATCGGTGCTCGTGCTCGGCCCGCTGCTCGCGCGCTTCGGACGGGCACGCGTTTCCCTGCCGGGCGGCTGCGCGATCGGCGCGCGGCCCGTGGATCAGCACATCAAGGGTCTCGAACTGCTCGGCGCAACCATCCATATCGAGCAGGGCTACATCGTGGCCGAAGCGCGCCGCCTGCGCGGCACTCGCATCGTCACCGACATGGTGACGGTCACCGGGACCGAGAATCTGATGATGGCGGCCACCCTCGCCGATGGCGAAACCGTCATCGAAAACGCCGCGCGCGAGCCCGAGGTCGTCGACCTCGCGGCCTGCCTGAATGCGATGGGCGCGCGCATTCGTGGCGCCGGCACCGATCGCATCGTGATCGGCGGCGTCAGCGGATTGGGTGGCGCCGCGCATCGGGTCCTGCCCGATCGGATCGAGACGGGAACGTTCCTGGTCGCCGCAGCGGCGAGCGGACTGTTCGGCGATGCCGACGTGCGCCTCACCGGCACGGAAGCATCGACGCTCGACGCCGTGATCGACAAACTGCGCGAATCGGGCAGCACGGTCGATACTGAACCCGATGCCATCCGCGTGCGTGCAGGAAAACGCCCGCAGGCGGTGAGCCTGCGCACCGCGCCGCACCCCGCCTTTCCGACCGACATGCAAGCCCAGTTCATGGCGCTCGACGCGGTGGCCGAAGGCGTCGCGCGCATCACGGAGACGATCTTCGAGAACCGCTTCATGCATGCGGTGGAGTTGCAACGCCTCGGTGCGCACGTCGACATCGAAGGGAACACGGCGCTCGTGACCGGCGTGCCCAAGCTGTCCGCGGCGACCGTCATGGCGACCGACCTGCGCGCATCGGCCAGCCTCGTGATTGCAGGGCTGGTCGCCGAAGGGGAGACCACGGTCGATCGCATTTACCATCTCGATCGCGGCTACGAGAAAATGGAGCAGCGGCTTGCCACGCTTGGCGCCGCAATCCAGCGCGTGAAGTGACAGGCAGTACACCTGCCGGCACGGTCCGCGCGCGCCGCATACGTTGACGACAAAACGGACGATCGATGATCACGCTGGCTCTCTCCAAGGGTCGCATCTTCGAGGAAACGAGGCCGCTGCTGGCGCGCGCCGGCATCACGCCGGTCGAGGACCCTGAGCGCTCGCGCAAGCTCATCATCGCGACATCCGACCCCGGTGTGCGCCTCGTCGTGGTGCGCGCCTCCGACGTGCCGACCTACGTTCAATACGGCGCGGCCGAGGCAGGTGTCGCCGGCAAGGACATCCTGCTCGAGCACGGCGCGCAGTGGGGTGATGTCGGTCTCGCGCAGCCGCTCGATCTGGGCATCGGGCGCTGCCGTCTCTGTGTCGCCGTGCCCGACGGCTTCGACTATGCCAACGCGGTCAGGCGCGGTGCCCGCCTGCGCGTGGCGACCAAGTACGTCGCCTGTGCTCGCGAGTTCTTCGCCGCCAAGGGCGTGCACGTCGATCTCATCAAGCTCTACGGCTCGATGGAACTTGCGCCCCTGGCGGGACTTGCCGACGCAATCGTCGACCTGGTCTCGACCGGCAGCACGCTGCGCGCGAACCGGCTGGTCGAGGTCGAAGAAATCGTTGCGATCTCTTCGCGCCTGATCGTCAACGCTGCTGCGCTCAAGCTCAAGCGCGCGGAGTTGATGCCGCTCGTCGCCAAGCTGGAAGCGGCGGTGGAGGCGACCACGTGAGTGCGGTGCGTCGCCTCGATACGCGCGCGCCGGACTTCGAGCAGGTCTTCGCGCATCTGAACGCGATCGAGCTGGCGACCGATCCGGCGATCGAACAGGCGGTCGAAGGGATTCTGGCCGACGTGCGCACGCGCGGGGACGCCGCGTTGCTCGAGTACACGGCGCGCTTCGACAACCTGCGCGCGAGCGAAATTGCGGCGCTGGAGATCACGCCGGCGCAGATGCGCGAAGCGCTGGAAGGACTGGAAAAGGAGCAGCAATCGGCATTGCTCGCGGCCGCCGAGCGCATACGAGCCTTTCATCAGCGCCAGTTCGAACTTCTGAAGGCGAGCGACTGGATCGACATCGAAGCTGATGGCACGCGCACCGGTCAGCGCATCGTAGCGCTCGATCGCGTGGGACTCTACGTCCCCGGCGGCAAGGCGGCATATCCGTCGTCGGTGCTCATGAACGCACTGCCGGCTCGAGTCGCGGGCGTGCACGATGTCGTGATGGTCGTGCCGACGCCGAACGGCGAACGCAATCCGCTCGTGCTCGCCGCCGCCTGCATCGGCGGCGTCACACGCGCATTCGCGCTCGGGGGCGCACAGGCGATCGCCGCCCTGGCGTACGGCACCGAAACGATCGCTCCGGTCGACAAGATCGTCGGTCCCGGTAACGCGTACGTCGCGAGCGCCAAGCGCCGCGTCTTCGGCACGGTCGGCATCGACATGATCGCGGGGCCGACCGAAATCTGGGTAATCGCCGATGCGAGCGCGCATCCCGACTGGGTCGCAATGGATCTCTTCTCCCAGGCCGAGCACGACGAGCACGCACAGGCGATCCTGCTCACGCCGGATGCGGCACTGGCCGACGCCGTCGGTGCGTCCATCGAGCGCCTGCTGCCGGCGCAGCCACGGCGCGAGATCATCGCCGCGTCGCTGGCGCGTCGTGGCGCGCTGATCACGACGCGCGACCTGCAGGAAGCGGCCACCCTCGTCAACCGCGCCGCGCCCGAGCACATGGAGATCGTCACGCGCGACCCGCAACAGATCTTTCCGCTCATCCGCCATGCCGGCGCGATTTTCGTCGGCCACTATTCGTCGGAGGCGCTCGGCGACTACTGCGCGGGTCCGAACCATGTCCTCCCGACGGTACGCACGGCGCGCTTCGCTTCCCCGCTCGGCGTGTACGACTTCGTGAAGCGCTCCAACGTGATCGAGGTCTCGGCGGCCGGCGCACGCAAACTCGCTCCCATCGCTTCCACCCTCGCGCGTGGCGAACGGCTGGAAGCCCACGCTTGCAGCGCCGAGTTGCGTACACAGACAAAGGACGCGGAATGAACGACGCAGCTCGTGCGGAGCCCGATCTCTCGCCGATTCGTCCCGAAATCCGCGCGATCGGCGCCTACCACGTCGCCGATGCGACCGGCCTGATCAAGCTCGATGCGATGGAAAACCCGTACCGGCTGCCGGCGCCGTTGGCCGACGAACTCGGCAGGCGGCTTTCCGACGTTGCGTTGAACCGATACCCGCCTGCGGACCCCGTGGCGCTCAAGGCCAAGCTCGCACGCGCCATCGGACTGCCGGCGGGCCTGCAGCTCATGCTCGGCAACGGTTCGGATGAGCTGATCCACCTCGTGATCCAGTCCTGCGCGCGACCTGGCGCGGTGGTACTCGCGCCGTGGCCGGGGTTCGTGATGTACGAACTCAGCGCGCACTTCGATGGATGCCGCTTCGTCGGTGTCCCCCTCGCGTCCGATTTTGCGCTCGATCGCGAAGCGATCTTGAAGGCGATCGCCGAGCAGCGACCGGCCGTGATCTTCCTTGCGCATCCCAACAATCCGACCGGCAATCTCTTCGACCGCGCGACGCTCGAGGCAGTGCTCGCGGCGGCGCCCGGCCTCGTCGTGCTCGACGAGGCGTATCTGCCGTTCGCGCAGGACACGTGGTTGCCTGCTCTGCCCGCGCATCCGAACGCTCTCGTGCTGCGCACGTTGTCGAAGCTCGGCCTGGCGGGCGTTCGCCTCGGCTACCTCTGCGGTCATCCGGCCTGGATTGCGGAGTTCGAGAAGGTCCGGCCGCCGTACAACGTCAATGTACTGACCCTGGCAGCCGTCGATCTGCTGCTCGATCATCTCGGCGAACTGGACCAGCAGGCGGCGCGCATCCGGCAGGAGCGCACGCGATTGCTCGGCGCATTGCGCACAATGCCGGGCGTCACCGCCTTCGATTCGGCGGCGAACTTCATCCTCATGCGCGTGCCGGACGCCGATCGCATCTTTGCCGGCCTGAAGGCACGCGGCATACTCATCAAGAACGTTTCGCGCATGCATGCCCTGCTCGCCGGCTGCTTGCGCGCCACCGTTGGAACGGCCGAGGAAAACGACGCCTTTCTCGCGGCGCTCGAGGCGAGCCTCAGGGATACTCAATGAATCCGCGTGCCGCGGAGGTCGTCCGCAACACGACTGAAACGAAGATCCGGGTTTTCGTCGACCTCGACGGGAGCGGACGGAGCCAGCTCGCAACCGGGATCGGCTTCTTTGACCACATGCTCGATCAGATCGCGAGGCATGGCGCGCTCGATCTGACGATCGAGGCCAAGGGCGACCTGCACATCGATGGCCACCACACGGTGGAGGACGTCGGCATCACGCTGGGTCAGGCGGTCGCGCGCGCCGTCGGTGACCGCAAGGGTATCCGCCGCTACGGCCACGCCTATGTGCCGCTCGACGAAGCGCTGTCGCGCGTCGTGATCGATTTTTCGGGAAGGCCCGGACTGGAATGGCACGTTCCCTTCACGCGTGCGCGCATCGGCGAGTTCGACGTGGATCTCGCGCACGAGTTCTTCCAGGGCTTTGCCAACCACGCGCTGGTCACTCTGCACGTCGACAACCTGCGCGGCGAGAACTCGCATCACCAGTGCGAAACGGTGTTCAAGGCATTCGCCCGCGCCCTGCGCTTCGCCGTCGAGGCCGATCCGCGCGCGGCGGGCGTCGTTCCCAGCACCAAGGGCACGCTCTAGCGCGCTGTTGCCGCACACCACATCGCAGCCGTCAGCCGTGGCCTCGATCGCGATCGTCGACTATGGGATGGGCAACCTGCATTCGGTCGCCAAGGCGGTCGAGCACGCAGCGCCCAACGCGCGCGTTCGTGTCAGTTCCGATCCCAAGGTGATAACCGAAGCGGATCGTGTCGTGTTTCCGGGCCAGGGTGCGATGCCGGACTGCATGCTTTACCTCCGTCAGGCGGGTCTGGAAGAGGCGGTCGAGCGGGCTGCGCGCGAGAAGCCGCTGCTCGCGGTATGCATAGGCGAGCAGATGCTTTTCGACCTGTCCGAAGAGGCGAAGCCGCCGGCGACACAGACACCCGGGCTCGGCGTTTTCGCGGGCCGCGTGGTGCGGTTTCGCGACGCCGAGTTAGTGCAGCCTGAAGGAAACCGCCTCAAGCTTCCTCATATGGGCTGGAACCGGGTACGGCAGGCGCGGCCCCACGTGCTGTGGCACGGCATCGCCGACGAAAGCTGGTTCTACTTCGTTCACAGCTACTACGTCGCCCCCTCCGACCCGGCCGTCATTGCGGGGGAGGCCACGTACGGACGGATCTTTACCTGCGTAGTCGCGCGGGATAACATTTTTGCAACCCAGTTTCACCCCGAAAAGAGCGCCGCAGCCGGACTGCGAATCTACGAAAACTTCACGCGCTGGAATCCCTGAGCGAACACGCCGGGGCTCCGCCAACTGGGTTCACTCCTCATCCTTCTCTCCCCGACCCCGACTCCCTCTATTCGGACTTGCCTGGTGGTGCACTAAGCCCCCCATGCTTCTGATCCCCGCCATCGACGTGAAGGACGGACGTTGCGTGCGCCTGCGCCAGGGCGACATGAAGAGCGCGACCGTGTTCTCGGAGGACCCCGTGGGAATGGCGCGCCACTGGGTCGCGGAAGGGGCGCGCCGGCTGCACATCGTCGACCTCAACGGCGCACGGTCGGGGCGCCCCGTCAACGAGCCGGTGATTCGCAAGATCATCTCCGCGGTCGGCGCCGATGTGCCGATCCAGCTCGGCGGTGGCCTGCGCGACCTCGACACGATCGAGCGCTACATCGACGGCGGTGTCAGCTTCGTCGTCATCGGTACCGCGGCAGTGAAGAACCCCGGGTTCCTGCACGACGCGTGCAGCGCATTCGGCGGCCACGTGATCGTGGCGCTCGACGCGAAGGACGGCAAGGTCGCAACGGACGGCTGGAGCAAGCTCACGGGCCACGACGTCGTCGATCTGGCCAAGAAATTCGAGGACTACGGCGTCGATGCCATCCTCTACACCGACATCGGCCGCGACGGGATGCTCGCCGGCGTGAATGTCGACGCGACGCGCGCGCTGGCGCGCGCCGTCAAGATCCCGGTGATCGCCAGCGGAGGGGTGGCCAACGTCGCCGACATCGAGCAGCTGTGCGCGGTGGCGGAAGACGGCATCGAGGCGGTCGTGCTGGGCCGGTCGCTCTACGAAGGCACGCTCGATTTCAAGGCTGCGCAAACCCGTGCCGACGAGCTTTCCGATGAATGATCGGGGCTGCTAGCGCACGCCTTCGCGCTGGCAGATCGCAAAATCCTCGAAAGCGCCAGCGGCTGCGAGCGCGGGTCGGGAAGTGCCGCACAGGTCAGGCCTCGCTTGGACCCCCGCAACGCGCGCGGGCAGCGTGCGAAAGCGCAGGTCGAGCGCGTCCGCATCCGCGAACAGCTTGCGCACCGGATGCCACCCGAGGTAGAGCGCCCAAAGCGGGGTCGTCACGTTGTTCTCCTCGTACAGGAGAGCGTCTTCGCGGGCGCGGATCGTGCCGTCGACCAGGTTGCCAGTGACCAGCGCGGTGCTCTCCGGATAACGGAGGTACACGCCTGCCGTGTCGAGCAGCGTGTTCTGCGCAAGGCGTGAACGCGGCGACTGGCGGATGTAGATCCCTTCGTCGGAGCATGAAGCGATCAGGTTGTCCGCCATCAGGCCGTCTTCATGCTCCAGCACGCACTTTCGATCCCGGCATGCTCCCGGTGCGCTGCCACCGCCGCCGAATGAAAGCCCGACGCGGCGACCGGGTACTCCGAGCAGCCGCCATTCGCAGATCACCACATTGCGCAGGAACTGGTTGCCGCGTCCGCCGCCCTTCGCGAAAGCACCGTAGCTCGTGAAGTCGCCACCGGCCTTCGCGAAGTCGGCAATCAGGTTGGCTTCGATCGACCAGTCGTTCGCGGCGACGATATCGATGGGCGTGACGGGCGTGTCCGTCCGCCGTGGTGCTCCGTTGACGAATGTGTTGTCGGCGATGCGCCCGCTGTCGGGGAACCGCCCGTCGCGTCCGTTGATCTTCACGTGGGCGTTGAAGTCGCTGACCTGGTTGTTCCGGATGACGACGTGATGCGCGGGGCCGACCACGTGAAACGCGTGTTCGCACCCTGCGTGGTTCGCGCACACCCCGCGTATCACCAGGTTCTCGAAGCGCCAGAACGGCGCGGTGACGAGGAATCCCTCGAGCAGATCGAACTCCAGCGTGACCGTGCCGAAGATCTCGGCGCGTACCGTGATCGGTGCAGATCCGGTCCCGCCGCCCGCCGGTGTCTCCATTGCCGCGCCGTTGAATCGATAGATGCCCGGCGCAAGAACGATGACATCGCCTGGCCGTGCGGCGGCAATGGCCGTGCGCAATTGTTCGGAACGTTCGACGATGGTGGTCGGTGCAGCTTCCTTGGTCGGCGCGTCGACGCGCGCACCGGCCCACATCGGCAGAGCCAGGCGTGGCGACATGTCGCCACGGTCGAGCGCCCGCATGGTGCGGTTGGTCATGCTGCCGATCGCCTCGATCCAGGAAGCGTGACCCGAGGCCAGCTTCTCGACGTGCAGACCGACGAGACGCGGCGCCACGCCAACGCGCTCGAGCACGTATGCGAGCGCGAGCGCGCCCGCCGCCAGCACCAGCACAGGGAAGCCTCTGCGTATCCACTTTCGGCGCGAACGGCGTCCGCTGCCGCTCTGAGGGGCGGCGTAGTTGCTGCGGCTATGCTTGCGCTGTTGCGTCAAGAGACCGATCGGCAATGCTGGCGAAACGCATTATCCCTTGCCTCGACGTCACTGCAGGACGGGTCGTGAAAGGCGTCAACTTCGTCCACCTGCGCGACGCCGGCGATCCGGTCGAGATTGCACGCCGTTACGACGAGCAGGGCGCCGACGAGCTGACCTTTCTCGATATCACGGCCTCGTCCGACGCCCGCGACATTCTTTTGCACGTGATCGAATCCGTAGCCGACCAGGTGTTCATTCCGCTCACCGTCGGCGGAGGCGTGCGCCAGGTCGAAGACGTGCGGCGCCTGCTCAACGCCGGGGCCGACAAGGTTTCGATCAACACTTCCGCCGTGGAAAACCCCGGCCTGATCGAGGCGACGAGCGGGCGCTATGGTTCGCAATGCATCGTGGTGGCAATCGATGCCCGGCGGCGCGATGGCTCCCGCCCGGAGCGGGGCTGGGAAGTGTTTACGCATGGCGGTCGTCGCGCGTCCGGCCTGGACGCAGTCGAGTGGGCGCGCCGCGTCGTGCAGTTGGGTGCGGGCGAGATATTGCTCACCAGCATGGACCGGGACGGCACGCGCGCCGGATTCGATCTCGAGCTGACGCGCGCAGTCGCCGATGCCGTGCCCGTGCCGGTCATCGCATCCGGAGGCGTCGGCTCGTTGCAGCACCTCGCTGACGGCGTGACCGTCGGGGGAGCCGACGCCGTGCTCGCGGCTTCGATTTTCCACTTCGGCGAATTCACGGTGCAGCAGGCGAAGGAGTATCTCGCCGCGCGTGGTATCGCGATGCGCCTGAACTGAACTCAGATGGCGTGGCTCGACGACGTAGCATTCGATGAACGCGGCCTGGTGACGGTGGTCGCCCAGGACGCCGCGACGCAGCGTGTGCTGATGGTTGCATGGGCGAATCGGGACGCGCTGACCGAGACCGCCGCGACCGGGCATGCCGTGTACTGGTCGCGCTCGCGCGGCAAGCTCTGGCGCAAGGGCGAGGAGTCCGGTCACCGCCAGCGCGTTGTGGAAATCCGCCTGGACTGCGACGGCGACGTGGTGCTCTACGCTGTCGAGGCGGTGGGCGGAATCTCGTGCCACACGGGGCGCGAAAGCTGCTTCTTCCGGCGCCTCGGGGATGACGCGTGGCTCACCGTCGATCCGGTCCTCGAAGACCCTGAAGTCGTATATCGCAAGTGAACTGTGCGCCATGGACGAATCGACGCTGACCCGGCTGGCGGATGTGATCGAGTCCCGCAAGGGGGGTGATCCGGAGCGGTCCTACGTCGCGCGCCTCCTGGCGCGTGCCCCCGATGCGATCCTGAAGAAGATCGGCGAGGAGGCAACCGAGACGGTGATGGCGGCGAAGGACGAAGCGCCCGAGCGCATCGTCAGCGAGTGTGCGGATCTGTGGTTTCACTGCCTCGTGATGCTGGCGCACTACGGGCTGCGGCCCGAGGCAGTCCTCGCCGAACTGGAGCGGCGCGCGGGCACGTCGGGGATCGAAGAAACGGCCGCTCGCGCGGCCGTCGCGCGCGAGCTCGGGGAAAAAGGCTGATTCCCCACTTAACTACGGAAGCGATGATGAGTGCCGATCCGAACTGCATCTTTTGCCGCATCGTGCGCGGCGAAATTCCGAGCAAGAAGGCGTACGAAGACGACGAAGTGCTCGTATTCCACGACATCAACCCGGCTGCGCCCGTGCACCTGCTGATGGTTCCCAAGGAACATTTCGAGACGCTTGCGGACGCGCGCCCCGAACACGAGCATCTGTTGGGTAAAATGATGCTTCTCGCACCGCGGCTCGCACGAGAACAGGGCGTCACGAACGGATTTCGTGTCGTCGCCAATAACGGCCCGGACGGCGGGCAAGAGGTCTACCACTTGCACATGCATGTGCTCGGGGGGCCGCGTCCGTGGAAACGTCTGTAGCGCTGTTACCGTGTCCCACTGAGGGGCACGAGGTTAGGAGTTCAACATGGGTTCACTTTCGATTTGGCATTGGCTGATCGTTCTGGTCGTCATCATCCTCATCTTCGGCACGTCGAAGCTGAAGAACATGGGCAAGGATCTGGGTGGCGCCATCAAGGGCTTCAAGGAAGGCATGAAGGAGGGCAGCGAATCGGCTGCCTCGGGCACGCCGAAGGTGGAGGAACCCAAGCAGGTCGCCGGGCAGACCATCGACGTGCAGGCAAAGGAGAAATCCTGAGCCACATGACCGCCGCTGGAACCAACGGCACGGCCTGAGCAGCGGGCCGCTGCCGGCGTGTCGCGCGGGCGCGGATGTTCGACTTCAGTATCGGTGAGATCGCCGTCATCGGCGTCGTGGCCCTGGTCGTCCTCGGGCCTGAACGCATGCCGAAGGTTGCGCGCACGGTCGGAGAATGGATCGGCAAGGCGCAGCGGTACGTCAACGAAGTAAAGAGCGACATCAATCGCGAGATGGAACTCGCGGAGCTGAAGAAGCTTCAGGAGGAAGCGCGGTCCGCCGCGCAGTCGATACAGTCGTCGGTGCAGGGCATTCAAGCCGACCTGAATCGGACCGCGACCGATCTGCAGAACTCCGTGCAGGGCACGGCGGCGACGCCAACCAGCGACCAGGCGTTCGACGACACCAGCGAACGGTGGCACAGCCACACGTTCTCGCGCCGCTACAAGCCCGGCCCATCGATCGATGATCTGGCAGAGGAAGTGGCGCGCCTGAAGCGCGAACTGGCGCTGCCCGATGGCTCCGCCGGCGGCACGCGCCGCAAATATGCGCCGCGCGCTCGCATCAACCGAACGCGCATCCGCCGATGAGCTCTTCGCCACCCGATTCGAACGAATCACTCGGGCCAGAGCAAGGCTTCCTTTCGCACCTCATCGAGCTGCGGCAGCGCCTCGTGCGATCGGCGCTCGCCGTGCTGATCGTCTTCCTGCCGATGACGTTCTTCATGAAGCAGATCTTCGATCTGCTGTCGCGCCCCCTCATGGTTGCGCTTCCGGCCGGCACGAAGCTTCTGGCGACGGGCGTCACCACGCCGTTCATGGTGCCGCTCAAGCTGACGCTGTTCGTCTCGTTCCTCGTGGCCCTGCCATTCGTCCTGTGGCAGGCGTGGGCGTTCGTGGCGCCGGGCCTCTACAAGCACGAAAAGCGACTCGCCGGCCCGATCGTCGTCTCCAGCGTCGTCATGTTCATGGCCGGTGTTGCGTACTGCTACTTCGTCGTATTCGGCATCGTGTTCAAGTTCATCGCCGGATTCGCTCCGCAGTCGGTCAACGTCGCACCTGACATCGAGGCCTATTTCTCGTTCGTGCTCGGCATGTTCCTCGCCTTCGGCCTCACTTTCGAGGTGCCCATCGCCGTCGTATTGCTCGCGCGATTCGGCATCGCGACCACGGCGCGGCTGAAGCAGGTGCGCCCGTACGTCATCGTCGGCGCCTTCATCCTGGCTGCGATCTTCACGCCGCCCGACGTGCTGTCGCAGCTATTGCTTGCGCTCCCGCTATGCCTTCTCTACGAGGTTGGCGTTTTCTGCGCGCGTTTCGTCGAGCGTCCCGCTGCGACCGAAGAGAAGGCCGCTGCCTGACTCTTCGCAGCGCATACTGTCGGCATGGCTGTATTGCGACTGCTCTGCGTTGCCGCCCTGTTCACGCTTGCTGCTGCCGCAAGCGTTGCCAAGACACCGGTCGCACCGGCGCAGGACGAAGACCTCGCGGAAGCCTGGCGCGCGTACGCGGCCGCCGACTACACGCGTGCGCGAGACAGCTATCGCAAGGCCGCCACGCGCGGCCACTCGCTTGCGCAATTCAACCTGTCCGTGATGTTGATCGAAGGGCAGGGCGGCGCTGCCGATACCAAGGAAGGACTCGAGTGGCTTCGCAAGGCGGCTGACGCCGGCCTCGCGCGCGCGCAGTACTCGCTGGGCGTTTTCTACGACCGCGGCGACATCGTTCCGAAGTCGACGGCCGACGCGACGACCTGGTTTGCCAAGGCCGCCGCTCAGGGCTGGCGCGACGCGCAGGTCAGCCTCGCCACGCAGTACTACCTGGGACGCGGCGCGCCGAAGGACTACAAGGAAGCCGCCAAGTGGTACGAACGCGCGGCGGAGCAGGGCGACGAGGGCGCCAGCTACATCATCGCCAGCATGTACGAGCATGGCGATGGCGTCGCGCAGGACCTCGAACTTGCGTTCTACTGGTACACGCAGGCCGCCGCGTACGGCGACCTCACTGCGGGAATCAAGGCGCGTGAAGTCCGGGAGAAATTACACCCGCAATAGGAGCTAGCGCGCGCCGCCGCGCGGCGCGGGACGCTCGCCGACCGTCACATCGAGCTCGGCCTCGTGACCCTTGCGCAGGACCTTCACCTTGGCGACGCTGCCCGGTGTCAGTTGCGCGATCTGAGTCAGCATTCCCGGCGTGTCGACGACTGCCTGTCCATTGATCGTCAATATGACGTCGAGCGGCTCCATTCCGGCCTTGCCGGCCGGCGCGCTGCGCTGGACGCCGCGTACGACCACCCCTTTTGCTTCCGGCAGCTTGAGCATCTCCGCCAGCTCAGGCGTCACATCGTCGGGTTCGACGCC
>Ga0335082_10002858_pt1 | contig 18684 bp, 18 predicted proteins | sample Lox_Sample_41_FD_206718 | JGI IMG/M metagenome (GOLD analysis project Ga0335082, IMG submission 206718) | Soil microbial communities from Loxahatchee National Wildlife Refuge, Florida, United States - Lox_Sample_4.1 | ecosystem: Environmental > Terrestrial > Soil > Wetlands | place: USA...
GCCCGCTAAGGGCCGGTAGGCGAAGCCGATGTCGATGGTGATGCCGCGCGCCTTCTCTTCCGGCAGGCGGTCGGCGTCGACGCCGGTGAGCGCGCGCACGAGTGCAGTCTTGCCGTGATCGATATGTCCGGCGGTGCCGATGATCATGACGCCCCGCCGGGCGCCAGCATGCCCTCCGCCCTCGCTCGCTCCTCGGCCGTCATGACGGCTTCGACTCGATGCAGGAACCCTGCGGCCAGTTCGTTGCCGCGAGCCGTGGCCAACGCAAGCCAGCGATAGGCTTGCGCCTGATCCTTGGCGATCCCAAGGCCGAGATGAAAGGCAGCGCCCAGCATCATCTGCGCCTCTGCATCGTCCAGCGCCGCGGCCAATTCGAACCAGCGCGCGGCCTCGGCGGGGTCGCGCGCCGTGCCCCAGGCGTTGTGATGCATCTGCCCGAGCCGGCACTGCGCGGAGGCATTGCCCTGCGCCGCCGCCGCCTCGGCCCAGCGCCTGGCAACGGCATAGTCGCGCGCAACCCCGACGCCCTCCAGATACATCCAACTCAGCATATTCTGAGAATCGGCCAACCCGGCCTCGGCGGCCTTTGTATACCAGCGCGCCGCTTCCGCGAGATCGCCGTCGGTGCCGCGCCCCTCGTAGTACAGGAGCGCCAGGTTCTGCTGCGCAATCGGATCACCGGCTTCGGCCGCCCGTCGGAACCACGCGGCGGCGAGGGCATCGTCCCGCGGCACGCCCCAACCGTAGCTATAGAGTCCGGCCAAGTTGCTCTGCGCCCGCGCGACTCCGCGGTCCGCCAGATCGTGCCAGAGGGCGAGCGCCGTGGCGTAGTCCTTGCCGTCGAACGCCTGCCGTGCGCGCGCCATCGTCGGCTCGTCCCCGGAGCGCTCGTCCTTTCGCCGGATGAGGCGATCGAGAAGACCCATGGCCGCCTACAATCTCAGTTCCGGCAGCTGACCGATGAAGGTGTCCTCGTCCTCCAGGCAGCGCAGGTCGAAGCGGAGGGCCCCATCTTCGATCCGGCCGATCACGGGAATGGGCAAGGCGCGGAAGGCCGCTGCCAGTCGCGCGAGCGCTGCCCCGCCCGCGCGCTTCGGCGCCAGCACGAGGCTCCAGCTCTCCAGCCGGTCGATCGGCAACGAGCCGCTGCCGATCTGGCTCTTGCAGGGCTGCAGGCCCGCCTCGGCAACGTCGGCCAGGGCTGGGCCGACGACGGACAGCAGCCGGCGTCCCAAGGCTTCGATCGTCGCGCTCGGCCGCGTCAGCAGGCGTAGCGCCGGCAGCCGTGTCGACAGGCGATCGGGATCGGCATAGAGCCGCAGCACCGCTTCCAGCGCCGCAAGCCGGCCCTTGTCGAGGCGGAGCGCGCGCTTCAGCGGATTGCGGTCGAGCTTGCGGACGAGTTCGGCGCGTCCGACGATGACGCCGGCCTGCGGCCCGCCCAGCAGCTTGTCGCCGCTGAAGGTCACGAGGTCGGCGCCGGCCCTGAGCGCCTCCATCGGCGTGGGCTCATGCGGCAGGCCGTAGGCGGCGAGATCGACCAGGGTGCCGCTGCCGAGATCGACGGCGAACGGCAGATCGTGCCGGTGGGCGAGCTCGGCCAGTTGAGCGTCGCTCACCGCCGCCGTGAAGCCCTCGATCGCATAGTTCGAAGGATGCACCTTCATCACCATCGCTGTGCGCGGGCCGATGGCGGCGGCGAAATCGGCGAGGTGGGTGCGGTTGGTCGTGCCGACCTCGACCAGCTTGCAACCGGCGCGCGCCATGATGTCGGGCATGCGGAAGGCGCCGCCGATCTCGATCAGCTCGCCGCGCGACACCGGCACCTCGCGCCGCGCCGCCAGCGTGTTGAGGACGAGAAACACGGCGGCGGCATTGTTGTTGACGACGGTCGCCGCCTCGGCGCCCGTCAGCCGTTTCAGCCAGCCGCGCACATGATCGGTGCGGTCGCCGCGGTCGCCCGTCTCCAGATCGAATTCGAGGTTGGTGGGATCGCGCAGCGCATCCGCCGTCGCCTGCACGGCCTCCTCCGGCAGCGGTGACCGGCCGAGATTGGTGTGCAACACCGTGCCGGTCAGATTGAAGACGCGGCGCTGCGACGGCCGCAGCTGCCCCTCGACCCTCGCACGACAGCGGGTCGCGATCTCCTCGTCCCCAGTGCCGGCGTTGGCAGCGCGCAGCTCACCCAGGATATCGCGGACGGCGGCGACGACGAGCTGTCTGCCATGGCGATCCGCCAACATCGCCACCTCGGGTATGCGCAAGACGCGATCGACGGACGGAAGCGACGCGCGGGAATCGGCGGGACGCGGACTCGTCATCAATCATCACCAGCGCATTCCTACAATCCGATTGCCGACAGGGGCGGGCAATCAAAGCCATGATTCCGTAGCATAGCCTTCCGAAATCGCGCCTGTCGACATCGGCGGCGAGCCGACGCCGACAGCGTGCGGCGTGCCTGTCGCGGAGAATGCACTGCGCGGAAGCATTCAATCGGTGGCGGCCGGGCGAACCTTCATGCCGAGCCAGGCCTGCAGCACCGTCCAGAGGATCGCCAACGTCGTCGCGCCGATGAACATGCCCGTGAAGCCCCAGGCGGCCAGGCCGCCGATCACCCCGACGAACAGCACGAGCATGGGCAACTGGCCGCTGCGCGCGATGAGCACGGGCTTGACGATATTGTCTGCGCCCATCAGCAGAACAACTCCCCAGACGGCGAGGAAAATCGCCCAGGCTATCTCGCCGTTCGAAACCAACCATATGGCCACAGGCAGCCAAACCAGGAGCGGTCCGATCTGGATCGCGGCGAAGAAGAACGTCAGCGCGGCCAGAGCGACGGCGCCCGGGACGCCCACGATGGCGAAGCCGATCCACGCCAGCAGTCCCTCCAGGAGGGCAGTGCCGATGACGCCGAAGGCGACGCCCCGGATAGCCCGGCGCGCAGCCTCCAGCAACGCGGAGCCCTCCGCGCCGGCGAGTTGCGCCGCGACCGCCGACACCGGCCGCACGACGCCGTCTCGCGAGGCATGCACCATTGCCGCGATGACCACGCCCAGGAAGATCTCGAAGACGGCGCCGGCGAGGCTGAGGCTCAGATTCACCAGCCACGATCCGAAAGCGACAAGCTGCGGTTGGTAGTGCTGCAGCACGCCCAGTCCTTCGACCTGCAGCTGTCGCCATGCCTCTGCCATCTTGCCTCCGACGAGAGGCAATCCCGCGATCCAGGCGGGGAGATCGGGAATATTGTGGCTGCTGGCCGCGTCCAGCCACCCTTGGATGACCGGAACGGCGTCGGCGACCGCGCTGCTGAGATAGATCAGCGGGATGACCGTGATGGCCGCGGCGAGCAGGCCGAACAGCAGCGCGGCAAGCCGCCGCCGCCCGTTCAGCAGCTTCACCATCCGTTCGAACAACCCCGAGGTCGCGGTCGCGAGGATGATCGCATAGGTGAGCGCGCCGGCGAACGGCAGCAAGATCCGAAACGTCGCCGCGATCAGCAGCAACACCAGCAGCAGCGCCAATGCGATCTCGATGACCCGTTGACGCTGATCGTTGTGACTGGCGGCGGTTACGTCCATGCTGCGGCGCGGGTCCCTCTTCCCCTTGGCACGCGCGATCGTAGAAGAAGGCGCGCCCGAACGGCATTGGACTAAGGTCCAACGGTCCGTGCCGTGACCGTAGGAGCGCGCTCTAATCCGGCGCCGGCACCAGGAACGGATTGGGAGTCGCGCGCGCCCAGCCGGCTTCACTCACCAGAACGTCCAGCCCGAGGGTGGCGAGATCGTCGGCAAAAACCTCGCTCTCCGCGTCCTTCTCCCGGTAGAGGATCTTGGTATAGGTGCGACACTCGTCGCAGGTCTCCGCCTTCACGGCCGGCTGCTCCGCAATGTGCTGATAGGCGATGCCCTTGGTGGATTGGCAGTTGGCGCATTTGATGCGAACGCAGTGCCATTCGCTCGCGCACAGCGGGCAGCACAGGAACCGCACGCCCTGGAGCGATCCCTCCGCATAGACCACGCTGGCGACGGCGGGCGAGCCGCAGACCGGGCAGGAGCCGGCGGGCTCGACCGCACGCACGGTCTGTGGATCCAGCAGGCCGGCCATCCGAGCCCAATAGACCTGGAGGGCGGCACTGACGAAGCAGGCCTGGGCCGCATCGCCCGGAGCAGGATCGATGCCGAGGGCGCGGTCGGCCGTACCCTCGCGACGATCAGGGCCAAGTCGCTTCAGCGCATCGAGCGCAGATCGCGCCGGGTCGGGCATTGTCAGCGGCGCGAGATGGTCAAGAATTCCGTCGAGCGCCGCCTGCCACGAGGAATCACGCCGCCACGTCAGGCGGTCCACGAGCGGCAGCTTGTGCTCATGAAAGAAGTCGATCTGCTCGGGACCTGGGAGCGCGCCTGCGGGCAGCCGATGGACGACAGCCGCCTGGGCGCGCGCCAGCGCACCGACGAACCGCAGATAGTCCGCCATCGGATGGCCGCGGGACAACGCTTCCAGGCGCGCCGCGCGCCGCTCGAACAGCGCCGTCAGATCGGGCAGGCGGACGAACGGGGGTTGCGCGACGTTGCCGATATCGATGGGATCGACGACCGCCCCCGGCACCGTCATTTGTGACCCTTGGCCGCCTCCTCGCGCAGCCATTTGCGGTGGAACTTCCAGGCCCAGCCGCTGGTGACCGTGCCGCGGGTCATGGCGCGCACGGTGCCCTTCACCCAGATCGCCGCGTAGAGATGGACGATCCAGACACCGATGATGACCACGGCGGCCGTGGCATGGAACACGGCCGCGATGCGCTTCTGCTCGACCGAAAAGACGTCGCCGAACTGCGACTCCCACATCACGATGCCGCTGGCCAGCAGCACGAGGATGCCGATCGTCATGAGCCAGAACACGAGCTTCTGTCCGGCGTTATAGCGGCCGACCTCCGGGAGATTCTCGTCGCGCGCGGCCAGCACGTCGCGAATGCGATTGAGCCACTGCGTATCGGTCCGCTCCCAGATGTTGTAGCGGCAGAAGCGGATGAACAGGCCGGCGAAGGTGAAGATGAGGGCGATGCCCAGCCAGGGATGCAGAATACGCGCCCATACGCCCCCACCGAACAGATCGCTCAGGAAAAACAGCGCCGGGTGGAAGAGCGACATCCCACTCAGCGCGAGCAGGATGAGGATGATGGCGTTAAGCCAGTGATTCGCCCTTGCTCCCGGCGTATAGCGCGAAACAGTACCTGCTGGCCGCTTCATCGGTTACCCCTGCCCCAGCGTACGCCGGCCTTTTTCTTCATCTTCCTCGTCGGTCTCGTTCGGCCCGTTGGTCACGTAGTGCATGAAGCCGAGGAGCGCCATGAGGCCCAGGCCCGCGAGCGCGATCGGCTTGGGCCAGCCCTTCCAGGCTTCGACCAGACTGCTGATCTTCGGCTCCTTCGGAAGGTTGGCGTAGATCTCGGGCCGGTCGGCATGCTTCAGCACGTACATCACATGCGTGCCGCCGACGCCCTGCGGATCGTACAGGCCGGCGTTCTCGTAGCCGCGCTCTTTCAGATCGGCGATGCGCGCCTCCGCCCAGTGCGTCATATCCTCCTTGGTGCCGAAGGAAATCGCCTGGGTCGGGCAGGCCTTGGCGCAGGCTGGCGCCTGGCCGACGGCGACGCGGTCCGAGCACAGCGTGCACTTGTAGACCTTGTGGTCCTTCTGCGAGAGACGCGGGATGTTGAACGGGCAGCCCTTGATGCAGTAGCCGCAGCCGATGCAGTTCTCCGAGACGAAATCGACGATGCCGTTCGAATACTGCACGATCGCGCCCGGCGCGGGGCAAGCCTTGAGACAGCCCGGATCGTCGCAATGCATGCAGCCGTCCTTGCGGATCAGCCACTCGAGATGGCCGTCGGCCTCCTCGACCTCCGAGTACCGCATCAGCGTCCAGCTGTTCTCGGTGAGATCATGCGGATTCTCGTAATAGCCGACGTTGATGCCCACTTCCTCCCGCAGGTCGTTCCACTCCAGGCAGGCGGCCTGGCAGGCCTTGCAGCCGATGCAGCGGGAGACGTCGATGAGCTTGGCGACTTCGACCGATTCACGGACGCTGGGCGGCGTCGTGGTCGTTGCCGAGTAGCGCTTGATGTCGAGGGATTGCAGCGATGCCATCGTTGCCTCCCTCAGCTCACGGCCGCGCCGGCTTTGCTGACGTCAACGAGGAACGCCTTGTACTCGGGCGTCTCGATGTTGGCGTCGCCGACATAGGGCGTAAGGGTGTTGGCGGCGAACCCCTTCTTGGTCTCGCCCGTGAACCCCCAGTGGATGGGGATGCCGACGGTGTGGACGGTCTTGCCGTCGATGGTGAGCGGCTTGATCCGCTTCGTCACCACGGCCACCGCTGTGATCTTGCCACGGTTGCTGCGCACCTCCACAAGTTCGCCGGTATTGACTCCTTTCTCCTTGGCCAGCGCCTCACCCATCTCGATGAACTGCTGCGGCTGCAGGATGGCATTGATGAGAGTGTGCTTGCTCCAGAAGTGGAAATGCTCGGTCAGACGATAGGTGGTGGCGACGATCGGGAAGTCGTCGGGTTTGCCGAAAACCTCCATATCAGCCTTGAATACCCGGGCCACCGGGTTCGGTCCCACCTTCGGATGCAGCACGTTTTGCACCGGCGCCTCGAAGGGCTCGTAGTGCTCGGGGAACGGCCCGTCCCGCATCATGCCGCGGGTGAAGAGGCGCGCCACGCCTTCCGCATTCATGATGAAGGGACCGACCGCGCCCGGCGCCGCCGTGGGCGGGATGTCCGGAACATCGACGCCGGCCCACTTCGTCCCGTTCCACCCGATGAGTTTGCGCTTCGGGTTGTACGGCTTGCCGTCAGCGTCGCAGGAGGCACGGTTGTAGAGGATGCGGCGGTTGGCCGGCCACGACCAGGCCCAGCCCGGCGCCAGGCCCGAATTGGTCGGGTCGGAGGTATCGCGCCGCGCCATCTGGTTGCCCTTCTCGGTGTAGCAGCCCGAGTAGATCCAGCAGCCGCAGGTCGTCTTGCCGTCGTCGCGCAGCTGGCCGAAGCCATCGAGCAGCTGCCCCGCCTTGAGGATCGGCGGCTTCGCCGGGTCGGTCGGGTCCGGCAGGTCCTCGAGCGCGGATCCGTTGACCTCCTTGGCGATCTCATCCGTGGTCGGGTCGTCCGACACGGCATAGGGCCAGACCAGACTCTGGATCGCATCGGGAAAGACTCCGCCGTCCTTGGCGTAGAGGCCTTTGATCGCGAGATAGAGCTTGGCCATGATCTCGACGTCGGTCTTGGCCTCGCCCGGCGGCTCGGCGCCCTTCCAGTGCCACTGCAGCCAACGCCCCGAGTTGGTGAGCGAGCCGCTCTCCTCGGCAAAGCAGCTGGTCGGCAGGCGGAACACCTCGGTCTGGACGCTCTTGGTCTCGACGTCGTTGTACTCGCCGTGGTTCTCCCAGAAGCTGGCGGTCTCCGTGGCGAGCGGATCCATCACCACCAGGAACTTCAGCTTCGAGAGGGCGGCGATCACCTTCTTCTTGTTGGGCGCCGACATCAGCGGATTGAAGCCCTGGCAGAAGTAGCCGTTCATCTTGCCCTGAAACATCAGGTCGAAGGCGCGCAGGATGTCGTAGGTGACATCGAGCTTCGGCAGCCAGTCATAGGCGTAGTCGTTCTCCGGCGTCGCCGCCTTGCCGTACATCGCCTTCTGGAAGCTGGTGAAGAACTTCGGATAGTTCTGCCAGTAGCTGATCTGGTCGGGCCGCAGCGGCTTGAAGCCGCGAGTCGACAGATAGGTGGCGCGGTCCACCTCCTTGTCCACCGGCAACGTCAGATAGCCGGGGATCAGGTTGCTCATCAGGCCGAGGTCGGTCAGACCCTGGATGTTGGAGTGGCCGCGCAGGGCATTCATGCCACCGCCGGCAACGCCGATGTTGCCGAGCAGCAGCTGGATGATCGCCATCGTGCGGATGTTCTGCGAGCCCTTCGAATGCTGCGTCCAGCCCAGCGCGTACATGCTGGTCATGGCCTTGTCCGGGGCCGCCGTCTCGGCGATCAGTTCGCAGGCCTTCACGAACTTGTCCTTGGGCGCGCCGGTGATGCGCTCCACCATCTCCGGCGTGTAGCGGGAGTAGTGCTGCTTCATCAGCTGGTAGACGCAGCGCGGGTTCTGAAGCGTCGGGTCGACGGTGGCGAAGCCGTCGTCGCCCATCACATAGTCCCAGCTGGAGCGGTCGTAGTCGCGCTTCTCGGCGTTGTAGCCGCTGAACAAGCCGTCCTGGAACGTGAACTCGTCCTTCACGATGAAGGAGGCGTTCGTGTAGTTCAGGACGTAGTCCTTCTGGATCTTGTCGTTCGACAGCAGATAGTTGATCACGCCGCCGAGCCAGGCGATGTCCGTGCCCGGCCGGATCTGCATGAACAGGTCGGCCATCGCGGCCGAGCGCGTGAAGCGCGGGTCGACGACGATCAGCTTGGCCTTGTTGTAGTGCTTGGCCTCAGTAACCCACTTGAACCCGCAAGGATGCGCCTCGGCGGCATTGCCGCCCATGATGACCACGAGGTTGGCGTTCTTGATATCCGCCCATGTGTTGGTCATCGCTCCGCGGCCGAAGGTTGGGGCCAGACTGGCCACCGTGGGGCCGTGTCAAACTCTTGCTTGGTTGTCGAAGACGACCATCCCCAGGCTGCGCACGACCTTGTAGGTGATGTACGCAGTCTCGTTGGTGGTCGCAGAGGCGGCCAGGAAGCCGGTGGAGGTCCAGCGGTTGACGAGCTGGCCGTCCTTGTTGCGGCTGATGAAGTTCTTGTCGCGGTCGTCCTTCACCAGCTTGGCGATGCGCGCGAAGGCGTCGTCCCAGCTGATGCGCTCCCATTTGTCACTCCCGGGCGCGCGATATTCCGGATGCTGCAGCCGCGTCTTCGCATGCACGAAGTCGAGCAACGCCGCGCCCTTCGGGCAGAGCGTGCCGCGATTCACGGGATGGTCCGGATCGCCCTCGATATGGATGATCGAGGACTTCGTGTTCTTGGCCTTGTCGCCGAGGCTGTACATGATGACGCCGCAGGCGACGGAGCAATAGGGACAGGTGTTGCGCGTCTCCGTCGTGCGCTCGAGCTTGAAGGGCCGCACATTGGCCACGGCCTGGGCCGGCGAGAAGCCCAAGGCGGTCACCGTCGACGCGCCGATGGCCGTTCCCGTTATCTTGAAGAATTGGCGTCTGTTGACGCCGATCATGTTCATGGCGCGCTGCCTCCTGGCATTATGCTGGGCCGGCTGAGTGCCGGAGCCGCAGGAGCCGAAATGCCGCAAACAATTGTTTTTCTTGAATCGTTAGTACGAGTTTCGCTCTGTTACCAACTAGCGTCAAGACCCTCCCCGGGGGAGGTGCGCGCCAGGGTAGACTAGAGTGTGGCCATGAGATCCGCTGCCTCGATTGCCGGATGCGACCTCGTTCTGGTCGGCGGTGGACACAGCCACGTCGAGGTGCTCCGGCAATTCGTCCTGCGCCCGGCCCGCGACATCCGCGTGACCCTGATCAGCCGCGACATCCACACGCCCTATTCCGGCATGCTGCCGGGGTTCGTCGCTGGTCACTATACACATGACGACGCCCATATCGACCTGCGGCCTCTCGCTCAGAAGGCTGGCGCGCGGCTGTTCCATGCCGAGGCGATTGGGCTCGACCTCGCGGGAAAGCGCGTCATCTGCGCTGGCCGGCCGCCGGTCGATTTCGACTATGTCTCGCTGGATATCGGCTCCAGGCCGAGCTGGCATAGCGTCCCCGGTGCCGCCGACTTTGCCTTGCCGATCAAACCGGTCGACGCCTTCGTGACGGGCTGGCAGGCGATCGAGCAGGCCCTACAGCAACCCCGTGAGCGCCCGTTCCGCATCGTCATCGTCGGTGGCGGTGCCGGCGGCACCGAGGTCTGCCTCGCTCTGCAGCACCGCCTGGCCTCACGCTCGCGGAACGGCGCGCAGGTCCAGTTCGCCATCGTCGCGGATACCGCCGAGCTGCTGCCGACGCACAGTCCCGGCGTGCGCCGGCGCCTCACTCGCGCGGTGCGCGAACGCGGCATCGAACTGCATCTGAACCGGAAGGTCTTATCCGTCACGCCGAACGAGATGAAGTGCCAACCTGATGAAGACGTTGTGTTCGACGCTGCAATCTGGGTGACCAACGCGGCGCCGGCCGCCTGGCTCCGCCAGACCGGCCTGGCCACGGACGATCAGGGATTTGTCGCCGTCAACGATCGCCTGCAATCGATTTCCCATCCCTTCGTGTTCGCCGCCGGCGACGTGGCGGCTCTGGCCGGTTATCGCCTCGCAAAGTCCGGCGTGTTCGCTGTACGCGAAGGGCCGCCGCTGGCGCGCAATCTCCGCTATGCCTGCCGCGGCGAGGCGCTCGAATCCTATCGGCCCCAGCGCCATCATCTCGCGCTGATTTCGACCGGCGACAAGTACGCGGTCGCCTCGCGTGGCCGCTGGAATGCCGAGGGCGCGCTCATCTGGCGGCTGAAGAACTACATCGACCGGCGCTGGATGCGCATGTATCGAGACCTCGACGCGATGGCGCCCATGCCCGCGCCAAGCGTCGGCAACGGCGCGGCGCCGGAGATGCGCTGCGGCGGCTGCGGTGCCAAGGTCGGCAGCGAGTTGCTCAGCCGGGTTCTGCACCGCGTCCAGCCGCCGAGCCGGCCGGAGGTCATTATCGGCCTCGATCCGGCCGACGATGCCGCGGTCGTCAGCGTGTCCGGCAATCAGCTGCTGGTGCAGAGCGTCGACTTCTTCCGCGCCTTCATCGACGACCCCTATCTCTTCGGCCGCATCGCCGCCAACCACTGCCTGGGCGACCTCTATGCCATGGGCGCCACGCCGCAGACCGCGCTCGCCATCGCCACCCTGCCCTACGGCCCGGAGGCGAAACTGGAAGCCGACCTGTTGCAGCTCATGACTGGCGCCACACAGACCCTGACCGAGGCCGGCGCCGCCCTCATCGGCGGCCATACCGGCGAGGGCGCGGAACTGGCCTTCGGCCTGACGACCAACGGCGTTGCGACGCCCGATCAGCTCTGGCGCAAGAGCGGCATGCGTGCGGGTGACAGTTTGATCCTGACGAAGCCGCTGGGCACGGGCACGCTCTTCGCGGCGGACATGCGGGCAAAGGCGCGCGGCGACTGGATCGATGCCGCGCTCGGCACCATGCTGCAATCGAACCGCACGGCGGCGGATGCCCTACGTCGGCATGGCGCGCGGGCCTGCACGGACGTCACGGGCTTCGGCCTCGTCGGCCACTTGCTGGAGATGCTGCGTGCCTCTGCGGTCGATGCGGAAGTCAGGCTTGCCGCAGTTCCGGCGCTTGCTGGGGCTCTCGATCTGCTGCGCCAGGGCATCGCCAGCTCGCTGTCGCCGCAGAACCGCGCGCTGTCCGATGCCGTCGATATCGGTGCGGCGCCGCCGGGCGATCCCCGCATCGCCTTGCTCTATGATCCGCAGACCGCCGGCGGCTTGCTCGGCAGCCTGCCCGCGGAGTCCGCGGAGGCCTGCCTGGCGGAGCTGCACGCGAACGGGGCGGCGCAAGCGGCTTGCATCGGCCGCGTCACCGGCCCGGCGAACGGCGCGCCGCGCATCGCGCTCACGGCCTAGCCGATCAGCGCGGCTCGCAACCCGGAAAGTCCTCCGCATCCATCTTCGCGCGATAGGGCTCGGCGACGTCGGTGCCGCTGATCAGTCGCGCCTTGGCGCCGATCCAGTCGTCGGGCCGCATGACCACCAGCCAGCCCGCCCCATAGGGATCGCTGTCGAGCAGAGACGGCCGCTCCATCAGCGGCTCGTTGCTGCGCTCCACCAGCCCGGCGCAGGCGACGCGCGCGGAGCCCACCACCTTGCCGGACTCCACGACCGCGCAGGCCTGTTGCGCCTCGATCCGGCGGCCGGCCCGCTTCGGCGTCACCGCCAGCACTTGACCGGCCATGGCGACGGCGACGGCCGTGATGCCGACCTCGACGAGCCCGTCGCCGAGCTCGCGGTACCACAGCTGATTCTCGACGTCATAGAGGAGATCGTCGGGCAGCGGGCAGCCGTTGACGACGGGCATGGCGCCTCCGCTGCCCCGATCAATAGGTGAGCACGCGGCAGTCGTCTTCCATGATCTGCGCGATCATGGCGGCGGAGCCCATCAGGCCCGCACATTCCGGGATCAGGTCCGCCTCGGTCATGTCGAAGAGCTCGAGGTTGGCCGGGCAGGCGTAGAACTTCGCGCCGTGCTCGTGCGCATCCCGAATGAAATCGTAGACGGTCTTGTCGGCGCCGGGCTTCACTGTAAGCGCCGCGGCCACGCCCTTCTTCATCAGGCGCCCGGCCGTCGCCGCGCAAATCACCTGGACGTCGAAGTTCATGGCCGCCGCCACCGCCGCATGGAAGAATGGCGCCCCCAGCTCCTCGCCGTTGCGCGGGTCGGTGTTGACCAGGACTATGATCAGCTTGCGCGCCATCAACCGGATTCTTTCGCGATTGTGCGCGCCTGGCAAGGACCGCGCAGGCGCCGCCGCTGAAGGCCCATGACGACAGAACCAACGCCCTTGCGGGTCATCGATGCCGGTGACGTCTCGGCCGCTCGGTCGCAGGCCCTCTGGTACGGCATCGCGCGCGAGATGACGCCTGACGATGATCCGGTCCTGACGCTGGTCAATCCGATCGATCCCTACGTCTGCATCGGTTTCCACCAGGATGTGCATCTGGAGGTCGACGCGGACTATTGCAGGACGCATGGCATTGCCATCCTGCGCCGGCGGCTCGGCGGCGGCGCCGTCTATATCGACCGCAACCAGCTGATCTTTCACTTCATGGTACCCCGGCGGCGTGCCCCGGGCCGGGTCGCCCAGCTCTACCCGATGTTCATCGAGCCGGTCGTGCGCACCTATCGCGACCTCGGCATCGATGCCGCCTATCGACCGCTCAACGACATCCAGGTCGCCGGCCGCAAGATCGGAGGAACGGCAGCCGCGATCCTCGAGGAGGCGACGGTCCTCGGCGGCATGTTCCTCTTCGACTTCGACACCGCCACCATGGCACGCTGTCTGAAGGTGCCGTCTGAGAAATTCCGCGACAAGCTCCACAAGACGCTCGACGACTATGTCACCTCGATGCGACGGCTCCTCCCGCGGCTGCCCGCGCGCGGGACGGTCAAGGCGCTGTTCCTGCGCCATGTCGCCGACTGCCTGAACGTGATCCCCGGAGAATCCGTCGCCACCGCGCGTGAGCAGGCGGCGCTCGCCGACGAAGTCGCCAGCATGGCCGATCCCACTTGGACTGCCCGCATCGGCCGCAGGTTCGTCGGCGCCGGCGTGAAGATCGCCGCCGACACCTACCTGACCGAAGGACGCTGCAAGGCGCCCGGCGGTCTCGTGCGCGTGCAGCTGCTGTCGCAAGCCGATCGCATCCTCGACATCGAGATCAGCGGCGATTTCACCTGCCAGCCGCCGGAGGGACTGGCGCGCCTGGCCGAGCGCCTGCGCGGCGCATCGCTGGCCCAGGCGTCCCTGGCCACGACGCTCGCGCAGATTCTGGGCAGTCTCGACCTCGATCTGCCGGGCGTTACACCGGAGCATTTCGCAGCGGCCATCGCACAGAGCTGGCAGCCTGACCCCTGAATCAATTCTGGGATTTTTTCGATGGCAGCGCACGCGCAGACGCGTTAACCTGACGCCAGGGGCGACATGCGACGGGGGAAGGTGCGGGCATTCGGAATGGCCCCCCACCACAGCCGCTCCGCGTAGAAAAGCAACGCCTATCAGGGAGGAAGCGATGAGTCTCAGCTCAACGTGGCTGCGCGTCGCCGCCATCGCATTGGCGGGGATGGCTTTGAACGTTCTTGCCCAGCAGGCGCTCCGGGCGCAGGAGACCGAGAAAAAGACGCTCTACGGCAACATGCAGACGGTGACGCAGGACATGATGAACCGCGCCGCCGGCGACGGGAACAACTTCCTGCACACGAACGGCAACTACGACCAGACGCGCTACTACCCATCGCGGCAGATCAACATCAGCAACGTCCAGCGTCTGCGCCCGGCCTGGATCTTCCAGACCGACGTCGTGGAGACGATGGAGACGACGCCCATCGTCGTCAACGGCGTGATGTACGTGACGACGGCGTTCGACGACGTCTATGCGCTCGACGCCCGCACCGGCGAGCAGATCTGGCGCTACAAGCACAAGATGGGCGACGTCACGACCTTCTGCTGCGGCCCCAACAACCGCGGCGTCGCGGTCTATGGCGACATGGTCTATCTCGGCACGCTCGACTCCAAGCTGGTGGCGCTCGAGGCCGCGACCGGCAAAGTGGCGTGGGAGCAGAAGATCGCCGATCCGGAGGCCGGCTACAGCGAGACCATGGCGCCGACCGCCGTCAACGGCAAGATCCTGATCGGCACCAACGGCGGCGAGTACGGCATCCGCGGCTTCGTGAAGGCCTATGACGCCAAGAGCGGCGACCTCCTGTGGACCTTCAACACGATCCCCGAGAATTCCGTCGGCGTGTGGGCCACGAAGGACGCCACCGGGCGCGACATGCACCGCGACATCGAGGCCGAGAAGGCGGCGCTCAAGAAGAACGGCGATCCCTACAAGACCCTGGGCGGCGGCGTGTGGCAGAACCCGTCGGTCGACCTCGCGACCAACCGCATCTTCTTCGTGGTCGGCAACCCCTCGCCCGATCTCGACGGCGCGCTGCGCCCGGGCGACAACCTCTACACGGACTCGCTCGTTTCGGTCGATCTCGATACCGGCAAGTATGTCTGCCACTTCCAGTACATCGCCCACGACGTCTGGGATCTGGATTCGGTCAGTCCGACGGTTCTGGTCGATGTGACCGACGACAAGGGCAAGACCGTTCCCGGCATCCTCCACGCTGGCAAGACCGGACACGTCTATGTGAACAACCGCAAAGATTGCAGCCTGATCCGTTTCTCCGACGCGATGGTGCCGCAGGAGAACATGTGGACGCTGCCGACCAAGGACGGGGCGCGCATGCTGCCGGGCGCCAACGGCGGCGTGGAATGGTCGCCGATGGCGGTCATCCCGGATCTCGGGCTGACTTACGCTATCAACCTGCACCAACCCATGACCTACCACGTCGAGAGCACGCCCTATCCCGACGGCAAGCTCTGGCTCGGCGGCGCCTTCAAGGTGATCCCGACCGAGGAGCAGTGGGGCAACGTCACCGCCGTCGACTACAACACCGGCAAGATCCGCTGGCAGGTGAAGACCGCGCAGCCGATGATCGGCGGCGTGCTCGCCACGGCCGGCGGCCTGATCTTCACCGGCGAGGGCAACGGCGATTTCAAGGCCTATGACGCGGAGACCGGCAGCGTGCTCTGGAAGTTCCATGCCGGCGCCGGCGTCAACGCGCCGCCGTCCTCCTATACGGTCGAGGGCCAGCAGTACATCGTGGTCGCCGCCGGCGGCAACACGCAGCTCGACTACAAGCGCGGCAATGACATCATCGCATTCACCCTGGGCGAATGACAGCGAACCGCGTAATCTGAGGATCGTTCGCAGGGGCGGCCGCTTGGTCGCCCCTGCTTTCTTGAAAGCCGTGATTGCCGGTGCGCAGATGCTCCGCCTGGGTCCTGCTGCTGCAATCGCCTGCCTCTGCATCGCGCCCGCCGGCGCGCAGGAGGTCGACATCTCCGAGCGCCTGCAACTCTGTCAGAGCTGTCACGGCGAAGCCGGCATGCCGCAGCAGCCGGATACACCGATCATCGCCGGGCAGAACTACTACTACCTCTATGTGCAGCTGAAGGACTACAAGGCGGGTCGGCGGGCAAACGAAATCATGCAGGGGATCGTGGCCGATCTCTCGAAGGAGGAGATGCAGGCGCTAGCGCGGCATTTCTCGCAGCAGACCTGGCCGCACATGTCCTTCCAGGCGAGCGCCGACGATATCGCGCGCGCCCAGCAGGCGGCCGTGGCCGGCGCCTGCACGACCTGTCATCTCGGCAACTACTACGGCAACAGGAGCGACGTGCCGCGCATCGCGGACCAGCAACCGGCCTACCTTGAACGCACGACCAGGGAAATGAAGACCAGGGTGCGCGCCAACAACCCCTTCATGACCGACCTGCTCAGCACCTTCTCGGACGCCGACCTCGCCGCCCTCGCCCACTGGCTGGCCGGCATGTAAGCGGACCGCGCGTCAGCCGCAGGCTGCTAGGGGAGCAGCGCCGTCTTCACGGCATCGTCGGCGGCGAGATCGGCCGCCGTCTTGCCGTCCTTGTCGCGGAGCTTGCGGTCGGCCCCTGCGGCGAGCAGCTGCCCGACCACCTCGGCATGGCCGCGCTCGGACGCGATCATCAGCGCCGTGCGGCCGCGATTGTCCGCAAGGTCGAGGGCGGCGCCCTTGGCGAGAAGCAGCCCGACAGTGGCGGTGCCGTCGGCCGCCGTTGCGTCGTCGCTGTAGCCGGCCGCCCACATCAGCGCCGTGAGATCGTTGCCGTAGCGGCGGTTGACGTCGACGCCGGCGTTCAGCAACAGCTCGACCGTCGGCTCGGAGGCGCGCCCGGCGGCGTAGACGACGGCGCTCTTGCCCGTCCGGTCCAGCTGCTGCACGTCTGCCCCGGCTTTGATCAGCAGTTCGGCCGTCTTCTCATCACCCTTGAACGCGGCGGCGACGAGCGGCGTGACGCCGTTCTTGTCGGCGACAGAGACGTCGGCACCCGCCACCAGCAGCGCGTTCGTCGCCGCAGCATGGCCATTGGTGGCGGCCGCCAGCAGCGCCGTGACGCCGTTCAGGTTGGATTGGTTGATCTCAGCGCCCCGCGCCAGTAGCAATTCGACGATGTCGGTGTGCCCCATGCGCGCGGCGACGATCAGGGCCGTGTTCCCGATGCCGGTGCGCGCCTTGACCGAAGCGCCTGCGGCCAGGAACTGCTCGACCAGCGCCGCGCAGTCCTGCTGCGTCGCCTCGAAGAGCAGGTCGGTCAGGATGCGGGCATTCAGCTGCTCACGCTCGAGAAGATAGTGCTGGTTCACGGCCTCGCAGGCCGCCGCATCCTGCGGCTGGGCGGTCTGCGCATACAGAGGCGCCGATGAAAGACCCGTTCCCACGACGACGACGGCACTTAGGAACATGGAGATGCGGCGGCCCCGCCCGATCGCTTCCGACATGAGATGCCCGCCCTTCTGATGCCCGCGCCAGTGTAGCGCGGCAACGGGGCTGGGAACAGCCGGCGGGCGCCGGCCTGCGCACCGTTCTGCGCGGCGGCGCGTCGTGCCGGACCGTCAGGCGCGGGACGCGTCAGTTGCAGAAGAGATCCTGTGTGCCGTCGCGGTAGGTCTGTATGTCGGATCCGCGCGCAAGACCGCCCGGGCAGGCGGCACGTTCGTTACCGGCGGGCGCGCCCGAGTCGTTCAACGGCCCGAGAGAGAAGCCGCCGCCCGAGGCCTCGCCTCGAGGCGCGAAGGTCTCCTCGCGAATCGTACAGGCGGACAACAGCAGCAGGGCAAGGGCGGTAAGCACTACACGCATGGATCACCTCCACGTGCCCCCTGCCACACCTGATATTAACGCGGCTCCCCCATGGGCGGTTCCGCCGGCTATCCGCGTCACAATCGCCACGGACCGGGCGGACAGCACCGTTGGACGACCGGCCGGCGCCGCTGGTGGTTGGTATTTGCTCTCTAACGGAGATCAAGGCGGCACTGCGAACGGGCGAAATCTGGATCGAATGTGACACACGTCACGGCCTCTCGCCCGGATGCCACCCCAGATAGCTGACGGTCACAACGAAGTGTCCAGCGCCGGGCGCGCGCGGCACGATTACAGGAGGGGACGTCATGAGGGCATTTGCCATCCGCAGGCGCGTGGCTGACATCGGTCTGGTGCTGGCGGCGTTGATTTCAATCGCCGCGGCGTCGAATCCGGCGGCGGCTCACGATTCGCATCACCGGCACCACAGCAGCACCTTCTTCTCGCTCCAGTTCGGTGGTCCCGGCTACTACTACGCACCGCCGGGTTACTACTACGCGCCTCCGCCGCGGTACTACTACCCACCGCCCGCCTACTACTACTATCCGCCGCCCGCCTACTATGTGCCCGGAGCGTCCTTCAGCCTCGTGATCCCACTCGGCCGCCACCACTAACGGGAGCGCGGCAGCGTAAGTGTCAGCGGCCCTGTGAAGGCCACCCGCCCAACGCCGACATCAGTGGGTTCCAGCCGGCGGCGGGAAGACGCGGCGCAACCGATCGCGCTCGGTCTCGGACCACGCCAGGCTGTGCCAGATTCGGTTCCACGATCTTTGCTCTTTCGACCACGATGATTCCTGATAGATGCTGAGGCGCCAGCTTTCAACGCGGCTGCCAAGCGGGACGTCACTGCTGCTCCAGCCGGATTCCGTCAGATGAAAGGCGCGCTCCTCAGTCCTATAGGCCATGGCACGAGCTCCGCGGGTTGTAGGGGAGACGATGTGGCGCCAAACCACGCCGGAGCATCATGGACCGCGATGCTTACGGTAACCTGACGGTAGGGTTAACAGCCGGGGCAGCCCTTGCGCGTGCGCATGATGGCGCTGACATTCCACCCAGAAAAAAGCCCCGACTCCTGGAGGAGCCGAGGCTGAGGTTCAGCACAACGAAAAATGCCGAAATATCGCTGCGCTGGGCGGCTGACGCCACCGACCTCCAGCGTACCCACGGT
>Ga0335082_10002861_pt1 | contig 18678 bp, 14 predicted proteins | sample Lox_Sample_41_FD_206718 | JGI IMG/M metagenome (GOLD analysis project Ga0335082, IMG submission 206718) | Soil microbial communities from Loxahatchee National Wildlife Refuge, Florida, United States - Lox_Sample_4.1 | ecosystem: Environmental > Terrestrial > Soil > Wetlands | place: USA...
TCGTAGCCGCGCTGCACCGAGATCTTCTTGATCGCGTTGGCCATGTTCGCCACGGCGATCTCGGTGAAGCCGGCCGCGACCTGCTCCGGGCCGCGGGTGTCGCCGGTGTCCCGGGTGATCTGATTACTGAGTTCCGTAAATTTCGCTTTCGTAATATCCGCGTCGAGGGGCTGGTCGCCGCCGGGGCCGAAGACCTTGGGGAAATGGTCCGGCTGGACGCGGCCGAGCAGCACGTTGGCGTCGGTGACGGTGAGCGGGCCGCCGCGCCGGTAGCAGGCCGGGCCGGGGTCGGCGCCGGCCGAGTCGGGGCCGGCCCGGTACCGGCTGCCGTCGAAATGCAGGATGGAGCCGCCGCCCGCGGCCACGGTGTGGATGGCCAGCATCGGGGCGCGCATCCGCACGCCGGCGACCTGGGTCTCGTACTCGCGCTCGAACTCGCCGGCGAAGTGCGACACGTCGGTGGAGGTGCCGCCCATGTCGAAGCCGATGGTCCTGGTGAAGCCCGCGTCCGCGGCCGTGCGGGCCATGCCGACGATCCCGCCGGCCGGGCCGGACACGATGGAGTCCTTGCCGCGGAAGCCCGCCGCGTCGGTCAGCCCGCCGTTGGACTGCATGAACAGCAGCCTGACGCCCTTCAGCTCGGCCGCGACCTCGGTCACGTAGCGCTGCAGGATGGGCGATAGATAGGCGTCCACCACCGTGGTGTCGCCCCGGGACACCAGCTTCATCAGCGGGCTGGTCCGGTGCGACTCCGACACCTGGGTGAAGCCGGCCGCGCGGGCGAGGTCGCCGATCCGCGCCTCGTGCTCCGGGTAGCGGTAGCCGTGCATGCAGACCACGGCGGCGGCCCGGTACCCGTCCCGGCAGGCGCGGGCGAGCTCGCCGGCCAGGGCGTCCTCATCCAGCGGGGTGAGCACCTCGCCGTCGGCGGTCACCCGCTCGTCCGCCTCGATGACGCGGTCGTAGAGGACCTCGGGGAGCAGGATGCGGCGGTCGAAGATCCGCGGCCGGTTCTGGTAGGCGATGCGCAGCGCGTCGCCGAAGCCCCGGGTGATGATCAGGACGGTGGGCTCGCCCTTCCGCTCGAGCAGGGCGTTGGTGGCGACGGTGGTGCCGAGCCGGACCGAGCCGATCTGGCCGGCCGGGATGTCCTGGCCGGGCCTGAGGCCGAGCAGCTGCCTGATGCCGGCCACCGCGGCGTCGGAATAGGCGGCCGGGTTGTCCGAGAGCAGCTTGCGGGCCACCAGGTGCCCGTCCGGGCGGCGGGCCACGATATCGGTGAACGTGCCGCCCCGGTCGATCCAGAATTCCCAGCTCCCCTGTTCGTCCATGCAGCGCGAGCCCGGCCCGTTCGGCCTAATTCTGGTCGGGGACGGCCATCGGACGGGACGGGGCGCCGTGATCGAGCTCGCGGTACGCCGCCTGCACGTCGGCGGCGGTCAGGATGATCAGGTCGTCCCGCGACGGGTCGGCCAGGTTCTCCACCCGCAGGTCACGGCAGGCGCAGGCGCGTTCGTACAGGGACCTGGCGAACCGGCCGTTGCCGAGCTCGTCGATCCGGCCCTCGGCGCAGGCGTGGGTGAAGATGGCGCGGAGCACCTCGAGGGCGGCCGGGTCGAACCGGTCGTCGGCCCCCTTCGCCAGCCGGCCGGCGATCTCCACCAGCTCGTCCGGGCTGTAGCTGGGGAAGGTGACCCGGGTGCTGAACCGCGACGCCAGGCCGGGGTTGCTGCGCAGGAACCTGTCCATGTCGTCCGGGTAGCCGGCCAGCACGATGACCAGCCGGTCCCGGTCGTCCTCGGCCCGCTTGAGCAGGGTCTGCACCGCCTCGGAGCCGAACGCGTCACCGCCGTCGTAACCGGCGTTGTTCAGCGAGTAGGCCTCGTCGATGAACAGCACGCCGCCCATGGCCGAGTCGATCAGCTTGCCGGTCTTGATCGCGGTCGAGCCGAGGTGCTCGCCGACCAGGTCGGCCCGGTGCGCCTCGATCACCTCGGGCCGGACCAGCAGCCCGTGCGCGGCGAAGATGCGGCCGAGGATGCGGGACACCGTGGTCTTCCCGGTGCCCGGCGGGCCGGTGAAGACGAAGTGCCGGGCCGGAGGCTGGCTGCTCAGCCCCTGCCGGCTGCGCATCTTGGCCACGCGCAGCTGTGCGGCGATGGCGCGGACCTGCTGTTTAACCGGGTCCAGGCCGACCAGCCAGTCGAGCTCGGCCAGCGCGCCCTCCACCGTGGGCGTGTCCTCGTAGCCGCGCAGCCTGCTGGTGAGCTCGGCGTAGCCCTGCTCCAGGTCGCCCGCGCGGATGGTGAGCAGGTCCTGCTCGGCGGGGTTCGTCGTGCTGGTGATCACCCGCACGTCGCGGGCCTGGCCGGCCTTCTCGATCAGGCTCCGGACGAACCGGCCGTTGCCCAGGTCGTCGGCGATCCGGCGGCGGCCGACCTCCTCGAACTTGCGGTAGAGCACCGGCCGCGCGTCCCCGTCGAGCCGCTCGCCGCGGCGCTCGATCGCGGCCTGGGCCAGCGCCATCATCTCGTTCGGGGAGTAGCTCGGGAACTTCAGCCGGGTCGCGAACCGGGACGCCAGGCCGGGGTTGGAGGCCAGGAACGACTCCATCTGCTTCTCGTACCCGGCCAGGATGATGATCAGGTTGTCACGGTTGTCCTCGGCCCGCTTGAGCAGCGCCTGCACGGCCTCCTGGCCGAACCGGTCGGCCTGCCCGTCGCCCTCGTTGACCAGGCTGTAGGCCTCGTCGATGAACAGCACGCCGTTGAGCGCGGAGTCGACGAGCTCGTTGGTCTTGATCGCGGTCGCGCCGAGGTACTCGCCGACCAGGTCGGCCCGGTGCGCCTCGATCACCTCGGGCGTGGCCAGCAGGCCGAACGCGTAGAAGATCTTGGCCAGCACCCGGGCCACGGTCGTCTTGCCGGTGCCGGGCGGGCCGAGGAACACGAAGTGCCGCATCGGCCGCTCGGTGCTGATGCCGGCCACCGTGCGCCGGCGCGCCGCCTCGATGGAGGCGGCGATCGAGCGGACCTGCTCCTTGACCGGGGTCAGCCCGATCATCGCGTCGAGCTCGGCCATCGCGTCCTCGACCGAGATCGGGGGCCGTGGCCGGGGGGCACCGCCCTGGTGGTCGCGGGCGGCATGATCGGCGTAGGGCAGCGCCGCGGCCTGCGCCCGGACACCGGGGGTGGCGGGACCCGGATGGCCGCCGGGCTGACCCGCCGGACGAGGGGGCGCGTTTCCCGCGGGCCGTTCCCAGTCACCCCGGCCGTACATGCGGGCGTCCTGGATGCTCTTGGCCACCCGCCAGCCGAGCACGGCCGCGGCCAGCAGCCACGCGGCGATCGTACCGACGAACGGCTGGCCCGATGCCGCCTTCAGGGCGATGACGCCGGCCGGCACCGACCAGGCCAGGACCCAGGCGACCGTGCGGCAGGGGACGAAGCTGCGGGCCAGCGGCTTGGCGTGGGCGGCCAGCACGACCGCGAAGGGCAGCAGGATCACCGAATAGAGCCAGGTCCTGTTGTCCTTGTAGGCGAAGGAGAACACCGTCAGGCCCCAGAGCGCGACCGCGATGGAGGCACCGACGGTGCGCCGTCCCTGGGTCACCGCGACGATGCCGTAGACCAGCGCGGCCAGCAGGATCAGTTCGGCCAGGGGGATGGCGGCGATGACGATGACGACCTTGAGCCACAGCGGATACTGCCGGTACGCATGCACCAGCCGGGCCCCCCAGCTCGGCTTGTCCGGTGCCGCGGGCTGGGCCCTATCGTTTGGCAGCATCACGCTTCCTCGCCCCTATGTCCCTGCCTCCCTAGAGCCCAGATTTCCGCACCCGGTCGCCGGACAGTCGTATGTCCTGTATAGCGCATGACCCGTACTCACGACAGCACACACGTAGATACTGTCGGTGAAAAATACGGCAGTGTGGTCCTGACCTGGAGCCTCCCTGGAACACGCGACGGTCATCCATGATGGACCGTGCGGGCGGCCGGCCGTCAAGACGGACACGGCAGCTCCGACCCTAGATTCGCAGCGTGAGGTCGATCTCGTCGTGCAGCGGGATGCCGTAGTCGCCGACGCGCGGGATCTGCGGCTTCTCCTGCCGGGAGCGGTCGACCGCGCCCGGCCTCAGTTCGGCCAGCCGGAACCCGCGGCGCTGGTAGAACCGGAGCGCGTCGACGTTGTCGTTGGTGGTGGTGAGCCGGACCTCGTGGCAGCGGAAGTGCCGCGCCGCGCCCGCCGCGGCCTCGATGAGCATGGTCCCGATGCCCACCCGGCGCTCGATGGCGTTGAGCGTGACGATCTCGAGCACGTCCCCGAGCACCTGGTAGGTGAGCAGGCCGACGACCCGCCGGGACCGTTCGGCGATGTACCCGGGCAGCTCGGCGGGCCGCAGCACGCTGCCGTGCACGGCGACGAGTTCTGAGCCCCACAGCTCGGCGACGAGCCAGGAGAGCATCGGGCGGTCGCCCTCGGCGACCGGTCTGATCCTGACCTCCGGCTCGTTCACTCCGCCAATTATGAGGCCATGATCATCATCGTGCGGTTACAACCGTGACCGGCCGGGCGGCAACGGGTGATGACCCCGGGATGCCGCCAAGCGGGATCTACCGAACTTTTGGGACTAATACGACACCGAGCTGATCGGGCTTTTGTTTCTGTACTTGCTTATTGTGCATAGTTGCTGTCAGCCGTATTCTTTCCCCCGTAAGCTGGAGATGGTTCCGGCTCCCGGGGGGATCGGGATGAGTGATACTTACGAATTGACGCTCGGACCAGCGGCAATACGCGCTTTCCGATACCTGCCGAGCTCGGAAGATCAGAGCAGGCTCGCTAACGCACTGCGTCAGGAACTGCTGGACGGGCCGAATGCCGACAACGAATTCAGGTTCGACCGCGACGGAAAACCCCAGGTCAATATCGGCCCTGACCCGCCGAGCGGCGCGATTTACACCGCGACTCCGCTCAGCTTCAGGGCATATACCGCAGTCCATCGGAGCATGACAGAACCCGAACTCGCACGCCTGTCCGCGGAACAGGGACGTCCCGTGGCATCCCGCGGCTTTCACGTGTTCGATCTCCTGCGTGCCGAGCAGGGATTCGCCCGCTGGCAGGAAAATGACATCATGGCCTGGGGCCGGCTTTAGCGGCGGAGCACAGGCCGCTGTGACGCGGGCCCGTGCGCAGTAACTGCGCAATAACGGCGCCGGGTCGGACGGTGGCCGGGTCCGCGGCACATCATAATGGATTCAGTTACTGACCGAGGCCGGGATCCGGCGGCTCCGGGGAGAGCACCGTGTCGAGGTGAGTCATCTCGCCGGCCTTTAGTTGCTTTTCCCCGAGCTTGATGTTGGCGAGCACGCGGGAAATGTTCTTCTCGATCAGGTACTGAACCAGGTTCTGCGTGACCGGAATGACCATCCCGATCAACTCCCTGTCATGGGTGATGGCCAGGGTCTGCCCGTTGCCACCCGCTTCCTCGATCAGGCCTGCGGACAGGTCCCCGATGCGGACGGTCCGCACCATCGAGGGCTTATCGGGAGGGTTCTCCCGACTGCCGGCCGCTCCCGGCGGATTAAGCGCCGCCCGCCAGCGATCAACCGCATCCCTGCTCTGCGGCGCCTGCACGAGCGTCCCGTCGACCACCGCCGCGATCAGGGGCATGACCTGGCCGTCCAGCGAGTCATCGCTGGGGCCGGCGGCCGGGTGCGCGTCCGCGATCGTCGTCATCGGCTCGCCGTCGGCTATCGACTTCTCGGCCTCGGCGATGCTCTGGCTCACCTGGCGCCAGTTGCCCGTGATGAGGTGCTCGACCCAGCCCTGCACCGCGGGAATTACGATGCCGATCAGGACCCGGTGGTTGGTTATCGCGAGCAGCTCACCTCGGAGGGCGTGTTCGCGAAGGGCAGCCCCCCGCAGGTCACGGATGTTCACTGTGTCCATGAAATCTGCTTCCTTCTCGGCGCGTGCCGATCAGCAGGATGGTAGCCCCGGTGCGCACGGCTTGCGATAAGCCCTGGCCCGGCGGGCAGCGCTAGCGACGGCGCCGCATCCAGCGCGCACGGATCTTCCTGCGCCAGTTCTTCCGGCCGCCCTCCGGCAAGAGGATGATTGTCAGCTTGGCCTTCGAGGTCGGATTTTCAGGCCAGACGGATCCGATCTCATCATGACCGGGTACCGCTGAGCCTGAAGTCCTGTCGAACACTTCGTTCTTCTCCTTCGGTCGCTATCGTCGGTGGCGGATCACGCCCCGGCGGACCGCCGGGCGCATCGGGAAGTACGGCCATGCGAGCGTCTCCTTCAAGCGTGTTTCTTGCGTATCCGGCTAAACATCTCCATCAGCCACTTCCTTCATAGCAACGCTTGGTCACGATCGTCGACAACCACCATGGTACCTTCCCGTGACGCTTGCCGGCAAACGCCGGCAGACGTAGTTAAGTACAAATTTGTGAAAGCTGAGGCTGCAGGGAACTTATTGACATAAGTGGCAGCCGGTCGCTCGTTGGCTGCCGCCGTACCGGCCCGGCCTTACGCTCACGCGGACGGATCGCACTTACCGCGTTCAAAGCGGGGCGCCGGAAGCGGCCGTTCGAATGTGAATCCTATTTATTTCTAGTCGGCTGGCCGGCTCGGCTGATGTTGCATCCTTACAATGATTGTGGTGCGTTTGTGCAACTTCATGCTAGGTTTCTGCAATAACGTAATTCGTGTCACGACATCCAGGGGTGGGGTGAGTCGGCGATGCCGATCACGGATAGCCGTAGTGGCCGCATTGTCCAGGATGTGACGGACGTAAGCTCCGCTGATCAGTTGCTGCGATTTGCGATCGCGGGACGGCTGGAGTCGTTGCTGGCGAAGGGGTTTACCCAGGGCAGGATCGCGCAGGGGGCCGGTTTCGGGTCCAACAGCCGGAATGCGGGCCCGGCCCTGTCCCGGGCGCTGAAAAAGGGTCCGACGGCGGCGCAACTGCACGGCCTTGACGAGATTATCGGCACGCTGAACCCGGATCTGGATGGCACCGGGAGCCTGTCGTCGCTGGCGCTGCGGCTGTTCGCCGAGCAGCCCGCCGGCCCGATCAGGACCGACAGCCTGGCCGCCCGCGTCCCCCCGGACTGGATCAGGAAGATACTCGCGGACCGGCCCGCGGACGAGATCGGCGTGCTGATGCAGGCGTCGGCGCTGCTGTCGGAGTTCATGGCCGCGGGCAAGATGGGCTCGGCGGACATCATCGCCACCATCAGGGAGCGCCACCGCGAGGAACTGGAGCTGCTGGTCCGGAAGCTGATCCTGATATCGGTCGCGCCGCCCACCTCCCGGGGCTACGACGCGCAGATCCTGCTCGGCATGCTGGCCAGCTACGCGTTCGATCCGATGACAGGCCGGCTGGACTCCCAGCTGCGGCACTCGCCGATGGCCTTCCGGGTCTGGCGGGCGGTCACCAAGCTCGTCAGGCTGAGCGGGACCAGTGAGCACAGGGACGCGCTGCGGGAGTGGGTCCGCCAGCTCATCGCCGACTCGGGGCAGCTTCGCGAGAGCAGCATGTACGCGGGGCGGAGCCTGGACCTGGAGCTGGCCATCACCGTTCCGGCCGAGTGGTCGCCGCCGGACGACGACTGGGTGGGCGAGACCCTGCTGGAGCGGGCCTGGAACAACAACGCCACGATCCGGGAACGCGGTGCCGCGGCGATGGGACTGTGGCAGCGCGCGATGACCTGCGGTCCGGCCGACCGGGCCAAGGTCCGGGAGAACCTGCGTCAGCTGATCGACGAGTTCCGTGACCCGGGGACCCGGCCCGATGCCGCGGCCGGGCTGCGCTGGCTGGCGGCCACGCTAGAACAGGCCATCGATGCCAGGGTGGCCGTCTGCAATGACTGGCCGGACATCGGCGAGCCCTGGTTCCGCAACGTCGAGGTGGCAGCGGCTGAGCTGGACCGCAGCACCATCCCGGTGCACCTGCGGGGCGGCGCCAAGAACCTGTTCCGGCACATGATCTTGCAGAACGCCGGCGTGCACCGCCGGGAGGCGATCGAGACCGTGGTCACCAGCGGCCAGGGCGAGCCGGTCGCCCGGGCGCTGGGCTCCCTACTGCGCACCGAGCGGGACCAGGCCTGGCTGCGCATCCGCGCCGAGGCCGCCCTCGGCTCCCTGCAACGACGCGACGCCTCGGTCGAGACCGCGCTGACCCGCTCCTGCGAGCACGCCCGCGAGAACATCCGCAAGGCCGAGATCAGGCACGTCGCGCCGGCCCGGTCCGATGTCACCGAGATGCACGCCTCGCTGTTCGCGGTCGGCGACTGCTTCGGCGTGCCGGGCGCCGCCGAACGGGCACGAAGCGCGCGGGCACGGCTGCGGCCCATCCTGGCCGACCTGGCCACCGCGGAGGGCGAACGCGCCCTGATCCTGCAGCGGCCGGCCCGGGCGGCCGCCTACCTGCTCACGGCCACGGCCCAGCCGGCTAGCGACGGCAGGACCGACCTGTCCCGCGAACTGCTGGAGAAGCTGAGCCGGCACCCCGATCCGGTGACCGCCAGCTTCAGCCAGTGGGCGCTGAGCTTCCGGTTCGCCCCGGACGGGACGATACAGCCATTCCTGGCCGCCGCCGAACACGGAGAACCGGACGACGCTCCCAGCTGACCGGGAGAGCAGGGTACCGATCGGCCGGCCGGTCATGACCCAGGCGGCGGGTCGACGCGGACGAGTAGTCGAACGCACCCGCAGGCTTGGCAGTGCCAGATGTGACATGCCGCGCACGGCGCCAGGCGGTGCCGCGCCGCGCCCTGGCGGGCGGGGCCATGTTCAGCAGAACGGGCCCGCCGGGCCGGCGGCCCGGCGATGTCGTCCCCGCTGACCTGGCGCACGATCACCACCGACCGCGCCTGGCTCAGCATGAAGCCGCCTTATTCCCGCCTGTCGCCGTGTTCTGCGGCGCCGGGTCCTGGCGGCGGTGCCTGCCCGGGGAACTCGGAACACGAGTTCCCGGGCGGCCACGGTGCTTGCCGTGGGCACCAGGAGACCGGGCGCCTGCCTGGCCGGACCGACCGGGCAGGACGGCCGGCGCTTCGGTCAGCCGGAGGGATCTGGGCGCGGAGTCCGGGTTCATCGCGTCACCCTGACGTCTCGTGGCCGGGAAGCAGGAAGTCCTGCGGATGCAGGCTGGTCTTCTGCATGACACCGGGAAGGCGGGCGTAGGCGCGGGTGGCCGAGCGCGCGCCGCGGGCAGCCCGGCCGGGAGCGGAAACGGTGAAGGTACCCGCGGCTTCCTCGCGGCGAATGCCCAGGGATACCACCGCGATGAAGCCGACTACGGCGCCGGCGGCGAGTAGCGCGAAGGCGGTCAGGGCGTAGGCGATGATCATGAGGGCCTCCGGGTGGGGGTGATGGTCATGGATTTTCCTTTGCTTTGTTCCTGGTGTGGCCGCCGGGCCCCGTGCGGGAGGGACGGGGCCCGGCGGGGGCAGATGCCCCGGGTCGTCCATTCCTACGGCCGGGAGGTGCTGGTCTGGCAGCTCTCGACTGCTATCCCTCCTCTCTTCTTACATCAAGATACCCTGTAGACAGCATTGATACAACATAGATTTTACAGATTTTTACTGTCCCGCTTGCAGCAACTGCACGTACCTGCGTAGGCTGGCCGCATCTGCGGGTAAACCCGCATGTCGAAGGCCTGGAGGGGACATCACCAATCACCGTGAGAGACCTTCAACCCGCCACAGGAGACCGGCCGCGGACCGGGTCATCGCCAGCCGCCGCGGAGCAGCCATCCGGTCGCCGCGTCCCCGGCGCGGGGTCCGCCCTCGTCTCGGAGGAGACGGCAAGCCATGCCGCGGGACAACTCGCCCGCCTCTCGGGTCGCTCTGCCACCCCGCCCAGCGCGGCCGCGCCCACGAGCGAGGCTCCCTGAGGGCGAGAGGCATGGGCACGGCGTATTGCCGCCGATGTCGGTATCGACGCCCAAGCGCCCTGTTGCGCTCAGATCCTTCACTGCTCGCGCGTCCCACCGCAGATTCTTCGCCACGTGACGCGTATCATAAAAAGACTGTCATAAAACTGTTGAAAACGCTGCTGCAGCCGGATAGTCTTACAGTTGTTGTCCGACAACAGAGAGGGCAAAATCTGCAACCAAGCTGCTCTAGGAAATAACGGAGCAACCTCTGCTCCGCAAGGGGCGGGTTACATGGAGGAGGAACCGCACGAAATGCCTGACAGATCGAGCGGCAGGACCGTTAACGGCAAAAAGGAAGAGGACGCCGCTCGCCAGTCGCCGCCCGATCGCATCACGGTTGCCCTGATCCCGAAGGTCGGAGCCGAACTCCAGCTTCTCCAGACCAGGACCAACCTATCGAAGACTGATGTCGTGAACCGTGCGATCACCCTGTACGAGTTCATCGATAAGCAGACCCGCGATGGCCAGGAACTACTCATCCGGGACAAGGAGACGGGCAAGATCCAGACCGTCGTGCTCCTGTAAGCCGCGGCTCGCCGCACCAGTCCAGCAGATGGCTCCGCCAGGACGAGGCGGAAGCCATCTGCTTATTTAACTGCGGCCTTCCTGCCCTGAGGAGGCCGGGCGCCGGGCGCCGGGCTAGTCCGTAGCGGCGGCAGCCGCCAGGAGGCCGTCCCGCTCGGCTACCGCCAGCGAGGCCGGCGGAACGTCAGCGGGGGAACGACGATCTCAAGCATGACGACGAGGGTCGTTCCGCCCGGCACGATGATCCGGACCCTGACGGAGGCGGGGAGCCATCGCAGCCACCTGGGCTTGCGGATCTCGGTCCGGTCCGCGTCGCCGGCGTCCGGGTCGCCAGCCGGCCCTGTCTCGATTACAAGTTCCGCTGCTGCCGTGGGTTCTCGGTCATCTGGCACCAGGTCCATCGCCGATGACCTCCTGTTCCGGTCATAGTATGAGCAGTGTATTTACATAGTTTATGCTGAATTTTACTGCTAATCAACAGCTAATAGCACAGCTTTTCGATGCTTCATTGCCGGGGATGGCTGCGCGATAGTGGCGAGACTGACGGGGCTGAAGGGACGAGAGGTGGTGGCTGTATCAGGCTGCAACCTCCGCCAGTAAGATCGTCAGGACCGCCCCCGGGCCCGGCCGGGATCCTCTTGCCTGGCTAGGCGCGTCGACTCGTCCGGGCGGTCCGGCCGACCGGGGCGGGCGCCGCGCAGCGGCGCGAACCCGGGCGGGTCGCCGGGTAGCCGAGCGGCCGCTGCGCTGCCCGACGCGGACCTTTAGGCTCATTTCCGGGAAAACAGTCATTCCGTGGAGGAGGCCTGGCGTGCGCGCGGTGGTGATGCGGGAGTTCGGCCCGCCGGAGGTACTCGAGCCTGCCGAGGTGGCCGAGGTGCAAGCCGGGTCGGACGAGGTGGTCATCGAGGTCGAGTTCGCCAACGTCACGTTCGTCGAGACTCAGGTCCGGGCGGGTCGGCCGCCGCATCCGTCGATGCTGCCGACGCTGCCGGCCATCCTGGGCAACGGCGTCGGCGGGACGGTGGGCGACGGCAGCCCGTGGTCCGGTGCCCGGGTGGTGGCCAGCCTGAACGGCACGGGCGGATACGCCGAGCGCGCGGTCGCCACCGCGTCTGCCCTGATCAGGATCCCGGACGAGCTGGCCACGCGGGACGCGGTCGCGCTGCTGGCCGACGGCCGCACCGCGCTCGCCCTGGCGGGCCGGGTGAACCTGCGCGCGGGCGATACCGTCCTGGTCGAGGCCGCGGGCGGCGGGGTGGGCACGCTGCTGGTGCAGCTCGCCCGGCGGGCCGGGGCCCGGGTCATCGCGCTGGCCGGCCAGCCGCGCAAGCTCGCCCTGGCCCGGGACCTCGGCGCGGACGTGACCGTCGACTACAGCCACGCCGGCTGGGAGAGGCAGGTCCGCGACCTGGCCGGCGAGGTGGACGTGGTGTTCGACGGCGTGGGCGGGGACATCGGGCTGGCGGCGTTCGGCCTGCTCCGCGCGGGCGGCCGGTTCTGCCCGTTCGGCATGGCCAGCGGCAGCTTCGCCCCGGTCACACCGGACCTCGCCCAGGACCGCCAGGTCACCGTGCGAGCCGGGGCGGGCGGGAGCCCGGAGCATCTGGCGGCGATGGCCCGGATGGCCCTGGCCGAGGCGGCGGCGGGGCGGCTGCGGCCGGTCATCGGGCAGGAGTTCGAGCTGGCCGACGCGGCCCGGGCGCACGCGGCCATCGAGGCCAGGGAAACGGTCGGCAAGACGCTGCTGACCGTGCCGCGCTAGGCCTGCTCCGCGCGGGCGGCTCAGCCGGCCGGGGTGCCGAGCCCGGAACGGGCTAGCCGAGCTGGGCGGCGGCCCAGCAGGCGGCACCGCCATGGCAGTTCTCCAGGGCGCTGAGCGCCTGGCGGAGGACCGCGGGCACGCCCTTACCCGCTAGGTTGTCCAGCTCGTCCGGGTCGGTCGCGGTGTCGTAGTACTCCTGAAACCCGCCCGCGTACCGCACGTAGAGCGCGGTGGGGGTCCGGACGGCCTCGTAGCTGGGCGGATCCCCCGCCTTGAAGGTCTGCCGGTCGGGGTCGGCCGGCGAGAAGTTCGGGCCGTGATGCTCGATGAGGATGGCGAGCCGCCAGCCGACCGGATCCTGCCCGTGCCACAGCCCGGCCAGGCTGTGACCGTCGGCCCCGGCCGGGACGGGCAGGCCCGCGAGGGTCTCGAACGTCGGGGCCAGGTCGATGCTGGACGTCAGCTGGCTGACGATCCGCCCGGCCGGGATGCCCGGGCCGCTGACGATCAGCGGCACGCGGATGTCGGTCTCGAAGGCGGTCTGCTTACCCGAGGAGAGCCGGTGCTCGCCCAGGTGGAAGCCGTTGTCCGAGCTGAACACGAAGTACGTGTTCCGGGCCAGGCCCGTGGCCCGGAGTTCGTCCACTAGCCCGCCGATCATGTCGTCGACGGAGAGATCATCCTCCACCCGCTTGCGGAACGTGGTGGTGATGTTGGCCTGATCGGTGGCCGATAGCGGCGGGTGGCCCTTCAGCCACGGCGGCGGGTTGGCGGGCAGCCGATTGTAGGCCGGGGTCTTCGGGGCGGCCAGTTGCTGGGCGGCGTGCGCGTAGCGGGGCGCGGGCGTGTACGGCGCGTGCGGGGCGAACGTGGCCACTTCGAGCATGAACGGCCGGCCCGAGGCGGCCGATGAGCCGATGAACGAGCGGGCCTTGGCGGCCAGCACGTCGGTCAGGTAGTCCTGCGGGGCGCTGCCGTAGTGCTGCGGCCGGCCGTTCTGGTTGAGGTTGTAGCCGTACTCGCCGTAGGCGTTCCCGGCGGCGTCCCACTCGTTCCAGCCAGGCGGTTCCGGGTAGGCGGGCTGGTACTGGTTCAGGTACTTGCCCATCAGCGCGGTGCGGTAGCCGGCCTTGTGCAGCGCCAGGGCGAACGACTTCTGCTGGTCGCCGTGCTGGTTGAAGGCGAAGTACCCGCCGTCGTTGCCGGCGTTGGTGAAGACCCCGTCGTCATGCGGGTACTGGCCGGTGAAGATAGCCGAGCGGGACGGGCAGCACAGCGAGTCCACCACGTAGTAGCGGGACATCGTCGTTCCGGCATGCTGGAGGGCCACCAGGTTCGGCATGTGGCTGACCAGGTTCCAGGACAGGTCGTCGGTGAGCACGAAGACGAAGTTCGGCCGGTGGTCGACCGCGGGCTTGGGGTGGATGGCGGCCGGGGAGGTACAGCCAGCCACCACGACGAAGACGGCGGCGAGGAGGCCGATCAGGGCTCTGCGGGATTTCCCGGTCTTGTGAGCTGAATGATCGGCACGCACCCAGGAATGGTACTGAGCCCCAAAGGTGGTACTTACGCCAGGCTGGGTGTCAGCGGCCGGAAGACTGTCCCAGCTCTGCTCAATCGGGGCAGGCCGGGGTGCGACCGCCTGGCCGCACCCCTCCCGGGCGCGAAGGTACTGGGGCAGTGCACTTATTCGGAGGGTGCAGTATTCCCTGCCCGCCGTCGATGCTTAGCCGCCCGATAGGCATCGACGGCCTTCCGCGAGCTGCGCCAGATCCCATCGGGTCCCTGCACGGCATCAAGTCTTCCGCGCTGTGCTGCCCGACGCAGGGCGATCTGCGTGAAGTCCCGGTCAGCGAGGGCCGCGAGCGGGACCATGCGGGCAGGACCAGCGATGTTGGGGACGATGAAGCGGTTGAGGTTGTCATACATGGCCCGGGCGATCAACTCTCCAAGGGCACCGTAGTCACCGCCATCGGCACGTCGCATCGCCGCCAGGTAGGTATCGCGCTGCCTCTTGAAGATGATCACCGGTGGATAGCCAAGTCGGATCAGTACGAGGTTCATGACGAGCCGCCCGGCCCGGCCGTTTCCGTCAATGAACGGGTGTACCCGCTCAAACTGATTGTGAAGTCGCGCCAGTTCCTCTGGTAGCCAGCGATCGATCTCGCCACGTTCCACGCGCTCCGAGGTAACGCAGACATCCTCCACCCACTGCTGGACCTGGGCTGGCACTAGCGGCCAGGTGGGAGGAGTCATGCCTCCAGGGAAAGGGTGAATGTCGTGCTCGCGGAAGCTACCCGGTCCCTCGCGATCGGTGGCATCCGGATGCGGTGCCACATCCCAGACGGGGGTCATCGCCAAATGATGAACATGACGGACCTCGCTCATGGTGAGCAGGCGACCGTCATGCCAGTCACCGGGTTCCATGGCTTGCCCATACACCCAGCGAGCAGCGTCCGCGTATCCCTTGACCTCGTTGTACTCTCGCAGGGGCTTAGCACCTACGGCCCGGCCTTGGACCAAGAGCATCTCGACCTCGCGCAGGACCAGCGTGTTACCTTCCAACGCGGTGGAGTGGTGTGCTTCCTGATACCAGATGTCCGCCCAAATCGATTCGGCTTCCTTCGGGCTTGGTAGGCCTCCGAGGCGCTGGTCCAGTTCAGTCAGGGCATGGCCAAGTCGTTCATAGATGCTGGCCCTACTCGGTCGGCCTCTGCCCGCCATGAGTACTCCGTTCACGCACATACCGAAGTTGGTACACTTGACTCCAAGCTAATTGAACATACCAACTATCCGGGTAGCGACACGCGGAGTGGCTCATGTCGGCGGATTGCATCAGATGCAACGAACGGCGTCCGGTTAGCGCTCAGGTGGGGTGCGACCATTCGATCACACCCACCTGAGCTGGGAATTCTTCTGTTTCAGCTGCCCAAAGTACTGGGGCAGTGCACTTATTCGGAGAGTGCAGTATTCTCCAGCCACTGACGAGAACGGCGCTACTCGCGTCGCGGGCAGTGACGGCGGTCCCGCCCGGAATGTGGAGGCAGCGCATAAGCGAGGGCTGCGGGTTCTGTGATCAACAGACGGCCCGATCCATTGACCGACCTGGGACGCTCGCAGAGTCTGTGCTTCGTCACGCTCCGAGGCTGCTCAGGGAACTGAGCTGTCGAGCATCCACAAGGCGGCCATGGGGAGGGCGGTTAGCCGGTCGCCAAAGGAGAGGTGCTGCTCGCCGGCATAGAGTACGATCCCGGCCCGGAAGCGGCCGCCAAGCCGGTTCGCCAGGTGACGCAGGCCGCGGAAGTCTTCGGCCCGCACGGTCTCGGCGGCCTTGACCTCGATTCCGATCACCGTCCCGGACGCGTGCTCAAGCACCATGTCCACCTCCACCTGATCGCGGTCACGGTAATGGAAGAGCTGGACGGGTTCTTCGGCCCAGGTGAGCTGGCGCGCGACCTCGCCAATCGCGAAGTTCTCAAGTAGCGGCCCGACCGGGGCAGTCGGATCCTTGGCCCGCTCCTCCGACATGCCGATGAGCCTGCCACCTAGTCCGGAGTCGGTGATGATCAGCTTCGGGGTGGATATCGCGCGCGTGGTCAGGTTCGATGACCACGCCGGAATGCGCTTTATCACGAAAATCAGCTCAAGCAGGTCCAGGTAGCGCGAGAGCGTCTGCCGCGGCAGGGCGATATCGTTCGCCATCGACTGGACGACCGCCATGGTCCCCATCCGTGCCGCCACGACGCTGAGCAACCGGCGCATCTCGGCCGGCCGCTCGATGTCCGAGATCTGCCGGACGTCACGAGTCACCAGGTCGGTCACGTAGGAATCGAAGAACCTTGCCCGGCGGCGTCCCGGGTCACGCCGTACCGCCTCCGGGTATCCGCCGCGCAGCGCCCGCACCACGTAATCGCGCTTGGTCATGGAACATGGCGGCATCCTCACGCCCCCGTCGCGCTGGAAGACTGCATCCACGAATCCGTCCGCGGCGGAGTCGATCTCCCCCTGCGACAGCGGCCACAATTCGATTGTCTCGGTGCGTCCCGGCAGCGCATCAGGCAAATTCCTCAGCCCTAGCAGCCGAGCCGAACCTGTCAGCAGGAACCTGCCGGGGCGCGGATCCCGGTCCACCTCGCGCTTGATGGCAAGCAGCAGTTCCGGCACCCGCTGGATCTCGTCGATCATCAGCAGGCCGTCATGCCGGACGAAAGCGCTCGGGTCCGCCTCCGCGGCCGCCCGGACGGCCTGGTCGTCCAGGTACAGCTCTCGCGCGGCAGCCGCCCTAGCGACGATCAGCTCCGCCAGGGTGCTTTTACCGACCTGCCGGGCACCATTCACTACAACGACACGGGTGTCCGCCAGCGCCTCGGCAGTCATTCGCTCGGCATGCCTCGCGAACAGGCCAACCCCGATGCCCATAGAACGACATTATCGCAGCTAACGCCTCAGCGTGGGCGACCTGCCGGTACCTCTGTGGGCGTTCTGCCGTTTACCTCGTGGGCGTTCTGCCGGAATATATGCGGACGGTCGGCTGGGCGCGCGAAACCTCGGCACATCGGACGAGTCGCTCGCCACCACGGCCCGCGAGCCGAGCCTGGCCCCGGTGGTAGCAGCTCTGCAGATCAATAACCCGGGTAGGCCGCGGTCCAGCTCAGGTCTCGATGAGCTCGTACTGGTCCCGGGTGAGGATGCCCTGCACGAAGTCGCCATCACTATCGGCGGTTTGCGGTGCGAAGGCGAACTCGGCCAGGCAGCTCCCATCGGGCCTGGTTTCGAGGACCGTCCCCTCCATTCCGACCGGGATAGTTCGGCCGTCGAAGATGCTCTCCGCGGCTGTCGTCGTACGGATCAGGCCATATTCCTTTGCTGCGGTCATCGTTCAGTCTCCCTAACGCGATGAGGCTGCACCCACGCAGTCGTAAGCCGGGGAATGCTGAGGCCTGCACGGTCGACGATGAGCCAACAGGTGATCAAGTTCGCGTGCCTCCCGTTCGGCCCGGTGAGATCGCTGACGACCCTGTGCGACGGCCCGTATGTGGTATCCCTGGATTCGGCTACCTTCCCGCGTGCCAGCAGCTCATCGCATATCAGTCCGCGCAACTCCCGCGCCGCATCACGGCGTCCCTCCGGGTTGTCCACATCGTAGCCGAGCGCCCGCCAGCCGTCCGCTTTCCCGTTATTGCCTGGGTGCTCCGGGTTCAGCGAGTAATCGCTAAGCTTTCGGCCATCGAGCTCAGCCATCTCTATGTTCGGCAGCACGTCACGGGCACCGGGCAGGTCTCTTGTGCTCGGGGGAAGGGCGGCGTCCCGGGTCGCCCTTCCAGGCTTATCCTCACGCTGCGCTTGATCTCCGCCATGATCCGCGTCCCGCGAGCCGGCGCTATACTCTGCCGACCTGGAGACGCGATCATCCTCGGTACCTATGCCGGCCGGGGAACGGCGACCCTCATCGCCTAGCGGCACCGCATCCGCCCGGTCATGGGCGGCGTACTCGATCGCAACGCGCTCGCGGTACGCAAGTGCATAGGCGGCCCGGGATTCCGCATCCTGCATGACTGCATAATCCGGCCGGCGAGAGCCACCGGCGTGCCGCTCAGGAGCATCAGCACCAGAGTCTGCCCCGGTGTCTATATCTTCTTGCACGTCCTGGCCGTGGAATTCGCGCATGGCCATCCCAGTGGATCGGCGTCACTGTCATCAACATCACGTACGGATGTCGTATGGAGCAGGTTCAAGTCCAGCGATGTGCCTGCAAGAGTCCAGGTTTCCGGCGGCAGGCTCTGACAGCTCGGGCGCGACACCGTCCTGCCACTGGACGCCACCAGTGGTGACGATGATTTATTGGTGGCGGGCTGCCCATGTTGCAACGAATGCAACAAGTGGTGCCCAGCAAACGCTCAGGAAGGGTGCGGCTTCCTGTCCGCACCCTTCCTGACCAGGTGAGACTTACATCGGAACGATCTAATATTAGCTGCAGCCGCTGGTGGAGCCGCAGCCTTCGCAGACGTAGCAGCTGCCGGCCGGGCGCATCTTGGTGCCGCAGGTGAGGCAGAGCGGAGCGTCCGCGGTGCGGCCCTGCTGGGACTCGATCAGTTCGGCCGTGCTGTGCGGCCCGGCCGGAAAGGGAGCAGCCGCAGGCTGGGCTTGAGGCTGAGCCGGGGCGGGAACCGCGGACCGTTCGGTATGAGGTTGTTCAACGGCGGCCGACTGGGCCAGTACCTCCGGGTCCACCTCCTCGGCCAGCCCGGCCGGGTCGTGGCCGGCCACCTCGGCCGCCCGCTCGGCGGCGGACAGGATGCCGAGCTCGGCGCGGTCCTCGTAGGGCAGGTGGTCCAGCGCCAGGCGGCGGAAGATGTAGTCCATCACCGAGCTGGCGATCCTGATGTCCGGGTCGTCGGTCAGGCCGGCCGGCTCGAACCGCATGTTGGTGAACTTGGCC
>Ga0335082_10002863_pt1 | contig 18671 bp, 11 predicted proteins | sample Lox_Sample_41_FD_206718 | JGI IMG/M metagenome (GOLD analysis project Ga0335082, IMG submission 206718) | Soil microbial communities from Loxahatchee National Wildlife Refuge, Florida, United States - Lox_Sample_4.1 | ecosystem: Environmental > Terrestrial > Soil > Wetlands | place: USA...
GCGCGCGGCCTGCGCGCCATCATGGAAGAGGTCCTGCAGTCGGTGATGTACGAGGTGCCGAGCCGCAAGGACGTGGAGCGCGTGGTGATCACGCGCGAGGCCGTGCTGGAGAACGTCAATCCGACCATCGTCCCCAGGGACGTCACGCGGCGCACCCCGCGCGAGAAGTCCGCCTGATCCAGCTCGAGACCCCTCATTCGCACAGGTGTTCGGCTACCACGGGTCGGCCTGCGGATTCGGACGGTAAAGGTCTAGTCCACTGGGTGCCGACTTTGGGCGTATTGCCCATGATCATCGTTATCCGCATGTAGCCTCACTGAGTATTGCCGTATCTGGCGGGGTTCCCGCTCACGCCAGGATCTCGGACGCTGACAAGGCAGCCGTCTTCCATAGCGACGGGGAATTGAGCGCAGATGAGTAGTTGGGATGCTCCCACGGGCAACTGGGGCTCGCATCAGGAGCCCGACGAATCCGGCCGCCCCGACGAGCAGGACTATCAGCCGGGCGAGTCGACCGGCGGCTACCGTACGATGCGCGGTGGCGAGGGCAGGATCCGCGCCGGCCGCAGGGGGCTGCCCGGCTACGAGCAGGCGCAGAACTACGACCAGGGGACGGCAGGATACGACCAGGGCTACGGGCAGGACGCTGGCTATGGCCAGCCGCCCGGTTACGGCGATCAGCGCGGTTACGGCGATCAATCCGGTTACGGCCAGCCGCCCGGCTATGGCCAGCAATCCGGTTACGGCGAGCAGCCCGGTTACGGCCAGCCGCCCGGATACGGCTCGGGACAGGGTTACGGGCCGGAAACCAGCCCGCAGCCTGGCTACGGCGCAGTGCCTACTACCGGGCCTACCACCGGGTCGGGCGGCTACGGCTCCGACCCGCTGAGCGCGCCGCCGGCTCAGGGGCCGAAGACGACCCCGAACCCGCTGACGGCGCCGGGCCCGTTCGGCTCACCGGCGTCTGGTCCGCAGCGTCCGCTCGGATCGGCCGCGGAGGATCCGCTCGGCACCGGATCGCTGAGCGCGTTCAACTCCAGCCCCCGGCGCGCGCTCGGCCCGGGCTCGCAGGTCCCGCAAGTCCCGCAGGCCTCGCCCGGGTCGGGTCCTAACGGCGTCGTCGGCTACGACGACGGCGCCACCGGGGCGTACCGCCGTTACGGTGACGAAGAGCCGACCCGTTCGGGGTGGTCGGACCCGGGTCAGCAGCCGGGCTACGGCGGCCAGGCAGGCTACGGCGACCAGCCGGGCTACGGCGCGAAGGCCCAGCCGCGCCACGCGCAGCCGGACTTCGGTCAGCAGGACCCCGCCGGCCAGGACCCGGGTCTGGGTTCCAGCCAGGGCTACGGCCAGGGCTTCGGCTACCGGGATTTCGGCCAGCAGGGTTACGCGCCGCCGACTGGACTCGGCACCGTCCCGCCGGGTGGCTTCGGCGGCCAGAGCCGGGGTCAGGGTTTCGACCAGGACTATCAGACCGAGGCGTACCCGCAGCAGGGCGCCGAACCCTCCGATTACCAGCAGCACGCCTTCGGTGACGGCGGCTTCGGCCAGAACGGCTTCGGCCAGAACGCCTACCCGCAGAACGGCTACGCCCAGAACGGTTACGCCCAGCCCGGCTACGACCAGCCCGGCTACGACCAGAATGGTTATGGCCAGAACGGCTACACCCAGAACGGCTACGGCCAGGACGCCTACGGCCAGGACGCCTATGGGCAGGAGGCCTATGGGCAAGGCGGTTACGAACAAGAGGGTTACGGCCAGCAGGGTTACGGCCAGCAGGGTTACGGCCAGCAGGGCTTCGAGGCGCCGGCCGCGGCCGGGTTCGGCGACGACGGCCTCGCCGCACCGGGCCGCGGGTCCCGGTCCCGCTCGGGCCCGCGCTCCGCAGTGCGAACCCCGCAGCGGCCCGGCGGGATGCGGATGGTCCTGTACCTGGGCGCGGCCGTGATCGGCGTGGCGGCGATCGTGTTCCTGGTCATCCACGTGGCCAAAAGCGGGAGCGGCACGGCCAGCGGCACGTCCACGCCGGGCGCCACGACCACCGCCGGGGCCGCGGCGGGCCAGGGGTTCGTCCTGCGCCAGGCCGCCAGTGTCGGCAAGTACCCGCTGAACAAGCCGGGCTCCACCCTGATCGCGTCCGGCATCAAGGGCGCGACGGCGAACGTCGTCAAGAAGATGGCATCTGTCGGGGCAGGTAAGCCGGGCAAGGCGGTGGTCGGCGTCTACGACATGGGGGCGTCGAGTTCGTTCAAGTCGGCCAGCTACAAGGGCCTGACGTTCGTCGGCTACGACGGCACCTTCAACCCGACCAAGCTGATGAACCTCATCCGGAAGAACCTGAAGTCCTCGCGGGTGGTGAACGCGGGCCCGCACGGCGGGCAGATGGTCTGCGGGTATGACACCTCGAGCGGCTCGCCGGTCAGCGAGTGCGCGTGGGCCACCACGACCACCTTCGGCACGGTCGGGTTCGTGAACCACGGAGAGCTGGCCAAGATCACCGGCGCGCCCAGGCTCGCCCTTAAGGTGAGGGACGCGGTGGAGGTCCGCGCCCAATAGACTCACCTCTCGTGAGCAGACCAGGTCCCATCGAGCTGCCTTCCCAGTACGCGCCCGCCGAGGTCGAAGGGCCGCGCTACGAGCGCTGGGAGAAGGCAGGTTACTTCACCGCGGACGCGCATTCCGATGCTCCCGCATTCTGCAACGTCATCCCCCCGCCGAACGTCACAGGTTCCCTGCACATCGGCCACGCCCTCGACCACACGCTGATAGACGCGCTGGTCAGGCGCCGCCGCATGCAGGGTTACAACACGCTGTGGCTGCCGGGCATGGACCACGCCGGGATCGCCACGCAGAACGTGGTGGAGCGCGAGCTGGCCAAGGAGGGCCTGAGCCGCCACGACCTCGGCCGCGAGGCCTTCGTCGAGCGGGTCTGGCGGTGGAAGGCGGAGTCCGGCGGCAAGATCCTGGGCCAGATGCGGCGGCTCGGGGACAGCGTGGACTGGTCCCGCGAGCGGTTCACGATGGACGAGGGCCTGTCCCGCGCGGTGCAGACGATCTTCAAGCGGCTCTTCGACGACGGCCTGATCTACCAGGCCGAACGGATCATCAACTGGTGCCCGCGCTGCCTCACCGCGCTGTCCGACATCGAGGTCGACCACAGCGACGACGACGGCGAGCTCGTCTCCATCAGGTACGGCAGTGTTGGCGAAGACCAGGTGAATGACTCGATCGTGGTCGCCACCACCCGGGCCGAGACCATGCTCGGCGACACCGCGGTCGCGGTGCACCCGGACGACCCGCGCTACACGCACCTGGTCGGCCAGACGGTGGAGCTGCCGCTGACCGGACGGCGCATCCCGATCGTGGCCGACGAGCACGTGGATCCCGCGTTCGGCACCGGCGCGGTCAAGGTGACCCCGGCCCACGACCCGAACGACTTCGAGATCGGCCGCCGCCACGGCCTGCCCGGCATCACCGTGCTCGATGAGCACGGCGTGATCACCGCGCACGGCCCGTTCCAGGGTCTGGACCGGTTCGAGGCCCGGCCGGCCGTGGTGCGTGCGCTGCGCGAGCAGGGCCGGATCGTGGCCGAGAAGCGGCCGTACGTGCACGCGGTCGGGCATTGCAGCCGGTGCGGCACCACCGTCGAGCCGCGCCAGTCGCTGCAGTGGTTCGTCCGTGTCGGCCCGCTTGCCAAGGCCGCGGGCGACGCCGTCCGCGACGGCCGCGTCCGGCTGCACCCGCCGGAGATGAACGCCAGGTACTTCGGCTGGGTGGACGACATGCACGACTGGTGCATCAGCCGCCAGTTGTGGTGGGGTCACCGCATACCGGTTTTTTACGGGCCGAACGGTCAGGTGACCTGCGTCGGCCCAGACGAGGAGCCGCCGCCGGGCTGGACCCAGGACCCCGACGTGCTCGACACCTGGTTCTCCTCGGCGCTGTGGCCGTTCTCCACCCTGGGCTGGCCCGACGACACGGCCGACCTGCGCACCTTCTACCCGACCAGCGTGCTGGTCACCGGGTACGACATCCTGTTCTTCTGGGTCGTGCGGATGATGATGTTCGGCCTGTACGCGATGCGAGAGGCGGCTCCGGACGACGCCGTGCCGTTCCGCGTGGTGGCGCTGCACGGGCTGGTCCGCGACCAGTTCGGCAAGAAGATGTCCAAGTCGCGCGGGAACACGGTGGACCCGCTGGACTGGGTGGACAGGTTCGGCGCCGATGCGACCAGGTTCACCCTGGCCCGCGGGGCCAACCCGGGCGGCGACATCGCCATCAGCGAGGAGTGGGCCGCCGGTTCCCGCAACTTCTGCAACAAGCTCTGGAACGCCGTCCGCTTCGCCCTCCTCAACGGCGCCCACGTCCCAGCGGCCGCCCTCGAGCCCGCGGCCCTCTCCGTCCCGGACCGGTGGATCCTGTCCCGGCTGTCCGCGGTGACGGCCGAGACGGACCAGCTGTTCGAGGCGTTCGAGTTCGGCAAGGTCTGCGACGCGCTGTACCACTTCGCCTGGGACGAGGTCTGTGACTGGTACCTGGAGCTGGCCAAGGTGCCGCTGGCCTCGGGCGACGAAGCGGCGGCCGAGACCACCCGGCAGGTGCTCGGCTTCGTCCTTGACCAGCTGCTGCGGCTGCTGCACCCGGTCATGCCGTTCGTCACCGAGGAGCTGTGGACCGCGCTGACCGGCGAGGAGTCGGTCATGGTGGCGGCCTGGCCGACGTTCGCGTTCGCCGACCGGGCGGCCGAGGCGGAGATTTCCTCGCTGATGCGGCTGGTGACCGAGATCCGCCGGTTCCGTTCGGATCAGGGGCTGCGCCCCAGCCAGCGGGTGGCGGCCCGGCTGGCCGGCATCGAGACCACCCCGCTGGCCGGGCACGACGAGCGGATCCGGTCGCTGCTGCGGCTCAACCCGCCGTCGGACGGTTTCACCGCGTCGGCGTCGGTCGAGGTCGAGGGCATCACGGCCGAACTCGACGTGGCCGGCGTCATCGACGTCGCGGCCGAGCGCCGCCGGATGGAGAAGGACCTCGCGGCGGCCCGGGCCGAGGCCGAGCAGGCGGAGCGGAAGCTGGCCAATGCCGGCTTCACCGCCAAGGCGCCCGCCGCGGTGGTGGACAAGACGCGTCAGCGCCTCGAGGTAGCCCAGGCCGACATCGCCCGTCTGGAACAGCGCCTCGCCTCGATCTGACGCTCTGCCCTATCCCAAGTAGCACGTCCACCCCCACCTCCCGCCCGCAAGCAGGCACTCCACCCCACGTCCGCCCGCAAGCAGGCACTCCACCCCCACCTCCCGCGCGCAAGTAGGCTGGAGCGATGGACATTGAAGCGCGGATGCGCGAGGTCGAGCAGGAGATCATCTCCCGCCGGCCCGAGCACTCCGTGGATCTTGCCCTGGACCGGATGGCCGAACTCGTCGGGCTGCTCGGCGATCCGCAGCGGGCGTGCCCCGTCATCCACATCACCGGCACCAACGGGAAGACCTCGACCGCGCGGATGACCGACGCGCTGCTGCGCGGCCGGGGGCTGCGCACGGGCCGGTTCACCAGCCCGCACCTGGTCTCGATCAGGGAGCGGATCGTCGTCGACGGCGCACCGGTCTCGGCCGAGCGGTTCGTCGAGGCCTACGACGAGATCCTCCCCTACGTGCGGCTGGTGGATGAGCATCACCCGGCCGCTATGTCCTTCTTCGAGGTGCTCACCGGGATGGCCTTCGCGATCTTCGCAGATACGCCGGTCGACGTGGTCGTGCTGGAGGTCGGGGTCGGCGGCAGGCTCGACTGCACCAACGTCGCGGACGGCGTGGTGGCGGTGATCACCCCGATCTCGATCGACCACACTAGGCTGCTCGGCGACACGGTGGAGGAGATCGCGGCGGAAAAGGCCGGCATCATCAAGCCGGGCGCGACGGCAGTGCTGGCCCAGCAGCCGCTGGCCGCCGCCGAAGTGGTGCTGCGGCACTCGGTCGAGGTTGGCGCGACGGTGGCCCGCGAAGGCGTGGAGTTCGGCGTGCTGAGCCGCGAGCAGGCGGTGGGCGGCCAGCGGTTGGCCCTGCGCGGCCTGCGCGGCACCTACGAGGACATCTTCCTGCCGCTGTTCGGGTCGTACCAGACGGGCAACGCGGCCTGCGCGCTGGCCGCGGTGGAGGCGTTCGCCGGCGTCTCGGACGAGAACATCTACGGGACGGCCGGGCTCGACGCCGACCTGGTCCGGGAGGCGTTCGCGAAGGTCACCTCGCCGGGCCGGCTCGAGGTCATCAGGCGCAGCCCCACCATCCTCATCGACGCCGCGCACAACCCGGCCGGCACGGCCGCCACCGTGGCCGGGGTAGAGGAGTCGTTCAACTTCAGCCACATCGTCGGCGTCTTCGCGGCCAGCGGGGACAAGGACATGGCCGGGATGCTCGCCGAACTCGAGCCGCTGCTCGACGAGATCGTGGCGACCCGCAATTCCTCCGAGCGGTCGATGGACCCCGAAGAGACCGCCGAGCTGGCCACCGAGATCTTCGGCGAGGACCGGGTGCGTTCCGCTCCCCGCCTCGATGACGCGATCGAGGCCGCGGTCGCGCTGGCCGACGAGGCTGTCGCGGAAACCGGCCCCGGCGGCAGCGCCGTGCTGATCACCGGGTCCGTCATCACCGCGGGCGATGCCCGCAGGCTGCTCGGCCCGTCCGGCGGCGAGCTGCCGCCCGAGGCGCCGGCCAGCCAGCCCTCACGGCACTCGTTCACCGCGGCCGAACTGTCATGAGCGGTCTCGACATCCCCCTCGAAGGCAAGAGCATCAGGCAGCTCTGCGGCATCGTGCTGGTCTTCGAGGCCATCGTCATCGCGCTCGCCATCCCCGTCGCCATCGTCCTTGAGCACGCGAACCACGGCCTGGCCGGCGGCGTCGGCGGCGCCCTGGCGGTCTGCGCCATACTGATCAGCGGCGTAGTCGGCCGGCCGCGGATGGCCTGGGCCCTGCTGGCGGGCACCGTCCTGCAACTCCTGGTTATCGCCGCCGGCGTAGTCGTCCCCGCCATGTACATCCTCGGCATCATCTTCGCCGCGCTCTGGGTCACCGGCATCTGGCTAGCCCGCCGCGTAACCCCCCGCCCCGACGCCTCCTGACCCAGCTACGCCCCGCTCGCCCCTTCCCTCCGCCCGCCCTCCCTCCGACGTCATTCCGCTCCCGACGTCGTCCGCTCCTCGTCGCCCCTCTTCGCGCCTGACGTCGTATGAGGCGGAAAAGCGACTTTAGTCACTCCAGCACCGCTCGTGCTAGGCCTTACGGCATGGATGCCGAGTGGTGCGGCTCCTTCAGAGTGGGCGTGCCGGGGCACCGTGCGCCGCTGGCGTTACCTGCCGCTCTGGCGTCCCTGCCGGGCCGGGACCGGGACCGGGAGCAGCTCCCGTGCAGGCCGGGAGAGGTCGCAAGCGGCGCGCCGGTCCCCGGGCGGGTGCCACGCTCGATCATGGGTAAGCTACGACAGTAGCGAATCGCATCGTCGACCGCGGCGAGTTGTGTATGTGCCCGGTGAAGGAGCGTCGTTGTCAGAACACCCTGTCGTCCTGATAAGACCCGACGCGCCGGGCTCGCGAGGTAGACAGGTCCCGGGCCAGTTCGTCCCGGAACCGGCCTAGCCGTCGTCACTGTTCGTCAACGTACGACCACTGGAGCCGCTGTTCCCTGGGTGGCCCCTATCGACAGTTTCAGACCACAGCCCGCGGAAGGTCCCGTTCCCGATGAGTAACGCACTGACGTTCCTCGGCCGCGACATGGCGGTCGACCTCGGCACTGCGAACACGCTGGTCTACGTGCGAGGTCGCGGCATCGTGCTGAACGAGCCGTCGGTGGTTGCGCTCAATACCAACAACGGCCAGATAGTCGCGGTGGGTGTCGAGGCTAAACGCATGATCGGGCGCACCCCCGGCAATATCGTCGCGGTGCGCCCGCTCAAGGACGGCGTGATCGCCGACTTCGACGTCACCGAGCGGATGCTCCGCTATTTCATCCAGAAGGTCCACCGGCGCACGCACCTGGCCAAGCCACGGCTCGTGGTGGCGGTGCCGAGCGGGATCACCGGCGTGGAGCAGAGCGCGGTCAAGGAGGCGGGCCACCAGGCCGGCGCGCGCCGCGTCTACATCATCGAGGAACCGATGGCGGCCGCGATCGGAGCCGGCCTGCCGATCCACGAGCCGACCGGCAACATGGTCGTCGACATCGGCGGGGGCACCACCGAGGTCGCGGTCATCTCGCTGGGCGGCATCGTCACCTCCCAGTCCATCAGGGTCGGCGGGGACGAACTCGACCAGGCGATCATCACCTTCGGCAAGAAGGAGTACTCGCTGATGCTGGGCGAGCGCACCGCCGAGGAGATCAAGATGGCGATTGGCTCCGCGTTCCCCGCCGAGGACGAGCCGCACGCCGAGATCAGGGGCAGGGACCTGGTCAGCGGCCTGCCGAAGACGGTGGTGATCTCCGCGGCCGAGGTGCGCAAGGCGATCGAGGAGCCGGTCAACCTGGTCGTCGACGCGGTCAAGAACACCCTGGATAAGTGCCCGCCCGAACTGGCGGGCGACGTCATGGACCGGGGGATCGCGCTGACGGGCGGCGGCGCCCTGCTGCGCGGACTAGAGTCACGAATCCGGGAGGAGACCGGGATGCCCGTGCAGGTCGCGGACAACCCGCTTGACTCCGTGGTGCTGGGCACCGGCAAGTGCGTCGAGGACTTCGAGACCCTGCGTCAGGTACTGGTGCCCGACACCAGGCGCTGAGACCAGCGCCACCCCGTAACAACCCGCCGTCCGGCCACGGCGGGCGGACGAGGAGCGGCTGTGCACGATAACCGGCGTACCCGCCTGGTTCTTGGCGTGCTCCTGATCATCGCGATCACGCTGATTACGCTGGACTTCAAGGACGGCGGCGCCTCGCCGGCCCGGGGCCTGGGCGCGGATATCTTCGGCCCGATCGAGCGGGTCACCCATGACGTGACCGACCCGGTGGCCAGCGTGTTCGACTCGATCACCGGTGGCCCTTCGGCCCAGGGCACCATCACCTCCCTGCAGCGCCAGAACGCCGAACTCCGCGCCGCGCTCAGCGCGGCCCAGCTCGACAAGTCCGCCCGGAAGCAACTCGCCAAGCTGCTGCAGCTCGACGCGGGCGGTTACCGGATCGTGACCGCCAACGTCATCGCGGCCGGTGGCGGCTACTCCGAAACTGTGACACTGGACGTGGGCAGTGACGACGGCATCAAGGCCGACGAGACCGTGCTCAACGGTTCGGGTTTCGTCGGCCTGGTCACTCAGGTGAGCGCGAATACCTCGACCGTGCTGCTGGCCAGTGACGCCTCGTCGGTGGTGGGCGTGCAGCTGGCGGACAGCGGCGAGATCGGCGCGGTGACCGGGACGGGTAAGTCCCTGTCCGGCTCGGCCATGCTGCGGCTGAGCCTGTTCGACGCGAACGCCGTGCTGCACCCCGGCCAGCAGGTCGTCAGCTATGCCTCGGTCGGCGACAAGCCCCAGGTGCCCGGCGTGCCCGTCGGCACGATCGTCTCGGTGAGCAACAACGCGGGCGCGCTCACCCAGACCGCGATGGTACGGCCCGCGGTCAGCTTCACCTCCCTCGGCGTGGTCGGCGTGGTGGTGCAGGTGCCTCGGCACGGCGCGAGGATCTCGATCCTGCCGCGGCCGGCCCCTACGGTCACCGTCACCGCGACGCCGAGCCCGCCGGGCACCGTGTCCCCCTCCTACTCCGCTACGACGCCCGCCTCGCCGCCCGTCTCCTCGTCTGCCCCGGGCGGTCACTGAGGTGCGCGCAGTCATCGCCGTCGTCGTGGTCGCGGTCACGGTGGTCGTCCAGCTGACCGTCGTGGACCGGATTGCCTTTCCCGGCGGCGCAGGTCCCGACCTGGTGTTGCTGGTGGTGGCGGCGCTGGCGCTGGCCGGCGGGCCGATGGCCGGCGTGCTGACCGGTTTCCTGGCCGGCCTCGCCCTGGACGTCGCGCCGCCGGGCAGCCACTTCGTCGGCCAGAGCGCGCTGGTCTTCTGCCTGGTCGGATATTCATGCGGGCTACTGGCCGACGACGCCTCCGGCGACGCCGAGCAGGGGCACACGGCGCTGTTCGAGATCGTGGTGACGGCGGCCGGGGCGGTCGTCGGCGAGGCCCTGCTGGCGCTGCTCGGCGTCATGCTCAGCGACCCGCGGGTCACCTGGCCGGCCATCACCAACGTGCTCCCCGCCGCCGTGGCCTACGATGTGCTGCTGTGCCCGTTCGTGCTGTACGCGGTCGCGGCGGCGCTGCGCCTGGGCGGCGCGCGCGACGAGGGCCGGCGGGCTGGCTGGTCGCCCAGCCAGGCCAGGACACCGGCCCCGGGCGCGAGCCAGGGCGCGATCAGGCAGCTGGCCGGCGGGAACGCGCCGCGGCTGCGGCTGTCCGAGCGAGACAAGGGGTCGGGCTCGATCGGCGGCCTGCGGGGCCCGGGCGCCGTGCGGCCGACCGCCCGGCGCGAGCCTCAGCTCAAGCTGGGGCGGCCCGGACAGCGGACCCCGGTCGGCCTGGGCGCGGCGTTCGCCCCGGCCGGGCTCGGCGCGGGCACGGCCAGGGTCAGGTTCGGCGGCCGGCGCCGCGAGGGCGTGCTCGGCGGCTCGCTGCTCGGCGGCTCGCGATCAGGGGGCCGCGGCGGTTCGCCGCGGCTCGGCTCCGCCGGGCCAGGTTCCAGCAGGCTCGGTTCCAGCAGGCTCGGTTCCGGCAGGCTCAGTTCCGGCAGACTGGGCATCTCCGGGCTCGGCAGTTCGAGCATGGGCCGTTCTCTGCTCGGCGGCTCGGTGTTCAGCCGCAAGTCCTCCTCCCCGCTGAGCCGGCCGGCCGTTTTCGGCCGGTCCGCGTCCCTCGGCCTGGCCTCACCGTTCCGGCACCGGGGCAACCTGGCGGGCGGCGGCCTGACCGGGCACGCCCCCCGGTTCTCCCGGGGCAACTCGCTGACCAGGATCACTAGCGCCCTGCGCCGGTCGGGCGGCCCGAAGTCACCGGGCCGGGGCTGGCTGCGCGGCGTCTCCTCGCGCCGCGCCTTCTCACGCCGCGGCTCACTAGGCGGCGGCTCACTAGGCGGCGCATCAATGGGCCGCCGCGCCTTCGGCGGCCGCCGGATCGGTCGCAACCTCTCCGGCCGCGGCCTGGGCGCCCGCGGCCTGGGCGGCCGCGAGTTCGGCCACGCGGGCTCGCCCCGGCTGCGCATGCCGCGGCCGAGGTCCAGGCGGAGATGGCGCTCGGGAGGTTACCGATGAACCTGGCGTCGCGGCGCAGGCTGCTCGTGCTCTACGCGGTCGCGGCCGCCATGCTGATCTCGCTCGGCGGCAGGCTCTGGTACCTGCAGGTGATGAACAACACCGCCTTCACCAAGCTAGCCGCGGCGAACCAGACCAGGAACGTGATCGTGCCCGCGGTCCGCGGCCAGATCCTGGACGACGTGGGTAACCGCCTGGTCACCAACAAGACCGCCCTGGTCGTCTCCGTGGACATGATGAACCTGTCCCAGCAGCCCGGCGGCGCCGCGCCGGTGCTGCACCGGCTGGCGCCCCTGCTCGGCCTGTCCTACCAGCTGCTGTCGGACAAGACCCGGCTGTGCACCAAGGGCGTCCAGCAACCCTGCTGGGCCGGCTCGCCCTATCAGCCCATCCCGGTGGCGCAGAACGTCTCGCCCCGGATAGCGCTGCAGGTGATGGAGCAGCATAAGCAGTTCCCCGGGGTGACCGCGCAGGTCCAGCCGGTGATCCAGTATCCGATGCCGGGCGGGGCCAACCCGGCTCAGGTGCTCGGCTACCTGCAGCCCATCACCCCGGAGCAGGTCAAGAGCCGACACCTGCCGGTGACCGGCTTCTCCGGCGTGGACCTGGTCGGCCAGGCCGGCCTGGAAGCACAGTACGACAGCCAGCTGCGCGGCCAGGCCGGGACCCAGGTGGTGTCGGTCAATGCCGCCGGTGACGTCACCGGCACCGTGAGCCAGACCGCGCCCGCCAACGGCGATGACCTCGTGACCAGCCTGAACGCACAGGTCCAGGCGGTGGCGCAGAACGCGCTCGACGGCGCCATCGCACGGTCGCGGGCGTCAGGAAACGACGCCAACCAGGGCGCGGCGGTGGTGATGACGACCACCGGCCGGGTGGTGGCCATGGCCAGCTACCCGGACTACGACCCCAGCGTGTGGACGGGCGGCATCTCCCAGCGGCAGTTCAACGCGCTGTTCGGCAAGTCCGGCGGGCAGCCGATCATCAACTGGACCACCCAGGGCCAGTACGCGCCCGGATCCACCTTCAAGGTCACCTCGACCGCCGCCGCGGTCGCCGACGGGTACCCGCTGTACGGCCTGTACGGCTGCCCCGGCTCGGTCACCATCGCCGGGCACACCTTCGGCAACGACGGCGAGCCGGGCCTGGGCGACATGACGTTCAACGAGGCGCTCGTCCAGTCCTGCGACACCGTGTACTACAACCTGGGCTACGACATGTACCTCAGGGACAATCCGAAGGCCAACAACAAGCCGTCGCCGAACGCCCCGATACAGAAAATGCAGAAGATGGAGCTGGACTGGGGCTTCGGCAAGACCACCGGCGTCGACCTGCCCGAGGAGTCCACCGGCACCATCCCGACCAGGCAGTGGCTGTACAACCTGTGGAAGGATAACGCCCACACCGGCCAGAACTGGTGCAAGAACGGCAAGCAGTTCGGTAGCTACGTGCAGCAGATCGAGTGGCAGGACTGCCAGAGCGGGTGGCAGTGGGAGCCCGGCCAGGCGGCCATCGCCGCGATCGGCCAGGGCTACGTGACCACCACGCCGCTGCAGCTGGCCAACTCCTACGTCGCCCTGGCCAACGGCGGCACGCTGTACAGCCCGCGGATCGGCAAGGCGCTGGTGTCGCCGACCACCGGCACGGTGGTCCAGAAGATCAACCCGCCGGTGATCAGGCACCTGCCGGTCTCCGGCCGGACGCTGGCGTACATCCGGCACGCGCTGGCCGGGGTGGTGACCCAGGGCACCGCGGCGGGCGCCTTCGGCGGCTTCCCGCTGGACAAGGTCTGCGTGGCGGGCAAGACCGGAACCGCCCAGCTGTTCGGCAAGAACGCGACCTCGGTGTTCGCCTCGTTCGCGCCCTGCGACCACCCCAAGTACGTGGTGCTGGTCATGGTCCCGGACTCGGGCTACGGCGCCGACGTGGCCGCGCCCGCGGCGCGGCAGATCTGGGATGGCATCTACGGGCTCGAGGGCAAGAGGGCCGCGGTGCGCGGCGGCCTGGTGCCGTCCGCGCTGCCGCAGATCACTACGACCGGGGCGATCAAGCCGCCGTCCGGTTACGCCCAGTCCGGTGGGGGGAAGTAATGCTGGGCCGTTCGACAAGCTACAGCCCGCGCGGTCTGACCACGCCGCGCCCGGGCGCGTTCGCCGCCCGCCGGCCGCGTTCCCTGCTGGCCCGGGCCTTCGCCAGGAACTCCCCGCTGCGGCACATGGACTGGATCCTGGTCGTGGTGGTGCTGGGGCTGACCGCGATCGGCACCCTGCTGGTCTGGTCGGCCACCGAGCCCGGCCTGCTCGCGGCGGGCCAGGACCCGCGGACGTACCTGAAGAAGCAGCTGCTCAACGTCGCGATCGGGCTGGTGCTCATGATCGGGGTCAGCCTGGTCGACACCAGGCAGCTGCGGACCTGGGCGCCGTTCTTCTACGGCGGCACCGTGCTCGCCCTGCTGGCCGTGCTCACCCCGCTCGGTTCGGTGGTCAACGGCGCGCGCGCCTGGTTCTCACTGCCTGGCGGCTTCCAGGTCGAGCCGAACGAGTTCGGCAAGATCGCGCTGATCCTGATCACCGCGATGGTCTTCAGCCCGAGCCGGCCCACCGCCTCGGGCACCCCTCGCGTCCGGGCGCTGTTCATCGCGCTGGCCTGCGCCGCGCCGCTGATCGGCCTGGTGGTAGTCGAGCCGGCCCTGGGCATCGCCCTGGTGCTCGTGGTGGTGACCGCCACCATGATCGTACTGTCCGGGCTGCGGCTGCGCGTGATCGCCGCGCTCACCGGCGTGGTGGCGGTCACCATTGCCGCGGCGGGCGGGCTGGACCTGCTGAAGGAATACCAGCTCACCCGGTTCACCTCGTTCCTGCACCCGTCCCAGGACCTGGCCGGCGCCGGTTACAACGCGGCCCAGGCCAAGATCGCGGTGGGCTCCGGCGGGATGTTCGGCCAGGGCCTGTTCCACGGCCAGCTGGTGGCGGGCAACTTCGTCCCGTCCCAGCAGACCGACTTCATCTTCACCGTGGCCGGCGAGGAACTCGGCTTCGTCGGCACGATCGTGATCGTGTTCCTGCTGGGCGTGGTGATCCTGCGGGCGCTGCGCATCGCCACCCGGGCGGACGACCTGTTCGGCCTGCTGGTCGCGTCCGGCGTCGCGATGTGGTTCGCGTTCCAGTCGTTCGTGAACATCGGCATGACGATCGGCATCATGCCGATCACCGGGCTCCCGTTGCCGTTCGTCTCCTACGGCGGCTCCGCCATCTTCGCCGACATGATCGCGATCGGCTTGCTCCAGTCGGTGCATCGCCGCCGCACGGTGTTCGACTAGCACGGTGTTCGACTAGCACCGTGTTCGACTAGCACCGTGTTCGACTGAGCGCTCCGTGCCGACGCGACCGCGGTCAACCCGGCCCGTTCGGCTACTCTATTTTGATGCCCGCCGAATCGGTGTACCCGGACCTTGAGCCGCTGCTGCCGCGCGTGCGCAAGCCGATCCAGTACGTCGGCGGCGAGGTCGGCTCGGTGGTCAAGGACTGGGACGGCGCCGACGTCCGGTGGGCCCTGTGCTATCCGGACGCCTACGAGGTCGGCCTGCCCAACCAGGGCGTCCAGATCCTCTACGAGGTGCTGAACGAGCGCGACGGGGTGCTCGCCGAGCGCACCTACACGGTCTGGCCCGACCTCGAGGCGCTGATGCGCGAGCACGGCGTGCCGCAGTTCACGGTGGACAGCCACCGGCCCGTCGGCGCCTTCGACGTGCTCGGGCTGAGCTTCGCCACCGAGATGGCGTACACCAACCTGCTGACCGTGCTCGACCTGGCGGGCATCCCTCTTTTTTCTTCCGAACGGGCCGGGTCTCACCCCCTCGTGATAGCCGGGGGCCACGCGGCGTTCAACCCCGAGCCGGTGGCGGACTTCCTGGACGCGGTGGTGCTCGGCGACGGCGAGCAGGCCGTGCTGGCCATTACCGATGTGATCCGTGACTGGAAGCGGGCCGGGCGCCCCGGCGGCCGGGACGGTCTGCTGCTGCGGCTATCTGGAATCGTCTACGTTCCCCGCTTCTATGACGTAACCTATCACGCCGACGGCATGATTTCAAACATAACTCCGAATCGTCCCGGTGTATCGCCCACAGTTTCGAAGCATACCGTGATGGACCTGGACGCGTGGCCGTACCCGCGCAAGCCCATCGTGCCGGTCGCCGAGACCGTGCACGAGCGGTACAGCGTGGAGATCTTCCGCGGCTGCACCCGCGGCTGCCGGTTCTGCCAGGCCGGGATGATCACCCGCCCGGTGCGCGAGCGGTCCATCGGCACGATCGGCTCGATGGTCGCCGAGGGCGTGGCGGCCAGCGGGTTCAGCGAGGTCGGGCTGCTCTCGCTGTCCAGCGCCGACCACAGCGAGATCAACGAGATCGCCGTCGACCTGGCCGACTGCTACGAGGGGACCAACGTCGGGCTGTCGCTGCCCTCCACTCGGGTGGACGCGTTCAACATCACGCTGGCCGACGAGCTGAGCCGGAACGGGCGCCGGTCCGGGCTGACGTTCGCTCCCGAGGGTGGTTCGGAGCGGATGCGCAAGGTGATCAACAAGATGGTCACCGAAGAGGACCTGATCAGGACCGTCACCACCGCTTACGCCAGCGGCTGGCGCCAGGTGAAGCTGTACTTCATGTGCGGCCTGCCGACCGAGACCGATGCCGACGTGATGGCGATCGCGCAGCTGGCGCGCAAGGTCATCGCGGCCGGGCGGGAGACGACCGGGCGGCGCGACATCAGGTGTACCGTGTCGATCGGCGGGTTCGTGCCCAAGCCGCACACGCCGTTCCAGTGGGCGGCGCAGTGCCCGGCGGAGGTGGTGGACGCACGGCTGCACGCGCTCGGCGGCGCGCTGCGCGCGGACCGCGGCTACGGCAAGTCGATCGGGTATCGCTACCACGACGGGCAGCCCGGCCTGATCGAGGGGCTGTTGTCCCGCGGCGACCGCCGGGTGGGCGCCGTGATCCTGGCGGCGTGGCGGGACGGCGCGCGGTTCGACGGCTGGAGCGAGTACTTCTCGTTCGAGCGCTGGCAGCGGTGCGCGGACGAGGCGCTGGCCGGGGAGCCGGTGGATCTTGCATGGTACACTACGCGCGAACGTGATTACAGCGAGGTGCTCCCGTGGGATCACCTGGACGCGGGCCTTGACCGCGACTGGCTGTGGCAGGACTGGCAGGATTCCATCGCGCCCGAGGGCGCGGGCGAGGTGGAAGATTGTCGCTGGACGCCGTGTTATGAATGCGGGGTCTGTCCGGCCATGGGCACCGAGATCCAGGTTGGCCCCACCGGGGAGCGCCTCGACGGGAGGCGGCTGCTTCCCGTGGTTGGCGGGAGGTAGCGTGCCAGTGTCGGCCAGTACCGGCCCGGCACCCACCAGGCCTGCGGTGCAGTATCTGGTGGTCCGGTATGCTAAGCGCGGGAAAATGCGTTTTGCCAGCCACAGGGACGTGGCGCGCGCCTTCGAGCGGGGAGTGCGCACGGCAGGGCTGCCGATCGCCTATTCTGCCGGGTTCACGCCGCACCCGAAGATTTCGTACCCGGGTGGTGCGCCGACCTGCGTGGCGAGCGAGGCCGAGTACCTGAGCCTGGCGCTGACCGCCCGGCAGGCGGAGACGCAGGTGTGCCAGCGGCTGAACGCGGCACTGCCTGATGGGATTGATGTGATTGACGTGACCGAGCTGGAGGGGACCTCCGGGGGAGCGTCCCGGGGGGCCGGAACTACCTTCGGTCACCTGGAAGCCTCGGAGTGGGAAGTAGTTTTGCCCGGTGTGGAACCGGCGGCGGCGGGGCTAGCCGTCGCGGCCTTCCTGGCCCGGGACGAGGCGCCGGTGGAGCGCCTGACGGACAAGGGCGTCCGACGGCTTGACGCCCGCGCGGCCGTGCTCGAGATGTATGTCAGCGAGCACGCTGCCGTACTAGGTAACGAGGATTGTGCCATTCTTCGAATGGTTGTTCTGCATACGGCACCTGCCGTGCGGCCCGAGGATGTACTGACCGCGCTGCACGGACAGGACGGCATCGTGCCGTCGTCGCCGTCCATGACCACCCGCCTGGCCCAGGGCCCGCGAGCCCTGCTGGCCGCGAAGGGCACGTCATGAGCGCGACACGACCGTACCGGGGCGCCGTACCCCTGAATTCAGAGACACAAGTAACGGCCCGGTGCTGCCGAGCCCGCGTGGTGACCGCGCGCGCTCAGGACCGCTCACGCGGTTCCGCCAGGGCCTACGTTGACAACGAGCTCCCGTGCGGTGCGCGTTACCGCGCGCCCGGGAGCCTGACTGGAGATTGCCCGAATGCTCGACAGCGAGCTGTACGACAGAGAATCACATGACAACGCGACGGGCGGCCCCGGTGCCGGCGACATAACCCCGGCCCCGGCGGTGCCGGCGGCGGTGTTCCAGCCGCCGCAGGTGGTGTTCCAGCCGCCCGCGGCGCGCCCCGAGCCCGCGGCGAAGCCCGAATCCGCGGTGCCGGCCCGGCCGGAAACCTCGGGTCAGGCGGGATCCGCAGGTCAGGCGGGATCCGCAGGTCAGGCGGGATCCGCAGGTCAGGCGGGATCCGCAGGTTCGGCCGGCGATGGCGCCGGCGACGATGACGACGGCACCGGCACGGGACGGCGCCGCAGGCGGCGTTCCAGCCGCGCCCGCGGCCGGACCGGCGACCAGGATGCCGTGGCCGAGGGCACCGACGGAGCGCCGGAGTCGCAGCACAGCGAACCTGGCCAGGATGCCCCAGCCGGCTCGGGCAGCGCCGCCGGCGCAGCCGGCTCGGGCAGCAGCGCCGACGGCGGCCAGGGCGAGAGCCGGCGGTCGTCCTCCCGTAGCCGCAGCCGCAGGACCGCCAAGAGCGGCGCCGGCGGGGACGGGACGGACACCCAGGCGGACACGCCCGCGGCCGAGGCTCCGGCCGACGGCGGCGGCGACGGCGATGCCGGGTCGGCCGACGCCGACGGCGACGCTGGCGGCAGCGGCCGCCGGCGGCGGCGCAAGCGCCGCCGGGGTTCGGCCGGGGACGGCCCCGACTCTCCCGGCTCGGACGACCCGCCGGACACCGTGGTGCACGTGCGCGAGCCGAACGGGAGCGACGACGTCCGCTCGGTCAAGGGTTCCACCCGGCTCGAGGCCAAGAAGCAGCGGCGCCGCGAGGGCCGGGAGACCGGCCGCCGCCGTCCGCCGATCATCACCGAATCCGAGTTCCTCGCCCGCCGCGAGTCGGTCGAGCGGTCCATGGTGGTCCGCCAGCGCAACGACCGTACCCAGATCGCGGTGCTCGAGGACGGCGTGCTGGTCGAGCACTACGTGAACCGGTCCAGCCACCAGTCCTACGTCGGCAACGTCTACCTGGGCAAGGTCCAGAACGTGCTGCCGTCGATGGAGGCCG
>Ga0335082_10002864_pt1 | contig 18670 bp, 12 predicted proteins | sample Lox_Sample_41_FD_206718 | JGI IMG/M metagenome (GOLD analysis project Ga0335082, IMG submission 206718) | Soil microbial communities from Loxahatchee National Wildlife Refuge, Florida, United States - Lox_Sample_4.1 | ecosystem: Environmental > Terrestrial > Soil > Wetlands | place: USA...
CAATCCGCCAAAACGCGTCAGGGCAGGGAACCGCTCGACCGACGAGATGTCACATCTGTGGCTGCAGCTCTTGCCCAAGGAGCAACCCGGCTCGAACCGTGATCCGCACATGGTGCTACAGGAGGCAGTCGCGCGGCATCGTGTGGACAAGGACCCGGGCGATTTTGAGTGGCGCTACAATCTCGGGGCGATGCTGCAGGCGAGGGGCGACGTGGAGGGAGCAGAGGAGCAATATCGTGCTGCGCTGGGGCTTCGTCCCGAAAACGCCACAGTAAACAACGCGCTGGGCACGGCGCTCATCGGCTTAGGGCAGGTGGATAATGCCATCATTTATTTCAGTGCCGCATCGAAGGCCAAGCCTGACTATTACGATGCGCATTACAACCTGGGCAATGCCCTGGCCGTCAAAGAAGACTTCAGCGCGGCCGCCAAACAGTTTCGCGAAGCCATCCGGGTGAAGCCGGACGACGCGGATGCGGAGGCGAACCTGGGAAGCGCCTTAGCTCAATTGGGTGAACTGCAGGAAGCCAAGGCGCACTTCGAGCGGGCGCTTCAACTCAATCCCAATCATGCGCTGGCCCGCGAGAACCTGCAGACGGTCGAGCAGATGATGGCGGAGCGGAAGTAGTAGGGCCTGCTTGCCTTCTATTGATTTGCGTCCTGCTTTTGCTGAAGCTGTTCTGCCAGCTTCAGTTCGCGCTCTGCCTCGGCGCTCTGGCCGAGGTCGCGGTAGGTTTGCCCAAGAAGGTGATGGGTGATGGGGTTGTTGGGATCCATGGTTGCAGCACGCTGCAACGCCCGCACCGCCAGCACAGGCTCTCCTTTCTTCTCCAACACCTTGCCCAGCAGGATGTAGGGCCCGGTAGAGGTTGCATCCAACCAGATCGAGCGCTGCAACAGACGCTCGGCATCGTCGTATTTCTGTATTCGCGAGTACGCATCGGCCAGCTTGTAATACGCTGCGGCGTAGCCGGGATTGATCGCCAGCTCCTGCTGCAGATCGGTGATCGCTTCCGGAATCCGCGACTTATAGATATGGAGCTCACCCAGCAAAAAGTGCGCCATCGGCAGCTTGGGATCGAGCGCGACCGCCTTCAGGGCATACTCTTCGGCGACGGGATCGAACTCCTGGCGGAACAGCATACGCGCCGTGAAGAGATAGCTCGCCGCTGAGTCCGGCTTCACGTCGAACATTCTGGCGAAAGCCACGCGCGCCCGGGGATAGTTCTTCGACTGGATGTAACAAATCCCAAGGATGTAAGACGCGTCTACGTTGGCGCGCGGATACCACGTTTGCACCTTCTCAAGATAGGGAATTGCCTCGCTCGGCCGCCCGGCGAGGTAGTACGAGAGACCAAGCAACTGAACGGCTTCGTCGTCCTTCGGATTTTCCGCGAGGGCTTGTTTCAGATATTCCGCGGCCTTCAGGTAGTCAGCCTTTTTGTAGTATGCCGCGCCCAACTCGTGCGAAAGGCCCGCGGGAGGCGGATTACGAGTTGCCATCTGCTGAAGCTCAGCGATGGCCTGGTCATACTTGCCCTGCTCGGAGAGATGGCGCGCGTCGGCGAAAGCTGCCCCGGCAGGCTGGTTGGACTGCGCAGCGTTGTCAGCGAGTGCAGCCTGCGCGTTCACAAAGGCGGGATTGAAACAGAGCGCGAAGAGAAGGGCAAATACCAGCCTGGCATGTGACATGGAAAAACTCTCACCTGAAGACTGGCAAGATTAAAGCACAATCCGGAGCAGTTGCGGCCTCCTTGAACCAACCCTCGCAGACGCATTAGCCTTGGACTATCGTGTCCTCATCGCTTTTGGCAAAGCCTAATGGCCACCTGCTTTTCTGGCGCATGCTGATCTTTGCGGTTGTCGTGCCGGCCTGCGTGTCATCCGCCCAGACGAAAGCCGGCGCCCATAGCGAGAATGCAACCAGCGCCTATCGGCGTGGTTTGACCGCAGTGCAGGAGGGCGACCTGACCGCCGCGCGCTCCGCTCTCGAACAGGCCGTCAAGCTCGCTCCCAAGAATGCTGAATATCAGAACGCGCTGGCCGAGGTGCTGCTGCAACAGGGGGAGATTGAGGGCGCTATCTCACATTTCCGCGCGGTCACGAATCTGGCGCCGGATGCGGCTTTGCCTCATGTTGAACTCGGCAATGCATTGGCGGCAAGAGGCTCCCTCGGCGAGGCCGCTGCCGAACTTGGCGAGGCTGTCAAGCTTGCACCACAGCAGCCGGAAGTGCATCGCCAGTTGGCGCGCGTTCTAAGCCTGCAAGGGAAGGCCGACCAGGCCATCGCCGAGATCAACGCGGCGCTCGCGCTGGCCCCCGATCGTCCCGAGTTACACGACGACCTGGGGGTACTGCTGGCGCAGAAGTCGCAGTTCGCCGAGGCCGAGAAACAATTTCGCAGCGCCCTGGCGTCAGACCCGCACTACGAACAGGCGCTGTTTCATCTCGGAGTGACGCGGCTGCAGTCGGGTGATAGCGAGGGCGCAATCCAGATGCTCACCCAGGCCACCGAGGCAAATCCCAAAGATGGGCTTGCATTCTACTATCTCGGTACAGCCCTGGAAGACAAGCACGACAATACCGCGGCGCTGCAAGCGTACCGGCAGGCGGCGCAGATCATTCCCGACCTGGTGCCGCTCGAAACCAAGCTGGGTCTGCTGTTGCAGCGCGCCGGCGATCCTGAGAGCGCTGCGGCCGCATTCCGCAAGGTAGTCGCGCTCACTCCCAACGATCCCGAGGCTTACAACAATCTTGGACTCGCGCTGATGCAACATGGCGAGGGCCCAGCCGCGGTGGAAGCGTTTCGACACGCCCTCAAGCTGCGGCCGAACGATGCGGATTTCATGGGTAACCTGGCAGTCACACTGTTGCAGCAGTCCGAGTTCGACGCAGCAGCCGAACAACTGCGGGCGGCGTTGCAACTGGCTCCCGCAAATGCATCCCTGCATTACAACCTGGCGCTCGCTTTGAAGTTCAAGGACGATCTGCCGGGTGCGATTGCGGAGTTTCAACGGGCCATTCAGCTGGATCCGACAATCGTGGATGCTTACTACAGCCTGGGGGTCACGCTCTGGCAGAAGGGTGATTTTCCCGCAGCCGCCGAGCAGTTGCGTCAGGCAGTCCAGATCAAACCGGATTACGCCGAAGCGTATTACACGTTGGGCACCGTGCTGAAGCAGATGAATCGATTGCCCGCGGCCGCCCAGGCCCTGCGCGAGGCCATACGTCTGCAACCCAGTTTCATGGGCGCGCACACCACTCTCGCCGCGGTGCTGCGTCAGATGGGCGACACGGCTGGGGCGGAAGCCGAGACCCGCATCGGCGAGCAGTTGAGCAAGCAGAAAACCAGTCTGCAAGCGGCGACGTTCGCTACCCATTCCGGCAACCGTTTGCTGAATGCGGGCGACGTTGACGGCGCGATTTCGCAATATCGCGCCGCCATCAAGCTGGCTCCCGACTATGCTCCGGCGCATCACCAGCTCGCGGTCGCCTTATCGAGAAAGGGGCAAACGGACGCGGCGACGCAGGAATTCAAGAAGGCCGCGGAACTCGATCCCAAACTGACGCCTCCGGCGAAATAAACGTCACGATTTCGACCGGGCGAAGAAGGTCGCCGGCACAGGTGCGGCGGCCCTCGGACCGGGCTTCTTCAAGAAGCACTTTTCCGGGCCGGAGCCCCGACACTTTGCAAACTTTGGCCCGTTGGTAAAAAAGGGTTCAAAAATTTCTTGACAGGAGGCTAGGGGGGACGATAAATTTTCCGTCACTTCGTATTGTGACAGGAATCACGTACCCGTGTGATTTGGTGTTTGTAATGCCCCTTATGATAAGTCTCTGCCAGGAATCGCAGGTGCGGGCAATACCGGCAATGTCATACCCAGTTACGCCTCTCTCTTTTTATTTTTCTCTCCAATTCTCGACACTGCACTGGCTTGGTAACGCAGTGAAAACGCAAGCGCCGTAGAAAAAGTTTGGGTCCGGCCAGTGTAGCCGGATCATTTAGCGGGGGACACAATGACGAAGCGGTGCACGTGGTTTGCGACAGTAGTGCTGTTCGCGGCGGTTACGGCGACCCTGTCTTTCGGACAGGTCACGAGCGGAAGCATCAGCGGCACGGTGACGGATCCGCAAGGCGCGGCCGTGCCCAATGCCACGGTGACGGTAACGGACACGAACAAGGGCACATCCGACACCACAACAACCAACAGTTCCGGGAACTATACGGTTACTCACCTGATTCCGGATCCGTATTCGGTCAAGGTTGAGTCCCAGGGCTTCAAGACGTCCCAGCAGACCGGCGTGAACGTCGTGGCGGACGCGACCCAGCGTGTCGATGTCCAGCTCCAGTTGGGGTCAGCGTCTGAGACCCTGGAGGTTACGGCGGAGATACCGCAGCTGCAGACCGAAAGTGCGGATGTCGGCATTACCTACAATGACCGCTACGTTTCGGACCTGCCGATTCTGAACCGCAACTTCACCACGTTTCAGTTGTTGTCACCTGGCACTCAGAAGCTTGCCGGCTGGAGTCACGCCGCTACGGAAGATCCGCAGGGTGGCCAGCAGATCATGGTGCAGGGGCAGCACTTCAGCGGCACCGGGTTCCAGCTGGACGGCACGGATAATCAGGATCCCATCCTCGGCATCATCGTCATTAACCCTAACCTGGATGCGATCACCCAAGCCACCGTCGGCTCGCAGTTCTATGACGCCGAGCAGGGCAAGGCGGTCGCCGGACTCGTCACCGCGCAGACCAAGTCGGGCACCAATGAATTCCACGGCAGCGGCTTCTGGTTCCGTCGCACCGACGCCAACCTGGCGCGCGATCCCTTCACCCAGTACGCCAAGAATCCCACTACCGGCCGTTTCATTCCTTCTGATAAATGGAACCAGTACGGCGGCACCATCGGTGGCCCCATCATCAAGAACAAGCTGTTCTTCTTCGGTGATTACCAGGGCACGAAGGAGACTACCGGTGTCACCAACAACCTGACGGTTCCTACGTCGCTGGTGCTCAGCACCTGTACCCAAGCCGTCGGCTTCTGCAACCTTAGCCAGTATCTGAGTTCACAAATCGGCGGCGGCGGGCAGATCTACCAGCCCAATGTCAACAATCAGTCAGGGTTCAAGGGCGGGACCCCGGTTGCCAACAATATGATTCCGGTGGCCGATCTCTCGCCGCAGGCAGTGAATATCCTGAAGCTGTTCCCGCAGCCGACGAATGGAAACCTCTTGGGCAATTACATTGCGTCCGGAGCTGGTTCTTTCAAGCAGAACGCCTTCGATACGCGCATTGACTACACCTTGAACCAAAGCAACAACATTTATGGCCGCTTTAGCCTGGCGTATTTCAATCTGTCAGGCAATCCCTCTCTCGGTGCCCTCGGCGGCATCGGCTTCGGTCCGGGCCCCGGCCTGGCCGGCACCTCAAACGTTCACAACTACAGCTTGGCCAGCGGCTGGACCCACACCTTCAACCCCTCTTTCCTGATGGACGTACACTTCGGCTGGTTCAAGTACAATCCGCAAACCGCATTCTGGGACCAGGGGACGACACCTATGACTGGTTTCGGCATTCCCGGGCTGAACCTGCCGTCGCAGCCTTTCGCTACCTCCGGGCTGTCGTACTTCAACCTGGGCGGTAACAATCAGCAGGGCAACAACGGTCCGTCCGATTTTGGTAACGGCCTTGGCGTTCAGCGTTGTAACTGCCCACTGACGGAGAGGGAAAACCAGTACCAGTGGGTTGCGAACTTCACCAAGATCAAGGGCAACCACACGATCAAGTTTGGCGGCGACTTCCGCTACGCCACCAACCTGCGCGTGCCCAGCGACCAGAACCGCGCCGGCCAGTTGCAGTTTGATCAGAATGGCACTTCCAACGGTGGTTCCGGCGGACTCGCCCTGGCCACATTCTTGTACGGTGACGTTACCCAGTTCCAGCGTTACGCCAGCACCAGCTTGAATGCTTCTGAGCATCAGTATCGCTTCTTCACTTACGCGCAGGACACCTGGCGTGTCACTCCTAAGCTCACGCTGAGCTACGGCTTGAGGTGGGAGCTGTACACGCCGGAGGCGGTCAACGGGAAGCAGAACGGCGGCTTCTGCAATATCATCCAGGGAAATTGCCGAGTCGCTGGCATCGGACCTTATGGCTTGAACGGCAACATCAATAACCAGTTGTATGATTTCGCGCCGCGTTTTGGCATTGCCTACCAGATCTATGACAAGACAGTTATCCGTGCCGGGTTCGGCGTGAGTTACGACATTGGCGTCTTCGGATCGAACTTTGGTCACACCGTCACGCAGAACTTGCCGGTGCTGGTGGCGCAGCAGGTAACTGCTGCTACGTTCAACGGCAACACCAACTCCCAGAGCTTCGCCCCGGCGTTTACCCTTGGCTCCGGCGGCTATATAAGCACCTTGCCAGGACTCGCCAACCAGGCTCCAGCGGCAAATTTCTGCACGCCGGTTCCTACCAGTGGCCTGCTCCCGTTGCAGGGCTGTACCGGACAAACGGCGCCGCGTGTTCGGCCGCTCTCACAAGTGGTGCCGTACATTTACGCCTACAACTTGACCGTTCAGCAGCAACTGGACAAGGTAACGACCCTGAGCATCAGCTATGTCGGCAATCTGGGGCGGCATGGGTTCGTGGGTGATGGCCCCAACTATAACGTCAACCAGCCGCAACTGAATGGCGTCCGGCCGCTGGGAAATAAGTTTACCTACCCCGGCTACACCAACCCCGACGGAACGCCGCTTACCTGCTGTGGCTCGGACATCGGCAACTATTTCGGCAATGACGCCAATGCCAGCTACAACGCCCTGCAGGCCATCCTGGAAAGACACTTCTCCGATGGCCTTCAGATAATCTCCCACTTCACCTGGTCGAGGGCTTTGCATTACGACGGCAACTATTACGTGGATGTGCCCCGTGTAGCCTACGGCCCTTACGACCAGAACCGCGCGCTGGTGTGGGTGTTCAATGCGGTATATGACCTCCCCTTTGGCAAGGGCAAGAAGTTCGCCAGCAACGCCAGCGGCTGGGAGAACTATGTAATCGGTGGTTGGGAAATCAGCAACACTACCAACTGGAGCAGCGGTCTGCCCTGGACGCCCGCCCTTAACAACTGCAGCAACGAGATTAACTCGGAAGCCCCGTGCAGGCCGAGTAAGGGCGTAGGCTCCTTCCAGACCGGCGTCAGTGCGTTCGATCCCGTCAACCACCTGGTTCGGTTCTTCACTCCGACGAATGTGGGCGGCGCGTTCATTGATCCCGGTCGCGGCACGATTGGCAACGTTGGCTTCGATTCCTATTGGGGCCCGCGTGCCTTCACCGACGATATGTCGATTTCCAAGAACTTCCAGATCACCGAGCGCTTCCGCTTCCAGTTCCGTATGGACGCGTTCAACATCTTCAACCACCCCGCTTTGAACTTCTCGAACACGCAAAGCGGCGGCGGCACCTGCGTAGCCTCGAGTGCCGCCACAGGGAACTGCGGTGCGAACAACGGTACGATTAACGACATCCTGTATGGCACAACGATGCGCCAGTTGCAGTTCGGCTTGCATCTGTTCTTCTAAGCAGGCGTCCAGAACCACGTCGCGGGAGGGAGTCTTCGGACTCCCTCTTCAGTTTTGCTGAATGGATCGAACGAGCTTTCAAACTCTGACCACCCTCTGCGCTGCAAGTAAGTCCTTTAGAATTAAGATTTTGATATCTAACTCCTTTAGTGCAAGATTTTAGCCGGACATTCGCATTTTTGTTCCTTTGTTTTCAATATTTTGCAAGCTAGTTTGGGTGGGGGGATTAACCGCCCATTAATGCAACGAGCGACTAATTCCGGATAACATTCTCAGGCTGACGCTATGGATTACACTGAATCGCTGAATCCATTGATAAGGCAGGAGCTGATGCCAAACGAAATGTCGGATGCGTTCGTGTTCTTCGGCGCTACCGGAGATCTGGCTTACAAGCAGATATTCCCATCGTTGCAGAGACTGATCCACGACGAAGGCTTTAGCCTTCCGATTATCGGAGTGGCCAAAGCCGGCTGGAACCTGGATCAGCTCAAGGCCAGGGCGAAGGACAGCCTTGAGCACAATGGGGTATTCGATCAGACGACGTTCGACAAGCTCGCCAGCCTGCTGCGCTACGTCGACGGCGACTACGCGGACAACGCCACCTTCGCGGAGCTTCGCAAGCAGTTGGGGAAATCCGAACGACCGCTGCACTATCTTGCGGTCCCGCCCAGCTTGTTTGGCGTTGTGGCGCGGGCCCTGGCAGAGTCGGGATGCGCAAGCAACGCCAGGATCGTGGTTGAGAAGCCGTTCGGCCACGATCTCACCACTGCCCAGCAGCTCAATCGAACCTTGCACCAGTTCTTTCCCGAAGAAAGCATCTACCGTATCGATCACTACCTGGGGAAAGAACCGGTGCAGAACATCCTTTACACACGCTTCGCCAACCCGATCCTCGAACCCACTTGGAATCGGGATTATGTGCGCAGCATCCAGATCACCATGGCTGAGGATTTCGGCGTGCAGGACCGCGGCAGCTTTTATGACCAGACCGGCGCGTTGCGCGACGTGGTGCAGAACCACATGCTGCAGGTGCTGGCGAACCTGACGATGGACCCTCCGACGGGCGAAGGGCACGAAGCGGAGCGTGATCAGAAAGCAGGCGTGCTGAAGGCGGTTCGCCCGATTACTCCCGAGCATGTGGTGCGCGGGCAATATCAGGGCTACAAGTCGGTTCCCGGAGTTGCCCCAGGTTCCACCGTGGAGACCTTCATCGCCGTAAAACTCTACATTGACAGCTGGCGATGGGCAGGCGTTCCCATCTACATTCGCGCCGGCAAGGAAATGCCGGTGACTTGCATGCAGGCATTCGTAGAGTTCAGGCGTCCGCCTATGGAGACCTTCCATGAACTGGTCCCCCCGCGGTCGTCTCACGTGCGCATTCGCGTCAGTCCGGACATCACGATCGGATTGGGATTGCGGGTCAAAGTGCCGGGTGAACGCATGGTGGGAGAGGATGTCGAAATGGTCCTGAAGAGCCATTCTTCTGCCGACATGCCGCCTTACGAACGGCTGTTGGGCGATGCGATGCGCGGCAATGGGGAGCTCTTTGCCCGCCAGGACCTGGTCGAGGCGCAGTGGCGCATCGTGCAGCCGATTCTCGACAACGTTACGCCGGTGTATTCCTATGAGCCGGGAACCTGGGGACCGGATGAGTCCGTGGAACTTATCGGATCAGACGGTCCATGGATTGATCCGACGGCCCCGAGAGCAAGCCAATGACCGCCCCGCGCGAATTCGTGTTCCTGTTCGATGTTGACAATACCCTGCTCGACAATGATCGCGTGCAAGGCGACTTATTTCGACATCTTGCGCGGGAGTTTGGCCCTAAGGCCCGCGATCGCTATGTCGCCATCTTTGAACAGCTGCGCACGGAACTGGGGTACGCCGATTACCTTGGCGCGCTGGAACGTTACCGGTTAGAGAACCTGCACGATCCTCGCCTTCTCCACATGGCAACTTGGCTGGTCGGTTATCCCTTCGCGACGCGCTTGTATCCGCGCGCGCTCGATGTGATAAGGCGGTGCAGACGCTGGGGGCAAGTTGCAATCCTTTCCGACGGAGATGCGGTTTTCCAGCCGATAAAAGTGGAAGGCTCCGGGCTGTGGAGGGCGTTTGGCGGTCATGTTCTGATCTTTGTCCATAAGGAGCACGAGCTCGCTGCGGTGGAACGATTCTACCCCGCAAAGCACTACGTTATGGTTGACGACAAGTTGCGCATCCTGGAGGCGATCAAAGGCATCTGGAAAGAGCGCGTCACCACGGTGTTCGTCAAGCAGGGCCACTACGCCAGAGACAAGAAGACGATTGCCCAATACCGGCCTGCCGACATCAGTATCAACCGCATCGGCGATCTGCTTGACTTCAAACGGGCCGCATTTCCTGGGGAATGAGAAGGAGAATCAACCATGACAGCCACGAGTACCGCGAGCCGAGTCCAGAAACCAGTTGAGACCTCAGCCTGGAGCGCGCTGCAAGCCCATTACGAAAAAATTAAGGACGTCCATCTTCGGCAGCTGTTTGCCGAGGATCCCCAGCGCGGAACGCGGCTCACTGCCGAAGGGGCCGGCTTGTACCTGGATTACTCCAAGAATCGGATTACCGATGAGACCATGCGATTGTTGCTACAACTGGCGCGCGAACGGGGCGTGACGGAGCGCCGCGATGCCATGTTCCGTGGTGAGAAGATCAACATCACGGAAAAGCGAGCGGTGCTGCACGTTGCGTTGCGTGCCCCGCGAGGCGAAAAGATTGAAGTCGATGGCGCCGACGTTGTCCCCGAAGTGCACGCCGTACTCGACAAGATGGCTGCGTTCTGCAACCGCGTGCGCAGCGGCGAGTGGAAAGGCCACACTGGCAAGCCTATTCGGAATGTGATCAACATCGGCATCGGCGGATCGTATCTGGGGCCGGAGATGGCCTATGAAGCGCTTCGCGACCTGGCCGATCCGCGCATGAAGTTCCGCTTCGTGGCCAATGTGGACGGCGCGGCTTTCACAGATGCCACACACGATCTTGATCCTGCCGAAACGCTCTTCGTTCTTTCCTCGAAGACCTTTACCACCCTGGAAACCATGACCAATGCTGCGACCGCGCGCAAGTGGATCGTGGATTCGCTGAAGGGCGAAGCTGCGGTCGCAAAGCACTTTGTCGCGGTTTCCACCAACGCAGAGGGCGTTGCCAAGTTCGGCATCGATACGGGCAACATGTTCGGGTTTTGGGACTGGGTTGGCGGCCGATACTCGATGGATTCGGCGATTGGACTGTCCACTATGCTTGCTATCGGGCCGGACAATTTCCAGGAGATGCTGGCCGGCTTCCATGACATGGACGAGCACTTCCGTACCGCTCCCCTGGAGAAGAACCTGCCGGCAATCATGGGTCTGTTGACGGTATGGTACAACAACTTCTTCGAGGCGCAGACGGTCGGCATCATGCCATACTCCGACAACATGAAGCGCTTCCCCGCCTACCTGCAGCAGTTGCAGATGGAGAGCAACGGGAAGCACGTCGACCTGGACGGGAACCACGTTACATGGCAAACCGGGCCCATCATATGGGGTGAGCCGGGAACGGACGGACAGCATTCGTTCTACCAATTGATTCACCAGGGAACGAAGCTGATACCGTGCGACTTCATCGGCTTCTGCCGGCCGCTAAGTGCTCTTGCCGAGCAGCACGATCTGCTCATGTCCAACGTCTTTGCGCAGGCCGAGGCGCTGGCCTTCGGCAAGACCTCCGAGGAGCTTAAGGCCGAGGGTTCGCCGGACTTCCAGACGCCGTTCCGCGTGTGCGAAGGCAATCGTCCCACGAACACGATCCTCGCCGACAAGCTCAGGCCGCGCACGCTGGGCACGCTGGTGGCACTGTACGAGCACAACGTCTTTACGCAAGGCGCGGTGTGGAACATCGACTCCTTCGATCAGTGGGGAGTGGAGTTGGGCAAAGTGCTGGCCAAGCGCATCATTCCTGAACTCACCAGCACATCCGCGCCGCAGTTGAAGCACGACAGCTCGACCAACACGCTGATCCGGCATTATCGCCAATCACTGGGGAGAGAGTAACGTGGGCACGGGAACAGAAACCGCTTGACAGAGAGGAAGACGGCGCGCAATTATCCCAAGCTAAGCAGGCGGCCCCAGGCACTGGACAGTGAGGGTGGCTGTCTCCTTTTCTTAACCAGTTAGTTATCTGAAAATCTGAAACACATTGTGGCATGCAAGGCATGGCCGGCAGTACAGATGTCCAGCGGAGTTGGACGAATCCCGGAGTCAAAGTTGATGGTGCCACATCTCGGGTCGCGGTTGGGGGTTTGGGCTGTCTTAGGTGCAGTTCACACTTGCCTGGCGAGTGTTGCCTGGGCGGCAACAAACGGCTCCCCCGACATTCCCAGCATCTTTTCTCCGGCGTCAACACCGGCCGACTCTGTTTACCACCTGTCGCTGTTTGTGCTGGAAGTCTGCTTCGTGATCTTTGTTGTGGTCTTCAGTCTGCTTGTGTATGCAGTTATCAAGTTCCGGCAGCGTCCCGGCGACGACGGGCACGAGCCGGCACAGATCTACGGCAGCAATCAGGTGGAGCTTGCCTGGACCGTCATTCCCATTCTGATTGTGGTGGTGCTCTTTCTGGCGACGGCGCGGGTCATCCACGCTGTCGAGGACTACCGCTTCCCCCCGAACACAACCGAGGTGACGGCCGTCGGCCATCAGTTCTGGTGGGAGTTTCAATATCCGCAATATGGGTTCATTACTGCCAATGAACTGCACGTTCCCGTCAGCGATGCCGGGCAACCCGTGCCAACCCATCTCACGCTCTTGTCGGCGGATACGGATCACAGCTTCTGGGTGCCCATGATGGCCGGCAAGACCGACCTGATTCCGAACCGGACCAACAGCATGTGGATTGATCCGCACAAAACCGGAGTTTACGTCGGCCAATGCGCGCAATACTGCGGGACCCAGCACGCCAAGATGCTGTTGCGGGTGGTCGTGCAATCGCGAGAAGACTTTGACCGCTGGGTGGGAGAGCAGCAACGTCCGGCAAGCAATGACGACAGCGTTTCCCGGGGCCGCCACGTTTTTGAGACCACGGCATGCGTTAACTGCCACACCGTTGCGGGCACAAACGCGCACGGAAAGTTCGGTCCCGACCTGACGCACTTGATGACCCGGGAGACCATCGCTGCGGGTGCCGCCCTCAATAACCGCGAGAACCTGCGGCAATGGGTGAGGGATCCGGAGGTCTTCAAGCCGGGATCGCTGATGCCTGCCATGCAACTGGACGAACAGGACCTGAACGCACTGACCGACTACCTGACGAGTTTGCGCTGACTACATGGGGAGGTACTGATGGCAGATGCCGAGTCAGTTCTGGGACCGATAGCAGTCGCGCCGGCACGCGAGGCGGCCAAGCCGCTGTTCGACCGAGTGCATGAGTGGATCGTCACCGTCGATCACAAGCGGCTGGGCTTGATGTACTTCGGGTATGGCATTGTCTTCCTGGTGATCGGCGGAGTCGAAGCCATCATCATGCGCGTCCAGTTGGCCGTTCCCCACAATAAATTCGTGTCGCCCGAAACTTTTAATCGCATGTTTACCATGCACGGGACGACCATGATCTTCCTGGCGGCCATGCCGATCGTCTTCGGTTTCGCGAATTACCTTGTGCCAATCATGGTCGGAGCGCGCGACATGGCTTTTCCCCGGCTGAACGCCTGGAGTTTTTGGATGAGCGCGATGGGAGGCGTCATCCTGTATTTCAGCTTTCTCGGGGGCAGCGGACTGTATGGCGCCGGCAACGCGCCCGACGTGGGCTGGTTTGCTTATGCCCCTTTAACGTCGCAGGCCTTTTCCGTGGGAAACAGCACGGACTATTGGATTATCGGCCTGCTGGTGGCGGGTTTTGGCAGCATCGGAACGGCATTAAACATCGTGACCACGATCCTCTGCATGCGCTGTCCGGGCATGAAGCTGGGCCGGATGCCGCTGCTGCCCTGGATGATGCTGGTCATGGCGGGCCTGGTGCTTGTTGCGCTCTCGCCATTGACCGCGGCCCAGCTCATGCTTTTAGTCGATCGCTACCTGGGCGGGCATTTCTTCGACACCCAGGCCGGTGGCTCAGCCGTGGTCTGGATGCACTTCTTCTGGATCTTCGGTCATCCCGAAGTTTATATCCTGATTCTTCCCGCATTCGCAATCATCTCCGAGGTTGTGCCTGTCTTCTCCCGTAAGCCCATCTTTGGTTATTCGATCATGGTGGCTGCCACGGTGACGATTGGTTTTATCAGCCTGGGTGTATGGGCGCACCACATGTTTACGATCGGGATGACTTCATACGCGAACGCTTTTTTTGTGGCGTCCACCATGGCCATCGCCGTTCCTACCGGCATCAAGATTTTCAACTGGCTGGGCACTATGTGGGGCGGGAAGATTCGTTTCCAGGTTCCGATGTTGTTCTGTATAGCTTTTCTGGGTCAGTTTCTTATTGCGGGACTGACGGGGATCATGTTGGGAGCAGCTCCCTTTGACTGGCAACTCGGCAACTCGTATTTCGTGGTTGCTCATTTCCACTATGTGATTCTCGGGGGGATCGTCTTTGCGGTTTTCGCAGGCTCCTATTACTGGTTCCCCAAAGTCACGGGAAGAATGCTCAATGAAACCCTGGGAAAGTGGCATTTCTGGCTCTTCCTGATAGGCTTTCACCTGACTTTTGACTTCATGCATGTGCCCGGGTTGCTGGGTATGCCGCGTCGCATTTATACCTACGAGGCCGACCGCGGGTGGGCCATCTGGAACCTCATCGTCTCCATTGGTGTGATCTTTCAGGTGCTGGGCATTCTGATCTGGGTGGTTAATGTCGCCCAGTCCTATTTCAAGGGCAAGATTGCCGGCAATGATCCCTGGGATGCGTGGACGCTGGAGTGGTCCACGACGTCGCCGCCGCCGGAGTACAACTTCACGACCATTCCGGTAGTTCGCAGCCGCCGCCCACTGTGGGACTTGAAGCATCCGGAAGATCCAGACTGGAAGTACGAATGACGACGACAAAGCGCATAAGACCAGTGCTGTCTGACGGTTTAAAAAGGAGATTTTAGCTTGGCAGCTACGACGATTGCCCTGCCGCCGGTCGAGATGCCGCTTCTGCACGAATATCGCGGACGTGTGGGCATGCTGTGCCTGATTCTGGCTGAATCCGCTATCTTCAGCATTTTCGTTGTTGCCTATTTGTACTACGCAGGCAAGAGCCTGAGCGGTCCGACGCCAGCCGAGGTGCTTGACCGGCCCTACCTCATCTCAGCCTGCCTCATTTTCAGTAGCTTCACGATCTTCATGGCGGAGCGGGCCATCGCCCGCGGCAAGATCCGGCTGTTTGGAATCTGGTGGCTACTGACGATCGTGCTGGGCGCGATCTTCCTGGTTGGCACGGCCCACGAGTGGTATGGCCTGATTTACAAAGACGGCTTGACCATCAGCTCCAGCTTATTCGGGACCACGTTCTATTCGCTCGTGGGTTTGCACGCGTCGCACGTGATTATCGGATTGACCGGACTCACCATCACCATGATCTTGACGGCAATGGGCTACGTAAAGCAGGAGCATGCGCCGCGGATCGAAGTGTTTGGGATGTATTGGCACTTTGTTGATGCCGTGTGGATCGTCGTATTCACGGTTGTGTACGTTATTGCGCGTTAAAGATGGCTATGGAAACACAAGACCCACATTCGACCGGCAATCCCGAAACCGTCGTCTTGCCTGCGCCGACGGCGTGGCCGTTTCTGCTGGCGATGGGCGCCTCGTTGATTTTCGCTGGGTTGCTGACCAACATCTCGCTAAGCGTGCTGGGAGTCATTCTCTTCGTTCCGGCGGCGGTGGGATGGTTTCGCCAGGTGCTGCCTCATGAGCATCACGTCGTTGTGCCTACCGCGCCCGAGCCCAAATTCGTGGACTACACACCCCGCGAGGTCATGCGCGTGCCGGCAGCCCAGCACGTCCAGCGCGCCTGGCTGCCGTTGAAGGTGTATCCCGTCTCGGCTGGCGTAAAGGGCGGACTGGCGGGCGGCGTCGCCATGGCGATTCTGGCCATGCTCTACGGCGTGCTCATCGTTCACAGCATCTGGTATCCCATCAATCTTATTGCTGGTAGCCTGTATGACGCCCCCTCGATTCCGACAACACAGGAACTGATGCACTTCCGGATGGCCTGGTTCGTGTTCGCGCTCGCCATGCACATTACCATGTGTTTGCTGATCGGACTCCTGTACGGCGCCATGCTGCCCCTGCTGCCCACGCGCCCCATCATCCTGGGAGGAATCATCGGCCCGCTGCTGTGGACGGGACTCCTCTACCGCATCCTGGATTACGTCAACCCCTTGCTGGATCAGAAGATCAACTGGTGGTGGTTTGCGGTCTCACAGGTGGCATTCGGGGTTGTCGCCGGACTGATGGTCGTACGGCAGAACAAGGTATGGACATCCGAAAACCTGCCACTTGCCATGCGTGCAGGCATCGAAGCACCCGGCCTTATGCATGAGCGCGACGAGGGCCACAAGCAATGACGCTTCGGTTGCAGGTGCTGGCGTTGTCGCTTGCTGCTGCCTTGACCCTTACGGGTTGCAGTGTCAATGGAAAACCGGCGCCCGGGCCTGAGGTGCCTCGGCCCGATTCGATTTTGGATCCAGTCGTCCTCTACAACCAGAACTGTGCCGGCTGCCACGGCGCTGACGGGCAGAAGGGACCAGCCATGGCATTGGGCGATCCGGTCTATCAGGCCATCGTTGACGATGACACACTGCGCACGACGATTTCCAAGGGCCGCCCCGGCACCGCCATGTCGGCTTTCGCGCAAAAAGAAGGCGGCATGCTGACTGACGAGCAGGTCAACGCCATCGTTCGTGGCATCCGCCAGCGCTGGAGCAAGCCCAACGCGCTGGCAGGCGTTACCGCACCTCCGTACGCCGCCAAAGTACCCGGCAATGTGCAGGGGGGAGAAGCAGCGTACACCACATTTTGTGCCTCCTGCCATGGTAGCGGGGCGAAAGGCGGACCAAAGGCCGGCTCGGTGACCAACGGGGCGTATCTGAGCCTCATCAGCGACCAGGGTCTGCGCACCATCGTCATCACGGGGCGCCCTGACTTCGATGCACCCGACTGGCGGGACAACGTCCCCGGACGCCCCATGACCGACCAGGAGATTTCAGACGTTGTGGCATGGCTTGCCGCACAGCGCCCCAAACAGGCAACCTCGGCGGTGTCGGCAAGGGCATCCTCTCCAGGAGGAACACAATGAGCGATCAGGAAACGACAGAAATTTCCCGGCGCGACTTGTTCGCCAGGATAGGCACGCTGCTGAACGGCATAGCGGTTGCGATTCTGGCAGTACCCGTTGTCGGGTACCTGGTCTCGCCGATCCTCGGTAGTGAGCGCGGGCAGTATAAGCGCTGGATCACGCTGGGCGAACTGGATGAATTCCCCGAAGGCCAGACCCGGCTGGCCAAGTTTAAGAATCCCATCTCCCGCGTGGCCGACGGGGAGACCGACCAGATTCCTTGCTGGGTCCGCCGCATTCAGGGTGAACAATTCCAGGTCTTTGCCGTCAATTGCGCCCACCTGGGCTGTCCGGTGCGCTGGTTTGCGCAATCCGGATTGTTCATGTGTCCCTGCCACGGCGGCGTGTATTACCAGGATGGCTCGCGCGCTTCCGGACCACCGCCGCGCGGACTCTTCGAATATCCGTTCAGGGTGGAGGACGGCAAGCTGATGATTGAGACCGGACAACTGCCCACCCTGTCCACCACCGCCAGCTTGGGCATGAGGAAGAGCGGATGTCAAGGTTAGAGAGAATCGCCGACTGGCTCGACAACAGACTGAAGCTCGGCGGCGTCATCCGCGAGACAATGGCCCATCCTGTCCCGCGCAAGTCAGCAAGCTGGTGGTATGTCTTCGGCAGTGCCGCACTGACGCTGTTCATCCTTCAGGTCGTCACCGGCATCATGCTGGCGCTCATCTACGTTCCCTCGGCGGCGGAAGCCTGGAACAGCCTGCAGTACCTTAACCATGGGGTCACTCTGGGATGGTTTCTGCGCGCCATGCACGGCTGGGGCTCCAACTTCATGGTCGCCGTTGTTCTTATTCATCTGTGCCAGGTGTTTGTGTTCGGCGCCTACAAGTTCCCGCGCGAGCTGACCTGGGTCGTCGGTGTCTTTCTACTCCTGCTAACTCTCGGCATGGCCTTTACCGGCCAGGTCATGCGTTTCGATCAGGACGCTTACTGGGGCCTGGGCATTGGGGCCGCCATCACGGGGCGTGTGCCGTTTATCGGCGGCGCGGTCGTGCATATGTTGCTGGGAGGGCCGATCATTGCAGGCGCGACGCTGTCGCGCTTTTTCGCGCTCCACGTCTTCCTGATTCCCGGCCTGCTCATTGCGCTCGTCTCATTACATCTGCTGTTGGTTCTGAAGTGCGGCATCAACGACTGGCCCATGCCCGGGCGCGTCGTCCGGCGCTCAACCTATATCCAGGAATACGAAGAGCTGGTCCACAAGGACGGCGTGCCATTCGTGCCGGAGGCCATCTGGAAGGACATGTTCTTCTCCGCTGCCATCATCGCCGCGGTGATGCTGTGCGCGTGGTACTTTGGCCCATACGGTCCGACCGGATATCCGGATCCGACGATTATCCAGACGGTTCCAAAGCCGGACTTCTTCTTCCTGTGGCTGTACGCCATGCTGGCCCTGGCGCCGCCAGAGATGGAAACTGCCATGCTTCTGATCGGCCCGGTCATCGTCATCGGGCTACTGATTCTATTGCCGTTCCTCTCCGGCGAAGGCGAGAAGAGCTGGCGCCGGCGGCCAGCCGCAGTGGTCACGCTGGTGCTTGTCGCCGTCGCACTGGGGACCTTCACCAAGCTCGCCACCTATTCTCCCTGGAGCCCGGTGATGAATGCGTGGAGCGGCGATCCGGTTCCGGTGGAATACCTGTACGGCCGCTCGCCACTGGAGCGTCAGGGCGCGCTGGTCTTCCAGGTGAAGCAGTGCCGGAATTGCCATTCCATCGGCGGCTCCGGAGGCAAAAGGGGACCGGAACTTGACCGG